>Ga0310810_10010169_pt1 | contig 10937 bp, 9 predicted proteins | sample NCmetagenome_FD_207641 | JGI IMG/M metagenome (GOLD analysis project Ga0310810, IMG submission 207641) | Soil microbial communities from experimental microcosm in Duke University, North Carolina, United States - NC | ecosystem: Engineered > Artificial ecosystem > Soil microcosm > Unclassified ... | reverse complement strand
GCATCCGCTTGGCGCGACCGGCGCGATGATCTTCGGCACGGTGCTGGACGAGCTGGAGCGGCGCAATCTTTCCACCGCGCTGGTGACGCTCTGCATCGGTGCCGGGATGGGAACGGCGACGATTATCGAGAGGGTGTGAGGTCATTCCGGGGCGCGCCGCGGGCGCGAGCCCGGAATCCATAAACGCGAACCGAGCGATACGGAACGAACTGTGGTTATGGATTCCGGACAGCCGCTGCGCGGCTTCCGGAATGACGGAGGCAAGGGGAATGCCCAAAATCGACACCTCGAAACTGGAAACCCGCATCGGCTCGCCGAACTATCCGCCGGCGTTCAGAGCAGCTTGCGCGGGCCGTCACAAGACGCCGCTTGGCAATGCGGTTGGCTTGAGCCAGTTCGGCGTGAACCTGACGAAGTTGGAACCGGGTGCCGCGACATCGATCCGCCACTGGCACGAGCAGGAGGACGAGTTCGTCTACATCCTGTCCGGCGAGTGCGTGCTGATCGAGGATGACGGCAAGACGATCCTCAAGGCGGGCGACTGCGCGGGCTGGAAAGCGAATGTGCCGAACGGCCACTGCATCGTGAACAACTCGAACACCGACGTGCTGCTGCTCGAAGTCGGCACCCGTGCGCCGTCCGAGCGCTCGCACTATCCGGGCTCCGACCTGAAATTCGAACGCGACGGCACAACGATTCGCGTCCTGCACAAAGACGGCACGCCTTACTGAGCGGCCATCATTTTCAAGGAGAAATCCCAATGTCCAATTTCAAATTCGACGTCGACACCGACGGCATTGCGCTGATCACCTGGGATATGCCCGGCAAGTCGATGAACGTGATCGACGTCTCTGTCATGGACGAGCTCGACGCGCTGGTCGACAAGGTCGCCGGCGACGCGGCAATCAAGGGCGCGGTCGTCACCTCCGGCAAGGACACGTTCGGCGGCGGTGCCGATCTCACGATGCTGGAGAAACAACGCGACGACTACATAAGTGTGTTCAAGGCGAAGGGCGAAGAAGCCGCCAACAAGATGGTGTTCGACTTCTCGCGCAAGCTCTCGCTCACCTATCGCAAGCTGGAAACCTGCGGAAAACCGTGGGTTGCGGCGCTCAACGGCACTGCGATGGGCGGCTGCTTCGAGCTCGCGCTCGCCTGCCATCACCGCATCGCGGCGGACAATCCGAAGACGCGCCTCGGGCTGCCCGAGATCAAGGTCGGACTCTTCCCCGGCGCGGGTGGTACGCAGCGCATTCCGCGCCTGATCCCAACCGCGGACGCGCTGCAGTTCCTGCTCAAGGGCGACCAGCTTCGCCTCGATCGCGCCAAGACCATGAAGCTCGTCGACACCATCGTGCCGGCGGCAGAGCTCATCGGCGCGGCGAAAACCTGGATCAAGACTTCCCCGAAATCGAAGCAGCCATGGGACGTCGACGGCTTCAAGCTGCCGGGCGGCCCGATCTGGTCGAAGATGGGCATGATGACCTGGCCGGCCGCGAACGCGCTCTACCGCAAGGAGACGCAGGACAACTACCCGGCCGCGCGCGCGATCATGAGCTGCGTGTTCGAGGGCCTGCAGGTGCCGTTCGATACTGCGCTGCGCATCGAGTCGCGTTATTTCGCGAAAATCGTGCGCTCGCCCGAGGCAGCCGCGATGATCCGCTCGCTGTTCGTCTCGATGCAGGAGCTCAACAAGGGCGCGCGCCGCCCGGCTAATCAGCCGGCCACGAACCTCAAGAAGGTCGGCGTGCTCGGCGCCGGCCTGATGGGCGCGGGCATCGCCTATGTGTCGGCGCAGGCCGGCCTTGATGTGGTGCTGATCGATCGCGATCAGGAGGCCGCGGACAAGGGCAAGGCCTATTCGGCGAACATCATGGCGGGCCAGATCAAGCGCGGCCGCGCCAAGCAGGAAGATGCCGACAAGCTGCTCGCGCGCATCACGCCGACGCCGGACTACAACGCGCTCAAGGGTGTCGATCTCGTGATCGAGGCGGTGTTCGAGGACCGCAAGGTGAAGGCCGAGGCGACCGCGAAGGCGCAAGCCGTCGTCGGCGACAAGGTGGTGTTCGGCTCCAACACGTCCACGCTGCCGATCACCTCGCTCGCCGAGACCTCGAAGGATCCGAAGAACTTCATCGGCATCCATTTCTTCTCGCCGGTCGACAAGATGATGCTGGTCGAGATCATCATGGGCGAGAAGACGGCTGATCCCGCGCTCGCCGTGGCGCTCGATTACGTGCGCGCCATCCGCAAGACGCCGATCGTGGTGAACGACGCGCGCGGCTTCTACACCTCGCGCGTGGTCGGCACCTACATCCGCGAAGGCCACCTGATGTTGACCGAGGGGGTACCCGCCGCGATGGTGGAGAACCTTGGGCGTCAGGCCGGCATGCCGGTCGGCCCGCTTTCGCTCAACGACGAGGTCGCGGTCGATCTGGCGTGGAAAATCCTGAAAGCCACCGAGGCCGATCTCGGCGCTAAGGCGATCGATACGCGCCAGAAGGCGCTGCTCGAGGAGATGGTCGAGAAGCGCGGCCGCTTCGGGCGCAAGAACGCCAAGGGCTTCTACGACTATCCGCAGAGCGGACAGAAGCGGTTGTGGCCGGGCTTGGCCGAGCTGCAGAAGGACAAGCTCGATCCGGACACCATCGACAAGGATGAGCTGAAGGCGCGGCTGCTCGCGATCCAGGCGCTGGAGACCGCGCGCTGCTTCGAGGAAGGCGTGCTCACCGACGTGCGCGAGGCGGACGTCGGCTCGATCCTCGGTTTTGGCTATGCGCCGTACTCCGGCGGCACGCTCAGCTACATCGACATGATGGGCGTGAAGAAATTCGTCGCACTGTGCGAGAAGCTCGCGCAGAAATACGGCGAGCGCTTCAAACCGAACAAGCTGCTCGTCGAGATGGCGCAAAAGGGCGAGAGCTTCTATTCCCGCTTCGCGCCGAAGCGCGAGAAGCAGGCGGCTTAGCTGCGCTCCGCTCATACCCGCGAAAGCGGGCATCCGGTGCTTTGTGCAGAACTGGGTTCCCGCTTTCGCGGGAACGAGCGGCTTGTTGGATTGGTGCGCCTCGCAATATCCTTCCGTTCCAACGAACGAAAAACGCGAGGGAGCACGCATGAACATCCGCACGGCCGACTATGTCATCATCGGTGCAGGCTCGGCCGGCGCGGCGCTCGCCAATCGGTTGACCGAAAACGGCCGCCATCAGGTGCTGCTTCTCGAAGCCGGCGGGGAGACGCATCCGCTCTCGCGCGTGCCGGTGAGCTTCGCGCGCTTCATCAACCGCCCGGGCGTGAACTGGCTCTATGCCTCGGAGCCCGAGCCGGTGACCGGCGGCCGCGCGATTCCCGTGCCGCGCGGAAAGATGCTCGGCGGCTCGAGTGCGATCAACGGCATGGTCTGGGTGCGCGGCCAGCGCCAGGACTATGACCACTGGGCGCAGCTTGGCAATCGCGGCTGGAGCTGGCACGACGTTCTGCCGGTGTTCAAGGGCATCGAGAGCTATCACGGCGGTTCGGACGAGCTGCGCGGACGTGGCGGCCCGCTGATCGTCACCGACAGCGACGAGAGCGGCCCCCTCTACGACAGCTTTTTTGCGGCGGCGGAAAGCATCGGCATCCCGCGCAACGACGACTACAACGGCGACACGCAGGAAGGCATTGCGATGACGCAGGCCTCGATTTCCGGCGGCTTCCGCAATTCGACAGCGCGTGTCTATCTCAATCCGGCGCGCGCGCGGCGAAACTTGCGCATCGAGATCGGCGCGCAGGCGCAGCGGCTTTTGTTCGAGGGCCGGCGCTGCGTCGGCGTGCGCTACACGATGCAGGGGCTGGAGTTCGAGGCGCGCGCCGCGCGCGAGGTGATCGTGTCGGCCGGCTCGATCGCCTCGCCGCAACTGTTGGAGCTCTCCGGCATCGGCCAGAGCGAACGGCTGAAAGGCCTCGGCATCGCGATGGTGCACGAGCTCTCCGGCGTCGGCGAGAATTTGCGCGACCACTGGGCGCCGCGCATGAAGTGGCGCGTCGGCCGCCACGGCGTCACGTTCAACGAACGTGCGCGCGGAGTGCGCGGGCTCGGGCAGGGGCTCCTCTACATCACGCAGCGCAAGGGCTTCCTCAGCCATCCGGCTTCGCCGATGCGCGCCTTCTTCAAGACGCGCGAGGGACTGGATTCGCCCGACGCGATGATCGCGATTCAGCCGATGCTGGTCACGCCGGACGTGAAGATTTCGAAGGACATCGGAATCACCATCATCGCGCACCAGATGCGCCCGGAGAGCAAAGGCTCGATCCACGTCAGGAGCGCGGATGCCACAAAGCCGCCCGCGATCCGCTTCAATTTCCTTGCCGAGAGCATCGACCGCGAGTGTCTCACCGCCACGATGCGCATCGTGCGCCGGCTGATGGCGGCACCGGCGCTCGCCTGGATCGAGCCGGAGGAATTCGCGCCGGGACCGAACGCGCAGTCCGACGACGAGCTGATCGACTTCTGCGCACGCACCGCCGAGACGACCTATCATCCGGTCGGTACCTGCAAAATGGGCAGCGACCCCACGGCGGTCGTCGACGATCACCTGCGCGTGCACGGCATCGCGGGCCTGCGCGTCGCCGACGCCTCGATCATGCCGACGCTCACCTCCGGCAACACCAACGCGCCCTCGATCATGATCGGCGAGAAGTGCGCCCGCATGGTGCTGGAGGACGCGGCGATGGAGCAGGCGGCGTAGCAGGCCTGTCCGCAAAGCGCCGTAGGGCGGGCAAAGGAGCGCAGCGACGTGCCCGCCGCAACTCGAGATGGCGGGCACGCTTCGCTTTGCCCGCCCTACGGCAGCGCGCTTCCGTCGTTTCCGCCCCCTTGCGGAACTTTCCTCCGCTTCACACCTTGCCCTGTATGAGCCGGGCATTCACCAAGGAGCCGGACGAAGGCGAGGCCATAGAAGACCTCCCCGATCGTCCGATTTCCGAGCACCCAAATCTGGTCACGCCGGAAGGCCTCACGCAGATCGAGGATGCGATGACGCGCGCGCAGGAGGAGTTGTCGCGCGCCCAAGGCGCGAACGATCGCACCGTGCTCGCCCATGCGGGCCGGGATCTCCGCTACTGGACCGCGCGGCGCTCGACTGCGCAGCTGATGCCGGCGCCGGAAGGCGCCGAGAAGGTGCAGTTCGGCTCCACGGTCACGATCGCGCGCGACGACGGCCGCCGCCAGACCTGGCGCATCGTCGGCGAGGACGAGGCCGAGCCGACCAAAGGCACACTTTCCTATGCGTCGCCGGTCGCCCGAGCGCTGATGGGGAAGTCGGTCGGCGACGTGGTCCAGGCCGGAGGCGGCGAGGCGGAGATCGTCGACATTCGCTGATCACAAACGCTCATGGTGAGGAGCCGCGCGCGGCGTGGCATCTCAAACCATAGCCAACTAGCCATCCCTCGAGACGTGACGCATTCGCGGCAAATGCGTCGGCGGAAGGACATCGATTCACCGTAGCGCCGGCAGATGGAGCCCGCCCGCCACCTTTCTAAGCGACCGGTACGTCGCTGCGCTCCTTGCGCACCCTACACAAACGAAAGTCGCATCCCCAAATGGCAGCGGCGTTGCTCTCCGCCCCGCCTCGTGTAAGGTCGCGCCCCTTCCTCCCGGACAATCTCGTCTATGGCCCGTGACGTTGTTGACCTGACGCCAATCGAATCGCGCGATGAGCTGGTTGCGTGGTTCGCCGAAGGCGCAAAACCGAAGGCGCAATGGCGCGCCGGCACCGAGCACGAGAAGTTCGCCTTCATGGCAGACACGCACGAGCCGGTGCCCTACGAGGGGCGCCGCTCGATCCGCTCGCTGCTGGTCGGGATGCAGCATCTGCTCGGCTGGGAGCCGATCAACGACAAGAACAACATCATCGGCCTGGCCGACGTGACCGGCGGCGGCGCGATTTCGCTCGAGCCGGGCGGGCAGTTCGAATTGTCCGGCGCGCCGTTACAGACCATCCATCAGACCGCGAACGAGCTGACCGCGCATCTCGCGCAGCTGCGCGAGATCGCGCATCCGCTCGGCATCGGCTTCCTCGGGCTCGGCATGAGTCCGAAGTGGACCCGCGCGCAAACGCCGCGCATGCCGAAGAGCCGTTACAACATCATGACCGCCTACATGCCGAAGGTCGGCCGCTACGGCCTCGACATGATGTATCGCACCTGCACGGTGCAGACGAACCTCGACTTCTCTTCGGAAGCCGACATGGTCAAGAAGCTGCGCGTTTCGCTCGCGCTGCAGCCGGTCGCGACCGCGCTGTTTGCGAACTCGCCCTTCACCGAGGGCAAGCCGAACGGCTTCCTGTCATTTCGTTCCGAAGTGTGGACCGACACCGACAACGCGCGCGCCGGCATGCTGCCATGGGCCTTCGAGGACGGCATGGGTTTCGAGCGCTATGTCGATTACGCTCTCGACGTGCCGATGTATTTCGTCAAGCGCGAGGACGAGTACATCGACACGTCTGGCCTCTCGTTCCGCGATCTGCTCGCCGGCAAGCTGCCCGGCCACGGCAATCTGCGCGCGACGCAATCCGACTGGGCCAATCATGTGTCGACGATTTTTCCCGAGGTGCGGCTGAAGCGCTATCTGGAGATGCGCGGCGCGGACTCCGGGCCATGGGCGCGGCTCGCCGCGCTGCCGGCGTTCTGGGTCGGCATACTGTATGACGAGACATCGCTCGATGCCGCCTGGGACATGGTGAAGGGCTGGAGCGCCGAAGAGCGCCAGACGCTGCGCGACGACGTGCCGACGCAGGCGCTCAACGCGACGATCCGCGGGCGGAAGGTGCGCGAGCTTGCAAAGGATTGTCTCGAGCTCGCCGGAGCCGGGCTGAAGCGGCGCGGCTTTCTCGACAGCGAGAAGCGCGACGAGTCGCGCTATCTCGAGCCGCTGCACGAGATCGCCGCACGCGGGACCACGCCGGCCGAGGAGTTGCTCGCGAAGTACAACGGCGCCTGGGGCAAGTCGGTCGACCCGGTGTTCGAGGACTCGGCGTACTAGATGGCCGAGCCGCAGGCGAAGACGGTCGGGATCGATGTCGGCGCACAGCGCGTCTCTGGCTTGCTGCTCGTCCCATCCAACGCCTCGGCCTGCTTCGTGTTCGCGCACGGCGCGGGCGCCGGCATGACGCATCCGTTCATGGCAGCGGCCGCGGAGGGCCTCGCTGCGCGCAACATCGCGACATTGCGCTACCAGTTTCCCTACATGGAAAAGCGCGGCAAACGGCCCGATCCGCCGCGGGTCGCGCACGCGGCGGTGCGCGCCGCGGTCGCGGAGGCGCATCGCACGTTGCCCGACCTGCGACTGATCGCGGGCGGCAAATCCTTCGGCGGCCGCATGACCTCGCAGGCGCAAGCCGCAGCACCGCTCGAGGGCGTTACCGGGCTCGCGTTTTTCGGTTTTCCGCTGCATCCCGCGAAGAAGCCCTCACGCGAGCGAGCCGCGCATCTCGCTAGCGTCGAAATCCCGATGCTGTTCCTGCAGGGCATGCGCGATGCGCTCGCGGAGCTCGCCGAGCTCGAACCGGTGTGCAAGGCGCTCGGGAGCCGCGCGACGCTGAAGCTTTTCGACGACGCGGATCACTCTTTCCATGTGCCCGCGCGCAGCGGCCGGAGGGATGCAGACGTTCTTTCAGACGTGCTCGATGCGTTCGCCGCGTGGGCCAGAAAGCTTTTTGTTTGAGCATGATCTTGTCCGAAAACCGGTATCCACTTTTCGGGATCATGCTCTAGAACCATCCGCGCCACTTGAACCAGATCAGCGGCAGAATGGCGCTGAGCACGATCATCACAAGGCCGAAGGGGTAGCCCCAGGCCCAGTTCAGTTCGGGCATGATCTTGAAGTTCATGCCGTAGATGCCGGCCACCACAGTCGGAGGAATCCCGACCACGGAAACGACGGTGAGGATCCTGAACAAGTCGTTCTGCGCGATATTGATGAAGCCGAGCACCGCGTCGAGCAGGAACTGCACTTTGTTGGTTAAATGCTCCTGAAACGCATTCAGCGATGCCACGTCGCGCGCCACGGCTTCGATGCGATGACCGAACTCGTGCGCGATCCAGTCCTGCTTCAGGCTGAGCACGAACTGGACGATGCGGTCGATGCCGAGAAACACTTCGCGCGCAAGCGACAAGCGGTCTCCGATCGTGCCGACATCGCGCAGGGCATGATGCAGTGTTTCGCTTGCACGTACGGTGTTGCGTTTCCGGCTGAGATCGCCGCGGAACGCCATTTTGGAGATCTTATCGAGTTGGCTTGCAAGGTGTTCCAGGACATCGGCGCCTCGGTCGACAAGGCCTTCAATCAAGGCGGTGAAGACGCCGGCGCTGCTGCGCAGCGTTTCGTCGTTACGGACCTTCTCGGCAACCGCCCTGAAGGTCGAGTTCTCGGCGAAGCGAATCGTGACCAGCACGCGCTGCGACAGCACGAACCCGATCGGGGACCAGTGATACTCCTCCGTGTCTCCCTGCGCGACGAGAGGCATGCTGAGATAGATCACGCCGTGATCGACGATCAGGCGGCTGGACGACTCGATCTCGCTCAGCGCCTCGAACGAGGGGACGCGCAGGCCGGCGCGGCTCTCCACGAAGGTCTTCTCCTCCTCGGTCGGATTGAGAAGGTCGAGCCAGATCACTTTTTCGGGAAGGCCGGGCGCATGGCTGCTCCGCGCCTCGCCGTTATCTCGATAGATCGTGAGCACGATCGCCCTCGTGTCGCCCGGGCCCGCAAGCGCGAACGTGCGCAGGGTGCGGACGTTCCGGCGAGCCTAGAGCATGATCCGGAAAAGTGGGTACCGGTTTCCCGCCTGCGCGAAGGCTTGGGACCGCCGATCTTGTGGATTGCTGCTTCGGCGGGCGAACGCAGGTCGGGAAAGATCATGCTCCAACAAGAAAAAAGCGCCCGCCGGGAGGGACCGGCGGGCGCTCAAGTCCAAGCCTCAGAGGGGACGAGGAGGCCTGGGAGCCAAGAAGCCGACGGGGGAGGATCGGCCTGGCGGAGTGGTTCGGTTTGTGCCGCTCAATACGCGCGCCAAGCGGCAGGCAGGCGCGGTGCCTTCGCGGAAGGCACGAGCGGAATGATCGACGGTGCCTCGAACGCCTTCTCGACAAGCCCGAGCTTCAGCCGGCGGCGGTTGACGCGCCGCTCGTGCGCGCGGCTCACCAGAATTGCGGTTGGATCGCGCCAGACCGGCTCGGAAAAGGCATCGCGAACATCGCCCCGGGTGAGCCCGATGTCGGCGAGCATGTGCTCGTCCATTCCGGCGAGAATCGTCGCATCGCGGCGATTTTTGATGGTCTGGAGGACGGCGCCTACGCGGTTCCCGAGGTACCCGGCAAGCGACTGCACCAGCCACGCAAACTGCGAAGGCGTCTGGGTATCGGAATAGAACGACATGGCAACCTCCAATTGGTTTCGATGGACAAAGCGATGCCGATGTGCGCCCCGACCTCGCGCGGAGCCACCCGAAACACCCACCCGATTTGTCCTGACGGCGGGTATATGCACCGCCCCTATTGATAAGTGAAACGAATGTTTCTAATCTAACCAATCAGTCACGGTGATGATTATCCGACCGGATCGGCACCTCCGGCACCCCCGAGGACCTCGCGTCATGACCGCCCTGCTCGACGTCGATCAACTCCGCACCTTCATTGCCATCGCCGAGACCGGCAGCTTCACCCGCGCCGCCGATATCGTGCATAAAACCCAGTCCGCCGTTTCGATGCAGATGAAACGGCTCGAGGAACGGCTCGATCGCGCGATCTTCGCGCGCGACGGGCGCGCCTCGAAGCTCACCGAAGATGGCGAGCGCCTGCTCGATTACGCGCGGCGCATCGTCAAGCTGAACGTCGAAACGATCGCGGCTTTTTCCGACGAGCTCACCGGCCGCGTGCGGCTCGGCGTGCCTGACGATTACGCCGACCGCTACCTGCCTGAGATCATGGCGCGCTTCTCGCGCGCCTATCCGGCAATTGAGCTCACGGTGCTATGCGACGAGACGGTTCACCTGCTTGAGCGCATCAAGGCAAACGACCTCGATCTTGCGATCATCACCAACTGCACCGGCTCGATGACAGCGGAGAACTTCCGCCAGGAGCGGTTGCTGTGGGCGACGTCGAACCGGCATTCGACGCACATGGAGGAGCGCCTGCCACTCGCGCTGGGGCGCACGACGTGCGCATGGCGGCGGGCGGCCATCGAATGCCTCGAAGCGATCGGGCGGCCCTATCGCGTGCTCTATTCCAGCGGGAACGCAGCGGCGATCGGCGCCGCCGTACTGTCGGGGCTCGCAGTCTCGGTGTTTCCGGAATCCGGGCTGCGGCCCGGCATGCGCGTGCTCTCGGCGGCGGACGGATTCCCGGAGCTACCGTCATGCCGCATCGGACTGGTGCGCAATCCGCATGAGCGTAACCCGCTTGCCGACGCGCTGGCCGAGCACGTCATCTCGTCGCTGGATAATTTGTCAGAGGCTGCGCGGGCGGCGGAGTAGACCACCACTCCGCTCATGCCCGCGAAAGCGGGCATCCAGTTCTTCCTTGTGGGCTCTGGGTCCCCGCTTTCGCGGGGACGAGCGGGAGAGTCACCCGTTCACATCAGCGGTGTTGCCTCCAGCACCTTCACCAAATCCGCGGGGCTGAGCTCGATCTGCAGCCCACGCCGTCCGCCGTTCACGATGATCGTCTCATGCGCGAGCGCGGACTGCGCAATGAAAGTACGGACGCGCTTTTTTTGTCCGAACGGCGAAATGCCGCCGACATGATAGCCAGTGATGCGCTCGGCCTCGTGCGGTGGCAGCATCGCGGCCTCCTTCGCGCCTGCGCCGGCGGCGAGCTTTTTGAGGCTCACTTCGGAGTCCGACGGTACCAGCACGCAGACGACTACGTTCCCCGCCTTCGCCATCAGGGTTTTCAGCAAC
>Ga0310810_10010168_pt1 | contig 10938 bp, 12 predicted proteins | sample NCmetagenome_FD_207641 | JGI IMG/M metagenome (GOLD analysis project Ga0310810, IMG submission 207641) | Soil microbial communities from experimental microcosm in Duke University, North Carolina, United States - NC | ecosystem: Engineered > Artificial ecosystem > Soil microcosm > Unclassified ... | reverse complement strand
GGCGCGCGAGTTCGGAGAGCGGCGCGTCCAAAACTTGCGTCTGGCGGCGAACCGCTTCAGGGGCTTCGCGAATTTCCTCCGCCATGCCGATGCGCGGGGGCGTACTCATGTTCACCTTCCGCCCAAAAAGGGCCTGTTGTCCGGCCCAGCTTGCACTATCTTTGACACAGGAACGCGGTTCTCCCCTAGACCGCTGCCCGACTTTGTTGCCACAGGTGCCGCCATCGAAACCGAACGTCCCAGCCGCCGCTACTCAGGCATTGACCTGTGGGAGCCCTCCGACGTTCTGGACGCGATGATCGAGGGCCAGTTCGCCGCGGTCGCCGCCGTGCGGGCAGCGCGACCGGCCATCGAGGAGGCGGTGCGCGCGATGGAGGTGCGGCTTATCGACGGCGGCCGGCTGATCTACACCGGCGCCGGCACCTCGGGCCGGCTAGCTGTCCAGGACGGCGCCGAGTTGATGCCCACCTTCAGCTGGCCCCCGGAGCGGCTGCTCATGCTGATCGCGGGCGGCAACGAGGCACTGATACAGGCGGTCGAGGGCGCCGAAGACCAGACCGATCACGCAGACGCGCTGATAAAAACCCACGGTATCTGCTCTGCGGACGTGCTGATTGCGGTGGCAGCGAGCGGCACAACGCCGTTCACGCTGGCTTGCCTACGGGGCGCGAAAACAGCAGGCGCCCTCACAATCGGGGTCGCGAACAATGTCGGGGCGCCGCTACTGACGGAGTCCCACCATCCGATCTTCCTTGAAACCGGCGCCGAGCCGATTGCCGGTTCCACCCGCATGAAGGCGGGCACAGCGCAGCGGATCACGCTCAACCTCTTGTCGTCGCTGCTGATGATCAGGCTCGGGCGGGTCTACGAGGGTCTGATGGTGGACGTGCAGGCCACCAACCAGAAGCTCGCCAAGCGCAGCGAGGACATGCTGACCCATCTGACGGGCAAGAGCGCCGCGGAAGCCCGCGAAGCGCTCGCCCGTGCCGAGGGCAGCGTGAAATTGGCGGTGCTGCTGCTCCATGGCTGCGCGCTGGAAGATGCCAGGGCACTGCTGGAGCGGGTTGGCGGGCGGCTGCGCGTCGCCTTGGCCGAATTGCGCGGACGGCGCCGGCGGACCGACTGGTAGGCGATTGTTCGGCCCGGCCGAAAACTGCGTTAGGCTGGGCCACCCTTTTCCCAAGCTTCGCCCACGCCATATACAGTTTCGAAACGCAATTCCCGGAGTTTTGCGATGGCTCAATCGCAGGTGATGACGAAAACCGAAACGACCAGCCTGGAAAGTCTGCCGGTGTTGAAAAGCGTCGCCGAAGTGCGCCAAGCGCCGCGCGGCCACTGGGTCGGTGACGGATTTCCGGTGCGCACCATCTTCGCCTATGACAACGCGACCGCGACCAGCCCGTTTCTGCTGATGGATTACGCGGGCCCGCATCGCTTCCCGGCCGCCGAGAACCGCCGGGGCGTAGGCGAGCATCCGCATCGCGGTTTCGAGACGGTGACCATCCTGTATAGCGGCGAAGTCGAACACCGCGATTCCGGCGGCGGCGGCGGCAAGATCGGACCGGGCGACGTGCAGTGGATGACGGCCGGTTCGGGCGTCGTACACGAGGAAATGCATTCGTGGGACTACACGCGCCGCGGCGGACCGTTCGAGGCGATCCAGCTTTGGGTCAATCTGCCCAAGCGCCTGAAAATGACGACGCCGAGATATCAAACGCTGCTCGACGCCGACATTCCCGAAGTGGTGCTTCCTGACGACGCCGGCACGGTCCGGATCATCGCCGGAGAGTATGACGGCCGGACAGGTCCGGCCAAAACCTTCACGCCGATGAGCCTGTGGGACATGCGCCTTAAGGCGGGTCGCGGCGCGTTCGTGCCGGGCCAATCCGGGCACAGCATGGCAGTGTTCGTGTTGAGCGGCGCAGTCAACGTGAACGGCAAGCGCGCGCATGATGCAGAACTGGTGGTGCTCGACCGCAAGGGCGACGGTGTTCGCATCGACGCGGAAGCCGACGCCAAGTTGTTGATCCTGAGCGGCGAGCCGATCGACGAGCCGGTGTTCGGTTACGGCCCGTTCGTGATGAACACCGAGGACGAAATCCGCCAGGCCATCACCGATTACCAGAGCGGCCGTATGGGCCACTTGGCAGGCTGAAGCGGTTATTTCGACGGGCGGCGGTCCACACGGGCGCCGTCCGTCTTCAATTTGTTTTTCAGGAATTCCACGAACGCCTGCAGCGCCGCCGGATTTTGCCGCCGGCTCGGATAATACAAATAGAACGAGTCCGGAGACGGTATCCACTCCGTCAACACGGACACCAGCTTTCCTTCCGCCATCAAGGTGTGAACATAGGGTTCCGCAACATAGAGAACACCGACACCGTCCGCGGCAAGGCGCGCGGTCAGGTGTTCGTCATTGGTGATGATCGAACCTTCGACATCCACTTCGATCTGTTTGCCCTTGCGTTCGAAAAGCCACGGGAGCAGGTCGCCGCTGGGAAACCGCAAGCGAATGCAGTTGTGCTCGCGCAAGTCCTCCGGCTTTGACGGCGTGCCGCGACGCGCCAGGTAATCGGGCGATGCGACAGTCAGCAGTCGTACATCGGGACTGACGCGCACCGCCACCATGTCGCGTTCGACCCGCCGTCCCCCGCGAATCCCGGCATCGAACCGGTCGGCGACGATGTCCCGGCGCGTGGCATCGTTGGAAACTTCCAGCCGAACGTCGCTGTACTGCTTCAGGAACTCCGCGAGCACCGGAGCGAGCAGAAACTCGGTGGCCGGCGGCGGCACAGTGATGCGCAGCGCGCCGCACGGCCGTTCGCGGAAATCGTTGAGAGACTCCAGCGCGCTCTCGTAGTCGTCGAGCACGGGCCGGAGCCGCGCAAGAAGCCGCTCGCCCACGGCGGTGACCGAGACGCTGCGCGTGGTGCGATTGAGCAGGCGAACGCCGATGCGATCTTCGAGGCTGCGGATTGCCTGACTGAGGGTCGCCGTGGAAATCCCGAGCTGCTTGGCCGCCTTGGTGAAGCTCTTCTGCTCGGCGATGGCGACGAAGGCGGAAAGTTCGGCAAATTGCGTGCCGCGCATTGTTTGGTCCAATCGAATAGGCCGTTCCGATTATATGGAATTATCAAGCGCGGGCACAGACACCAAATTGGTGATGCAACTTTGGTGAGACCAGCCATGAGCAACCTCCTCCTCGTCACTTCGAGCCTGTTCGGCGAAAATTCCAAATCGCGTCAAGTGGCGCTCGATCTGGTGGAACGACTTCAGGGCGCCGATCCCGCGCTTCACGTCCACACACGCGACACGACGGCAATTCCTCACCTGACCAGTGCCACTCTGGGCGCATTGATGACGCCAGCCGATCAGCGCAGCGGACAACAGAAGAGCGCGGTTGCGGCTGCGGACGCGCTCATTGAGGAAATCGAAGCGGCGGACACCATCGTCATTACCGCGCCGATGTACAATTTCACGATCCCCTCGAATCTGAAAGCGTGGATCGACCACATTGCGCGGGCCGGGCGCACCTTCCGCTACACCGCGAGCGGGCCGGAAGGTTTGCTCAAGGGCAAACGCGTCTTCGTCGTGACGGGCCGCGGCGGCATCTACACTGAAGGTCCTGCTCGTCCGATGGACTTCCAGGAGCCCTATTTGCGCACGCTGCTCGGGTTTCTGGGTCTCACCGATGTGACTTTCGTTCACGTCGAAGGCCTGAACATCAGTTCGGAATCGGCAGCCCTGGGCCTTCACAAAGCCCGTGCGCATGTCGCCAGGCTGACGCAGGAGGTCCGCGCGGCCGCTTAAGCGTGCCGCGCCGCCAGCGCCATTGCGATCAATGATGTCCCGCCAAACACGAAGTCGATGCCGAGGACCAGACCCAGTACCCAGAACGCAGCCCCGGGAAGCAGCCAGACGATGATGCCCGCCATGACAAGATCGATCACGCCGTTGAAAAACAACCAACCCCAGCGGCCGGACATCTGTCCGCGATGTTCGTAGGCGAACAACATCGAAGCAACGCCCTCGGCAACAAGATACGCAGCGAGCACCATCGTCAGGGAGATGACGCCTCCGATCGGCCATGCGACGAGGACAAATCCCGCGACCAACGTTACGACGGCGGAAAGGAGCGACCACCAGAAGCCGGGCGCGCGACGGTTCATCAACGTAGTAACAGCGCCGACCGCACCGCCGATCAGGAATAACCAGCCCAGGAAGATCGCGACCGCCAAGCTCGCGATCACAGGAATCAGGATCGCGCCCAGGCCGAGCACGACGAGAATAATTCCCTCGACCAAAAAGAGCTTCCAGTGTTCCTTGATGGATTCCGGCCAGAGCGCCGATGTGACTGGATGGTGCACGTCTGCCATGTTCGCCTCCTTCGGGAACGGCCCGCACGCCAAACCAACGTACGATAGGCTCGCACGTTCCCGGTCTCGACACGCATCAGACGAAAGTCCAATGCAAAAGAACAAAAATGATCAGATCGACCAAGCGCCGGGCAGGAGGTTCGCGCGACATGATACCGCAGGAACTCCTCACCGCATCGAACTCGCTCGGCAGCCAGCGCTAGCCGACCACACATCTGAGGTCGGCTGACAGGGTGCTGGTCGTCGCAAGCTTGAATCCATCGATATTGGGGAGCGGATTTTCCTGTCCCTCCATTATGCCGCACTCAAAAAACCGGCCCCACAATGTCCGGGCCGGGACGTAGTAATCGCGAACGGGCCGGATTATCATCCGCGCGATTCAATACGGGGAAATCGGCAGAGCGCGCGTTTTGGATTTCCGATTGCGCGTGCCTTTCGGACGCCTGGGAAATCCTTTCCCATTTCTATAAATTGAATCCGAGGGACCTGACCATGGAAAGCAATTCGCGTCTCGTGCGCCGTTCCTTTTTGTCGGTGCTGGGATTGACGGCGGCGGCCGCCGGTACCGTTGGCACCATATTGCCGGCTGGGGCCCAGAGCAGCAACAGACGCTTTGAACCGTCGCGCCACGCAAAGGACGACTGGTTGGACCAAGTGCCGGGACAGCACCGCTTCGTATTCGACACGACGACGCCGCAGGCAGCCGGTGGAGCCCTCCTCTACGCCAACAATTTCTTCACGGCCAACAAGAGCGGGTACAATCTCGACCCCGTGGACCTCGCCGTCGTCATCGTAATGCGTCATTTCTCCACACCTTTCGCCTACAACGACGCAATGTGGGCGAAATATGGCGCGCATTTCTCCGAGCTCGTGGAGTTCACCGACCCGAAGACGAAGCAAGCGCCTGCGACCAATCTGTACAATGCGGCAGGGTACGGTTTCTCATTGCCGAATTTCGGCACCACGCTCGACTCACTCGTTCAGCGGCGCGTGCAATTCGCGGTCTGCGATATGGCAACTCATTTCTTCGCCGGCGCGCTTGCTGACAAGACGAAGACGGCTGCGGACAACATTTACAACGAGCTTGCCGCAAATCTCATTCCCAACTCGCACCTGGTTCCGGCGGGCATTGTCGCGGTCAATCGCGCGCAGGAACGGGGATATGCCTTCTCATATGTGGTCTGATCGATGCGTCCATTAACCCCCGTTCTGATTGCCGCCCTCGGCTTCCTTGCGCTCGGAAGCGCTGTCACGTTGGCGCAGAACCAATCCTCGCCGCCTGCCGATCCATGGCCCGAAGCGAAAGTGGAGACGCTGCCCGCGGGTGCATACAAAGACGCCGTCGTGTACGGACAGAAATTGTTCAACCAGACCTACAACGTGATCGGCCCGGAAGTCAGCGATCCCAAGATGCGCTACTCCGGCAACAATCTCTCGTGCCAGAGCTGTCATCTACAGGGCGGCACGCAGCGTTTCGCAATTCCCATGACCGGGATCTACGGTTTGTTCCCGCAATACCTGGCGCGCGAAGACGAGGTGCGCACGCTTGAGGAACGAATCGAAGGCTGTATGGAGCGAAGCATGAACGGGCGCGTGCTTCCGCTCGGCGGCAAAGAGATGAAGGCGCTGCTCTCCTACATCCAATTCCTCAGCGTCAACGTACCCGTAGGAAAACCTTTGCAGGGCCGCGGCACCCCGAATCTGCCCCTGCTGACGCGCGCGGCGGATCCCAAGCGCGGCGCCGCCGTGTACGAGCAATATTGCGCGATGTGTCATCAGTCAGACGGACGCGGACAGCGCAAAGGCCCGGTCGGCGACGCTCAAGGTTACGTTTATCCGCCTCTGTGGGGACCTGATAGTTTCAACGACGGCGCGGGCATGCACCGCCTGATTGCCTCGGCGAGCTTCATCCGCGCCAACATGCCGTTCGGTACGCATTACGACAGACCCGAATTGTCCGTGGACGACGCATGGGACGTGGCGGCCTTCATTAACAGCCAGGAACGCGCGAAGCGCGCCAATCTCGAGGCGGATTACCCGAACCGCGCGCGCAAGCCGGTCGACGCGCCCTTCCCGCCTTTCGCCGACAGCTTTTCCTTGGAGCAGCATCGGCTTGGACCTTTCCAGCCGATTCAGAACGCCCAGTCCGCCGGCGGAAACCCGCGTTGATCTCTGCACAGGCGGTCGCGGCGATCCTGTCGGGCACAGCGGTCGGCTTCTCTTTGGGCGTCATCGGCGGCGGCGGTTCGATTCTGGCCGTACCCCTTTTGCTCTATGTCGTCGGCGTGACAGACGCCCATATCGCCATCGGCACCGGCGCGCTTGCCGTCTCCGTGAATGCGTTCGTGAATCTGCTCGGTCACTGGCGCGCCGGTACCGTGCACTGGACGTGCGCGGTGCTGTTCGGATCGGCGGGTGCATTTGGGGCAGCAATCGGGTCGACTTTGGGCAAACTCGTGGCGAGCGAGAAACTGCTCGTCCTCTTCGCGCTCATCATGATCGTCGCAGGCATTTCCGCGCTCAAACCACGGCGCTACGACGCGGACAAGAGGGTGTCCATCGACAAGAACATGGTTTGGCGCCTGGCGTTAATCGGCTTCGCCGCAGGAACGGTTTCAGGATTTTTCGGGATCGGCGGCGGCTTCTTGATCGTGCCCGGACTCATGTTCGGAAGCGGATTGCCGATTTTGAACGCGATTGGCTCGTCGCTCTTTTCGGTCGGCCTGTTCGCGATGATTACCGCGGCCAATTATGCGCTTTCGGGCTTCGTCGCCTGGCCGATTGCTGCCGAATTCATTGCCGGCGGCTTCATCGGCGGCATGTTGGGGATGCGCTCCGCCCTGCATCTGGGACAGAAAAAGCGCGCGCTGAATTATTTGTTCGCCGCTGCAGTGTTTGCGGTGGCCGTCTACATGCTGGTGCAGTCCACAACGGTATTTGCGTCGAGTTGACAGCCGGTTGCGTTACCCAAACGCAGCATCTTGAACCGTTCCAAAAAATACCCAAATTTCTCGTGAAACGGTGCTCTCCGGGGGCCGTTTTATAGGTACTGGCAGCTCGCAAGAGGGCCAGCAAAGCCGCCGAAGGAGGGCTTTGAAGAGATGAACAGGACCGTGTTCAACAGCCCGTTTTTGTTAGGTTTCGACCATATCGAACGGTTGCTTGAACGGACCGCCAAGGCCGATGCCTACCCGCCGTACAATATCGAGCACGACGAGCCGGATCGGCTTAGGATCACCCTCGCGGTCGCCGGATTCAAAGCCGACGATCTGAGCATCACCATCGAAGACAATCAGCTTGTCATCCGCGGCAAAGTGATCGATCGGGAAGACAAGACGTTCCTCCATCGCGGCATCGCCAGCCGGCAATTCCAGCGCAGCTTTGTGCTCGCGGAGGGCATCGAGGTGCTGGCCGCCGAACTCCGGAATGGACTTCTGACGATTGTATTGGAGCGTCCGCGCCAGGAAAGCGTTGTACGGACGATACCAATACGTTCAGCGGAGGTTCACCACGGCGATGCTACAAACAAGACCTGAGTAGGAGGCAGCCATGAGACGTGAAGAAGAGTTCTACGATGATGACTCTCCCGACGAGGAAGAGGAGATCAGCGGTTTGGAAGGACCGGTATTCGAAGGGGCCCGCCTTGCCTATATCAAAGCGATCGGCTTGGAAGAGGCCCGCGCGATGGGGCTGGTGATCCCGTCCGAAATCAAGCTTCCCGCGAATGTGAAACTGTACGCCCTGCATGCCGCAGACGGCACCACGCTGGGCATTACCGACAATTGGGCCTCTGCCTATACGGCCGCGGTGCAGAACAATTTCGTGCCGCTGAGCGTACATTAACCATACGGTTCGAGGCTCGCGCTTGCATAACGGGCAAGCGCGAGTGGGAACCGAATTCCCCGCAAGGGCGAGCCCAATAGAAGGGCCGCCCGCCATCACAGACAGCAAGATCAGGCCGCCTGAGCCGCCGAAGGCTCGGTAAGCAGCGCGTACAGCGTCGCCGTGTGCGGGGCGGCGCGGAGCTTCTCGCACATGGATTGGTTGCGCAGGAGACGAGAGACCCGCGCGAGGGCTTTGAGGTGATCGGCGCCTGCGCCTTCTGGCGCGAGAAGCAGGAACACCAGATCGACCGGCTGATCGTCCATCGCATCAAAGTCCACCGGATGATCGAGTTGCGCGAACAGACCCGTCATTCTCTCAATGCCCGGCACGCGTCCGTGCGGAATCGCGATCCCCTGCCCCATCCCGGTCGACCCGAGCTTCTCGCGCTCGGTGAGAATCTCGAAAATCCGCCGCTCCGGCAGGCGCGTAAGACTGGCCGCCTTATGCGCCATCTCCTGCAGGACCTGCTTCTTGCTCGCGGCCTTCAAATGCGAAAGGACCGCGTCGGGGGAGAGCAAATCAGCGATTTCCATGATGTCCCGTAGCGTTACAACGGCCCGGAGGGGGTTGGCCCGCCGCGGTCGTGATGGTTCTTGAGCCGCCTCTTATAACGACGGACGCGCTTCTCGAGATGATCGAGCGCCATGTCAAATGCGAGATGCGCGTTCGGACCGGTCCCGTGCGCCTGCATAGTGGTTCCCGAGCTCAAATGCACTGAGCAATCGGCGCGAAACCCGATCCTCTCCTTGACGAATGTCACGTTGGCCTCGGCGTTGCGATCAAAGTGCTTCTCCACCGCTGCCGAGAGCCTTTCACGGACATGTTGCGGCAAGGCCTCGCCAATTTCGATCTGCTTTCCAGCAATACGAATGTGCATCATGTGACCTTCGGACCTCCGGCTATTGGCCGCCCGCATACAGCGCGTCCGAAAAGGGCGCGGACCATAGGTCCGGTCCTTGGGTCTGTCAACCGCCGGTCAGGGTCCGGCGGCAGCCGTCTCCAGCTGCCGCAGGCGGCGCCTTTCCACTGAAGAGGGTATACGCAATGCTTCACGATATTTTGCCACCGTCCGGCGCGCGATATCGATCCCATCACCACTCAACATGGTTACGATCCTGTCATCGGACAAGACGTCGTCGACCTCGTTTTCGATCATCTCGCGGATGCGGTCGCGCACGGCTTCGGCCGAGTGGGCTTCGCCGCCGTTGACCGCCGCGATCGCGGAGGTGAAGAAGTATTTCAACTCGAACTGGCCGCGCGGTGTCGCCATGTATTTGTTCGACGTGACGCGTGAAACCGTCGATTCGTGCATGCCGATAGCGTCTGCAATCAGGCGCAAATTGAGCGGCCGCAGATGTCTTACGCCGCGCGTCAGGAATGCGTCCTGTTGGCGAACGATTTCGCTTGCAACCTTGATGATGGTGCGCGCGCGCTGGTCGAGACTTTTCACCAGCCAGTTCGCGCTGTTGAGACAGTCCGTCAGATAAGTCTTGTCGTCGCGCGACCGGGTGGTCCTGTTCACTTCTGCGTAATAGCGCGCGTTCACGAGCACGCGAGGCAACGTCTCGGAGTTGAGCTCCACCTGCCAGCTCCCGTCCGCGCTCTCGCGAACATACACATCCGGCACCACCGGCTGGACCGGCTCGGAACCGAAGGCAAGCCCCGGCTTCGGATTGAGGGCACGTATCTCCGCAATCATGTCGGTGATGTCGGAGGCATCCAGCGCGCAGAGAGAGCAGAGGCCGGTCAAATCGCGCTTGGCCACCAGATCTAGCCGTGACAGCATCAGCTTCATTGCCGGATCCAGACGGTCGCGTTCTTTCAATTGCAGCGAGAGGCATTCCACGAGATCGCGCGCGAACACGCCCGCTGGATCGAAACCCTGGAGCACTGCGAGCGTCTCCTGGCAGTCCTCGCGCGAAGTGCCGAGCCGCTCGGCGACTTCGCCGAGATCGGCTCGCAGATAACCGGTTTCATCGACCGATTCGATCAGCACCTCGGCGATGAAGCGCTGATGCGGCTTAAGGGCCGCGATTGCGAGCTGTGACTCGAGGTGCCCCTTGAGCGTCGTTTCCGCGGCGAGCGTGCCTTCGAAATCGTCTTCGCCGTCGCCGCGCCCGCCGGTCCCGGTGCGCGACCAATCGGTCAGAGGCAGATTCGAATCGCCGCTTGCGTGCTTCTCCGCGCGCGGCTCATCCGTGTACAAATCATCATGCCCGGCGTCCATATCGGCCGCAGTCGCAAAATTCTCGGTTGCCAGAGTCTTGTCGAGCGCGCCATGGTCGAGCGCTTCGGGGGCGGCCTCGAACTCGACGCCGGGCGTTTCGGCGTCTTGGGCGTGCGCATCTTCGCGCTCGAGCAGCGGATTTTTTTCGAGCTCGGTCTCCACGTAGTCCGCGAGCTCCAGATTCGACAGTTGCAGCAGCTTGATCGCCTGCTGCAACTGGGGCGTCATGACCAGTGTCTGGCCCTGTTTGAGCTCGAGACGTTGCGTGAGCGCCATATCCTCCCCCCGGCGCTCGCCTACATCGAGAAACGCTCGCCGAGATAGACTCGGCGAACGTCCTTGTCGCCCACAATGTCCGCGGGCGTGCCTTCCATGAGAACCTGGCCTTCGTGAATGATGTAGGCGCGGTCGATGATGTCGAGCGCCTCGCGGACATTGTGATCCGTGATC
>Ga0310810_10010167_pt1 | contig 10938 bp, 4 predicted proteins | sample NCmetagenome_FD_207641 | JGI IMG/M metagenome (GOLD analysis project Ga0310810, IMG submission 207641) | Soil microbial communities from experimental microcosm in Duke University, North Carolina, United States - NC | ecosystem: Engineered > Artificial ecosystem > Soil microcosm > Unclassified ... | reverse complement strand
ATCCCACTTTGTCCAGACGGTCGAGTTCCATTCGATGCTGCAGTTGCTCGTGCTCGTTCCACGCGTTGAAACACATCGCTTGCCAAATAGTTTTTAGCGAGCGGCAACAGTTCTTTAATCGCGGCTGCCTGATCGATCTCAACCAAACGATCGGCCAACTCGGCTTGTCTGCTTCGAACGACCTCATCAAAACTCGATCGAAGGCAATCATCCACATCTTGATCTGGAGTATATCGTTCACAAAATCGATGAATGACGGCGCCTTTCAGAGTAGCTGTTAAGTTTGCCGGAGGTTCTGGTGCTTCCGCGTTATTCCAAACTGCAAGCTCATCAGGCGAGGGCAACTGCAACACGCGTTCGAAGTAATATTGCCGGGCGCATCGCTGGTAATTGATCAACTGCGTAACACTGAACCTGTGCGTTCCACTCGTTCGCTCTGCGTCAATAGGTCTCAGAAGTGGAAATGCAGAAATCAAAGATTCAGTCTTCGTTGAATCGTGACCATCAGCTTCCACGTTTGCCTTCACATCCGTTTGCAGTTCAGGCGAAAGATTCACGACCAGTTTGATTTGAACGTCTTTATCCAGATTGACTAACCCGCCAATGGAAAAGTGTTCGAGTTCGAGCGCTTGCCAGATCCATTTCAACCATGAATCCCTACTCCCGGTGAGCCGGCTCAGCTCCTCGGTTGCACCGGAAAGTATCAAGCGATCCTGGGCCCGCGTTGCAGCGACATAGAGCAATCGCATGTTCTCAAACTGCTCGCGCCATGCGTTCCGCTGTTCAAAATCGCTGAAGGTTGATCCAGCAACTCGATTGCCGCGTCCGTCAGGCACTTTGAGAGTCAGTCCGTGGTGGCGGTCCAGCATAAAGGAGAAGTCTGGCGGCGTCTTCGATCGATGAAGATCCGGAATAACCACGATCGGAAACTCTAATCCCTTCGCCTGGTGAATCGTCATGAGCCTGACAGCATTCGCCGCTTCATCAATCTGGCCTTCACTTTCGCGACTGCCGATTGCCTCAAACTCTTCAACGTAACGGACGAAATCGCGAATTAAGTGATTGCCGGAGCGTTCAAAACGCGCAGCAAGCGTAAAGAGGCGTTGGACATTAGCGAGTCGTTGAGCCCCGTCGAAGTTCGCTGAAACGACCGTCAAGTACTCTGACTCGTGAACTGCAAACCGCAATAGATCCTCAATTGTATAGTGGTGACGACGAGCAACCAGGCGACTAATCAAATTCGAAGCGGCATCCAGTAGTTCATGTTCCTGATCACTAATGAACGCAATCTCCTTGTGCTGGCGGAGTGCTCGGTACAAACGCCGCGTGATTGACGGAATCGTGGTTGAATCCGCTTCTTCAACACGGGGAGCAGATCGAAGTGCGAAGAGTGCGTTGTCTGAAATTCCACAAAGTGGCGAACGCAGAACCGCCGCCAGAGCGAGCTCGTCAGTGCGGTTATCAAGGAACCGCAGCAGTTGGATCAGATCCGTGATTTCTTCACGTTCGTAGAATCCGCGACCTAGCACCGTTTGATAGGGAATGTTCGCGCGTCGAAAGACGGCCTCGTAGATGTGAACTTGTGTCATTGCGCGGAACAGCATTGCAATGTCGCTATATTTGAGTTTTGGATCTTCAGCTTTCAGTGTGACGATTCGGTTCGCAAGTTGAATAGCATCTAATTCGCGCGCCTCCCGATCGAAGTAGCGATACTCACCAGATGGTGGCCGAGTCGCAATCAGCAGCTCCACCACGGGTGCGGCATCTTCGACTTCACGTTTCGGTTCGCTTGGTTCGTGACCGACGTAACCAAGTTTCCCAAGCTCTTCTTCGGAGAGTGCCGGCACATCTTCCGTAGGCTGAAACAAACGAGCAAATAGATGATTGAAGAAACTGATCAATGTTGGCCGGCTACGAAAGTTCAGGAGAAGCGGTTTCGCTTCGCCACCGGCCTCCGTCAGTGTTTTCGTCATTTCACGAAAGACGTCAACATCTGCCCCACGAAATCCATAGATTGATTGCTTGCGATCCCCCACGATGAAAAGGTTTGCGTTGCTGCCAGGTGATAATGCAATGCGCTCGAGTAGCTGTCGCTGAAGTGCGTTTGTGTCCTGGAATTCATCGACTAAAAAGAATTTGTACCGGTCGGAGGTGCGAAGTAACACCGTTGGGTTATTCAGAAGTTCCAGCGTGCGCAGTTCGAGATCGTCGAAGTCGAGTGCGGAGATCTTCTGCTTCTCATCAGTTAATCGTTTGTCGATTTCTGCAAGAAGATTCACCATTTCCAAAGCATATACTTGTGCGAAATGATCAAAGCAAACCTGCGGTATCAGTCCGGAATAATCAGTTGCTCTCTTACTGACATTTCCCCAAAGCAGATCGTCAAAGAGGATCGAGAGTTCGCCAATGGCTGTTTTGTCAGGACGAAGCTTTCTGAGACTTTCGATCTTCGAGCAGTAGTCGGCAAGGTTCTCGTGTGACGGAAATTGTTGTAACTGTGAGCGCAGGAGCGGCCATTCCTCCTTGAATTTCAAACGCTTCTCGGCCGCTTTAATCGAGAGTTTCGGTCGGTCGAAATATTCCGAGACCGCTTGATCAAGTTCCTGCAGGGCACTCGAATACTTGTGCTCGCTCTGGTGGGTACGCGCCGTGGCACTCGCAACGTTTTCCCATGATAGACCCTGACTGCGTGCCTCTTTGTAAACTTGTGCGAGCGCGCCGGCGAGTTTCGCGCGGCCAACACCGAGTGTCAGACGAGACACTTCAACGTGTCCATCGCTGATGAATTTAGCAAGCACTTCTTCGACAACCGATTCCAGCAACATTGCCGCCCGATGCTCGTCCAGCAAGAGAAACTGTGGATCGATTCGGGCTTCAACTGGAAACTCTCGAAGCAGGCGAGCACAAAACCCGTGAATGGTCGTAATCACTGCGCCATCGAGTGTGCGTTTGTAATGCAACCAACGCGGCCGCTCGTTTGGCGCAACAGTTTGAAGGATAACGTTTAGTTCATCACGCAGTCGCTCGCGCATCTCGTTTGCTGCGCGATTCGTGAAGGTGATCGCAACAATCTGATCGATATTTAGTTTATGTAGACGAAGGATATGCAGGTACCGCTCGACGAGGACCATCGTCTTGCCAGATCCCGGACCCGCCGTCACGGAGATGTGCTTGCTAATTTCGTAAGCAGCAGCGGCTTGTTCGGGTAGGAGTTGGCGTTTGGTTTCTGGCACTCGCTTTTTCTTCTCTATGTAGCTCTGTGTCTCTGTGGTGAATAAAGGCGCTTCCAACCACAGAGGCACAGAGACACAGAGTTACACAGAGAAGACCTCATGATCTCTTCTTCATTTCAATTCTTCCGCGATCGTAGCGACACACAGCGCTGTAATCACAAAACCGGCATGTCTTGGCTCGCTCGGCTGGATTCACGAGAAACTGTCCCGCGCGCATCTGATCCAGGAAGTCCCAGATCTTATTAATGACACCAGCGCGGATCTCTTTCCATTCGTCCTCGCCCATCACCGCCATCGCTTTAACGTTGATGTTGTAGTAGTCCCACTTTTCCTTTCGATACATTCCTCGATTACGACGCTCATTGCCCCCGCGAATGATGTAGTAACCACCGCCGGCAACATCGGCGTCAGGAAGAATCAACTTCTCCAGTGCTTCCAGGTAAATCGGAACTTGAAGCGAACGTGCGGAGCGAATGTCCTCTTTCGTGGCGCCGACGGAGAGTTTGTAATCGTAAGCAACCAATGTGTTGTCCGGTGCAACGTCAACCCGATCGATTTGACCGCTTATTTTGAGACTCTCATCACCAACGAACGTGCTTCGATTCAGAATTAATGGGTCAGCCACTGATGCGGGATCCTTCGCTGAGAATCGTGCCCCGCCAAAAGCCAATTCAAAGTACGACGGCACGACACCTTTGTGCGCTCCTTCTTCCTGGAGATGTAATTCGTAAACGAGAACTTGCTCGAGCAAAATCTTTCGTATCTCGCGATCGATCTTCCATATTTGTCGATTCAATGGAGGAACGACTCTTTCATGTTCATCAAAAACCCGATCCGCGATCTCAAGCAGTTCGTCGCGAAGCTTTGTGCGGTCCCTGACGTATAGAGTTTCGCCCCGGTGTTTTTCAAAAAAGCGTCGCAGGATGTCGTGCAAAAGTTTGCCTGCATCGATTGCCTGAAGATCGAGTGCCGCTTCACCACGTGGTTCAAGTTTCAAGACACGTTGAGCGAAGAAACGATAGGCACAATTACCAAAGACGCTCAATCCGCTCGCGCTGTGAACGTACTCCGGTCCAAACCTGCGCTGCAGTAGTGACAGCAAATCCGGATCGGTAATCTGACCGTCGTAAGGACCGAAACGACCACCGGCTCTCTCACGCTCAATCTCAATCCGACGCAGTGTGGTGCCGGTCACAAAACCGTCATTGCGGGCTAACGGAAGAAAACGCTTGAGGCGTGGTTGTGGCAATAGGTTCTGCTTCTCGCCGTGATGACGATGACGTTCCTGCTGGCGGACGAGTGCGACGGTAAGTTCGTTTGTGTTTGATGCAGCTTCAATCTCTTTGCCGTCGTAATCACGGCGGACAACTTCCGGTTCAATCGTTCGCGGAGCAATAGCCCGACGTAATTCATCGATGTAATACGAGGCAACAGTCTCAGAATCATCTTCGAGAAGTAATGGGCGGCTCAGATACAGACGTTCGGTTGCCCTGCAGGCGCACTGGTAAAAATAGTGTTCCTCCTTGAGTAGCGTCGCGGGTGAGATGTCTTCGAGTGTGAGACCGTATTTTTTAAGGCGCTCGCGTTCCTCGTGTGGATAGATCCAGTCTCGTGATGCGCGAAGCGGAAATCCACCTTCAACCAGACCACCGATGAAGAGAGCCTTGAACTGGAGTCCGCGCACATCGGTGGCTTCGAGCACGCGAAGGCCTGCGGGATCTGCAGGCCCAAGAAGCTGAGATTGTGAAGTCAGAGAACGCCGGATTTCGGAGATCAGAGTTGGAAGGTCAGAACCGGAACGCGGTAGCATCGGGTCGGTAACCAAAGAATGCGTCTGAGTTGGGTCGGACCCGACGCTACCGCGTTCCGGTTCTGACATTTGAGCGGACATCTCAATGCTCTTGATCGCCGCAACGATGGCTCTTCTTAAAGATTCAAGGGCATTGAAGTTGAGCATCACCTGTGGAAGCTCGTCGTCATCCGACGTTCGAGTTGGTTTTGTGATCTGATCGCGGAAACCAAACTGATCAAACAACCGCATCAATCCCAAACGTAACTCCTCGGTTGTCCCTTCACGCGGAACCGCAAACACCAGCTCTGAGAATCTTTCGATCACCAGAGCCGTCCAGGCCAACGTTGCCGGGTGAACGTCGCGCGAAGGCCGGCGCTTCTTCTCGACTTTCTCTTCAAGCTTCGCGGTCTCAGCATTTTCGACTTGATCCGCAATGTCGGCGTCGCGATCCTGCGCATTAGTATCGATATTCAGAAGTTCTTTCGTCGCCGTTGCCGTGGGGAGCTCTTTGACTAATTTTTGCGCGCGCGCAAGCCAGGCTTTCACTGGTAATTCGCCGCCGACATACGCAAAGGCATTTTCCAGTGAGTCAGCGTCCCAAAAGCCGATGCGGTTGCGAGCCTTCGCATTTGAGATAGTGTTCGGTGAAAGCGGCTTTTCATCGTCGCTCAAGAGTGCGAGATGGTTGGCGTCGAAACGTGCGGAAAGCTTTTCCAGTTCGTCATCGCTCAAACGGAAATATTCAGACTTGATCAAGTCAGCAAGATCGGAAATGCGATACGGCGGCGAGTCTTCCCCCGGCGGCTGTTCGAGTATTTCAAGAATCTTAAGCGCCGCCCTCGTGGCCGGGACATCGACGGCATCGATTCGTGATTCGAGTTTGCAGGGCACTGCCTCTTCGCGCATTATACGCGTGATCGTTTTTGAATAGGCATCACGTTGGCGAACGACGAGTGCTATGTCTGACAGTGAGTAGTTATCGATGAGGATGAGACGTTTAATTTCTTTCGCGATCGTGCGAATTTCAGTTTCCCGATCGCCACATTCGAAGTACCGGATCCGATGTCCGACGAACTTTAGTTTGTCGTGTGAACTCAGATCTGGCCCGTGGGTTTCATTCTCAGCCACTATTTGATCGGACGGGCCTTTGATCGACGACTCGACAAACTGAAGTTTATCGGACAGTTGGGGATTAAATAGGTTCTGCCTTAAGGCTGAAAGCACGCCCTCAGTCTCACGCATCTCATCTGACACCACAGTTTCAAACGTACTAATCGCTTGCAACTGTTCGAGCGTTTCCTGGAAGGGTGCAAAGATCTCGACGTTGCGTCGGTCATAATTCAGGTTCACCACCGTCTCGGGAATTCGAGGGATGAGTTCACGAAGAATCTCGCCCTGTACAGGTGTGAAGTCGAAAAACCCGTCAAGGATCAACAACTCGACTTCCTGAAGGAGCGGCAGCCTTACTTTGAATCCGTCGACTTCATCTCTCAGCACGTTCAACGCTCTCAGCTGATCCGCATCCTTCTCTGTCAATCGATTTGCGTTTAGCAACTCGCAGTAATTCGAATAAATGAGCGCTACTTCATTGTCAAAATCCGTTTGAGAAATGGTTGAGGCTGAACGAGCACCGAGGTCTTCGGAACGTGAGGCAATGATTGCCGTGACTTCTGACGGACTTCTGGCGGCGCGTTGTAATTCGCCAATCAAGGCAGCAATTGAATTGACGCAACCCTCACGGCCGGCGAGAGGACTGATTGCTTTCAACTTACCGTCTTCTTTCAGCTGACTAAGAATTTGGGAAACGAGACTGCGTTTCAACGGCAACTCGTCGCGATCGATGGGAAGCCTTGGTGGCAAGTGCTTGCCTTCGTGGCCGATTGCGTTTCTCAGAATGTGCCTGACAAAACCTCGAAACAGGTAGACGGGCAGTTCACCCCAAACACCTCGATTTCTGGTGCCATCAAGTATTCCTTCAGAAACGATTTCGAGGAGAGGACGTGAGGCAGCGATATAGAGAAACTTGTGGCTTTGATTGTTGGCCACGAGTTCAGCGCATCGCTCGATTAGCTTCTTACGATTGTTACCGAGGAGAGGACCAAGCAGGAGCGAGTTCATTGAACAATGCCGATTTCCGATTACTAATTAGATTCAGAGGTGCCTGCTGCAGATACCTTTTGTGATTTGATTGAAGTCAGATCTTCGACATCGTCACTTTTCTCGTCATCACCCGTACTGTCAGGAAACAATCCGCTGTCTTCAAATCCAGGCAGTGGCACTGAGAGCTCTTCCAAATCCTGAGGTTGTGTTGCTGTTAAGATCGGTTCACTCGATGTGGCCGATTCAACAGCATGCAGGGGTAGACGCTTACTCGCTTTTGCACCCAGCTGCCTGATGCGTTCAGCCCGAGTGACAAGATTTCCCTTACCAGAAGTTAACTTATTGTGTGCAGCGTCGTAGCTACCCTGGGCTTGTTGTAGCTTTACTCCGATGTCAGTCAGGTCCTCAACAAATCCAACGAACTTGTCATAGAGCGCACCCGATTGTCTGGCAATCTCCAGCACATTCCGTTTTTGTTGTTCCTGCTGCCAAATGTTTCGAACGGTGCGCATCGTGGCTAATAATGTGGAGGGACAGACGATCACTATCCTCTTGGCAAAGGCGTCATCAAACAGTGTTGGATCGCGACGGACGGCCACGATAAACGCGGGTTCAATGGGAACAAACATCAGCACGAAGTCAAGGCTGTTTAGTTTGTAGTGATCCTGATATGCGCGGCGGTCCATTTCTCTCAGGTGAACGCGCATGGCGCTGATGTGATCTCGTAATGCAGCCTCGGCTTCCGCCTCATTGTCGGATGACGTGTGTTTCAGGTATGCAGATAAATTGATCTTAGAGTCGATAATAAGATGTCGATTCTCTGGCAACGTGATGATGACATCGGGTTGCGAGCGCTTGCCGTCGGGGGCTATCAAGGTCTCGCGGATTGAGTACTCACGATCTTCAACCAACCCGGCCTTTTGGAGGATCTCCTCGAGAATGAACTCGCCCCAATTGCCCAAAGTTTTGGACTGACCCCTAAGCGCGTTGGTGAGGTTCACTGCATCATCATTCATCTTTCTATTTAGATGACTGAGATTTTCCACGGCGTCTCGTAGGGAGGCTCTCTGTTGGGATTCTTTGTCGTACGTTTCCTCAACCTTTTGTCGAAACTGCTCGATTTGATTTTTTAAAGGTGAGAGCAGTGAATCAAGATTAACCTTGTTCTGTTCTGTAAAGCGCTTGCTCTTGTCTTCTAAAACATCGTTCGCAAGGTTTTTGAATTGAACCGCGAATTCTTCTCGGGCTTCACTGAGCAACGCAATCTTCTCATCGAGACCCTTTGTTTCCTGTTGACGCCTGACTTCAGATTCAGACAATTCAGAACTCAGGTCAACAATCCGTTCTTGAAGTATGTCAACGTCCGCTTTTAGCCGATCGTTTTCAGTCTTTACATGTGTAAACCTCCCCTCTGCGGTTGAACGCGATGAGGCTTCGACGCGAAGTTGGTTTTGCAGATCTCTGTTTTCATTAGCCAAAGAATCCTGGGCTTGGTGTGCCTTGAGTAGCTCTAACTCCCTGCCCGCGAGGCGTTCACTCAAAACCGTCGTGCGTGTGCGCACGATTAACCAGGTAAGCAGAATGCCGGCGCCGCAGGCTCCGATTATGAGTAAGAGCTCGTTCAGCATTTCACCCTCCCGACTAAGTCTACCAGAAGATGTTGCATGTGCGAAATTATGTTTCGAGCACGGGCCTACTGACTGAGATCCAACATCGAGACGAATCCATATGCCTCTCCAAACCCGGTAAATAAGCGGCAGCCAAGCTGAGATAGATCCGCTTCGATGTCGGGGTTCGAGAAATCCTTTGCATTTCTCGTAACAAAACAACTTAACCCCGCCTGTTGGTTAGTCTCCAGGTGTCATAGGATTGCCGCGTACACCAAAGAGTCTGGAGGCTGTAAGGCGCGGGTTAGCTGCAACTGCATCGCAGATGCGACAGTCTGTGAATCTATTGGTATCAAAATCGAGACTCCTACCTTTCGTAGCAACGTGGCATCGAGTCGCTCTTTGTCGTCTCCACCACTTGTCGATAAGAGTCGGGTGATTTCCAAGAACTCTTCGCGTATAGAGGCATATGGTTGGGATCGGGAAAGTTCTTTCAATTCCTGAGTCAGTTCGTCGTAAAGTCGTGTCCGTCGTTTGTTTCGTCCCGTCAACGCGCTATAAGCCTCTCCAATAGAGAATGAAGGCATTATCAAACGAACTCGCTTTACCTCCCCAAGCATGAGAATTCGTTCGCACCATTCATGTTGTTCCTGCAAATAATAGTGTTCGAGGATGAAGTTTGTCTCAATGTAGACATTCATGTGAGGAAGCATCAGTTTCAACAGACCCGTTCTTAATTGCGTCGTAAAGGCCTGATTCGAGAAGCCACTGTTCATGAGGAGCGACTTCGTCTTTACTCAAGCTGCAGATGGTTAATAGGTTGAGCCAGGAAGCAAATACAAGCTGCAACGTTTGGGTCGAATTTGCAATGTGCTCGGTCGTTTCAGCTAAGTAAGGCGAGACGATTGGGGACGAATCGATGACAAAATCCGGCCCTCGCGTCTCAACAACGTCCGATCCATTCTTCCAAAGGTACATCTGCTCCGGCAAAGCCAAGAGAAAGAATTGCGAGCGTGGAATTGCATGGTGTGCGAGTAAATTGTGCCTAAATTGCGAAGCCCATTCTGGACCTACACCGCGATTACCTTTTACCTCCACGATCCGCTCAAGCTTATTTTCCGCTGAGAAAACGGAGATGTCAGCTGCATTGTTCATTAGAACGGATTGTAGCATCATCGGCAATGCTCTACCTTCCAAAACTCCCTACCATTCGTTCATAAATCTTGCGCGTGACGCGAACGTCGTTGAGGTTGTATTCGCGAATCAAATCCAGCTTGCCCGCTTGATACAAATCGAAGACTTTGCTGCCCTCAACTTCTGACGTCTTGCTGGATTCGATGCCCAGTGCCCAGGCAATGTCGTCAAGACTCACTCGGCTGCGTCTGTCACCGAGCCACCATTGCCGCATTGTGTCGTAAACGCCACGAACAGTGTATTCACCCAGATTCACGAATGGCCTTATTTGCATTCCCTGCACAAGACATCGTTGGAAGATAAACGGCAGATCGAAACTGAGGATGTTATGACCCACCAGTTCGTCTGATTCACAATCGAAATCTTTCATCAATTCGAGAAAATCAAAGAGTGCTCGTCGCTCGCCCTGTTCAAAACCATCGGGATCAATACCAAACACGAATTCACTCTGCGGTTGCTCGAAGCCGGCGAACTCGAGCCCGGGAATTGGTCCGACGTGAACGGCAATTGACAAAACACGCCCCGAGGTTGCACTCAACGAGCCCAGCGAATAGCAACGCTCTTCTTCGGCAGCGATGTCTTCGAGATAGCGTTGCTGTTGTTCGAGCCTCATATTGCCCAGCCGCAGCGATCTTTCGAGTTGCGGGCCGACGCGTTCACGAAACTCTGGCAGTGTTAGCGTTTCGATATCCAACGTGTAGGCACGAGGGAGAACGGGATCTGAGTTAAGTTGCTCGCGATACTTCTCAACTGTTATCGGCCGGTATTCAGCCAAAACAAATTGAGCTCGGTCCTGGTAGGTTTCCAGTCTGCCAGTGATGCCCCAAAGGCCAGGCTTTAAGTCTCCCTGGGCAGCGAGGACCTCATCCCAGACTTTAAGCGTCAAAGTCCCCGTTGAGTTTCGCGCCATCGCATCACAGAAGAGACGACCTTGTTGAGTACGACGAGATCTGACCGAGGTGACAAGAACCATCAACCATAAGTCTTCGCCGTGAGGAATTTCGGGGATGGG
>Ga0310810_10010165_pt1 | contig 10939 bp, 11 predicted proteins | sample NCmetagenome_FD_207641 | JGI IMG/M metagenome (GOLD analysis project Ga0310810, IMG submission 207641) | Soil microbial communities from experimental microcosm in Duke University, North Carolina, United States - NC | ecosystem: Engineered > Artificial ecosystem > Soil microcosm > Unclassified ... | reverse complement strand
CGTGCTCAGTCCGAGCACATCCCGCATCGTAAACCAGCCCTTGCGGCCCTTGATCCACTGCGTGGCCGTCAGCGCACCGCGTGCGAACGCGCTCCGATCGCGCGCGGTATGTGTCAGCGTAATCGTTTCCGCCGGGCCGTCGAAACCAACTGTATGCGTACCCGGGATATGCCCGGCGCGCGTCGAGGAGACGTCGATCGTGCGCAAAAATCCCGCCTGGTGCATCGCGCCTTTGAGGAGGAGCGCGGTGCCTGAAGGTGCGTCCTTCTTGGCGTGATGATGCGCTTCGTGAACATATGCGCTGAAATCAGCCTGTGGGGCAAGGAGCTTCGCCGCGTTGGCGACAACCGCCTCGAAGACGACCACCCCGGTCGAGAAATTCGGCGCCGCGACGATGCCGACGCCGCTCTCCCCGACGATTTTGCGCAGCTCCGGTTCGTGCGCTCCCCAGCCGGTCGTCCCGACAACGATGTTGAAGCCCCGCCGGGCGAGCGCCGGCACATTCGTCATGACGGCGTCCGGCGACGAGAAATCGACGGCGACGTCCACGCCGGTCCAGCGATTCGAATCGACGCCGTCCTGACCGACCAGCGGATCGACAATTCCGGCGATCTCGCAGCCATACTCGCCCGCGAGGCTTTCAACCAGCTTGCCCATTCGGCCGTAGCCGACTATAAGGATTCGCATCCCGCTTCTATAACCGCTTGCATATCACGAAAGGCACCAAGAACCCGAAACAACGTTCAACGCAGAGCACGCTGAGCTCGCAGAGATATTTGTTCTCTGCGTGTTCTGCGGTTTCTGCGTTGATCGTCCTGTATTTTGTGATCACAACAGCCCTTCGCGGTGCATCAGTTCGGCGTTGAGGATCGCGGCGCCTGCCGCGCCTCGAATCGTGTTGTGGCCGAGCGCGATGAACTTGTAATCGAACAGCGCGCACGGACGCAGCCGTCCGACGGTCACGGCCATGCCATGACTGCGTTCGACGTCGAGCGCAGGCTGCGGCCGGTTGCGTTCGGTCATGTAGACCACGGGCTGTGCCGGCGCAGACGGCAGGCCGAGTTGCTGCGGCTTGCCTTTGAAGGCGTTGAATGCGTCGATAATCGCGTCGGCCGGCGGACGGTTTGCCAGCGCCACCGAAATCGATTCGGTATGTCCGTCCTGCACCGCCACACGCGTCGTGGTTGCGCTCAACGTGACGGGATGCGGCTCGACGCGTTTGTCGCCGTAGCAGCCGAGAATCTTCCTCGTCTCCGTCTCGATTTTATGCTCTTCCCCGTCGATGAACGGGATCACGTTGCCGAGAATGTCCCACGACGCGACGCCGGGATACCCGGCGCCGGAGATCGCCTGGAGCGTCGTGATCATGACGCTCTTCAACCCGAACGGCCGGAGCGGCGCGAGGGCCATCGAAAGCACCACCGTCGAACAGTTCGGATTCGTGACGATGCGGCCCTTCCAGCCGCGGGAGGCCGCCTGCACGTCGAGGAGCGCGAGATGGTCCGCGTTGATCTCCGGGACGAGGAGCGGCACGTCGGCTTCCATCCGGTAGTTCTTCGAGTTGCTGATGATGAAATGCCCCGCCTGCGCGAAGGCGCCCTCGATCTCCCCGGCGACCGATGAATCGAGCCCCGAGAACACCAGTTTCGGCGCCCGACCCGGCGTCGCCGCGTCGACACTCAGCCGCGCCACGTCATCGGGAAGCGGCACGCGCAGCCGCCACGCGGCCGCGTCCTGATAGCTCTTGCCTTCCGAGCGCTGGCTGGCGCCAAGCCACTTGACCCTGAACCACGGATGCTCCGCCAGCAGGGCGATGAATTGCTGTCCGACCGCTCCCGTCGCGCCGAGAATGCCTACTTCAATTTGACTCATCTTCGCCTCTCCGTCTTCGTGATCTTCGCTTCGTGCGTCTTCGTGAGCCTTCGTGTCCCGGTGTCCTTCGTGATCCCAAAAAAAAAGCCGACGCGGTCATAAACCGTGTCGGCTGCCAGGGCTCGATGTATTTCAGAATCAGTGATCGAGCGCGCATGCGACGACACGGCCGCCCCGCTTCAGGCAGCTTCGCTTTCGCGTGTCGAAGATCGTCCGCATGTGTGGCTCAGTATAGCATGGAGGGCTGATGCTTCAAGCCCTCTTCCACGCCTGGGAGCGGAGGCTCGCCTCCGTCACCACCGATCGCGTCGTCCGCCCCTTCGACTGGGGACTCGAGTGGATTCCGCAGAATGACAATCAGGACCAGGAACCGGGCGAGGCATTGCGTTCCTGGGTTGCGCATGTGATGTCGGATACGGATGCCTTCTTTACGCCGCCCCCGACGACCGATTACGAGCTCGCGCCGGCCGGGGACGGAAGCGGCCTGCTGACGTTCCCGAGTGCGCTCGTCACACCGCATCCCGACAACAATACGGTGCGGTGCCGTTACTTTCCCGCGCGGCATTCGCGGAATGGGCTGAAGGCGGTTCCCAACGAGAGACAGGCAGCGGACGGGCTTCAGCCCGTCCCGGAGCCGAGCGCCGCCGTGCTCGTGATGCCGCAATGGAACGCGGACCCTGACGGTCACGTCGGCCTGTGCCGCCTGCTCGCGTGGAATGGAATGAGCGCGCTGCGTCTCAGTCTCCCGTACCACGATCAGCGGATGCCGCCCGAGCTTCATCGGGCAGATTACATCGTCAGCGCCAACGTCGCGCGCACGATCCAGGTCTGCCGGCAGGCCGTGCTCGACGCGCGCCGGGCGATTGGCTGGCTTGCGTCGCAGGGATACGAGCGCATCGGGATTCTCGGCACCAGCCTCGGGTCCTGCCTCGCGCTCCTCACCACGGCCCACGAGCCGCTCATTCGAGCCGAAGCGCTCAATCACATTTCTCCGCAGTTCGCCGACGTGGTGTGGCGCGGGTTGTCGACGCGCCATGTGCGCGAGGGACTCGAGGGACATATCGAGCTCGACGTGTTGCGGGCGCTGTGGAAGCCGATCAGCCCGCAGTGGTATCTCGAACGCCTGCGCGATCGACGGACGCTGCTGGTTTACGCGCAGTACGATCTCACGTTTCCGGTCGATCTATCCGAAGACCTGGTGCGTGCGTTCCGCGAGGCCCGGATCCCCCACGAAGTCGCTGTCCTCCGATGCGGCCACTACAGCACCGGTAAGACTCCGTTCAAGTTCGTCGACGGCTGGCTGTTAACGAGGTTCCTCAAGAAAGCGCTATCTGAAGTGTGACTTCAAACTTCAGACTTCACACTTCAAACTTCAGGCTTCAGACTTCAGACTTTAGACTTCAGGCTCCACGCCTACAGATATCTGAGAAGCCCGGCGAGCGCGTCGAGCAGGACGCGCGCGAGCTCGCTGACGAGGGGGGAAATCTCTCCCTCATTGACCGCGGTGGCCACGGTGACCGGATTGGTCAGGAGCAGCCAGACTGTCGCCCCCGCCAGCACGACGCTGACGATCGCGATCAACCCGCCGAGGCTGACGCCCACGTTCTGGAATCGCATCACACCTCGAGGACAAGCTTGCCGAAGTGCTCCGACGCCTCCAGCCGGCGTTGCGCTTCAGCGGCCTCAGCCAGCGGAAATGTCCGGTCGATGACCGGTTCGAGCTGCCCCGCGAAGAAAAACCGCGCCACGGTCAACAGTTCGCCTTTAGTGCCCATGTAGGATCCGAGCAGCGACAACTGTTTCGCGAACAGGGCGCGAAGGTCGATCCCGACGTGGGCGCCGGTTGTGGCGCCGCACGTCACCAGACGGCCACCCCGCGCCAGCGAGCGCACGCTCTTCTCCCAGGTCGCATCGCCGACATGTTCGATCACCACGTCGACGCCGCGCCGGTCCGTCAGACGCATGATCTCCCTGGCTACGTCCTGTGTGTGATGATCAATGACCCCCACCGCCCCGAGCCTCCGCGCGCGCTCCAGCTTCGGTTCAGAGCCGGCCGTGGCGAAGACGCGGGCGCCGTGGAGAATCGCGATCTGAATGGCCGCCTGTCCCACGCCGCTGCCGGCGGCGAGCACCAGAACGTCCTCGCCGCGCTTCAACCGCGCGCGCGTCATCAGCATGTGCCACGCGGTCAGGAATGTCAGCGGAAATGCCGCGGCAGCGGCAAAATCGATGTGGTCGGGGATCGAAATGACATTCTGCCGCGGTACCTTGACGTACTCAGCATAACCCCCTGGATGGATACGATAGCCGAGGGCCTCGAATTCGAGGCATTCGTTGTCCCGGCCCGACAGACACGCCGCGCAGTGCCCGCAGCTGATACCCGGCTGCAGCATGACGCGCTGGCCGACCGCCGCGCCGGCGCCGCGCGCAGCCGATGCCACGATCTCGCCCGCCACATCGCTGCCGGAGATATGCGGCAGCGGTATCGCGACGCGCTCGAGCCCTCGCCGCTCCCACACGTCCAGGAAATTCAACGCGCACGCGCGCACGCGAACAAGCACCTCGCCGGCGTTGAGCTCAGGCTCGGGCGCGTCTTCGTACCGCAGGACCTCCGGACCGCCATGCTGATGGAACCTGACGGCTTTCATCTGGTCATCTGATTATCTGGTTATCTGGTCAATTGGATTTCACAATTGTCTCAATCATCGACGAGACAACCAGATGACCAAATGACCAGCTTCAGCGTGGATGGATCAGAACGTCTCTGGCGACAGAATGACAGGCTCGCCGAGCCCGAGGCGGGCGAGATCGGCGCCGACGGCATCGTAGTCGCCGACGACAACCGTGGTGAGACGCGCGGCATCCAGGTGGCGCGCCACCGCGCCCGTGACCTCATCGGTCGTCAGCTGTTCGACCCGCGGCACGAATTCGGCGAAATACGTGTCGGGCAGGTCGTACAACGCAAGCTGCGTCGCCGCGCGCGCGATCTGATCGGCCGTCTCGAAGTTGCGCGCGTAGCCGCGCGTCAGCGACGCCGCCGCCAGCCGCAGCTCGTCGGTGGTGATGGGCCGGGTACTGACCATCGCCGAGATCTCGCCGATCGATTCCGCAATCGACTGCGCCGTCGCGCTCGTCTGGACGCCGACCTGCAGCACGAACGGGCCCGGGCGGCGCCGGAATTCAAACGCCGTGCGCGCCCCGTACGTGAACCCCTTGTCTTCGCGCAGGTTCAGGTTGATGCGGCTGCTGAACTGCCCGCCCAGCACCATGTTCGCCGTGACGAGCGCGTGATAATCGGGCGTGTTGCGGGCGACCGCGACGTGGCCGATCCGCAACTCGGACTGTGGCGCGGAGGCGCGGGGGACAATGCTCAGTCGAGGCGGCTGCGGCAGCGCCGGATTCGCCGGCTCGCCGTCCGCGGCGACTCCGTGCCAGCTGCCGAACGCGTCGAGCGCCAGCCGGTGGATCCCGGCATGATCGCAGTCGCCGACCGCAATCAACGTCGCCACCGAGGGGCGGATCGCCAGTTCATGAAACGCGCGGACATCGTCGACGCTCATCGTGGCGAGCGAGAGCTCGGTGCCGATCGCGGAATGCCCGTAGGGATGATCGCCATAGATCAGGCTCAGGAACGCCCGGTCGGCGATGACCGACGGCACGTCCCGGAGCTGCGTCAGCCGGTGCAGACGCAACTGCCGCACGCGCACGACGTCTTCACCCCGTATCGCCGGGCGGACGACGACGTCGGCCAGCAGCGCCAGGGCGCGGTCGGCAAAACGTGAGAGGACCGTGAAGCCGGCGACAATGCCGTCCGCGCCAATATCGGTCTCGAGCTGCGTGCCGAGCCGCGCGATCGCCTCGTGTATTTCGATTGCCGATCGGTCGCCGCTCCCTTCGTCGAGCATGTCGGCGGTCATCGCGGCCAGCCCGTGCTTCCCGAGAGGGTCGCTGGAGGCGCCGCGGCGGATGAGCAGCGAAAACGCCACGACCGGCACCTGCGCGTGGCGCACGGTCCAGACCGTCAACCCGTTGGGCAGCGTCGACTTCTCGATCGCGGGAAAACTGGCGGGGCCGGACGGCCCCGGTTCGGGCAGCCGCGAGCGGTCGATCGTGACGAGACGCTCGATCCTCACGAAACCACCTCGGGAACAGAATCAGGCGCCGCGAGCTCCATACGGTCCTTCGGCACGATGCTCAGCGTCACGCGGCGGGCCGGATCGAAATAGCGGCGCGTCGCCTGCTGCAGCGAACGGTTCGTGACCGAGTAGTAGCGCTGCAAATCACGGTCGAAGTACGCGGGGTCGCCGAGAAAGACGTTGTACGCGTTGAGCTGATCCGACTTGCCGCCGAATCCGCCGACCGTCTGCAGCCTGAATACGAATTGCGCTTCCGCCTGCACCCGCCCGCGTTCGATCTCATCGTCGGTCGGTCCGTCGGTGCCCAGACGGCCGATTTCTTCGAGAATCACCCGTTCGAGCTCCCCGAGCGTATGGCCTGGCGACGCCGTGGCGGCGAGCTGCAGGTAACCGCCAATCTCGCGGGAATTCTGTGATGCCGACACGTCGGTCGCGATGCGTTCCTCGAATACGAGCCGGCGATACAGGCGCGACGTCTTGCCGTTGGCCAGCACGTCGGCAGCCAGATCGAGATCGGCATCGCCCTCGGCAAACATCGCGGCCGACAGCCATGCCATGTAGAGCCGCGGCAGCTCCACCCGATCCTCGAGCAGTATCCGCACATCGCGGTCGAGCGACGCCGCGGCCCGGACCGGCGCGACTTTCTCGCCGGCCGGAATCTCCTCGAAGTACGCGCGCACGAGCGCAAGGGCATGATCTGAATCGATGTCGCCAGCGAGCGTCAGCGAGGCGTTGGCCGGATGGTAATAGCGGGCGAAGAACGCGTGCACCTCTTCGAGACGGACCGCATTCAGATCCGCAACGTCTCCGATCGTCGTCCAATGATACGGATGATCGGGAGGAAACAGCGCGGCGACGATCGCCATCGCGCTGAGGCCGTAGGGCCGGTTCTCGTAATTCTGCCTCCGCTCGTTGAGCACCACGGCGCGCTGATTCGAGAACTTGGCTTCGGTCAGCGCCGGCAGCAGATACCCCATCCGGTCCGACTCCATCCACAGCCCGAGCTCCAGGGCGGCCGTAGGCACGACCTCCCAGTAGTTCGTCCGATCGGAGTTGGTCGATCCATTGAGCGAGGCGCCGGCGCCCTGCAGCGGCTGAAAGTAACCGTGGTCGTGGTGGGCGGACCCCTCGAACATGAGATGCTCGAACAGATGAGCGAATCCGGTATGCCCGGGCCGCTCGTTCTTGGAGCCGACGTGATACCAGACGTTGATGGCGACGATCGGACAGTCGTGATCCTCATGCAGGAGCACGTCGAGGCCGTTCGCGAGCGTGTGTCTCGTGAAGGAAAGATTCACCGGAGGCTGCCGCAGGCCGGCGTCGATGACCCGTCATAGGGATTTGCGATACTGTCGCCTTCCTGCAGCCATTGCTGCTGCGTCGCCTCGCAGCGGGCGATGTGGACACCTTCAGGCGGCGTCAGATGGAGGCCGTCCATGTAGGTGATGATCGCATCGCTCAGACGCGCGAACTTATCGCGCGCATCGGACAGTTCACCCGCGGAGGTGAGCTGCGCCGCCGCCGTGTCGATCTTGAAGGCGGGCGACCCGAGCGCAGTGGCCGCCGTCGCGATGTTGCCGGCGTTCACGACGACATAGTCGATGCGGTCGGTAAACAGCGCCGTCTGAATCTGCAGATACGGGTCGACGATCGACGACGGCATCGGCGTGCCGCCTTCCGGAGTGCCCGACGTACCGGGAGCGGGCACGCAGCCGGCGACAAGAGCGAGAACAAGGCAGCGACCGGCCTTCAGAGCGGTCCGGATGCTTCTGGTCATCGCACCACCGTCAGCGGAATCGTCGGTCTCGAGTAACTCGCAATGGAGACCTGGGCCGCCGCGCGTTCCGCGACCTCGACAAAGGCGTGCGCCGCCGGCGAATCGGGATCGCCGATAAGGAGCGGCACCCCGCGGTCGCTGCCCTCCCGAATCGGCTGGTAGATGGGCACGCGGCCGAGAAACGGCACGCCGAGGTCCGCCGCCATGCGTTCGCCGCCGCCATGGCCAAAGATGTCTGCTTCATGCGAGCAGCTCGGGCAGACGAAGTAGCTCATGTTCTCGACGATGCCGAGCGTCGGAATGTTGAGCTTCTTGTACATCGCCAGCGCTCGACGGCTGTCGGCGAGCGACACCTGCTGCGGCGTCGTGACGACGATGGCGCCGGCGACGGAGACGGTCTGACTCAGACTGAGAACGACGTCCCCGGTTCCGGGCGGCAGATCGATGATCAGGTAGTCGAGGTTGCCCCAGCGGACTTCCCGAAAGAACTGTTGCAGCGCCCCGTGCAGCATCGGGCCGCGCCAGATGATGGGGGCATCATCACCGGTGAGAAAGGCCATCGAGATGACCTGCATGCCGAACTTCTCCGCAGGCACGATCTTCTGGCCATCGGTCGTGAGCTCCGCTTTCAGGCCCAGCATCAGCGGAACGTTGGGACCGTAGATGTCGCCGTCGATGATGCCGACCTTGCTGCCGCATTGCGACAGCGCCAGCGCAAGGTTGACCGCGACGGTGGTCTTGCCGACGCCGCCTTTGCCGGCGCCGACGGCGATGATGTTCTTGACGCCCGGCACCGCCGCGCGCCCGGCCGCCGGATCGACCGCTTCGCGCACGCGGGCGCTCATCTGCACGTCCACGGCGGTCACGCCGGAGAGCTGCATCACGGCGGCGCGCGCCTGGTCGCGCATCTGATCCTTGACCGGACATGCCGGCGTCGTCAGCTCGATCGTGAACGCGACGCGGCCGCCGTCGATCTTCAGGTCCTTGATGAACCCGAGACCCACGATGTCGCGATTCAAATCGGGGTCGCGGACGACCTTCAGGGCCTCCAGCACGCTCGCCTGATCAAGGGGCATGGGGACAGAGTATCGTACCCGGAGGGGAGATTTCAGATCGCAGATTCAGCTTGCAGATGCGATTGCGCCATTAATCTGCAATCATCGATCTGCAATTTCAAACACTCTCTTGCCCCCTTCGCTGAGAAGCGTCCACAGCGCGTAGCAGCCGAGCGCCGTGCCGTACGGCAGGAGGACCAGATCCAGGGACCCCAGCACCATCGCGGCGACGCGCGACCAATGACGGCGGCGCCGGAGCGGCACGCCCACGCCGATGTGCGCAACGCCCCAGAGAATGGCGATCAGCGCCAGGGCGGTGAAGGCGGCCGCCGTGATTCCCGCGGCAAACTGTTCCCCTTCACTCGACGCACCGGACGCAATCAGCGCGACCGCGCCAATGCCGAGGGCAAGCGTCGACAACCCGACGAGCGCAGTCAGCAAACCCCAGATGATGAAGAGAACGCCGACCAGGTCAACGTGCGGGGACATCGGCGACGCGAGAATGGGGTAATCGGGAAATTGGGTAGTTGGATAATCCAAATTACTCAATTACCCAACCACTCAATTACCCGATTCAGGGATCACATTGGTGATCGTAATCCGAATCTCCACGCGGACCGAATCCGCGCCGGGAGAAGAGACGCGGAAGCGGATCCGCGCGCCGTCGGCGACTCCAGGAGGGAGCGTGACGCGCACGGCATGGTGCTCGAGCCGCGTGCCGGTACCGTGACAGTCGGCGCATGGCTCGCTCCAGGTTCCGCCGCGACCGCCGCAGTGCCGGCAGAGGACGCGAATCGGCACCTCGATCGGAACGACGAGCCCGTCCCACGCTTCGCGGCGCGACAGCAGGACCTCGCGCCGCACCACGAGGCCGGCGTCGTCGCCCGCGCGCTCGCCGAGAAAGGCGTCACGCATGCGTTCGACGGCGGGCTCGACGCTCGGGAAGTCGATTGCGATCTCGTCGGCGAAGCAGTCCTCTGACATCGAAGTCCAGTTAACGATAGGGAGCGCTCTTCGCCTTGTCAAGGCAGGCGAGCCGGTGTTAACGTCAACGACGCGACAAGAATCATGCCTGACGACCGCGAGCAAAGAGAATGCCCGCTTTGCGGCTGCTCGATGTACCTCAAGGAAACCGAGAGAGTCTCGCAGATTCCGGGGAACCCGAAACCCACAACGCGGCCGCACCGGGAATGGATCTGCCCCGATTGCGACAACTTTGAGGAAGCCGACGACGAATGAATGGAGGTACCGGCGCGGTGTAACGAGCTATTCAGCGCGCGCCGATCGTCAACAGGACTTCTTTACGCAGGGTGTCCTCGAACTCCGCGAAGTTGAGGGCGGATTCACACTCGTCGCACAATACTTCGAGTACAGCGGGACGGCTTTCCTCGGTCACCTCGACGCGGCTACCTTCGACATTCACGACATGCATTTGCAGCGTTTTGACCAGAAAGTTCCGGTCGTTGCCGCAGTTCGGACAGGTCAACGTCACGCACTACTCCCAACCCCTATAGCGAAGGGCATTAAAAGCTCTGAGCCAATGATTCTATTAATGGTTGGGCCCGAGCGCAATGTAAAATCGAGCCCTGATGGCCTCATATCAAGTATTCAGCGAAGCCCGCGGCCCTCACTGGATCGCCTGGATCAGCCCTGACGCGGGCCAAAAACCCCACCAATCGGTGATTCTCGTCGCCCGAACACAGGAAGAAGCCGAGGCCCGGGCCCGGGCCTGGGCCGACCGCACCTCAAATTAGCCTCCGATACGTCACGGTCGCGCTGGCCACCTGTGCGAAGGCCGTCAGTGTGTGTTCAGGCGCTGCCGCGCCGGCGGGGCCGGGCATGGCCATGATGTGACGCACTTCGATGCCGCGCGCGACCAGCGCGTCGGCAACCAGCTGCCGGTGGCACCGCCACCAGACCGCTTCCGCACACATGATGGCGGTCGGCGCGTCCCGGGCGAAGCCGACGAGCTCGTCGAGCGCCGCGCGAAACGCCTCCGTCTCCATGTAATCCGCGTACCCGCGAAAGCCTTCGACCCGCCACGCGGTATTGCGGGAATCGCTCCGCGGCTTGCGCATCCCGCCAAGCGCCGGGCTGTG
>Ga0310810_10010164_pt1 | contig 10939 bp, 11 predicted proteins | sample NCmetagenome_FD_207641 | JGI IMG/M metagenome (GOLD analysis project Ga0310810, IMG submission 207641) | Soil microbial communities from experimental microcosm in Duke University, North Carolina, United States - NC | ecosystem: Engineered > Artificial ecosystem > Soil microcosm > Unclassified ... | reverse complement strand
GGCAAGCCGGCGGCGTTCATGCTGATGGCGGAAGGCGCGACGGTCACCGTGTGCCATCACCTGACGCGATCGGTGGCCGCGCATTCCCGTCGCGCGGATGCCGTGCTCGTCGCGGTGGGGAAGCCGAAGTTCCTGCGCGCTGACATGGTCAAGCCCGGCGCCGCGGTCATCGACATCGGCATCAATCAGATCACCGGACCGAACGGCGAGACGTTGATCGTGGGTGACGTCGATACCGAGGCCGTGAAGGAAGTCGCCAGCTGGGTGACGCCGGTTCCCGGCGGCGTCGGACCGGTGACCGTGGCCATGTTCATGCGGAACGCGATCACCGCGCACGCCAAGCAACTCGCTGCTGGCTGGCTGGATTAGCGCTGGTCCTTAGTTCTTGGTCCGGGGTTCTTGGTCCGTCCCTGGTCCTTGGTCCGTCCTAGGTCCTTGGTCCGTCCCAGGTCCTTGGTCCCGGCCACGAAGGACTAAGGACGAGGGACTAGGAACGGACCAAGCACAAAGAACCATGGACGAAGGACCATCGTCATTCAACGATCGCGATCTGCGACACCAGGTTGATGAACGGCGAGAACGTCGCCGTTCGACCGAAGCGATCGGTGGCCGTGACGGTGTAGCTCAGTGTTGCCGGCTGGGCATCTGCCGGCACGACCCAGACTCCTGTCCACATCTCTGACGGCTGTCGCGGATATTCAGCAGCCGGGAATCCGCCCTGGCCGCGCCATCGCATCGGCACGTCGATCGTCTGCCCGGCGTACTTCAAGTGGGCGACCAGCACCGCAGTGTTCTCCGTTTCGCCACTGCCGCCATCGATGGCCGTCATGCGAAAGCCGATACGCTGACCGCGCTTGAAGCGGCTGGTCTGGATGCAGTGCGTCGGCAGCGTGCCGGGAACGTCGAAGCTGACCACATCACCCCAGATCACCAGCTTGCCTGACGGATGTCCCGCCTGCGGTTCCGGTGGTGGCGGTGGTGGACCGGCGGCGCGCCCGCGGCCCTGTTCCGGCGGTGGGGCCTGACCCTGCCCGGCGATGGTCGAACTCGCGATCAGCGTGACGACTCCTATGAGGGCCCAGATCGAGATCGGCTTGAGGAGGGTGGTCATAGTCGAGACCATACGCGGGTCGCCCGTCAGGGTCAACGCCAACTTCGTGTAGCCTTGTGCCCGACCGGAGGCCGCTCATGACGCGACGACTGCTTGCCCTCGCCGGATGCATGGCTCTCGTAACCTCGACGCCGGCGTTCGCACAGCTGGCGCCTCCCAACGATCTGGGCGTGGCGCTCGGACACATTCACCTCGTCGTCAAGAACGTCGATGCCCAGAAGGAATTCTGGACGACGGCGCTGGGCGGGACGATGGTCAACAACGGTCCGCTGACGCTGATTCAGTTCCCCGGCGTGTTCATCATGCTGCGTCAGGGCGAGCCGACGGCTCCGTCCGCCGGATCGATCGTCAACCACTTTGGCTTTGTGTATAAGGATCTCGCTGCCGCACGCGCGCGCTGGAAGGCGGCCGGCGTCAAGTTCGACGTCGGGGAGACGAACCCGAATCAGGGATACGTCTACGCGCCCGACAGCTCGATTCGCGTGGAGGTCTTTGGCGACCCGTCGTTGCCCGGGCCAGTCAGCATGGATCACATTCATCTCTACCCGCCGCAGGCCGACATCCCGTCGATCCAGGCGTGGTATCAGAAGGTCTTTGGCGGCATTCCCGGGAAGCGTCAGCGCGTCGCGCTCCCGGGTCTCACCGACTGCGACTACTTTCATCGTTTCAATCTCTCGTTCTCGGCCGGCGAAGGGAAGCTCGCTCCTACAAAGAGCAGGGAGATCGACCACCTCGGCTTCGACGTGAAGAATCTCGATGAGTTCGAGAAGAAACTCGTCGCGCAGGGGCTGAAGTTCGACGCGCCGCCTCGACAGGTGCCGAATACGCAAACGCGGGTGGCATTCCTCACCGATCCCTGGGGCACCTATATCGAAGTGACCGAACATCTTGCGCCGCAATAGTCGTGTCCGTTGCCACACGACGCTCGTGTCCAGCTCTACACGATGCGTATGGTTCGGCTTCAGCTGAACCGCTAATCGGCTGATCAATCAGGACCGCTGGCAACGCGCTTGAATGAGCAAAACGCGGAGGATGCAATGTCGATCCTGCGTGCTTTGCTCATCGTGATTATCGTTGTCGCGGTCACGTTTCTATTGATGGGGTACTTCGGAGGCGTGCGCACCCGGGAAGCGCTCAGCACCCGAGCGGACATCCCTCCTCAGGCGTCCGACACCGTCGAACGCGCCCGTGAGCGCGGTGCCGAGATCGGCGAGAAGGCGGCCGTTGCAGCCACGAGAGTCGAAAAAACGATCGACGAAGCCGCGCTCACCGCAAAGATCAAAGCCAAGATGGCGCTCGATGATTCCGTGAAGGCGCGCGCAATAAATGTCACCACGCACGGAACGACGGTGACACTTAGTGGCACCGTGGAGTCCAGTGTTGAGCGCGATCGCGCGATGACCCTGGCGCGTGAAACCGACGGCGTCACGAAAGTCATCGACGATCTGCATACTCGGTGAAGACGCGAACTCCGAATCCGACCTCACCAAAAGTGGCGACTCTCTTGCAACGAGGTCGATCGGAGTATTTATGGAGATGATCGAACTCGCTGGTGTGATCGCGCTGTCAGTCGCCGTGAGCCTGGCGGGCGCGCGGGCGATCCTGACGGCAAGCTTGTTTCTGATGATGCGTGGCGTGGCGCCAGTGACCGCTGATATTCAGCAGTCGGCATCACATCCTACGCAAACGGCCTGATTGGATCCGTCCCGTTCCAGGCGATCGTCGCGCGCCAGAAACGCGTGAACATGTCGTCCATGCCCGGCGTGGCAGGAATTAGCTCGATGAACGCCGGGTCCAAACTGCCGTTCTCCAGATAACACACCGAACCACCACTCGGCACCGTCGCTTCGAAGGCGGTCCGGAAGCCGCGAGCTTCGTAGTCGGCACGGACTCCCGGCACGTCAGTGACCGCAATCCCGACATGATGGAAGCCGTAGCCTCGCCGGTCGATCATTTCCTTGTAGACAGAGGGGTGGTTGTCGCGCGGCTGGATCAGCTCGATGTTCATATGGCCGGCAAATGACATCGCCAGCTTGATATCAGCCGTGACAGGCTGACCGCGATAGCGCTGCTCGGGTCCCGTGAAGCTCTCGAGCAGGAACCACGGTCCCACGCCGCAGTCATGGATCCATAGGTCCATCGCCGCGCGAATGTCCTCGACGACGTAGGCCATTTGTACAATCTGGCCGATCGTCTGGCCGAACCCCAGTTCTTTCATCTCCCTCGACATTCGAACGATGATACGCGGAGTGGTCATGACCGCATTGCGGCGCCGCGCGCCATCCTTTGTCGCCATCTTGCTGTTTGTGGCGTCGTGTTCGTCGTCTGCTCCTGTGGCTCGCACGATCGAAGCGGTGCCGGTTCGGATGCGCGACGGCGTCAGGCTCAATGCGGACGTCTACCTGCCAGCGGTAAGCGGTAAGGTCCCGGTCGTGTTGATTCGTACGCCGTACAAGACCGAAATCGGTCAGAGAAGCGAGTTCGTCAACAGGTTGATCGCGGAGGGCTACGGCGTCGTGCAGCAGCACGAGCGCGGACGGTTTCGCTCCGAAGGCGAGATGCACATGCTCGGTCGCGCCGACGAGGACGGCTGGGACACGCTCGACTGGATCGCCGCGCAGGAGTGGTCCAACGGCAAAGTCGCTACCTACGGCTGCTCATCGTCGGCCGAGAATCAGTTGAAGCTGGCCTCGCTCGGGCATCCCGCGCACAAGGCGATGATTGCCTACTCGGCTGGTGTCGGCGTGGCGGAGGCGGGACCGTTCCGCGAGCAAGGCAACTTCTGGCGCGGTGGCGCGTGGCAGCAGGGCTGGGCGAACTATTTCTTCGAAGAGATGGGGCTCGGCGGAAGCGGCGGAGTACACATCGAGGCCAAGGCGTACGACCGGGCGCGCATGCATCTGCCGATGATCGAGATGGGAAAGGCGGCCGCCGCGCCTGACACCGAGCTCGAAGAGTATCTCCGTCGAGGACCCTCGCATCCCGAATGGGACGATGACCGCGTGACCAACGCGGACGTGATCAAAGTCCCGGGACTGTGGGCCGAAGCGCTCTACGACATCTCGTCGCGCTCAACGGTGGCCTTCTTCGAGAAGACGCGACAAGAGAATCCCGCGGGCAACCAGGCGATCGTCATCACCAACGGCCAGCACTGCGCGTTCGGCCGTTTAGCGGAAGCCGACAAGACCGGCGATCGCGATCTGGGTGACACACGACTCGATCTCGTCGATCGGCAGATCAACTGGCTCAATCGCTGGCTCAAGGATGACGCGTCGGCGACAATGCCGAAGAGCCCGATCACGGTGTACATGGCAGGCGCCAATCGCTGGGCGGAGTTCAGCGCAGTGCCGTGGGCGGGACGCGATCCGTCGCGTGTGTTCTATCTGACGAGCAACGGGCACGCGAACACGTTGAAGGGTGACGGACGCCTCGTCGATGGCGCTCCGAGTGCGGGTGGCAGTGACACGTTCGCATACGATCCGGCCAGGCCGGTGATCGCGCACGGCGGCGAGATCAGCGGCGTCGGGACTGATCAGGAGGGGAATGACGGCGCCTACGATCAGCGTCCGATCGAATCGCGCGAGGACGTGCTGGTCTATACGAGTGACCCTCTGGCGGCGGACGTCGCCGTCTTTGGATATGTCGAGACGGAGTTGTTTGCCGGGTCGAGCACTCCCGATACCGACGTCACCGTAAAGCTCGTTGACGTCGCGCCGGACGGAACGGCCTGGAACATCGCGGACACCATTCAACGCCTGCGGTATCGCGACGGCGACGACAAGCAAGTCTTCATGAAGCCCGGTGAGTTCTACCGCGTCACACCGCCTCCGATGCTCGTGGCCAATGTGTTTCTCACAGGGCATCGTGTCCGCATCGAGGTATCGTCGAGTAATTTCCCCAGCTACGCCCGCAACCTCAATACCGCGAACGATCCGTACACGAGCACCCAGGTAGCGATCGCGCGAAACACTATCGCCCACGGCGCCGGCAGGCTGTCGAAGGTGTCATTGCCTGTCGTGAAGCCCTAAGACGACATCGGCGCGTCCGTGCCAATCCGGGAATAGCCCGATCCCGGGGCTTGGTCAGCGGTCCGATCGTCCGATACTCTTGGAGTTCATGTCTTCACCAGTCACCGACCGCCCGGCGTCGAAGATCCTCGACCTCGAAGTCAAGGATGCGCGCATTATCTTCAGCCCGTCCTGGGAAGCCCTCGAGGAAGAGGTTGGCCGCGAGAATCTTCGCTTTCCGAAAGAAATCATCCTGCTCGGTGGTGCTCCTGGTTCCGGCAAGGGGACGCAGACGCAGTTCATCAACGACACGCGTGGGCTGACCTGTCCGCCCATCGTGATCAGCGAACTGCTGACGACGCCCGAGATGGAGAAGCTGAAGGCGCAAGGCGTCATGGTCGGCGACAAGGAGGTCGTGAGCCTCCTGCTGCGCAAGCTGCTCGAGCCCACGTATCGCGATGGCGTCGTCCTCGACGGTTTTCCGCGCACGCCGGTCCAGGTGGAATGCCTGAAGCTGCTCGTCGAGAAGATCAACGAGCTGCACAACCAGTTCGCGGACACGCCGCTGGCGATTCATTTCCGCCGCCCCACGATTCACGCGATGGTGTTGTTCGTCAGCGAGAGCACGAGCATCGCTCGTCAGCTCGGTCGGGGGCGCGAGATCGCCGAACACAACAAGAAGGTCGCCGAGACGGGCGACGGTAGCGCGATTGATCTACGCGCCACCGATCTTTCAGAAGACCTCGTGCGCCGGCGCTATCAGGTGTTCAAGGAGCAGACGTGGACAGCGTTGACGTCGCTGCGTCAGCTCTATCACTACCACTTCATCAACGCCGAGGGCCCGATCGCCGAAGTCCAGGCCAACATCCTCAAGGAGCTCAAATATCAGAGCTCGCTGGAGCTGGATCCGCGCACGTTCGCGCGCGTGCGTGCGCTGCCACTCGCCGAGGAGCTCGTCGTCCATGGACGGCAGGAGCTGGTCAAGCGGCTCGATAGCTACGAGCTCGAACATACCCAGCTCCTGACGCAGGTCGTGGAGCTCGTCGCCACCAAGTTCATGCCGATCATCGAGCGTCACGCGTTGTCGGGCCGGGCCCACGTGAACTCGGAGGATCCGATCTTCAACGAACCGCTGGCGATTCCGATGCTGATCGATCTCTTCTCCGAGCGCGGCTACCACGCCGTCGTGGACAAGACGATGCAGATGATTCCTGAGAAGGTCGATCTGAAGACGGGCGAGATCAGTTACCGCACGAAAGCGGTCTACCGCATCCAGATTCTCTTCGAGGCCTCGAAGATCCGCCGCGGCTGACTACTTCTTCTCGAGTCGCGCGACCAGCGCGCGAGCGCGCGCCAGCACGCTGTTGCGTTCGAGCAGTGCCTGCCGGTCGGCTTCGGACATGCTCAGGTTCAGCGCCGTCACGTTGACGAACTCCGCATCGTCGAGGTCCGGGTCGGGCGGCTCGACGCCGAGCGGTAACGCGACATAGAGCAGCTGCGTGAGTCGTTCGCGCAGCGTGCTCAGCTGACCCAGCTCCTCGTTCTTCAGCAGTTCCGGCACCGCTTCGACGCGTGCGATGCGGTACGGCTTGCGTTGATCTTCGCTGGCGATTCGAAACGTCATCACTCCGCGCAGCAGGATGAGATAGCGTCCGTCGGGCAGCTTCTCGTACTGCTGAATCTGGCCCGCGCATCCGACCTCGTAGATCGGCGGACGCCCCTCGTAGTCCTTCTCGAATCCCGGACGCAGCGCGACCATGCCGATGATGCGGCTGCCCTCGAGTGCGTCGGCGATCATCTCGCGGTAGCGCGGCTCGAAGATGATGAACGGCCGCGACACGCCCGGAAAGAGCGACACCTCGGGAAGCGGGAAGAGCGGGATCTCGGACGGAATCGAGGTGGCGTCCGGCGGCGGGTTGTCGTTGCGAAGGACGAGCGCCTGGGAATCTTCGCCCACGCCCGCGTGTGCGGGCGAAGGCGACATCAGAAAGAGGGCGAGAGCGACCGCGAGCAGCTTCACCCTCACAGTCTAGTGGGATCGCGCCTCAGTTGAACGGCGCTTCCACCTTGTAGGTCTTTCCCGAAATGTCCTTGGCCGTAATCCTGACGGCCTTGATTCGCGTCACGCCCGGACGGAACCGGGAACCGCCCGCGCCGGAGAAGAGGTCGTACGGCACGTCGCGTTTGGCGCCGGATTCGAGCCTCGGAAGCTCCCGCCGGTACGGCGCCAGCACGCCTGAAGGCACGAGTTCGATCAGCCCCTCGGCGAGCGCGTTGCCCGAACGGTTTTCAATCGTGATGTACGTCTGTGAGGTGGTGAAGCCCACCGGTGCGTTGGGGTCCTGACTGCCGGCCCCGCAGCCCGACGTCGAGAGCGTACCCAGGACGACGCACGCGATTGTTGCGCACAGGGGACCCGACAAGCGCTTCATACGCAGCTCCCTTCATGAACCGTAGGGTCGAAGAGTGCCGAACGCCGAAGTATGAAAGGGTCGATTCCAGTGGCGAGTTGAGCAACGTTAATACGCCCGGAGCCTGTGCGGCGTCAACCGGCCCCGGGCAGTCGAACTATTCGCTGGGGACGCCGCAGGTGTTTGCCGGAATCGCCGGAATGGACGAGAGGTATTCGTAAATCGCCCGCAAATCACGATCGGTCATTGCTTGATAGACCGGCCACGGCATGACCTCGAGCACCTGTCCGGGGTTGTCGGGGTCTTCGCCCGTGCGGATTACATGAATGAACTGTTCGCGAGTGAGGCCCGCAGGCTTTCCGTCCTCCCATGGTGTGATGTCGCGGGAGACTGGCGTTCCAGGCCCAGGAGGCCCGAAGGGCGTTCCACCAGCCAGATAGCAGTCGTTGTTGATCTGCTTGGGCGCACCGAGGAACGCGAATGGATCCTGCGTGAATGGCGGAGCGGTGTGGCAATCGTTGCAGCCGCCCACGGCGTTGACGAGATAGCTGCCCAAGCCGACGAGCGCGCGGTTCTTGCGGCGCAGGTCGAGCGGGATGTGCTGCTCTCGGGCGTAGTCGAATCCGGCCTGAATTCTCGAGTTGTCTTCAGCGGGGGAATTGTCGACTCCGGGCCGATTCTCGGCCGCCATCGACGCACTGAGCAGCAGGAGGAATCCACTGCCCACGATCCCGATCATCGTGTTCGATTTCATACGTTCCTCGCTGGCGCGACGCTCACCACCGCACCACGGCAACGTGGCGCAGTTCCAGTGAGCACGAGTCGCCGGATCGTATGTCCGATGCCGCTCGGAATTATTAAGGAATCTGCGCCTTCGCCGCCTTGGGCGCAAAGAGGTCGCCGAAATAGTCCTTTGCGTACCACTGCGGGCGTCCGTCGGCGTCAGCCAGCGCTCGGACGACCCGATAGTTGAACTCCGCGAACTTTGCGCCGGCGCTCCACACGATGGGCAGCGAGAGATCGTCCGAGGGCCGGTGGTAATGCGTCGAGAGATAGGTGGCCCATGCCTTGTCGCCGCCATTCGCCATCCCGGTTGCGAGCATCACCGCCGGAACGCCTTGTTTCACCATGGTGTAGTGGTCGGACCGCACGAAGACCGCTTGCTCGGGCATCGGATCAGGGGAGAGCGTGACGCCCATCGCCGCGGCTGTCTTCTCGAAGACGCCCTTGAGCGTCGAATGCGTGGCGCCGTAGGCGACGACGTCCGTGAAGTTGTAGAGCAGCATCGGCATGTCCAGATCGATCGCGGCGACCATGCGATCGATTGGCACGGTCGGAGCGTGTGCGAACGATTCGGCGCCGAGCAGGCCCTTTTCCTCAGCCGTGTTGGCGACGAGAAGAACAGATCGGCGCGGCCGATCCGGCGCCACCGTCAGCGCGCGCGCGACCTCGATGAGCGTCGCGGTGCCGGCGGCGTTGTCGAGTGCGCCGTTGTTGATGCGATCGCCCGCGCCTTCCTTCTTCACGCCGATGTGGTCGGCGTGCCCCATCAGGACGACGTACTCGTTCTTCAACCTGGGATCGGATCCCTCGACGATCCCGATCACGTCGGGGCTGGAGTACCGGCGTACCTTCGTGGCGACGGTGATCGTTGCCGTAGCTGTGAGCTCGAATCCCTGGGGACGGCCGCCTGCTTGATCGGCTTCGTTGAGGATCTGATTCAGGGTTTTCGCGGCCCCGGCGAAGAGGGAGTCCGCGACTGTCGGCTCGATGATCGCCGAGGCTTTGAGTCCGTAGCTGGGATCGAATGGCTTCCCATCGCGACGAACCCAGGTCGTGGATTCGTCACGGACCAACTCGAGAACCTGCTGCCAGGGAAACGCGCGAGCTGTCGTGTGCGTCATCACGCTGATGATCGCGACGGCACCATGCTCGGCCGCCACTCGTGCCTGCTCGCTCTGCAAGTGGGCACCGACTTCGCTGTCGATCCCCTTGGGCGAGCCATAAAGAGCGACGACGATCTTGCCGCGCACGTCGAGACTCTTGTAGTCGTCGTAGCCAACCGCGGCATCCTTCATCCCGAAGCCGACGAAGACGAGCGGCGCGCTCAGATTGACGGCTTCTCCAGCTATCGGACCTTTCACGAACACATTGCCGCGATGTTTCAGTGTCTGCGTTCCGCGACTGGCCGTCACGGCAAGCGTGGGTGCTGCTCCCGTTAACGAGGATTCGAGCAGGTCAACCTTGAAGAAGTAGCCGCCGTTCTGCCCGCCAGGCTTCACGCCCAGCAGCGCGAACTGACTGGCGATGTAGCCGGCGGCGATGTCATGTCCCCGCGTCCCCGCTTCGCGCCCGTCCAGGAGATCGTCGGCGAGGAAGGTGACGTGCGCACGGATGCGGTCGGCGCTGAACTCGGGTTCGGCCGCGCTGATAGCAGCTGTGACGGTCGCGAGCGCGACGATACAGGCAGCGAGGCGTGGGGCCGTCATGCGCTACCTCTTGTCGACGACAACCTTGCCTTCCTTCAACACGACCTTCGTCTTGAGCATCTCGTAGATGTTCAGCGTCGGGTTGCCATCGATCAGGATGATGTCGGCGAGCTTGCCGGCCTCCAGCGTCCCGATCTGATCGGCCATGCCCACAAAGCGCGCTGCGTTGAGACCGATGATCCTGTGGATGTCGGCCATCGAGAACACAATGCTGTACGACTTCAGCTCGTGTTCCAGGACGACGAGATCGGCGGCGTTCTGATCGGTGGAATAGGAGATCGTCTGATGGTTCGGGTCGGCGTCCCAGATGCGACGCGCGTTGACGATCGTGTAGCCAGCCTCGGTCCCGGTGGCACGCCCTTTCGGATCGCGATTGGCGCCCGCGATCGCCTCCGGCCACGGCTTGCCGTCGCGGAAGCGAACGGTGTTGTCCTTCGGCCACTGCACGGCCGCCGGCGCGGCCGATAACGTGTCGACGTTCGGCGCGCCGAAGGCGATCAGGCCGGCGACGATCGATCCCGTCTGCGCGACGCGTTCCGCCTGGTCGTACGTCGTGAAGTCCTTGTTCGGAAGGTGTACGAGGCGAGTGACGCCGGCATCGATTGCGGCAATCATCGCCGGGCTGCTCACGGCGTGCACGTTGACCTGGATGCCGACCTTCTTTGACTCGTCCACGATCGCCTTGAGTACTTCGATCTCTGACTGGGGCGGTGCGGGCTCAGGCGTGAGCCCGATTTCACCTGTGTGCTTGATCCCTTGCTTCGCCAGCGCTTGAATCGCTGCGCGCGCCTCGACGGGCGTTTGCCGCAGATTGACCTGGCCGGATGCAATGACCCGCGGCCCGATCTCGCCCTTCTCGATCCGATCGCGCAACGCGATGTTCTGCTCGGCCGGTCCGCCGCCTGCGAGCACCGTGGTGTA
>Ga0310810_10010163_pt1 | contig 10940 bp, 8 predicted proteins | sample NCmetagenome_FD_207641 | JGI IMG/M metagenome (GOLD analysis project Ga0310810, IMG submission 207641) | Soil microbial communities from experimental microcosm in Duke University, North Carolina, United States - NC | ecosystem: Engineered > Artificial ecosystem > Soil microcosm > Unclassified ... | reverse complement strand
CTCGTCGGCGACGATCATCGGCAGCATCGTCTTCACGCCCTGGCCAACCTCGGGGTTCTTGGCGATGATCGTGATCGAGCCGTCGGGGGTGATGCGAATGAACGCGTTAGGCTGGAAGTCGGCCGCGGACTTCGGCGCGCCCGCGAGCCGCGCGCTGGCGTTGGCTACGGGCTCGATGTACGTCGCGAGAAGGACGCCGCCGCCGGCGAGCGCGCTCACGCGCAGGAACTGGCGGCGATCCACGGGGGTCTTGGTATCCATGGTGGTCTCCTCAGTTCTTGTCGGAGCGGCCGGTGCGATTCGCGGCGTTCGCGTCGGTCGCCGGCATCGCAGCCGCCTTGTGAATGGCCTCGCGGATGCGCAGGTAGGTCCCGCATCGGCAGAGATTCCCGTTCATTGCCGTGTCGATGTCGGCGTCGCTCGGGTTCGAGTTCCTTGCGAGCAGGGCCGCCGCCGACATGATCTGGCCCGCCTGGCAGTACCCGCATTGCGGCACGTCCACGGCCTCCCAGGCGCGCTGCACCGGATGCGTGCCGTCGGGCGAGAGGCCCTCGATCGTCGTGATCTCGGAGCCTTGCACGCGCTGCACCGGCGTCCGACATGACCGCGTCGGCGTGCCCTTCACGTGGACCGTGCAGGCGCCGCACTGACCGATGCCGCACCCGTACTTCGTTCCCTTGAGGTCGAGAACGTCGCGCAGCACCCAGAGCAGCGGCATGTCGGCGGGGACATCCACCGTCGTGGATTTTCCGTTGACCTTGAACGTGAACGTCATGGGGACCTTGGGGCCAGAGTCGAATCTCGGTTCCAGGACACTCGGACGCCAATTGGAGCCAGGCCGAAAATTCGGCTGCAGCCCAATTTTCGCGTTACTTCTTGACGTACCTCTTCAACGCACGAGGGCCTACTTCCGCTCCATAGATGTTACCCGCGGCATCTGCGGCCACGCCCTCGGCGGCGCTGGTGTTGGTCGGGTGTTCTGCGGGATCCGGAATGAACGCCGTGACCTTTCCATCCTTCGCGCTGCCGACGCGGATGCCGCGCTTCCAGGCCGCGTGCTCCTGCTCGACGGAGCCGGACTCCGAGTCGGCGACATAGATGCGATCCTGCTTGTCGATGTAGATACCGCTCGGCCTGCTGAACTGATACCACGTGTCGAGCAGCTTCCCGTTCTGATCGAGAATCTTGATGCGGTTGTTGCCGCGATCGCCGACGAACAGCCGACCCTGCGAGTCCATCGCGAGCGCGTGCGGCTGGTCGTAGTCGTCGGGCCCTTTCCCGAACTGCCCCCAGGTGGCGATCAGCTTGCCGTCCTCCGAGAACTTGAGAATGCGAGCGATCGACCCCGCGCTCGACGAATGCCCCTCGGCAACGTAGATCTCACCGTTAGGCGCGACGAGGACGTCGTTCGGCTGCCAGAAGTACCCCGAATCGGTCGCTCCCGCGCCGCCGGCCTTGCCCAGCGTCATGAGCAGCTTCCCGTCCGGGCTGAACTTGAAGACCTGATGTCCCGATGGCGGGGTCTTCGGCTGGGCATTGCGGCCAAGTGTGCAGGCGCAGTCGGTGACCCAGACGTTGCCGTCGCGATCGACGTCGATGCCGTGGGGTGACAGGATCAGGCCCGCGCCGAAAGCCTTCTGGGCTTTGCCGGTCGCGTCGAAGAGGTAGACCGAATTGAGCGGCGATCCGGCACAGGCATTCGCGCCGCACCGTTCGGCGACCCAGACGCCTTTGCCATCGGGCGCGATGGCGACCGCGCTGGTGGACCCCCACGCCCGACCGTCGGGCAGCTTGGCCCAGCCTTCGATCGTCTGGTACGGATTGGGGAGGTCGTTAATGGGCTTGGTAGTGCTCTGGCCGCGGGCTGCCGAGGCCGCGAGCCCGAGGATCACTACCGCGCGACCAGCGTGCACCATGTGGAGGCTCTCCGCGGTGGGTCGTGTCAGCCTACAATCAACCGATTTGGCAACGCCTGGGGCAAGGGCGGCCTGTTCAGGAGTGTGTGGGGGCGGAGGTTGTCATCCTGAGCCGTCAGGCGAAGGATCGTGATCGTCCCGAAAGAGAGGCCCCTCTGCCGGGAGGACTGCGAGTCCTCGCTGCGTTCGGAATGACAGCTCTACCCGAGTATTTTCCGGCATGGATACATCCGTTCTCACCCGGAACAACGTCCGGGTCTTCGGGCAGGGCACCCAGCCCATGCTGTTCGCGCACGGGTTCGGCTGCGACCAGAACATGTGGCGGTTCGTCACCCCGGCCTTCGCCGACGACTACAAGATCGTCGTCTTCGACTACGTCGGGTCAGGCAAGTCCGATCTGAACAGATACGACCCGGAGCGGTACTCGACGCTCAGCGGATACGCCGAGGACGTGCTCGACATCGTCCGAGCCCTCGACCTTCGGGAGATCGTCTTCGTCGGGCACTCCGTCAGCAGCATGATCGGCCTGCTTGCGGCGCATCAGGAGCCTGACCGATTCGCCCGGCTGATCATGGTCGGCCCGTCACCGCGCTACATCAACGACCCGCCCTATGTGGGTGGGTTCGACCGGAAGGACATCGAGGGCCTCCTCGAGACGATGGAGAAGAACTACATCGGCTGGGCGAACTTCCTCGCGCCGGCGATCATGAAGAACGCCGACCGCCCCGAGCTCAGCCGGGAGCTCGAGGAGAGCTTCTGCTCCACCGACCCGGTGATCGCCCGACGCTTCGCCGAAGCCACCTTCTTCGCCGACAATCGCGCTGACCTGCCCGGCGTCCTGGTCCCGTCGCTCATCATGCAGTGCTCCGATGACCTGATCGCCCCGTTCGACGTCGGTGAATACCTTCACCGCACGATGCCGAACAGCACGCTCCGGGTGCTCGAAGCCACGGGGCACTGCCCGCACATGAGTCACCCTGAGGAAACGATCGCGGTGATCCGCGAGTACCTGAGCGCTCGGTGACGGATCGTCTGTCCGACGTCGACATTGGCGTCGACTCGCTGCTCGAGACCGCGCCGTGCGGGTTCGTCGCGTTCGCCGATGATGGCACCATTCGCGCGGCGAACGCGACGCTCCGGGACATGCTGGGGTTCGACCGCGACGAGCTCCAGGGCCGGCGCATCGAGTCGATTCTGAACATCGGGAGCCGGATCTTTTACCAGACGCATTTCTTCCCGCTGGTCAAGCTCCACGGGCGGGCAGAGGAGATCTTCCTGCTGCTCCGGTCGAAGGGCGGCGACGACGTCGCGACGCTGTGCAACGCCGTTAGGCGGCAACGCGGCGGCGAGTGGATCACGGACTGCGTTCTCATGCGCGTGCGCGAGCGCCAGAAGTTCGAGGACGCCCTGCTGCGCGCCAAGAAAGCCGCCGAGGAGGCCAACGAGCAGCTCGAGCTTCAGGCGATGGAGCTCGAGATGAGCGAACAGCAGCTGCTGGAGCAGGGGGAGGAGCTCGAGCGACAGCGCGCCCTCGCCGAGGACGCCAACCGGGCCAAGAGCGCGTTCCTGGCGACGATGAGCCACGAGCTCCGAACGCCGCTCAATGCCATCGGCGGCTACGTCCAGCTGCTCGAGTTGGGCATCCAGGGCCCCATTACCGAAAAGCAGGCGGACTCCCTGGCGCGCATCTCGCGAGCGCACCGCCACCTGCTGCGGTTGATCAATGACGTCCTGAATCTGGCGCGCATCGAAGCGGGCCGGGTCGAGTACAACGTCGCTGCCTGCAACCTGAAGGAGCTGGCCGACGCCGTACTCCCGATGGTCGAGCCACAGCTTCAGTCTCGCGGGATCCGATATTCGCTGGACATCAGGCCAGATCTCACGGCGTACGCGGACCACGAAAAGGTGCAGCAGATTCTGCTCAACCTCCTGTCGAACGCAACCAAGTTCACGCCGACAAATGGGTCGGTGGCGGTCACCGGCTCCGTGGACGGTGAACGGGGAGAGCGCGTGCGCCTCGTCGTGCGCGACACCGGCGTCGGGATTCCGGCCGAACGGCTCGCGCGGGTATTCGAGCCGTTCGTTCAGGTGGACGACAGTCACGCCCGTCGAGCGGAAGGCTCAGGCCTCGGCCTCGCTATCAGCCGGGACCTCGCACGCGGTATGGGCGGCAACCTCACGGCAGAAAGCGAGGTCAACGTCGGCTCTGTCTTCACCCTGACTTTGCCAGCGCTACTCCCGGCATAACCCGTTAGGCTCGGGCTTCGGCCGACCCACCACGGGCCGAGCCCAAAGGCTCGCCACCTCGGCCACGCAGTCCCGAACGGAGCGACCGAATCGGCGCGCGCAGCAAGGGGAGCGGAGGTCAGACTCGGTCGAACGTTCGCGGTGATGCAACCGTCCGCGACGAGCCGGTGTCCACAGACCGTGGACACCGCTTTCCCGAGGGACGCATGCACGACCTGAGATGGGCAGTCCGATCGCTCCGCAAGCAGCCGGGCTTCACCGCCCTCGCGCTTCTCACCCTCGCGCTCGGAGTCGCCGCCACGACGACTGCGTTCACCGTTCTGGATACGGTCCTGCTCCGGCCGCTGCCATACGAGGCCGCGGATCGGCTCGTGCTCATGCGCGAGCGCACGGCGGAAGGTCGAGCCATCGCCCCGTCATACCCGAACTTCTCGGACTGGCGCGATCAGGCGAAGTCCTTCTCGGGTGTCGCGTCGGAGTCCTTCGCGCCCGACGCGACCGTATCGGTCACTAACGAGCCCGTTCGCGTCGCAGCCATCGGCGTGTCCCGGCAGTTCTTCAAAGTAATCGGCGTTAGGCTGGCGGTCGGCCGCGAGTTCACCGACGCGGAGAACACGCCCGGCGGTCCGGACGCTGTCGTCGTGTCACACGAGTTCTGGCGAGCCCACATGGGCGGCCGCCTCCCGCTCGGCACGATTCGCTGGGGGAAAACCGCGGTGCCAGTCGTCGGGGTCCTCCCGCGCGGCTTTCGATTCATGGACGACATCGACGTCTACTACCCGCACGAGACCGGGCCGGGCACGGTGCGGAGCGCGCACAACTACCGCGTCGTCGCGCGCCTGGCGCCGAACGTCACGCTCGCGAAGGCCCGCGCGGAAATGTCTGCGATCTCGCGGAATCTCAAAGCCGCGTACGGCGACGACACCGAGGCCGTGGACGTGGATGTTGCGCCGTTGCGCGACTATCTCGTGGGGGACTACCGGCTCATGCTCGTGGTCGTGTTCGGTGCCGCGGCGATGGTGCTCCTGATCGCCTGCACGAACCTCGTGAGCGCACAGCTGGCGCGCGGGCTCGCGCGCCAGCGCGAAGTCGCCGTGCGAGCCGCGCTCGGCGCGTCGCGCGGCCGCCTCATGCGGCTCCTGTTCGCCGAGACCGCGATGCTCGTCGCGGCAGGGTCAGCGTTAGGCGCCGGCGCGGCGCTCGTGTTGACGCGCCTCGTTCGCGTACTCGGTACGGGGCTTGTGCCGCGTCTCGACGAGCTGTCGGTGAACGGCATCGTGCTTGGCTTCGTGTGCGTCGTGGCGGTCATGACCGCCGTAATCGCGGGACTGTACCCGGCGCTTCGCCTCGCCGCCGGTGATCCCGGTGACGCGCTTCGGGCGGCACGCGGCGACGTCTCGGTCGTGCGGAAGCACGTGTGGCGGCTGCTCGTCGGCTTCGAGGTCGCCACGGCGGTCGTCCTGCTCGCGGGGTCGGCGCTCCTCATCAGAACGCTGTCCAACATTCTGAATGCCGATACGGGCTTCGATCCGCGCGGTGTCGTCACGGCAGCTATATCGCCCACAGGCCTCACGCCCGAGCGAATCGATGCGATCCGGTCGGAGCTTGCGGCGATCCCCGGTGTCTCCGGCGTCGGGTTTACCACGCATCTCCCACTCGACTGGGGTGACCAGGCCGCGCCAGTACGCCGGCCCGGCGATCCCGTGGACCGCGACTGGCTGGCGATGGGCGGGTTCCGGGTCGTCACACCGGAGTATTTCGGCGTCTTGCGCCAGCCGGTTCTGCGAGGCCGAGGGTTCACGGCGAGCGACCGCGTCGGGACCGCTCCAGTGGCGATCATCACGCCGGGCATCGCCGAGCGGTTATGGCCTGGGCAGGACCCGATCGGGAAGATGGTTGCCACGAACTACATGGTGGGCACGTGGATGACCGTGATCGGCGTGGTGCGCGAGGCGTCGAGCTGGACGATGCCTCGCGGGTCGCAGAACGAGATCTACGTGCCGCTCGCGCAGCAACCTAACGCGGAGCCACTGCGAATGCAGCTCGTGGCGGCGGTCCGGACGCAAGGCGACCCCGCAGCGCTCATGCCGGTCGTGCGCGAGCGGTTGCACCGGCTCGTGCCGGATTCCCCGGCGACGCTCTCGACGCTCGAGCAGCGGATCGCGACGAGCGCGGCCGACCGGCGATTCGCGATGTTCGCACTGTCGGCATTCGGCGTGGTCGCACTCGTGCTCGCGGGCATCGGCATCTACGGCGTCGTGTCGTACACGGTGGTGACGCGCCTGCGCGAGATCGGGATCCGCATGGCACTTGGCGCGGCGCCGGGTGTCGTGAGGTCCGAGATACTCCGCGGTGCGGCGGTTATGGCACTCGGCGGAATCGCGGCTGGAACGATCGCGGGGCTGTTCGCGACACGCTATCTCGAGGCATCGCTGTACGGGATCTCGAGGCGCGATCCGATCGCGTACCTGGTCGGTGGGGTAGTGCTGCTCGCCGCGGCACTGCTCGGTGCCTACGTACCGGCACGGCGATCGAGTCGTGTGGATCCGTTGCTCGCGATTCGGGGGGAATAGCGGCGGCCCGTCCCGTCCGGCGGCGACTCGTCCCGCGGGACAGGGTCTTCAAAACCATCAGCGTGGCAGCGGGTGTCTGAGATCGTATATAAGGCCACCTTACACCGCCTATGCCTCGCGAGCTGCCCCCGCTTTCTCATCTCCAGTTCCTCGCGCTTGGCGTCATCCTGTCGAGCGATGAGCCGGGTCGAGTGATCCGCGACGTCGTCGCGGATTACGGCGTGCGACGCACCGGCGCCGCGTTCTATCAGCTCATGGCGCGCCTCGAGCGGGACGGGCTCATCGAGGGATGGTACGAGCCGGTCGTCGTGGGCGACCAGGCGGTCCGCGAACGCCGCTACCGCATCACGGCCGCCGGCGCGCGAGCGTGGCGGCAGACGCGCTCCTTCTACGAGACCGTCGCGGCGGCGGCCGCGCAGGGAAGGCTGTCCCATGCCTGATTCACGGCTCGCGCGCGCGCTGAGCGCGCTGCTCCCACAGCGCATCGTGGCCGACGCCTTCGAGCCGGCATGGGAAGACCTGCGCATCGCCTACCTGACCCGTCGCCGGCGCACGAAGTCGGCGTTAGGCATCACAGCGCTGCAGGGCGGCTATTCGATCCTCACGGTCTGGCTGTTCCTCGACTGTTGGCGGCTTGCCATCGCCGACTGGATTCGGCGCGAGCGCCCGACGCCCGCCGGCCGCGCTCGTCTCGCCATCACCGAACCGAAACAGACGGAGCGTCTTCACATGTTCCTCTATCTGGTCCGCCACGCATTCCGCCAACTGGTTCGCGAGCCCGCCTTCACGCTCGCGGCGCTGCTGACACTCGCGCTCGGGGTCGGCGCGAACGCCGCGGTCTTCGCCGTGGTCGAAGCCGTGCTCCTCCGTCCGCTCCCGTATCCGAGCGCCGACAACCTCGTGATCCTCAACCATCGCGACAAGCAGACAGGAATCACGAAGGAGTTCATCGCCATCGGCGACTTCCTCGATCTCTCGGCGCGGCAGAAGGCGTTCGAGTCGATCGGCGCGTGGGGGCGCGGCGAGACGGCGTTCATGGATCGCGACGACCCGTATCGTGCCGACGTCCTCGGCGTCGGGGCGAACACGCTCGACCTGCTGGGAGCGCGCCCTGTCCTCGGTCGCTCGATCAACGCCGACGATACACGCGAGAACGCCCCGCGGGTCATGATGCTCGGCTATGAGACGTGGAAGAAGCGCTACGGCGGCGATCCGGCGATCATCGGTCGCGTCATCCGGATGGAGGCAACGGAGCGTCAGGTCGTGGGTGTCGCGCCGCCCGGATTCACCTTTCCGCCAACCGCCACGACGGACATCATCATCCCGTATCAGTTCCCGACGGTCGCGCCGGCACAGCGGAAGAACAGTTGGACGTTCGCCATTGCGCGCCTCAAGCCTGGCAGAACGCTCGATGACGCGGCGACCGATCTTGGCGCCGTGTCGCGGCAGCTCGAGAAAGAGTTTCCGCAGCAGAACCTCGCGTCGGAGTATTTTCCCCTCCAGCTCAGAACGGCTCTCGCGGGCAACACGAGGCCCGCCCTCGTGCTGCTGTTCGCGGCGGTCGGGGTAGTGCTCCTCATCGCGTGCGCGAACGTCGCGAACCTGCTGCTCGCACGCTCGCTTGGCCGGCGACGCGAGATGTCGGTGCGTCTCGCGTTAGGTGCCGGCGGCGGGCGGCTCGTCGCGCAACTGCTGACCGAAAGCCTGGTCCTTGCGCTGGTCGCGAGCGCCGCGGGCGTGCTCGCGGCTTACTGGGGCTCGCACGCGCTCGTCGCGCTGCTCCCGCAGTCCAGCGACGTGCCAGGGCTCAACAACGTTCGCATCAACGGACCCGTGCTGGGGTTCACGCTCGGCATCGTGGTCCTGACGACGCTCGTCTTCGCGCTCGTCGCGGCACTCACCGTGCGATCGGAGAAGGCGGCCGGCGTCCTGAACGCGTCACGCGGGTCGACCATAGGGGCACGGGCCCGACACGCGACGTCGGCGCTCGTCGTGGCGGAGGTCGCGCTGGCGATCGTGCTGCTGGTCGGCGCAGGGCTGATCCTGCGCAGCTTCGCGGCATTGCTCGCGGTGGACCCCGGCTTCCGCACCGACAACGTGATGACGATGGGCCTGCAGCTTCCCACCAACCGCTACCGCGAGCGCGGTCCGCGCGAGGGATTCTACACGCAGGTGCTCGCTGAGATCAAGGCGATTCCGGGCGTGCAGGACGTCGGCATGGCAGCCGTCACGCCGCTGACCGGCAACAACTGGACGTCACCGTTCGAGCGACCGGAGCAGCCCGTCCCCGCAGGCGAGCGGCCGCCGGAAGTCGGCTGGCAGCTCGCGTCGAACGGCTACTTCAAGGCGCTCCGGATTCCACTCGTCGCCGGCCGACTCTTCGACGATCGCGACGGCCCGAACGCGCCGCCGGTCGTGATCGTCAGCGAAGCGATTCAGAAGCGGTTCTTCGCTAACGAGAGCGCCGTCGGCAAACGCGTCAAGCTCCAGGGCGACGAGACGTCCGAGATCGTGGGGGTCGTCGGCAACATCCGTCGGGCAGGGCTCCGCGATGAGCCGCGCGCGGACATGTACTTCCCGTTCGAGCGCAGCAAGCCGAGGCAGACGACGCTGTTCGTGCGCACGGCGTCGAACCCGGAGAAGGCACTGCCGGCGATCACGGCAGCGATCAAGCGATTCGAGCCTAACGCCTACGTCTCCAACGAGCAGACGCTGGCGCACGTGGCCAGCGAGTCGGAGCGTGTCACTCGGGTGGTGCTGTGGCTCCTCGGCATGTTTGCGGTGACGTCGCTCGCGTTGGCGGCGATCGGGATCTACGGCGTGATGTCGTACGCCGTGCGCCAGCGCACCCGCGAGATCGGCACGCGGATCGCCCTCGGCGCAACGCACGGTAACATCGTTTGGCTGGTACTGCGGCAGGGTGCGGTGATCGCGGCGGTCGGCACGGTGGTTGGGCTCGCGACGGGGCTCGGGACGACGCGCTTCCTCTCGTCGATCATGTACGGCGTGAAGGGCACGGATCCACTGACGCTGAGCGTGGCGGTCGTGCTCCTCGTGGCCACGGTCATGCTCGCCTGTTACGTGCCGGCCAGGCGGGCCGCCTCGGTCGATCCCGCGACGACGCTCGCGGAGCAGTGATCGAAGGGGTCAGAGTCGTTTGAATTCGAGATCTCGGAAACGGTCGAGGTCCCGACATCCAAACGACTCTGCCCCCTTTGATCGGCTACCTGATCGGCGTCTTCCGCAGCAGCTCCCGATTGGAGTCCACGTCGAACCGCAGATCCCGCAGGATCCCGTCGTCGAGCCGGTAGACCACGGCGTGCACCGTGAGCGCCTGACCGCGCTCCCATGCGTCCTGCACGATGGTCGTCTCACAGACGTGGATGGCCTGCTCGAGCACGTTCAGCTCACAGAGGCGGTCTTCGCGTGCCTCCGGTGTGAGGCGATTGAGCTCGGCCGCGTGCTTCTGATTCACGTCTTGCACATGCCGCAGCCAGTTGTCGATCAGGCCGAGCTTCGTGCCTGCGAGCGCGGCACGAACGCCGCCACACCCGTAGTGACCACAGACGATGACGTGCCGCACCTTGAGCGCGTCCACGGCGTACTGCAGCACCGAGAGGCAATTGAGGTCGGTATGCACGACCACGTTCGCGACGTTGCGATGGACGAACAGCTCGCCCGGCGGCAGGTCTACGATCTCGTTCGCGGGCACCCGGCTATCCGAGCAGCCGATCCAGAGGTAGGCGGGTGCCTGCTGCGCGACGAGGCGGGAGAAGAACTCGGGATCGACGCGGGTGCGTTCGGTCGCCCAGCGCTTGTTGTTCTCTAACAGGTCGGGGAGTTTTGCCAATGGGGCCGGCTCGCGTTTTCTGAAGTCAGCCGGGCAGGGTCGCTCGGCGACCAGAGAATTTAATGCGGTCGCGGGGGCCTAAGGCGCCCGTCCTAACGCTATCCGGATGAGCTTTTTAGGCGGCGCGGGGTAAAGCGTCAGGTGCTGCCGGGCGCCATCAGGACTGGCAGGCGCGCACGGTCTGGTCGGTCTTCTCCTCGTTCGCTTCGTTGCCTGACGCGAGGTCGAAGGCAATATGGGCGGCCTCGTGCTCCATGGTCCAGAGGACGTCGTCGACAGTGCGGACGCCGACGTTCAGGGAGTCGATCTCGCGCGCCAGCATCATGTCACCGTTAGGCTTCCCTTCGCCCGACG
>Ga0310810_10010162_pt1 | contig 10941 bp, 9 predicted proteins | sample NCmetagenome_FD_207641 | JGI IMG/M metagenome (GOLD analysis project Ga0310810, IMG submission 207641) | Soil microbial communities from experimental microcosm in Duke University, North Carolina, United States - NC | ecosystem: Engineered > Artificial ecosystem > Soil microcosm > Unclassified ... | reverse complement strand
GTCCGCCGGAGGGGAATCACGCTTGTGCATTGCGCGGATGTCCCAGCCGGATCGTACGCAGCCTTGGCGGGTCGTCTGGCCATGGCTCCCGTGATCTGCCACGTGAGAAACCGGCACGTCACGATTCCCGCGCCGGACAGGCGTTTTCTTCGCGCGGTCAGCAGGTTCGCATTCGTCTCGCACGGCGCGTGGCGGGCGTTCGCGCATCCCGTAGCTCCGGGCCGCGGAGTTGTTGTTTACGACGGCATCCAGGTGGAAGCGACGGGCGCCGATCGCGATCACGATGCGAATAAGCGCGACGTCAGGCAGGAGTTCGACATTCCGGCCGACGCCACGATCGTCGGCATGGTCGCGCGCGTCGACATCCAGAAGGACTACGAGACGCTCGCGAAAGCGGCCGCACGAGTGGTGGCCGCCACGCCCAACGTGCGGTTCCTCATCGTTGGCGGGTACTCGATGGAAGACATCCAGCGGCGCCACTTCGGGCAGGTCAAGGCGTGGCTCGCTGCCCACGGCGTGGCCGAGTATTTCATCTTCACAGATTTCCGAAGTGATGTGCCGCGGCTGCTTCGAGCGATGGATATCGTCGTCCTCAGCACGCACTACGAGGGGCTGCCGCTGGTCCTGCTCGAGGCAATGGCGTTCCGCAAGCCGGTTGTCGCCACCTCGGTCGACGGTGTGCCGGAGCTCGTCGTCGACAACGAGACGGGATTGCTTTTCGACCACCAGGACGATGCGATGCTGGCGGAGCACATCCTCTCGCTGATTCGCGACCCGTCCCGCGCGGACGAACTCGGCACCCGCGCGCAATCCTTCGTGCAGGCGAATTTCAGCAATGCCCAGTTCAAGCGGGGCATTGTCCGGCTTTACGAGAGCGTGCTCGACAGCAAACCGCTGTCGGCTTCCATTCGACGAAAGCTTGTTCCCATGACGGATCTGGCGTTGCGCGCCAGCTATGCAGCGGTTGACGCCACCATCAGGACCCAGGTGTCGCGCTCCACGCGGGCGTGACGTGCCGTCCAGACTGTGAGCACGGACTCATGAACGAACGCATGGACGTGTCGGTCGTCATCAGCACCTATAACGGAGCCGCCAGCCTGCCCGGTGCGCTCGAGAGCATCCTGGACCAGGATGCCGACGGTGTGTCGTACGAGGTCATCGTTGTCGACAACAACTCGCATGACAACACGAAGGCGGTGATCGAATCGTATGTCGCCTCGAGCGATGGGCGTGTCCGCTACGTCTTCGAGCCGCAGCAAGGTGTGTCCTACGGACGGAATGCCGGCATTGCAAAGGCCACTGCGCCGATCATCGCCTTCTTCGACGACGACGTGCGTGTGGCGAGTGACTGGATCAGGACACTGAAGCGGGCGCTCGACGATCACCCGGATGTCGACTTCGTGGGCGGCAAGGTCGTTCCGCAGTGGCACTCCACTCCGGCTGCCTGGCTGACGGAGGCCCACTGGTCGCCGCTCGCGCTCGTCGACTACGGACCCGAGCCGCTTCCGGTCACGTTGGAACGGCAGCTATGTCTTGTCAGCGCAAATCTTGCCGTGCGCAGGTCGCTGCTCGATGCCGTCGGACTGTTTTCACCGGACCTGCAGCGCGTCAAGGACAGCATCGGCTCCATGGAAGACCACGAGTTGCTGATGCGGTGCTGGAGCGCCGGAAGACAGGGGCGGTATCTGCCCGCGCTGATCGCGAGCACGCCGGTACCTGCGACGCGCATGACGAAGGACTATCACCGGCGATGGCACCGCGGCCATGGTGTGTTCTGCGCGATGATGCGCTACGTCGAGGCGATCGATCAGGATGGCAAATACGTCGGCGAACGTCGTGGTGAAGACGCGGTCATGCTGTTCGGCGTTCCGGCCTACCTGTATCGACAGGCGGCTGACCAGACTCGAAGATGGGCGCTCGCCTCGCTTCGACGACAGGAGGCGATCTCGTTCATGCACGAGAACAACATTCGCTTTCTCATCAGCTATATCCGCACGCGCTACGGCCAGGAACGAGCGGTCACCCAGCGGTCGGCCGTCGCGGAGGTGCGGAACTTTGCGGCCACCCTGCTGCGCAAGAAGATGCGGACAGCTCTCAGAATTGAGAGTTGAGACTCAGAATGACAAAACCCGCCCGCAATGAGTCACTTCTGAACTCCATCTTCTAACTTCAGGCTGCGTAGCAGGCTGTTAGATGATGTCGGCGACTGTGGCTTCGACGTGCTTGAAGTAGATGAACGCCACCGGCAGGAGCACTGCCGTGATCAGCGCAGACATCTCGAGCGCATGGAAATCGGGCGGCACGCCCTGGAGGATCACGCGGCGGAAGCTCTCAACGATGCCGACCATGGGGTTGATGCTGTACAACGCCTGCCATCGCTGCGGCACCAGCGTCAGCGGGTAGACGACGGGAGTCGCGAACATCCAGACCTGCAGCAGAAGCGGCAAGGCCATCCCGATATCCCGGTACCGCACCTGGACCGCGCACAGGAGCAGTGAGACCGCGATGGTGAACAGCGCGAGCACGCCAACCGTCGGGATCGCAAGCAGTGCCCATCGCGACAAGGACATGTCATACCAGGCCATCAACGCGCCGAGCAGGACGGATGCGACGAGGAAGTCGACCAGCGCCGCGATGACGTAGGTGAGCGGAAGAATCTCCCTCGGGAAGTACACCTTCGTGACCAGCGAAAAGTGGCTCACGAGGCTGTTGGTCGCTGACGAAATCGCCGTGGAAAAGAAGGTCCACGGAAGCAGTGCACAGTAGGCGAATACCGCATACGGCGCGCCCTCCGTCGGAACACGGATGATCCGCGAGAAGATCACCGTATAGATGAGCATGAGCAGCGTCGGCTGCAGCACGGCCCATGACGGGCCGAGGACGGACTGCTTGTAGCGCACCTTCAGGCGGTGAACGCTGAGCGTGACAAGCAGGTCGCGATATTGCGCCAGGCGCCGGAGAGCCTGAATCAGGGCTGACAGGGAGAGTGAGGGCGCACGGATGACCGTCGTGGGCCGTATGTCCTGGGCGTGGGCGCCGCCGTCTTGAAATGCTTCGGCGCGAGTGCTCTGAATGCTGCTTACTGGCTCATCGACGCTGACGTTCTGCTGCATGGGGTCTCTGACCGAACTCGAACAGCTGGACCTTCAGCAAAGATGAGGCCGGTATCCAGTCCTGCGACATGTGCAGGCTGAGGTTAGAAGCCGAGCTGGGCTTGCCGCGTCGCGACGTCTGCGGCAAGCGCGAAGGAGGAAGGTTGGCAGCTACGCCAGTTCGTCGCTCAGGAACTCGTCCCGGTACGTCGCCTTGCCGGAAACGCCCTGCATCGCGGACGCGTCCAGCACCCGGATCATGAAGACATCGTTCGGCACCGGCCACACGCAGCTGACGCCATACGTGCTCGCAGGTACGAATCCGAATCGCGGGTAATAGGCGGCGTGACCCAGGACGACGATGAAGGGGCACCCTCCTTCGGCGAGCATTCGATTACCTGTTTCGATGAGCCGGCTACCAATAGCGTGTCGTTGATGTTCGGGTACGACGCCCATTGGGCCCAGGGCGGCCCCGGACACGTTTCCGATGGTCGCCGGGCTGTACAGCACGTGGCCAACGGGTGTCCCGTCGAGGAGGGCGAGCAACGACAGCAGGACGGCTCCGTTCGAACGAAGCTTGTCCACGAGGTTGGCTTCCATGGAGCCGCACGATCGACGGACGACGTCGTGAATGCCAGCGCGATCGTCTGGACGTTCTTTGCGGACTTCGAGCATCGTGGTCGGCGACGTTGCAGCCATTGGCGGAATCTTAGCCACGTCCATCCATGCGCGCGAGGCTCCTGATGGACGACGTGTCAGGCTGTGGCCGAGCTGGTCTGAATTGCGGTGTCGAGGGTAGACCCGAGTGGCACAATCAGGCACTGTACGAACGAGCACGACGAACCATGACTCTGACTCGCGAGTCTGTCGAGAACGACGTCGTCTGCAGTTGTGGAGGCCCAGGCCGTCTGGCGCAACGGGTCGGGCGCACGAGGCCGAGTGAGTACTACGTCTGCGAGCGATGCGGGCGCTTCTGGCTTGTGGACGAAGAGCTGCTCGCGCACCGGAGACGGGTGAGCGACGAGCCGCCGCGCACGAAGTAGCCGATGACTGAGAACCAGGGACGAAACCGTCGCGCGCGGCTAACGGGCGGCGGTTGCGATGAGGATGTCGCCCAGCCGTGTCTCGCGTCCGGGCTGAACGATCAGCGAATTCATCCCGATGCGCAGTGACGCGGCGGGAACTGCCCAGCGGTACAGGTTCCAACCAGAATGCAGCGCCTGTGGTCCGAGTGGTGTGCCGTTGACCGACAGAGCGACACGTTCGTTGTCGTCAGGCGCCCACAACTGAAGTTCCAAGCCCCGGCAGGCCCCGGCGCCGCACGGGAGAAGCACCTCCGCCTCCGACGATACGGCGACTGTGAATGCACCTGTCTCGTCTGAACTGACTGACGACCATCCTGCCGCAAGAAAGAGACGGTGGTGGTCGCGCGCCACATGCAACCGATCCGTTGCTGCGTCGATCGGCTCGAGTTGTCCGACGAGGTCCACGGTTTGGACGCCAGGGGGCTCCGCGGTGCCTTTCCACTGCGACAACACGAGATCGGGAATACCGCCAAAGTCCAGGTGAAACACTCCCGCTGACGACGGCAAAGCGACGCGGTAGACATGCCGCATTGGATGCAGCCGCGGGTCGTCTGGCCACGCGTCGTGCGTGAGCGATTGAAGAAGCGCTGCGCTGCCGCCGTCGAATGATTCAACGCTGGGCAGGCTGGACCCCGGTGGCAAATCCAGGAACCGCGGCGCCATTGCCCGCTGCCGTGCGGCGTAGATCACGACCGGCGACGCAGATTCGCCTCGGCGCACCAAGAGGTGTCCGCCTGAAGACGAGACAGTCAGATCAGTGAGTGATGGCCCGATCGGAGTCCATTCGTGAATGCCGCGCAGCCGATGCACGCTGAGAGGGCTGTCCGGCATCGGCACGCGGGTGGCGGAGTTCAGAGCAAACGCGCCGGCAAACGATCCCTGTGAATCCCATACCGCGACGACCGGCTCACGCGACCGAATGATCGCTCTCGACCCGACGCGAATGACCGCGCTGTCGGAGGCTGCTTCGGCGACGATATCCGCCGGAGATCTTATTCGCGTCGTTCCGATTGGAAGCCCCCGACCGGCAAAGACCGACGTGCGCGCCCGCTGCGCCTGCGACTGAATGGCCCCTCGACGGCCGACGACGCCGATGGCTGTGAGGTTCGAGTACGACGGGCGCGGAACTTGTCCACCGATGACGTCGAGTGGTGCGGCGTCCTCGCTGAGCGCGGTGCCGAGCCGCATCTCAGGTATGGCGAGCGCGACGACGGTGCCAGCGGGTTGATCGGTGAGGAACCGCCGCAGCGATCCGTATTCCATCGGCCACATCGCGAGGTCGAACGCAAAACCAGCACCGCGCAGAGCCGCCGCGCTCTTCGCAAACGCGAACACGTTATTGCCGGCATGGTCGAGTGCCTTGACCTTTGCCTCCTGCACTTCGACCGGCGCGACGATGTCCCGATCGACGAACGCGGGGCTCGTGAACTTCTCGTACAGCACCATTCGGTCGACAAGAAAGTCCTCGTTCAGCACGGCGGAATGGGGCGGAAGCTGCGCAGTCAGCGCGTCGAAGTACCGCATCTCGAATCGGTGATGGCTCAGATCGCGCGCGTCGAGATGCGCATAGGCCTGCCAGCCAACGATCATGGCAAGCAGCAGCGAAGCGCCTGCGCGCGCCAGCCAGCGATGCCCGCCGACCCGGCGCGCCGCTGCGTCGGTCCCAACCGCTGCCAGGAGCCAGAGCAGGATGAACGCCGGCTGCAGGAAACCTGCGGACTGGCCCGAAAAATAGACCGCAAACGCGAGCACGCCGGCGATGGATCCAACCATCAGTGCGATCACCGGCCGATCTCGTCGCGCCAGGACGCCGGCACCGGCCGCGGCCCCCACGAGGGCGGGCCACGGCACATCGCTCAGCACTGTCTTCAAGACGGCCGGCGCCCGCTCGGCGATCGTGCCGACTGAAAACGGGGCCAGGTACCCGGTCCAGCGCGCACCGCGAATCACATCGAACAGCTCGCTCAGATTGCTCGCAGGCGATTCGCCCCACGCGCCCTGCCGGGTGCGAACCAGGACGAACAGGTACTGCGAGAAGCCGAGCGTGAACAGCCCGAGGATCAAGGCGATGGTGCGAGGCCGAAGCGCGAAACGAGGTGCGGCTGCGATCGCAAAGGCGGCAACGGCAGGCCCGATCATCACGATGCTGGTGTGGTGGCCCAGCCCGATCGAGAAGACGGCGATCGCAGCGAAGAACCAGACCTGGCGCTTCGTTCGATACCAGCGCAGAAGCGCCAGCATCATCGTCATCACGATCAGGCCGTGGAGTGTGTATACCTCGGCAATCGTCGCCGCAAACCAGAACCCTGAACCGGTGGCGAGTCCAAGCGCGGCGACTGCTGCGACAGGTCTCGATACCCGGAGTTCCACGGCTCCGAGCTGAAAGCACACGATGGTGAGGGCCGCGCAGAACGCCGAGAGAAGGTTGATCCGCCACGCGAGATTGCCAAGTGGCACCCAGCCAAACAGGTGAGAGACGACGACGTAGAAGGGATACCCGGGCGGGTGGGCGGTTCCAAGTATCCGCCCGATGAACTGAAACTTCGGAGTGTCTTCAATGGCGATCAGTCCCGGCGCCATCGTCATCACGTACAACGACAGTGCCAAGGCACCCACGATGGATGCCGAAACAACCGGGCGACGCCAGGACACAGAGCGACATTATTACGGAACTTTGAGGCGCGTCGCTGCGCAGGCAGGCAGTTCGTAAGCGGGCGTATACTCCCGCGCATGATTGCAGTGCCGCATACCGCTCGAGTCTGTGCAGGTCTCTGGCTGCTCGCCGCGGCGACCTCAGTGGCTGCGCAGGCCCCGAAAACGACCCCTGCCACACATGTGACCAGGGACCAGATCCAGGATTTCATCGCTCACATGGATCCAGACCGCATTGCGGACAGCGTGATACGGGCCGTGGATGTCGGTGGATACCGGGTCGGCGTGTTCGCGGTGGTTCGACCGAAGAACTCGCCTCAGGACGCGATCTATCACGACACGAACATGACGGAGATTCTGTACATCCTGGAGGGATCGGCAACGCTCATCACCGGCGGGTCGATCCCAGACGCCCGACCGCCGGCCCGGCCCGGCGGCAACTACACCGGCACCAGGATCGACGGCGGCGCCAGCCGGCATGTCGTGCCCGGTGACGTCATCATCACACCCGGGCGCACTCCGCACCTGTGGGCGAACATCGAGAGTGACATGCGGTATCTGGTGTTCAGGCCTGACCCGGATTCGACACTGCCGTTGAAGTAGTGCCGACTTCTTCCACTCTGCTCCCGATAGTTTTGCTATCGAGAGCAGAGTGAGACGCTGCGCCTACTTCTTGGCGACGCCCCCGTGGGTGGAGCAGCCGGATGCCGCCGCTTCTTCAGTCTTGCCGGCCTGAACCGTGCCGTCGACACAGGTGGCGTGCGCGTCGCCAGTGACGGCCTTCTTGGTTGCCTTCGCGGCCTTCTCGGTTTCGTTGGCGGTTGCCTTGGCAGCCTTCTTGGTGCCCTTGGCGGTCGCCTTGCCAGCATGCTTGGCGGCATCAGCGCTGTCCTTGCCAGCTTCCTTCGCCGCGTCGCCCGCCTTCTTGGTCTCTTCCGTTGCTGTCGTCTGCTGTGCCGCGGCTATTTGCTGCATGCCGGCGCCGAGCGAGAGGACGAACAAACCAGCCGTCATGAACTTTTTCATCATCAATTCTCCTGCCCAGGCGGAGTGCATGTTTCAGGCCACGATCAGTGTGCGCAGCGCAGCCGTATCAGCGATGACGAATGGACGGGCACGACGAGCTCAGGACATAGTGGCGCGTCTCTGCCTGTCTGCCGGGGGATCTGGGCGCCAAGTTCGTGCTGGACAGACCAATGGCGCTCGGCTACCTTCTCCCTCGTGAAGAAGCTTTTTGGCGGCGTCGCATTGGTGATCCTTGCCGGGCTCGGGGCATCTCCCGTGGCCGGCCAGGCGGGCAACCTGGTGGTCTACGGCGACGTTGTCTACTTCTACCCGCCTGGCAACGCGCGCAACTGCATCCTGAACAGCCAGTTCAAGCGCGGCGAACCCGTGGGTTTCCGCATGACGAGCGTCGATTCGACGGGCAAGCGCGATCGCGCGGCGCAACTGGTCGTCCATCTCTCGTACGCCGGCAAGACCCTCGACATTCCGATGCGCGACAGACAGACCGCCACGCAACCCGAACGCGAGTTCTGGGTGGCGAAATGGATGGTGCCAGACGATGCCCCGATGGGGATCGTGCGGTTCACCGTTTCGGCGAAGGACTCACAGGGTCGCACCGGGGAGTACAAGCCCTTCGAGGTGCAGGCCTCGCAAATCACCATCGTTCCATAGGGCGCAGGCGGCTCGCACCCATGACGTTGCTGCCGCGCGCCCGCAAGATCGTCGCGATCGGCCTGTTGATAGCTGGCGCGGGCTGCACGACGTCCCCACAATCACAACCTGACGGCAACGCCGCATCCCCGGGTACAGCCTCCACTGCGTCATCTCATGACGGCTTCTCGAAGCTTGGACTCGATTACGACACGCCCGCTGTGGTCGGTGGCGCCGTGCGTGTCTCCGCCACGGGATTGCCCGCTGGCAAGACCGCGCAGCTCACCTGGGGCACGGTCGATGGCGGGTGGGTGATCGAGGACTACTACCATTTCCGCGGAAAGAAGTACACGGAGACCACCAGGCCGATCGGGCAATTCGCGATCGATGGCGGCGGAGCGCTGAACGCACTGTTCGAGATCCCGGAGGACTTCGGGGGCGTTCATGAAGTGTCCGCGGTGGTTGATGGCAAGGTCGTCGCGCAGAACGGCATCAACGTCACGCAGACGTTCGCGCTGAGCCCCACGTCAGGTCCGGTCGGCACGCCGCTCGAGCTGAAAATCACCGGCCTGGGTTGGCGCACGATGGAAAGCACCTGGGTGGTGAACTGGGACAACCAGCAGCTTGGGTTCGCGACGGCAGCCGGCACGCGGGGATCAGCGACCGCGCGGTTTCGCGCGAGCGGACCTGCAGGCCGTCACACTGTGAAGCTGTACACGGGCTGGCAGGCGCAGGCGTACTTGAACTACGAACAGTCGCCAGTTGCCGACCTCCCACGGCCGCAGTTCACGTTCACGACTACGTCTGGCGCAACCGGCACGTCCGCGTATGCCGAGCCCTACGCGAAACAGCCCCTGCCGAAGAGCGACGTGCTGGTGTCGGGCGCAACCCTGACACTGCTCCCGTCGCAGGGTCCCGTGGGGACGCGTGCGGTTCTCAAAGCCACCGGGTTCGCCCCTGGCGAACGCGTGCGCGTGTCGTGGCAAACCTCCGTGGGAAGCCGCGTCAGCGGCAACGGATTCGCGCCCGAAGAACATTCTCTTGGTGACGTCGAGGTCGGCACCGACGGAACAGGGGAGTGGTCCCTGACGATTCCAGAAGATCTCGGCGGCCTTCACGCCGTCGCCGTGATGCGAGGCGAGAAAGCGATCGCCACCACCCACTTCGCGATCGAGACCAGCATCGTCGACATGACCCCGCGATCGGGCCCCGCGGGGACACCGGTGAGCATTCACCTGAAAGGCGTCGGCTGGACGGAATACGACAACATCTACGTCGCCACCTACGACAACGCGTATATGGGTTACGCCTGCGGCTTCAACAGCCAGGGCGACGTAGTGATCAACTTCACCGCCGCTGGTGCGCCCGGCGCACATCTCATCGATCTCTATCCCGGTATCTACCAGGGGCCGGCCACAGAGCCGCAACAGCTCTATCGGCAACCGCAGCTGACGTACGCCGACGACCATCCAGGCAACATCATTCCCGCGCTCCGGTTCATGTTCGAGGTGACAGCGGAGCCGAAGCCTGGTGCCGCGGTGCGGACCGAAGAGTGACTGGTTTCTCGCCGATCAACGTGCGGCGCTAGGCGGCCGCGGCAGGGGCTGGTAGCCGATACCTTCAGAGTTCGCGGCGCCGATCCAAAGAGTGTCGCCCATGACGACGCCGGTCGAGACGACCGCGATGTTCGGATTGGGCATGGCGTAGGCGAGGACAGTCCACACCAGCGTTTCCGGATCGAGTTGCGCGACGACGTAGCCGCGATGGCAAGCGGTGAGGACCGGGTTGTCGACGACTGCGAGTCGAGTCCCTCCGCACGCTGGCTCGTCGTACATCGGTCCCGCTCCGATGAGGCGGTCACCGCTCCAGCGCAGGTTGTCCGGCATGAAGCCGGGTGCCTGCGTCTGACGCAGCGGCTTGCGCGGATCCTGGCGGGAAAACACAGCAACGGTATGTGTGCCGAACGACACGACATAGAACTCGCGTTCATCGAGCGAGATCTCGATGCCGTTGTTGCCGGCGAGCTGAGTTCCTGCAATCACGCGGAATCCGTCTGAGCCGGGCTTCCACTCGACGACGTCGCCCGTCGGTTCGCCGCGGAGTCGTTGCACATTGGTGGTGCCGGTCCGCTGCGGGACCGTGGCGATGATGGTGCCGTCGGAGAAAGCGGCGACGGAGTTCGCTGCCAGGCGGTTCTTGTTTTCTTCGGGCATGGGTACGCAGCCGGTCCACGTCAGGGTAGGCTCCGCACTCTGCGCATCGACGGTGAAGACCTGGATACTCTCCAGCGGTCGATGGCTGACGACGTAGAGCAGATAGGTTCCCGCCGCGCGAGCTCGGCGCAGGTAAAGACCATGCGCGTTGAAGAGGCTGACGTCCGGCGAAGCCGGACAACGCGGAAACAGCGTCTTGTCTGGACGTTGTTGCGCCGGGCTGCCGGTGTAGAAAGGCCGTGC
>Ga0310810_10010161_pt1 | contig 10942 bp, 10 predicted proteins | sample NCmetagenome_FD_207641 | JGI IMG/M metagenome (GOLD analysis project Ga0310810, IMG submission 207641) | Soil microbial communities from experimental microcosm in Duke University, North Carolina, United States - NC | ecosystem: Engineered > Artificial ecosystem > Soil microcosm > Unclassified ... | reverse complement strand
GAAGACCCCGAACAATGCCTGGTCGCTCTACGGTCTCAAGACCACTTTCGAGCGGCAGGGCATGAAGGCCGAGGCCGCCGAGGCCGAGAAGTACCTCGCGCGCGCCTGGAGCGGCGACCGCAAACGCCTCGATCTACAAAAACTGTAGGAGGAATCCCCATGCGCCTGTTGATCGCAGTCGCGGCCATTTTTGCCAGCAGCGCTTTCGCGCACGACGACGACGCCGCGAGCTCTAGCCAGAAGCTCGGCAAGGTGAATTTCCCGAGCTCGTGCAATCCGAAAGTGCAGCAGAAGGTGACGCGCGGTGTGGCGATGCTGCATTCGTTCTGGTGGTCGCAGGGCGAGGCCACGTTCCAGGAAATCGCGAACGAGGATCCCAACTGCGCGATCGCCGCCTGGGGATTCGCCTCGATCCTGATGTACAACCCGTTCGTCGGCGTGGTGCCGCCGAAGGAGCTGGCACGAGCGCAGGCCGCGATCGAGAAGGGCCGCCAGATGAAGGCCGGCCAGCGCGACAAGGACTACCTCGAGGCGGTCGCGGCGTACTGGGACGACTTCTCCAGCAAGACCGAGCGCCAGCGTGCCCTGGCTCGCTCTGCCGCTTACCAGAAGCTCGCGGCCAAGTATCCGAAGGACGACGAGGCGCAGATCTTCAATGCGCTGTACATGATCGCCACCCAACAGGCATCGGACCAGACGTATTCCGACTCGCTGAAGGCAGCGGCGATCCTCGAGAAGCAGTTCGCGAAGTATCCGAACCATCCCGGCGTCGCGCATTACCTGATCCATGCCTACGACGCGCCGCCCGTCGCGCAGAAGGGACTGCCTTCGGCCAGGAAGTACGCGGGCATCGCACCCGATGCGCCGCATGCGTTGCACATGCCTTCGCACATCTTCACGCGTGTCGGCGCCTGGCAGGACTCGGCAACGACGAACCGTCGCTCAGCCGACGTCGCAATCAAGGGCAAGGATTTCGACGACGCGCTGCACGCCTACGACTACATCGTCTATGCACAGCTGCAGCTTGCTCGCGATGGCGATGCGCTCAAGACCTACGAAGAAGCGAAGCTCATCAATCCGTCGACGCCACGCTTCGTCGGGCCGTATCCGCTCGCCGCGATGCCGGCGCGCCTCGTGATCGAGCGTGGCGCCTGGCGCGAAGCGGCGCAGCTCCAGCCGATGAAGAGCCAGTTCGGATTCACCGAGGCCAACACCTATCTCGCTCGCGCCATCGGAGCGGCGAGGAGCGGCGACGCCGCGGCGGCGAAGCAGGATCTGAAGGAGATCGAGGCCCGTCGCGACGCGCTGAAGGCTGCGAACAACGCCTACTGGGCGACCGAGGTCGAGGTCATGCGGCTCGCCGCCGCTGGCTGGATCGCGCTCGCCGAGAACCGCAACGATGAAGCGCTGGCGCTGCTGCGCCAGGCGGCCGACACCGAGGACAAGAACGAGAAGCACCCGGTCACGCCGGGACGCCTGCTGCCGGCGCGCGAGCAGCTCGGCGACATGCTGATGGAGCTCAAGCGCCCGAAGGACGCCCTCGCGGAGTACGAACATTCCATGCAGCGCGAGCCGAATCGCTTCCGCGGCTATTACGGTGCCGCGCTCGCCGCCGAGATGTCGGGCGATGCGAAGACCGCGCGCAAGTACTACACGGCGCTGGTGCAGATGGCAGGCAAGGGCGAGCCCCGCGCCGAGCTCACCGTGGCGCGGAGCTATCTAGCTCAGTAGGACGACCGGACTACTTGAGGCGCGCCTCGAAGTCCTTGTCGACGCCCAGGATGTAGCGGGCGACCTCGTCGCCGACTTCCTTGAAGTTGGCGGCGGGGATGCGGTGCCGGCGCTTGCCCGGCTTCCACAGGTTCGTCATCTCGACGTTCACGACCAGGTTCGTATAGTCGGCGAGGATCTCGATCTCGTTCAGGATCTTGCCGTTGATGGTGAAGCTTGCCTTGCGGGCCTGGCCAAAGTCGTTCTTCTGCTCGACGTTCATGCTGAACTCGGCGCCGAGCAACTTCAGCGTCTGCTCGGTCATGGCGATATCGCCGGCGAGAAGCGTGACCTTGGCCGGCGTCGCGGGATTCACCTGGTAGCGTATGTAGACGCGCTCGCAGCAGTCCTGGCCATCTACCTTGCGCGGCCGGCTGTCGACCCAGGCGTTGGCCAGCACGACGGGAATCTTGCCGAAGAAGAGGATCTCGAAAGGCGAGCCTGCCTCCGGCTTCACGTTGCTGATCTCGCCGCCGATCTGTCCGAGGTACTGCGAGACCTCGCGCATTTCCTTGTTCAGCGCTTCAATCGCCTTCGCACGTACGACCTGCGGGTCTTCCACCTTCGCGCGTCCCTCGGCCTGCTTGCGCAGCGCCTCGAGCGCGCTCATCTTGCGAAGACCCTGAGTGGTGTCGAGCCCCTTGTTGTCGTCCGCCATTTGCAGTCTCCCTATCCCTTTGCCTATGATGCCGCGAGGAGGTGGGAATTGCCAGTCCGAGCGCTTTTCACGCTGCTTCTTGTCGTTTTTACCGTTGCAAATGTCCTTGCGCAAAGCTTTCCGAGCCGGCCCATCCGCATCCTGGTGCCCTCGGTGGCCGGCAGCTCGCCCGATATCCGGGCGCGGCAGATCGGCGCCAAGCTTTCGGAAGCCTTCGGCCAGCCGGTCATCGTCGAGAACCGGCCGGGAGCGAACGGACTCATAGCAGCGCGAGAGGCGGTGAAGTCGCCGGCCGACGGGCACACGCTTTTTCTTGCGCTCATTAACAATGCGATCGCCGACCTGCTGACGACGGATCCCTGCTGTCGGTTGAACCAGGAGCTCGTCCCGGTCTCGCGCTTCTCGATGACGCCGCTCCTCTTCATGGTCAATCCGGGAGTGCCGGCGCGCACGCTGCCCGAATTCATCGAGCTGGCGAAGGCGAAGCCCGACGGCTTTTCGGTCGCCTCGCACGGGCCGGGCAGCATCAGCCAGCTCTTCGCAGCGATGCTGAAGCTCGAGCGGGGCGTGCAGCTCCTGGACGTGCCATACAAGGGGGTGAATTCGGAGATACCGGACCTGACCGGAGGACAGCTGAATGTGGCCTTCCCGGTGCCGCAGGTCGTGCTCGGCGCGATCCGCTCCGGCAAGCTCCGGGTACTCGCAGTCATGGGGCCGCAGCGCCTCGACATCCTGCCCGACGTGCCGACGGTCGCTGAGCTCGGCATGCCGCAGATCGAGGCGGTGGCCTGGAATGGCATCTTCGTGCCGGCGGGCACGCCGGCGCCGGTGATCGAGGCCCTGCACCGGGAGCTGGTGCGTGCCTATACCGCGCCCGAGGTGAAGCAACAGCTGCATAGCGGGGGCGCCTATGCCGCCGCCGACACGCCCGAGGAGTTCGCTGCCTTCGTCAAAGGCGAGAAGGAGAAGTGGGGCAGAGTGATCCGCGAGGCGGGTATCAAAGCTCAGTAGATTCGCTTAATAACCGCGGCGACAGACCCTGTGGGCCACGCTAGGGCATGGTGAGCTCACGTCGTGCGTAACCTGGCTGCCGTTAGCTTTACGCCCCATGGGACAGCGACTCCTTCCGCAAACGCTCATCGGCCTCTACGCGCACGCGCTCGCCATCGAGCGCGATGCCTTCAAACGCTTCGTCGAGCTCGAGCGCTTCATGCGCGACGCCGGCATGGACTACCTCGCCGACGAGTTCGAGCGCATCGGCAAGGAAGAGCAGGAGCAGTACGAGGCGCTCGCCCTCGGCACCGCCGAGCGCGACCTGCCGCAGCTCGAGAGCTGGGAGTACGCCTGGCACTACCTCGGCGCCGACGCCGACAAGGTCGCCGCGCCGAAGAGCGCGCGTGACGCGCTCAAGCTCGCCCTCTCCACCGAGCGCCGGGCGCAGAACTTCTACGTCGACGTCGCCGAGCACGCCAACGACGACGCGGTATGTGCCTTCGCCGCCGAGATGGCGGCCGACGAGCAGCGTCACATTGCGCGCCTCGAGCAGCTGCTCGCGCGCGAGCCGGAGAACGTCAAGATCTCCGACGAAGACGCTGAAGTCCTCCTGAATAAGTAGCTAGAACCCGATCTTGGTCGAAGAGCCGGCGCCCGCAGTGGCCGGCCCTTGCGCTTGCGCGGGCACTGCCGGCACGAGCTTCGCCATTGCAGTGTCGAGTTGCTTCTCGGTCTGCGCCACGAGCTCGACTGCCGTCGAGTTGTCGTAGAGAAGGCCGCCACCCTTCGCCGTCACGCGCAGCCGCGTCAGCTGCTGCGTGATCGGCTCGAGCTCGATCTCGATGTCGCGGTTCGCCGCGCGGGCGTAGATCGTCTCGCCGCTCTCGTAGCTCGACGTGCTGCCGAGCGAGAGTCCCATGCGATCGAGCGCGGCAAGCGACGCGTTCTTCACCTGGGCAAGCGGCGCGGTGAACGTGCGCCCGGCGATGCCATCGAGGTTGTAGCGGATGGCGCTCGAGGCGCCGGCGCCGAGGAGGGCGATGGCGACCGTCTCGCAGCCGGCGAGCGGTACGCACGCGCCGAGGAGGAGAACTGCCCAATATCGCGCCATCCCGTCAAAGTGCCTCTCCGGCGAAGATGCTTCTATCCGCCGCTGCTAGTCCCATAGGGTTGACGCCCGCCAGCGACGCGTATAGTTGGCCCGCCGATGCTGCGCCTGCTTTTCCTCTTCAACGCCCACCGCGCGCGCGGCCGAATCGCGCTTTCGGTCGCCGGCATCGCGCTCGGCGTTGCGCTCGGCTACGCCGTGCATCTCGTAAATCGCGCTGCGGTGGAGGACGTCGCTGCCGCCGTGCGCTCGGTGGCCGGCGAGGCCGATATCGAGGTGCGGGGAGGGCGCTCGGGCTTCTCTGAATCCCTCTATCCGCAGATCGCCAAGCTGCCGGGCGTACGCCGCGTGAGCCCGATCCTCGAGCTCGATGTCGGCATCGCCGGCAGCGAAAGGACGATCCGCGTCATCGGGCTCGACATCCTGCGCGCAGCAGTGATGCAGCCGGCGCTCGCTGCAGAGGACCGATTCGACATCCTGTCGCCGGATAATGTCGTTCTTTCCGCCGGCGCCGCCGCTTCGCTTGGCCTCGAGAAGGGCAGCGCGCTTCGCCTGGTGGTCGGCTCGCAGGCCATCGCGCTCAAGGTGGCGGGCGTCCTGCCGGGATCTGCCCTGCGCGGACAGGCAGCGCTTGTCGACATTGCCACGGCGCAATGGCGCTTCGGACGCCTGGGCGACCTGAACCGCCTCGATATCCGCCTCGCGCCAAAGACCGATCGTGCGGCGGTCGTGGCGCAGGTCCAGGCGCTCCTCCCGCCCGGCGCGCACGCCACGCCCGTCGAGAGCCTGGAGCAGGCGAGCGCCTATCCGTCGCGCGCCTACCGCGTGAACCTCGACGTGCTCGCGATGGTGGCGCTCTTCACCGGCGGCTTCCTGGTCTTTTCGGCGCAGGCGCTCGAAACCGCTCGCCGCCGCGGCGAGCATGCGCTCCTGCGCGTGCTGGGCCTCCAGCGCCGGGGCGTCGCGCAACTGGTGCTGCTCGAGGCCGCCGCACTTGGCGTCATCGGCGCCGTGCTGGGGCTTGCGCTCGGATACGCGCTCGCCATCGCAGCAACGCGCGCCTTTGGCGCGGACCTTGGCGCAGGCCAGTTCCGCAACGTCTTTCCGCATTTGACGTTCTCGCCCATCGGAGCGGTGGTCTATTTCACCGCGGGGATCGCCGTTTCTGTCCTTGGCGCCTTGCTTCCCGCTCGCGACGCCGCCCGGACGCCGGCCGCGCGGGCGCTCAAGGCAGGCGACGAGCAGGCAATGTTTGCTCGCGCGGCGTCGCCGGTACCCGGCCTGGCTTTGCTGATCGTCGGCGCTCTGCTCGCGTTCCTTCCTCCAGTGAACGGCTTGCCGCTTTTCGGCTACGCCTCCATCGCTTGCCTGCTGATCGGCACCATCTCGCTCATGCCTCGCGTATCGCGCGCCATCTTCGATCTCCTTCCGCTGCCGCGTAGCCCGGGGTTGGCCCTGGCGCTCGCCCAGCTGCGCGCGGCGCCGGGCCAGGCCGCGGTGAGCCTCGCCGCGATCGTCGCGAGCTTCTCGCTCATGGCGGCGATGGCGATCATGGTCTCGTCCTTCCGGCAATCGGTGGACGACTGGCTCGCCACAGTGCTGCCGGCGGAGGTGTACTTCCGCACCACGCACGCGGGCGACACCGGGTTCCTCGAGCCGGCTTTCGTGGAGCGAGTGCGATCGATTCCCGGGATAGCCCGAGTGGATATGCTGCGCAGCGGGCGCGTCATGCTCGATCCGAGGCGGCCACCGCTCGTGCTGATCGCGCGGGACCGGGCCGTGCTGACCTTTACGGTGGTCGAGAAGATGGCCAGCGTGCCCTCGCTCCCTGTCTGGGTGAGTGAAGCCGTCAAGGATATCTACGGTCTCACGCCGGGGATGAAGGTCGACCTGCCGCTGCTCGGCAAGAACTACCCATTCACGGTCGCCGGCGTGTTCCGCGACTATGCGCGCCAGCACGGCGCCATCCTCATCGACCGTGGCGACTACGCCGCGCTGACCGGGGACCAGCGTGTGAACGATGGCGCGATCTGGCTCACGCCGGGCACGACGCGCGCCTCGGTCATGGAGGCATTGCGCGCGCTGCCAGGCGGCGAAGAGCTCGACATCGCGGACTCGGGCGAGATCCGCAGCCTTTCACTCGGCATCTTCGATCGCAGCTTCGCCGTGACCTACGCGATGGAAGCCGTCGCGGTGCTGGTCGGCCTCTTCGGTCTTTCGTCGAGCCTGGGCGCGGTGGTCCTTGCTCGGCGCCGCGAGTTCGGCATGCTCCGGCACCTGGGACTCACGCGCGGCCAGATCCGGCGCATGCTGGCTGCCGAAGGTGCATTGCTCGCATCGGTCGGTGCGGCCGCGGGCCTGGTCTGCGGTGCGGCGATCAGCCTGGTGCTCGTCTACGTCGTAAACCGCCAGTCGTTCAACTGGAGCATCGAGCTCCATCCCCCGACCCTGCTGCTCATTGCACTGGTCACCGTACTTCTAGCCCTGGCGGTCATCACGGCCATCCTGTCCGGCAGGGAGGCGATGGGCATGGGACCGGTGCGCGCGGTCCGCGAGGATTGGTGATGCGGCGGCGCGCCTTCCTCGCCTTGTCGCTCCTTCCGGCGTTGGCCCGAGCCGGCAAGGTGCAGTACCCGGAGGTGCGGCCACGACCGCTCGTCTTTCCGCGCGACCATGGCGCGCATCCCGAATTTCGCAGCGAGTGGTGGTACGTCACGGGCTGGCTGGATGGTCCCTCATTGCAACCCGCGGGTTTCCAGATCACCTTCTTCCGCGCGCGACCGGAAGAGCAAAGCGATAACCCGAGCAAGTTCAACCCTCGGCAAGTGCTTTTCGCTCACGCCGCGTTATCGGATCCGAAGGCCGGACACCTCGCGCACGATCAGCTGGCCGCTCGCGCCGGGAATTCGCTCGCCGAAGTCGAGACGGAGCGCACCGGTGTCTGGATCGACGATTGGTCGCTCTTCCTCGAAGGCAACCGCTACCACGCGAAGGTCGCGGCGCGCGAGTTCGAATTCGACCTGACGCTCACGGTGGCCGGCCAGCCGGTGCTCCAGGGCGAGAACGGTTTCAGCCGCAAGGGATATCGACCAGGGGAGGCGAGCTACTACTACAGCCAGCCGCAGCTCGCGGTCTCCGGGACGGCGAACGGAAGCAAGGTCACCGGTACCGCGTGGCTCGACCACGAATGGTCGAGCGCCTACCTGGCACCCGAGGCGGCGGGATGGGACTGGTGCGGCATCAACTTCCACAACGGCCAGTCGCTCATGGGCTTCCAGATGCGGGCCAAGTCAGGCGGCATCCATTACGCCGCGCCCGGCATCTCGATGAAGCCCCTGCGCTGGTGGAAGTCGCCGCGCACCGGCGTCAGCTACCCGGTGTCGATGCAGGTCAACGACCTGCGCCTGGAGCCGCTGATGGACGACCAGGAGCTCGACGCTCGCATGAGCGTCGGTACGATCTACTGGGAAGGCGCGGTGCGCGCGTTCAAGGAGAAAAGCGAAGTGGGTCGCGGCTACCTCGAGCTCACCGGCTACTGGAAGCCGATGAAGCTTTAGCTCCGGACGACAGCGCAACGCCGGCGAGGATGAGCGCGATACCGACGAAGTGGAACCACTGCGGGTATTCGCTCAGAAAAATCGCTGAAAGGATCACGCCGAACGCGGGCATGAGGTGGAGGGTCACGCCGGCCCGCGCGGCGCCGATCCGCGTGACGACGTAGCTCCAACCGATGTACGCCAGCAGCAGGGAGCCGATGGCGGAGTAAAGCACCGCGACTGCACCACGCCCCGACAGGCGAAGCGTGGCGCCCTCCGCGATGAGCCATGGCGTCATGAAGCACGCACCAAAGACGCACACCATGCACAAGAGTTCGATCACCTCGAGCGGATCCTTTCTCACGCGCAGCAGGATCGTGTAGCCGGCCCATAGCACCATCGAGGCGATTGCCATCAGGTCGCCGATGTTGAATGAAAGCCGAGCCGGTTCGCCGTGGGTGGCGATGAGGAACACACCCGTGAAGGAGATCGCGACCCCGATCCACTGCCGCGAGACGATGTGCTCGCCGAGGGCAAGCGTCATCAGGAGGATGAAGATCGGCGTCGTCGAGAGGTAGAGGATGCCGCTCGCCGCGGTGGTGTAGTGCAGGCCGAGCCACTGCAGGCCGAGGTGCGGACCGCCGCCGGTGAATCCGAGACCCGCAAGGACGATCCAATCGCGCTTGCCGAGCGAAGGCAGCTTCCGGGCGAGGCCGCGCCACGCGAATGGCAGCAGGATGGCGAGCACCACGACGAGCCGGCCCACCGTCGCGACGCCAGGAGAGATCTCCGCACGCACGGCGCGCGCGACGATCCAGTTGCCCGACCAAAGGAGCAGCGTGGCGACCAGCACAGCCCAGGTAGTGAAACGCATGAAGGCATTGAGAGTATCTGGAAAATGCGGCGTGCTAGATTCGTCGCATGCCCTTCGCCGCCGCTGCTGGTCATTCGATCGCCTATGAGTGGGTCGGCGAAGGGAAGCCGGCGCTCGTCTTCCTGCACGAAGGGCTCGGTTCCATCCGGCAATGGCGCGACTTTCCCGCAAGGGTGGCTGCGGCGACCGGCTGCCGGGCGCTCGTCTACGACCGCTACGGCTATGGGCAGTCGGACGTGCTCGCGGAGAAGAAGCGCGATGTGCGCTTCATGCACGACGAGGCGCTGATCGCCTTGCCCGAGTTCCTGAAGAACGTGGGCGTAGAGAATCCGCTCCTCATCGGTCATTCCGACGGCGCATCGATCGCTTTGATCCACGCCGGCGCCAAGCACCCGGTGCGCGGCGTCGTGGCCATGGCGCCGCACGTCTTCATCGAGCCGCTTTGCCTCAAGTCGATCGATGTCGCGGCAGAGCAGTTCGAGAAGACCGATTTCGCCGAGAAGCTTGGGCGCTACCACCGCGACGCCCGCAAGACCTTCTACGGCTGGGCGGATGTCTGGCTCGACAAGAACTTCACTACCTGGGACATCCGCGATGACTATCTGCCGAACGTCGGGTGTCCCGTCCTCGCGATCCAGGGTTACGACGACATCTACGGAACGATGACGCAGCTCGACGAGGTCAAGCGGCGCGTGAAGGGGCCGTGCGAGCTATTGAAGCTGGAGGACTGCGGCCACGCGCCGTTTCGCGAGCAGCCGGAGAAGACGCTGGAAGCGGTGACCCGCTTCCTCAGTTCCCTATTTACTGCGCGTACTTGATGCCGCGCCGCTCCAGCATCCGCAGAAGCGCCGGCCAGTCCTTGTGCGTCGACGGGCGCATCGGGCGCCTGAGCGCGTCGGTCGAGGACTTGGCCGCGGCGTCCGACATGAGCTGCACGTTTTGCAGGCCGCCGGCCATCGCATCGACCTGGATCTGGCAGGCGCAGTCGAGGTAATACATGATCTCGAACGCCTCCCGCACAGTCTCGCCGAGCGAGAGCACGCCGTGGTTGCGCAGGATCATCGCCTTCGACGTCTTGCCGAGGTCTCGAGCCATACGCGCTTGCTCATCCTTGTAGAGCGCGACGCCTTCGTAGTCGTGATAAGTCACTTCGGCTTGGCTGCGCATCGCGTGCTGGCTGATCGGTAGCAGGCCGCATTTCATCGCCGACACCGCGACCGTGGCGCGCGTATGCGTGTGGATCACGCAGTTGATTTCCGGACGCGCCGCGTGCATGCAGCTATGGATGATGAAGCCGGCTTCGTTCACGCCGAGCCCCGTAGGGTCGTCCTTGACTTTGCCTTCCCAGTCGATTTTCACGAGGCTCGAGGCCGTGATCTCGTCGAACATCAGGCCATAGGGGTTGAGGAGGAAATCCTCGGTTCCCGGCACGCGGGCCGAGAAGTGCGTGTAGATGAGGTCGGTCCACTTGTAGATCGCGGCGAGCTGGTAGGCGGCGGCGAGGTCGACCCGCATCTGCCACTCTTCTTTGCTCACGCGGTCGCGAACGGACGGGGAATTGACGGTCTTGAGATTGGCGCTCATGAGGAGATGATAATACGCGCCAAGGAGGATGGGTCATGCCTGTCATCAAAGTCAGCGACCTCGCATTTGCGCGGTTGCAGTCGCCGGATCTGGATCTCGCCGAGCAGTTCCTGCTCGACTTCGGCATGGTGCGCGCGGCGCGCACGCCGACCGCGCTCTATATGCGCGGCACCGGGCCGGCACATCACATTCATGTCACACACCTGGGCGAGCCGCGCTTCGTCGGGCTCGCTTTCCACGTGGAGAGCGAGGCAGAGCTCAAGCGCCTGGCCAAGGCGCCGGGTGCAAGCGGCGTCGAGACGGTGGACGAGCCCGGCGGCGGGAAGCGGGTTCGCATCCGCGATCCGCTCGGCTACTCGATGGAAGCGGTCTGCGGAATGAAGAAGCTGAAGCCGCTCACCGTGCGCTCGGTGACGCGG
>Ga0310810_10010158_pt1 | contig 10943 bp, 9 predicted proteins | sample NCmetagenome_FD_207641 | JGI IMG/M metagenome (GOLD analysis project Ga0310810, IMG submission 207641) | Soil microbial communities from experimental microcosm in Duke University, North Carolina, United States - NC | ecosystem: Engineered > Artificial ecosystem > Soil microcosm > Unclassified ... | reverse complement strand
CCCTGCCGAAATCACGATCGCGGCCGGCACGCGCGCGTCGACGCAGGCGCGAACAACCCCTGGCACCGTGGGAGCCGGCGTCACGATCACCGCCAGGTCGATCGGCTCGGGCACGGCCGCAACGGTCGGGTACGCCTTGATGCCAAGCACCTCCGCACGATGGGGATTCACCGGCAACACCGAACCGCCGAATGGCGACTGCGTCAGGTTCCTCAGCAGCGACAACCCTACGCTGGCGGGTCTCTCGGTCGCTCCAATGACGGCGACGCTGCGCGGCGCAAAGAAGGGACGGAGCGGCCGGTCGAGCCGCAGCAGGTGGCTGGGGGGCTTCACGGGAGTCGACATGACCTCGGCTTCTCGGGAACATACCTCGTTAGCCGTCACCTTTCCATCTAATCACCGCCGGCCAGACGCCCGTGCGCCGGACCGTCGTGACTGGTGGACATGAAACAACCATCCACGCCGCGCCGCGCGGAGTTTTCCTCAGTCTCTCCTGAAGTTTCCCCAAAATCGCCATGCGGTCGTCGACACGGCTCTCTCGTTTACCCGTGGTCTTCATGGCGGTGCGCGGCAGAGATTGTGCCTACGTTCGTGGAGGATGACTCCGACCGGTCAGTGCTGTCGCTACTGGTCAGAGGATTCCCCGCGGAGACTTTATGGCCAGACGTATTTGGTGGAGCGTGCTGGGGCTCGCAGCGCTCGCGTTTCTCGCGACCGCGGCCCCGGCCCAGTCGCAGGATGCGCCGGCCAGTTCGTCGATGCCGTCGACGTTTTACGCCGGCAAGGATCTGTTCAAGATGTACTGCACCGCGTGCCACGGCGAGTCCGCACACGGCGATGGACCGCTGGCCGCGAACATGAAGAGAAAGCCGCCGGACTTGACGCTGTTCGCCGAGCGCAATGGCGGCGTGTTCTCGTCGACGCTATTGGTTCGTATCATCGACGGCCGTGTGAAGGAACAGGGGCACGGCGGCCCGGACATGCCGGTCTGGGGCGAGGCGTTCAGAGCGTCCGGCAACGGCATGACTGATGAGCAGGTGAAGGAGCGCATCGACGTGCTGACGCAATACCTGAAAGAGATTCAGCGAAAGAATCACTGATTCGTGCGGCACCACCACATGGGATGTCCATTCGGTGCCCGCACAGGTAGACCTGGGACGCCGACGATAATCCGGGGTCTCGCGTTTAAGAGGAATTTTCAGGAGCAATTAGGGAAATGCCGCAATGCGCGCGGATGTCCGCTTGTCCGTTGATTCGAATGGGGGCATGAGCGCCTGGCCGTCGCGGCACGCGACTTGCGGCACTCGCAGGTGGGCCGCTCGCATTATCGGCCCGGAAGGGACGCTGCCGTGCGAGAGATCAATCACATCCTCTGTCCGGTGGACTTTTCGGCCGTCTCCAAAGTGGCTCTCGCGCATGCGTTTGCCTGGGCCGAGCGCTTTGGCGCCGAAGTGCACGTCCTGCACGTCACGCCGATTCCAGTGCCCGTCCCTGATATGCCTGGCGTCAGCGTGGCGCTGGATCCCGGTTCGCTGGTCCACACGAAGCTCGAGGTGCAGCACTTCGTCCAGGAGGTTCTCCGTACGGGGACGCCATTCGACGTCCAGGTGCTACATGGCGATCCCGCCGCCATCATCGTGGACGAGGCAACACGATACCGAAATACCCTCGTCATCCTCGGGTCACGGGCCAGCAAAGGTCTCGAGCGCATCATGCTCGGTTCGGTTGCCGAACGAGTACTGCATCACACGCGGGTGCCGACACTGGTCGTGTCGGCAACGAACGAAGTAGCCCCGCCGGCGGCGCCGACATTCAAGCGAATCGTCTGCGGCGTCAACCTTCATCTTTCGTCGCTGGAGGCACTTCGGTTCGCGCTCTCAGTCGCCACAGAGTCGGATGCGACACTTTGCATCGTGTCAGTGCTCGAGCCACTCTGGGCAAGTCTGCCGCTGGGCGGACCCGCGCGCGCGATCGCCGAACATCGAGAACATCAGCGGCAGCTCTGTTTGCGTGCCATTCGGGAGCACGTGCCAGACGAGGCCAGGCAAGCCTGCACGATCCGGGAAGAGGTCCACACCGGTGAACCGGTCGGGACGCTGCTGCAGTTCGCGCAGGCGAATGCCGCCGAGCTCTTGATTGTCGGGGCCGGCGAACGGCCTCGTCTCGGGGCGCTGTGGGGCGGTCGCACCATCGATCGCCTGATCCGGAACTCGACATGTCCGGTCCTCGTCGTCCCAACCCCTCCCGCCGTGCGCCGAGCCGCATCGATGACCGTCGCCCCGGTCGCGCGCGACCAGTGGCCGACCGTGTTCGACCGCGTCAATGGAGAGCACCGGGAATGTCCAACGACCGTCACCGTAATCGATAGGGAAATGTCGGCGATGCCCGAGGCGACCGGGTTGCCGCTCATTGGTATCGTCGGCGAACGTACGGGCGGCCAGATCGACACAATCGAGTTGATTCTGGGCGACCACGAACTGTCGCACCTGAGCCACGTCATCGATCGGCCAACTGCGCTGAAGTTCGAGCGGCTCTGGTTCAACGGCGTCAGGTTGCTGATTTCAGACGCGTCTGGTACCGCAACTCTCGTGGAAATCGCGGCGCCGCCGCCAACGATTGAGGCACTCGCAGCCGCCAGCCCACCGTTCTAATGGCAGGAATCAGGGATGCGAGCCGCCGGAGTGGTTGGTGGGTTCGCCGCGGGCGCCTACGCGGCGTCTGCCACGGCCTGAGATGCGCGTGAAGCCCGCGCGAGGCGCGAGCCATGTCCACTGATGCCTACTGCGCCAGCACAGTGGCCAAGGCCAACAGCCCGCGGTCCAGGTCTTTCGTCGTAGTCACGACCTCCTTCAGCGGCGTCTCTCTCACTTCGCCACGGACGAGACCGATCAGGACACTCTGCCTCTCCGCCGCCAGACACTCGACGGCTGCGGCGCCAAAACGCGTCGCCAGTAATCGGTCGTACGCGGTGGGAGCGCCGCCGCGCTGTACATGGCCCAGCGTCGTCACGCGAAGCTCGAATCCGAGCCGCGCCTGGTGCTCGGCGAAGTATCGGGCGAGCGTCGCGGCATTCTGGCGGGCGCCCTCGGCGACCACGACCAAGGCGTGTGCCTTTCCAATGTCGTAGGCGCGATGGAGCGTTTGCGCAAGGCATTCCGGGTCACTGTCAGCTTCGGGGAGCATGACGGCCTCGGCGCCGCCGGCGATGGCCGCCATGAGCGCGAGGTATCCGGAATTTCGGCCCATTACCTCCACCAGGAACGCCCGCTGGTGCGACGACGCAGTGATTTTCAGACGGTCAATCGCCTCCAGCGCGATGTTGAGCGCGGTATCGACTCCGATCGTGATGTCCGATCCAACGACATCGTTGTCGATAGTTGAGGCGATGCCGACGACACGGAGACCCATTTCAGCGAGCGAGTGTGCGCCTGCCTGCGACCCGTTCCCTCCGATGACCACCAGTGCGTCGATTCCGTGGTGGGCGAGTTGGCGTACGGCCTGCTGTCTCGTGGCCTCCTGAGAGAACTCAGGCACCCGAGCGGTCCCCAACATCGTTCCGCCGCGCTGAACAATGCCGCCGACATCCCTCGTTCCGAGGGGAACGAACGATCCATCGATCAAGCCGCGGTAACCGTGTCGAACGCCGATGACCTGCCAGTTGCGGTGGACGCTCGTCCGTACCACGCTTCGAATGGCCGCGTTCATGCCGGGGGCATCGCCACCGCTCGTTAACACCGCCACACGTCGCATCGATGGACCTCCTGTGCTCTCGCGCGCCACAGCCGATGGGGACTCTCGTTTCAAACCGAGCAATCGCGAGGCCAGGCCGAAGAGAAAGCATCTAGCCCACGCGAGAGGTCGCCAAGGAGACGAGTCTGAGGGAAATCCAACGATCGGTTGCGTAAACTTCCCCGCCGGCGACGTCACCTGGATGCCGGCTTGGCGCTCCCTCCACCCAGTAACCCGCGGAGTGTTCGACGCCTGCGGGAAACCGTCGCTGCGGCCTTGATTCCAGCGGCGAGGCGCGCAACACATTCGGACAAGCGGCCGGCACGCAAATGGCGACGGATTTGCACTCGATCGGATTGGTCGGCAATGGCGCCCGCCATGGATGCGGCCCTGTAGCAGGCCGCGCTGGATGCGCGTCTCCCGCGTCAATGCGGAGGGATCACGTGCTAGGACTGACGCTCCTCGAGCGAGCACAGGTACGAGAGCCGCTGCTGGGGTCGGACCGGGCTCGCGTGGCGCCGGCGGTCGTGTTCGATCGCGTATCGTTCGCCTTCGACGAGCACGTCGTTCTTCGCGACATCAGCTTCAGTGTGCCGAAGGGCGCGATGCGAATCCTGCTCGGCGCCAGCGGATCCGGGAAGTCCATCTTGCTCAAGCTGATTCTCGGACTGCAGCGCCCGGACTCCGGCACGATTCTGGTCAATGGGGAAGATGTCGGTCGCATGCGCGAGCGCGATCTGATGCGCATGCGTGCCGACATCGGCATGCTCTTTCAGGAAGGCGCGCTGTTCGATTCGCTGACGGTGGCCGACAACGTCGGCTATCACCTCTACGAGGAAACCGATATCCCCGGTGACGAGATAAGGCGCCGCATCGAGGAAGTGCTCGGATTCATCGGCCTGACCGAATACATCGACCGGATGCCCGCGGAGCTGTCCGGCGGGCAGCGTCGACGTGTCGCGATCGCGCGGGCTATGGCGGCCAGACCGAAGCTGCTGTTGTTCGATGATCCAACCTCGGGACTCGACCCGCTCATCGCCACGACGGTTGACGACGAGATCGTCAAGCTCCGGGACCTGGAGCGCGTCACGTCAATCATGGTGACGCATCAGATTCGAGATGCGTTCTACGTCGCCACGCACCGGGCTGTGCAAAGAAATGGCGAACTGCGTATCGAGCAGTCGCCAGCGTCAAGCGCGATGGATGTCCTCTTCATGGTTCTTCACGAGGGACGGATCTACTTCGAAGGGACGGCGGAACAGCTGCAAAGCTCACAGGACGAGTACCTGCGGCAGTTCCTCTTCATGACGCTTCCACCGTGGTGAACCGGGCTGGCATCGCGCCGCTCCGGCGGCAACAGTTCGCCGTACGTCATCTCGCCAACGCCTGCAGGACGCCCTTTCCGAATTCGCTCAGCGCGCCTCACCGGTAAGAAGCGGGACGAGCAAGTACTCGGAAAGTTGCTCGGCGTTCTTGAACGATGGGTTCCCGCCGTCTCGCAAGTGGACCGGGAAGCCAGGGTCGCCATTGGGCACGAGCTCGAGGAGCGCCGGCGCCGAGAGGCCGTCAGCGGACGCGAACAGGTATTGGACGTGAATCGAGCCGTCGTGCGGGGTCGGTGTCACCGTCAGGTGCGCTTCGGGGTAGCAATCGCGTCGAACGGCAAACCCATCATCGAGCGGGCACTCCTCAAAGGACACCCGGCGCTCTGGCAACTCGCGTGCGAACGCGTCGACATCCCTGGCGACACGATCTTTCAGCGCGACCATTACGGTTTGGAGATGGGAACGGACGGCTTGGGCGTCGTGGACGGCAGCGGCCTCGTCGCGTCTGTGCGCCTTGTCTTTACGTCGCTCCTCCTCGACAAAACGGGCGACCCAGTCTTGAAGCATGGTGCACCTCTGTCAGCATTGCGAATGCAACGTTCGTGCCTCAGCTCAGCAGTATCGGGCCTATGTGTCGTCATCGCGTCGATTGCGCGAGCGCTTGACGGCAGCCTGCCGCTGTTTGGCCAATTGGCGCGTCCGGCGCGCGATCGAAGGCACGGTCGTCGGCCGCCGCCTGATTGGCGACGCCGCCGCACGTTTCAGTAGCGAGAAGAGCCGAGCGTGTGCGGCCGTCCGATTCTGCAGTTGCGAGCGATCTGCACGGCCAACCACAACGAGCACTCCCGCACTGGTCACGTGCCGGCCGCCGAGCGCGATCAAGCGCGCTTTGACATCATCCGGAAGCGACGACTTTGGGATATCAAATCGCAACTCCACCGCAGTGGCGTCTCGGTCAACATTTTCGCCGCCCGCACCGACCGCGCGGACGAAGCGTTGTTTGATTTCACGTTCCTCAACAGCGACGGTGTCTGTGATGTGAATCATGACTGTCAGATCAGCACGAAGTGCGCCAGCCCGCATGTCTGGTGAACGGCGCAACAACAGGCGAGGACAAGGCCAGCCAGCGGGCGCCCTGGCGCCCGGTGGGTGAGTTTTTTCAGACTGTTGGGCGAAAATCTACCACTCCGCAAAGTGCCGAGGGCGACCGAATCGCGGAGTCGATCCGTTACTGGAGTCCTAGCCACGCGGGCGGGGCCGTGGTCAGCCTCCGGTAGCGCTGCAGCACGTAGTCTTCCAGGTACGCCTGGGCCATCGTGTCGAACGTCAACGGCGCGCCGTCCGGCACGGGCACGATCTCGAGGGCCGGGGTCTTCCGTCCGTCGTGTGACCCGGTGGTGGCCGCGACCCGTGGCCTCCCGCACATCAGGCCCCTTTCAGTTTGCTGGCCTGTTGACGAGCCACGATGAAAGCGCATACGCTGCGAGGCCGACGCGCCCAGCACGCAGGGCGTCCGACCCGGAGCCTGCCTGGCCTTGCCGTTCCATACCGGACGACTCCACCATCTCTCTTCGCCCTGCCTCTGCCGTCGTCATCGGATCGGCGGCCGTCTGTTGTCCGAGCCCTCGCGATGGTGGCCGCGATCGGCTGAGGCTCCGCATCGCCGGGCTCCGCTCCTCCTCGCAGTGGCCGCTCTGGCCGCCACCTCGCTTTTGTGTCACCCGGCCGAGGCCGCCGAGCTGGAGCTCACGCTTCGCTACGACAGGCCGGCGAGCGTGTGGACCGAGGCGCTGCCGATCGGAAACGGACGCATCGGCGCGATGGTGTTCGGCGGCACCAGCGAAGAACGCGTGCAGATCAACGAGAGCACGCTCTGGGGCGGTGTCCCGCACGATTACATCAATCCCGACGCCGGTTCACATCTAGCGGACCTCCGGCAGCTGATCTTCGCGGGCAAGCCTGCCGACGCCGCCGCCCTGGCAGAACGCGTCATGGGACGGCCGAAACTGCTGATGCCCTACCAGCCGTTCTGCGACCTGCGCATGCACTTCCCGGCAACAGCACAGCCCGAGTCGTACCACCGCGAGCTCCGCCTCGACGAGGCCGTCGCCACGACCACGTACGTACTGGACGGCGTCGAGTTCCGCCGCGAGGTGTTCGCGTCGTATCAGGATCAGGTGCTCGTCGTGCGGCTCACGGCGAGCCAGCCGAAGCGCCTGACCCTCGACGTCGCCATCGATTCACCGCAGGAAGGCACGCACGTCGAGACGACGGGAAGCGACAGACTGCTCCTGAAGGGGCAAATACAACCGCGGCACAACCCGCCGAGCACGTGGACAGGCTCCTGGGACGAGCCCGGGCTGCGCTTTGCGGCCGTCGTTCGTGTCATGCATGACGGTGGAACGGTGCGCGCGGCAAACGGGCGACTCCAGGTGGCGGACGCCAGCGCTGTCACCATCCTCTTCAGCAACGCGACCAGCTTCCGGAACTATCGCGACATCGACGGGGACGCGGTGACTACCGCGAGCGGATACGTCGATCGCGCTGGCGAGCGGTCCTTCGACGAGTTGCGCCGCCGTCACGTTGACGACTTCTCCTCGCTGTTCTCGCGAGTGCAGCTGCAGCTCGGTGACACGGCCTCGACCGAGACGACCGATCGACGGATCAAGACCTTCGCCGAGACCGACGACCCGGCACTTCTCGCACTGTATTTCCACTTCGGCCGGTACCTGCTCATTTCCTCCTCTCGACCCGGCGGCCAGCCGGCGAACCTGCAGGGCATCTGGAACGAGGAGCTGCGCCCCCCCTGGGGCAGCAAGTGGACCACCAACATCAACCTGGAGATGAATTACTGGCTCGCTGATGCGGGCAATCTCTGGGACACGCAGGAACCGCTGTGGAGCCTGATACGCGATCTGCGTGTCACAGGCGCCGACACGGCGCGCGCGCACTATGGTGCGAAGGGCTGGGTCCTGCACCACAACACCGACCTCTGGCGCGCGGCGACGCCGGTCGACGGGCCATGGGGCTTGTGGCCGATGGGATCGCTGTGGCTCGCGAACCAGATGTGGGACCACTACGAGTTCAGCCAGGATCGCGAGTTCCTGGCGCACGAGGCGTATCCCGCGATGAAGGGCGCCGCCGAGTTCGCGCTCGACCTGCTGGTGACCGCGCCCTCCGGCACGCGAGCCGCCGGCCGGCTCGTGACGAACCCTTCGACCTCGCCCGAGAACAACTACCTGGTCGACGGCAAGGGCCAGTCGCTCAGCTACGCCGCCACAATGGATCTGCAGCTCGTGGCCGAGTTGTTCGAACGCTGCCGGAAGGCGGCCGCAGTTCTCGACGTGGACGCGGCGTTCGCCGAACGCCTGGCGGATGCTGGCTCGCGCCTGCCGCCGCTGCAGGTCGGCGCGCGTGGACAGCTGCAGGAATGGATCGAGGATTACGCGGAGGCGGAGCCGGCGCATCGTCACGTCTCGCACTTGTACGCGCTCTATCCCGGCCAGGGCATCGACGTCGAACGCACGCCGGCGCTCGCTGCCGCCGCGAGGCGAAGCCTGGAGCTGCGCGGCGACGGCGGCACCGGCTGGGCCGCGGCGTGGCGGGTGGCGTTGTGGGCCAGGCTCCGGGACTCCGAGCGGGCGTACACCAACTTGCGGTTCCTGATCACCAAGAGCACCCTGCCGAACATGTTCGATCTGCACCCACCGTTCCAGATCGACGGCAACCTCGGCGCCACCGCCGGCATCACCGAGCTGCTGGTGCAGAGCACGGTGGACGAGATCCGATTGCTGCCCGCGCTCCCGAAGCGCTGGACCAGCGGGCGCATGGCGGGTGTTCGGGTCCGGGGCGGAGCAACGGTCGACCTCTCGTGGAGGGGCGGCGAGCTGACCGAGACGCGTCTGCGCAGCGAGCGCGCGACGCACTACAGGCTGACCTACAACGGACGGTCGGCCAACGTGGCGCTGGCAGCCGGAGTCCCAGTCGTCCTCGATTCGGCGCTGAAGATGATCGGCCGTTGAGCGGAACGGCACGGCGCACTGAATAACGAAAGGAACGTCTCGATGATCGCAAGGATCGAACGCACGCTCGTCGCCGCGCTAGCCGTCCTGTGCTGGCCGGTTGGCGCGGCAGCACAGGTGCAAACCGAGGTGCCGCCCGTGGTGGAAGGCGCGAAGCCCGTCGCCGTCGAGCGGATCAGGATCCACGGCACCTCGCTCGAGGGGAACCTCGAGGGCGATGCCGTCGACCGCGACGTCCTTGTGTTCCTTCCTCCGAGCTACGCCAAGGAGACGAGCCGCCGCTACCCCGTCGTCTACGCGCTGCACGGCTACTCGATTGGCGCCGAGCAGTGGGCCAAGGAGATCCATGTGCCGCAGACGATCGAGGGAGCGTTCGCGCAAGGCGCCCACGAGATGATCGTCGTGCTGCCGGACTCGAAGACCGCACACAACGGGTCGATGTACTCGAGCTCGGTCACGACCGGCGACTTCGAGCGGTACATTGCCGAGGACGTCGTCACCTACATCGACGCGCACTACCGGACGATTCCGGACCGGAGCAGCCGCGGGCTCGTGGGGCACTCGATGGGCGGCTACGGCGCGACGCGAATCGGGATGAAGCATGCCGACGTGTTCGGCAGCCTCTACATCATGAGCCCATGCTGCCTCTCGGCACGTCCAGCCGGGCCCCCGAACACTGACCTCGAGAATGCGGTGGCGGCCATGAAGGTGCCGACCGACTCGGCCACTCTCGGCTTCTTCCCGCGTGCACAGTTGGCCACGGCTGCGGCCTGGTCACCCAACCCGAAGAAGCCGCCGCTCTACCTCGATCTGCCGACCGACAACGGCCAACCGCGTCCAGACATCCTGGCGAAGTGGGCGGCCAACGCGCCGCTGGCGTTCGTGGACCAATACATCGGCCAGCTGCGGCGCTACCGGGGAATCTCGCTGGACGTTGGCGACCAGGATGGTCTCAAGACGGATACCATCACCCTGCACGAAGTACTCGAGCGCTACGGCCTACCGCATGGCTTTGAGGTCTATTCCGGCACGCACACCAGCCGCGTCGCCGACCGCGTGCAGAATCACGTGCTGCCGTTCTTCAGCAGGACGCTCTGCGTCACGGCCGCGTGCCAGTGAGGCGCGGCTTCGGGACCACATACGAGGACAAACATGAAGCACTCCGGACTGACCCTGGCTATCCTGCTATGTATGGCCCCATTCACGTACGCGCAGGAATCCTCCGACTTCCGGCCGGCCTCGACCAACGTCTGGGACGCGCAGTATCCGCGCGTCGACAGCAAGGGACGCGTCGAGATCCGCCTCAAGGCGCCCGACGCCACGAAGGTCCGGCTGAATTTCTGGAGCGGGCCGAAGATCGACATGGTGAAGCAGCCGGACGGCGTCTGGAGCATCATCACGGAGCCCCTCGTGCCCGGGCTGCACTACTACACCTTGATCGTGGACGGCGTGGAGATGGCCGACACCGGCAGTCGCGCGTTCTTCGGCGGCAGCAAATACGCGAGCGCGGTCGAAGTGCCCGAGCCCGGGGCGACCTACTACTCGATCCAGGATGTGCCGCACGGCCAGGTCCGCGAGGTCTGGTACTTCTCGAAGGTTACCGGCACCTGGCGCCATGCGCTGGTCTATGCGCCGCCGGGCTACGACGAGAAGACGAGTGAGCGCTATCCGGTTCTTTACCTGCAACACGGCGGCGGCGAGGACGAGACCGGCTGGATCCGTCAGGGCCACGCCAACAATATCCTCGACAACTTGATCGCGAGCGGCAAGTCCAAACCGATGCTGATCGTGATGGCGTATGGATACGCCAGGCGTGCGGGAGCGGAAGCGCCGGACCTCACTGGCAAGGCCTTCGGCTCGCCGGAAT
>Ga0310810_10010157_pt1 | contig 10945 bp, 7 predicted proteins | sample NCmetagenome_FD_207641 | JGI IMG/M metagenome (GOLD analysis project Ga0310810, IMG submission 207641) | Soil microbial communities from experimental microcosm in Duke University, North Carolina, United States - NC | ecosystem: Engineered > Artificial ecosystem > Soil microcosm > Unclassified ... | reverse complement strand
TGGCCGGGCGCATCTCGAAGAATTCATCGAATCGCGGCGCTCCGGTCACGACCACGCGCTCGGCCGGATAGCGATGGAGCGTCGCCGCTTCGTGGCGCTGAGTTTCGTTCCACACCCAGATCCGCTCCGGCACTTCGTGCAGCATGCCCTTGTTACTCAGGTTGTCCCAACTGAAGACGAGCACACCCGATGGAATCCCGAGCTGCCGTGCGCTCTTGACGAAATCCGCCTGCGAGAAGCCGACGCCGACCATCGGCGAGAGCACCAGCAGGTCGGGCCGCTGCCGCGTCACGAATTCATGGACGGCCGGATCCGGCGGAATGACGCTTTCGAACCTGGCGAGAATCGCGTCGAGGCGCTTCTGCTCCGGCATGTTCAGTCCACGCAACAGCTCCGCGAGCTGCGTATCCACTGCCTCCGGCCGTCCGGAGACCGCGCCGATCATTTTTTCGAAGGCGCGCCGCCGCAGCAGCGTGGCGTCGGCATAGGTCGGATGGAGATAGCGGAGATAGTCGCGCGTACGGCGGAGCGCCGCCGAGGGGCGCGCCCAGTCATCATCGCGCCGCTGCGGCGCACGCATCGGCGTCACCCGCGGGTGCGGCGCGAGTACTTCGGGCAACTCCGTCTCGTCTTCCTGCGACGCGAGCGCGATGTCGTGACCGCGATCCGCAAGCAGAGCGATCGCCCGATCGAAGTGGCGCACGTGCGCCATGCGGTTCAGGACAAAGAGAATTCTCACGGCGACGTCAGCCGGCCATCTCCGGCGCACCCCGCGTGATGCCGCGGGCCTGTTCACTGTGCTGAATCGCCAGGTAGCGGACTGGATCGGTCCGGTAGCGCGCGGTCTCGAACCGGTTGCCCTGCACCTCGCGCGTCGTGCAGTACTGCACGTAGAGCACCAGGCGAAACGCGCCCGGTCGCACGCGGCTCCCGAGGTGCAGGCACTTCGACGTGTCGATGGCGACTCCCGATCCGCGCGGTCCCTTCAGACTCACGATACTCGGCGAGGCACCGACAGCCTCGACTTCCTCGTCGGTATAGCGGCCGACGTGTGGTTGGCCCTGCGCCCGCCGCAGGTCGCGGACGCCGGTGAGCACGCGCATGCTGGCGTCGGCGGGGAGGAACGTGAACGGACCTTCAGGCTCGCCGACATCGAAGACGTTGATGAAGAACTTGACCTGCGTCAGCCCCTCCGGATCGACGTGAAAGAGCTGGCTCTTGATCAGATCGTCGGCTTCGCGCGGCGTCGAATACAGCAGATCGATCCGATTCAGGTACGGCACCATCCCCAGATAACTCGTCGCAATCCCGAGGGCGTCGTCGCTCAGCGCGAACTCGAGCAGCTCGGGATGCTGCCTGATGTCTTCGTCCAGCAGGAGGTTACGAAGGAACCTGCGTTTTTCGAGGAGGTTCTTCGAGTCGCCGGTGCTGCGCTGCGGGCCGCGATCCGCCGCAAGCTTCCGCTCGAAGATCGCCCGCGCCACCGTCAGTACGCGATCGAGCCCGGCAAAGTTCGCCGGGCCCACAGCTCCCCATCCGCCTGCCACGTCCATCACCGGCCTGGCGTTTCGTGCATTGAAGACTTCGGCGGCCCGTCGTCGCCTGGGAATCTCCAGCGGCGAGAGCAGTCGTTCGGTCGTCTGCAGGAACGCGTAGCCGCCAGGCGTCGATCGCATGCGATAGAACACGTCGTTACGCCGATGGCGCACCCGCATCCCCAGTTGTCCGACTGCATGCATGAAGCGCGTGAAGCGTGATTTCTTCGCCATCCTCGATCTGATCGTCCGCAGCGGCGCGCGGCTACCAGGCGGTGAAGCCGCCGTCGACCCGCAGTTCCGCGCCGGTGACGTACGCCGACGCATCGGAGGCCAGGAACTGGATCGGGCCCACGAGGTCGTCGAGCTGTGCCATGCGGCCGAGCGGCACGCGACTGGAGAACTTCGTCACGAACTCCGGCGCCTGGCCGCCGTAGACGCCGCCCGGAGACAGCGTGTTGACGCGCACATTGTAAGGACCGAACGCGGTCGCGAGGTACTTGGTGAGGTTGACGACGGCCGCTTTCGATGCGCCGTACGCTGGCGGTTTGATGAACGGCGGATCCGCGACAATGTGATCGTAGAACCGCGGATCCGGCGAGACGGATGCGTAGAGCGAACCGATGTTGATGATCGACCCGCGCTTCGCGGTCACCATCGGCGTTCCGAAAATCTGGACCACCTGGAACAGTCCCAGCGTATTCACCTCGAGGATGCGCTGGTTCACTTCGAAGGGAATGTCCTCGAGCCGATAGCCGCCGCCCGTGGCGGAGGGCGGCTGGTCCACGCCGGCATTGTTGACGAGCACCGCGGGCACGCCAACGCGCCCCAGTGTTTCGTCGCGTGCGGCCAGCAACGCCGCTCGATCGGTGACGCTGGCGGTCAGAAACACGAGACGATCGCCGTGCGTCTTCTGCAGGGCGATGAACGCGTCGCTGGGCTTCGCGTTCGGCAAGTCGAGACCGACGACGGTGGCGCCGGCCTCGAGCAGCGCGCCGGCCCATACCGGACCGAGGTTGCCGAAGGCGCCGGTGACGACCGCGACGCGGCCATCGAGCGAGAAGCGTGTCACGTCGTATGCCGGCGCGTCAGTGCAGGCGAGCGGAGGCGCCGGGGACGCCGGCCGTTGCCGGTTGCCCCAGTGTCTCGAACATGATCGTGTCGTCCGCGCGCAGGTCGCGCGTCAGCACCTGGCCGATCACCTGGTCGAGGTAGTACGGCGCGAGGCCGTCCGCCGGACTCTTGATGGCAATGTCGGCGGCGGTGAGCACGTGGCCGGCCGGAAGATCGCGGGCGGCGACGAGCTTCTTGCCCATTTTCAGGATCGGCTGCGCCTCGCTCGCGTACACCTTCTTGCGGCCGTCGCCGAGGGCGATCCGCGTGCGCTGCAGGTCGCGAATCATCTTCTTCATCCCGACCGGCTCGAGCGAGAAGCGGTGGTCGGTCCCCTTCATCGCGCGGTTGAGCGTGAAGTGCTTCTCGATGATCCGCGCGCCGAGCATGTAGGCGGCGAGCGGCATCGCGATGCCGTTGTCGTGGCCCGAGAAGCCGATCACAACCTCGGGAAACTTCTCGCGGTAGGTGCTGATGACGCGCAGGTCGAGTTCGGCGAACTCCGCCGGATAGCCGGCGGTGCACTGCATGATGCACAGCCGCGGGTTCAGCGGCAGGATCGCGTCGTGGGCGCGCTGCACGTCCTCCATCGCCGCCCCACCGGTGCTGATGATCATCGGCTTGCCGATTTTCGCGACGTGCTTGAGCAGCGGCGTGTTCTTGATGTCGCCAGAGGCGATCTTGAACGCGGGCACGTTCATCTCCGCGAGGAAGTCGGCGCTGGTGAAGTCGAACGCCGTGGCGAAGAACGCCATCCCGAGCTTCGACGCTTCGGCCTGCAGTTCCCCGTATTCGACACGGCCGAACTCGAGCGCCTCGCGATGCTCACCGTAGGTGGCGCCGAAGCTGTTCTCGTTGTCGTACGGCCTGTCGTACGCCGCCTTCGTGTACAGCCCGCGGTTGTCGCGCTTCTGCAGCTTGGCCGCGTGGACGCCGCACTCGGCCGCCGCCTTGAACAGCTCGATCGCGGTCTTCAGGCTACCCTGGTGGTTGTGGCCGATCTCGGCGATCACATAGCAATCGCTGTCGTCGCTGATGACATGGTCGCCGATGATGAGCTGACGGTTCATAGAAGGTCCTTTTCGCACGTACTTTCGGCTTGTCGGTGTGAAGTCTGCACGGTCCTGCGCGTCACGCCGGCTGCTTTTCGTACACCAGCGCCCGGCCCTTTCCCATCCAGTCGATCTGGTTCTCGAGATCATCGCGGCGGCGGAAGCCTTCGAGCACGAACATCAGCCGCAGCAGATCCTTGTTCATGAGGGTGATGTGCGACGGATCGAGCTCGTCCTGCTGGTTGACGTCGAGCAGCGTCTGCGGATTCGGATGAAACCTCGTCGTCGCATACACGAAGCGCGAAGAGATGCGGCAGAGGTTGCGGACCGCTTCTCTCACCTGGAGCACGGTCAGATGCTCGAACACCTCGCGGCAGATCACGAGGTCGTACGCGTTCGACGGGATGTCGGCCGTGTCGGCGCCGCCGAGCCTGATCCGGGCGCCCACGTGCGGCCGCTCCGCCTTCTCGCGCATGCCCGGCGCGGGATCGACGCCGTCCGCGAGCACGCCGACTTCGTCGAGAAACGTCATCAGGATCCCTGGACCACAGCCGACGTCGAGCACGCGCGCCGGGCTGAACACCTCTTTGATCAACGCCGGCTGGCGTCCCTCGATCGGGCGCCGCGCCGCCAGTGTGTAGACGTTGTCGGCCGCGCGCCATGACGCGTCCCAGTAGTCGCCGGTGTAGTGCTCGGGCGCATAGGCTTGCTGGGAGAACACGAGATCCTCGAACGCCTGGAGATTGGCGCGGCCGTCTGGACCTGCTTCGAACCGTTCGAGCAGCCTGGTCGACGAATCGAGCACCGTGTCGAGATAGACGATCCTGGTCCCCTGCGACTCGCAGATCCTGATCTGTTCCGGCGGAAGCTTTCCTTCCCAGTCCTTGCCCTTGATGTAGTGCGTCGGCTGCAGCTCGCGCAGCACGGTTTCGGTATCCACCGGGCTCACGTGCGTGTAATCGATCGGCTTCAGCGCGTCGATCACCGTGGCCCGGTGTTCCGCCGGCAGCAGCACGGGATGCTTCTTCGCCGTGTAGGCGTCCACGGTGATGTTGCAGAGCAACGCACCGCCAACCTGCCGCGCCCGCGTGAAGTACTCGATATGTCCGTGGTGCAGCGGGTCGAACGCGCCGTCGACCATCGCCACTTTGCCGCGATACTGCCTGAGGTCTCGGTATCCAACGATCATCGGGGAGTGGCCAGTTTAACAGCGGGCACGATCGACGCCTCACTTTCCGCGCCGCTGCCGGTCAGGACCATGCGAAGCAGTCCCGCCGAGCGCGCGTCCACGGTGGCGACCGTCGTCTGCATCTTCTTGCCGAGGCGCCATCCCATGTCGAGATGCACCGGCACCAGCTCGGTCTCCTCGGAGTAGAAGCCGACCGACGGCACGCCGTAGTACGGGGCCAGATAGGTCAACCCGCCGTAGGTGCCGACCAGCGCGCGGGCGCGACTGATGATCTCCGTCTGCACCTCGAGGTTCCGCTCCGGTGTCATCTGATGATCGACGCGATATATGCCCTGCCCCGCAACCGTTCCCGGCTGCAGGTCCTCGTGGTCGTCGATGTTCAGCCCGGTATTCAGCAGCACCACCGGATGCTCGCGGCTGATCGAACGGATCACGTCGGCAGCGAACCGGCGGTTCTCCGGCGTATCGGGAAACGACGGGCGGAAATAGAACCGGACCGCCACGTAGTCGTTCGGCAGATCAGTCGTCGCCCGCGGCTGTTCGATCGCGGCAAACCGGCGATAGTCGGTGTGCTTGTCGAGAATCCCCATGCCGGCCTTGCCGAACCAGTAGAGGCTGAGCAGCCGGTACATCGCCGACGGATGCAGGACGTCCGCGTGGTGCAGCCGCAGCTTGTCCTTCACGCTGTCGATCAGCTCGCGATCCATCGCGCTGATGGCGCTTTGCTTCTGATGTCCGAGCTCCGCCCACCGCTGCTCGTTCTTGCGGCGATACTCCTCGACCGTGATCAGATCGAACACGTCGATGTACTCGGCGCCCAGGTGCGCGTACCACGGCTTGGCGCCGCCGCGGGAGACGACGATCAGCCGGCGGCCTTCGAGCTGGTGCTGCTTAATCGCCCAGTTGAGGAACGGAATCCAATACAGCAGCTCGTACCCGACTTCCGAGAGCCAGGGCCCGATGACGATGGGCGCATCGCTCTTGCGGATACGCGTGAGCTCGCGATTGGTCTCTGCCACCTTCGGCGCCGCGGGAATCTGATCCAGCTCCTGCTTGAGCAGCGACGGGATCACGCGTTTCCGAACCACCGGAATGCCGCGCAGTCCGCGCAGCAACGCCAGGCCCGGCACCCGCACGGACTGGAACGCGGCGACCTTCACTCGATTCTTCACTGCGCGCATCGCCTTCCTGACGGCCTTGCCGCCGATGTACGGCTTCAGGTGGGCCCACGTCCAGTCGAACAGGCCGCGCCGCCGGATTTCGCGCGACATCAGGCGCAGCCGCCGCTCGATCGGCCGCAACACTTCTGCCCGCTCGAGAATGTCCTGGCGGATCGCGCGCAGCGTCTGCCACAGGTGGAACACACCGCTGAACGCCAGATAGCGCAGCGCCAGCAGCATGCCGCGCGCTTTCGAGATCACCGGTTCGCCGGTCCCACGCACGCCGAACGTCCAGAACAGGCTGGCACCGTGACTGATCCACCACGGCGCGTACATGTAGAGCGGACGGCGGCCGGGAAAGAAATTGGCGCGCTGACGGCCCAGGCTGAAGATGCGTCCGTACCAGCGCCGGAACCAGAGGACCTGCGGAACCTGCTTGAACTGGCCGTAGATGGCCAGTTCCGTCATCAGCAGCCGATCGGGCACGAGGATGCGCCGGTACACGCCCGCGCGCGCCAGGACGTCGGCGCGATACAGACCGTAGACCATGTTGCCGGCCGACATGCCGCGGATGCTCTTCGTCACGCGCTGCCACGGGTCGGTGATGCCGAACGTGTCGAACGACCAAGGCCTGCGCGCGAGGATCTCGCCGTGCGCGCCGATGCGACGGTTCAGCGGATACGCGAGCACGACCTCTGGATGCGTGTCGAGCGTGTCGACCAGTTGCTGCAGCCAGCGCGGATGCCACAGATCGTGATCGCTGGCCCACGCGAAATACTCCGCCTCCGGATGCTGCCGGCGGGCGAGCTCGAAGGCATGCACCGAATTGCCGACCATGCCCAGCCGCTCGGCGTTGGCGATGTAGGTGACGCGTGAATCAAGCGCCTCGTACTCGCGCCCGATCGCCGGCGTCTCGTCGCTAGACCCATCGTCAACCAGCAGCAGCGCGAAGTCTTCGCAGGTCTGCGCGAGGACCGATTCCAGCGCCTCGCGGAACTCGCCGGCGTGGTTGTAGAGGATCGCCCCGATGACGACGCGTGGCATTACTGCGTCTTCACCCGCCGCCAGCCGATGATGTGCTGATAGTCGTTTGCCGTTGGCTTGGCGTCCAGCATGCGCGTATAGGGAACCGGCATCACGTCGATCTGGCGCGGCCAGTAATACCGATCGATCACCGCGCTCACGCTCTTGATCTCGAAGTTGTACGTCGAGTGCTCCTTGTTCAGGCTGTAGAGGAACCGCGAGCCGCAGTCGTGCGCGTGCCGCACGTACATGTCCACCTGGTCCTGCGTCATCTCCTGGAACGACACCATGTTGACCGTCAGGTCGATGCGTGGTGGTGTCAGCTCGGTGAGAGCCGTGTTCGGCATGAAGATGAAGTCGTATTCGGCCCAGCGGGCGAGCACGTCGGCGGTCGGCGCCTCGCCCCAGAAGGCCGCCTTCGCTTCGGGAAACAACGTAAGCAGATAGGTCGCGGAGTAGAGGAACAGCTCCGGAAAGTCCGTGATCACGTAGGTGACGTTCGGGCAGAGTGTCTTGAACTGATAGGGGAACCCGCCCCACCCGGCGCCGATTTCCCACACCAGCCGCCGCTCGCGGGCATCGCGGAACTCGTCGAGGACGGCTCCGCGCTCGAGCGCAATCAGCACCTCCCAGAACTTCAGCGTGTCGATGTTGTAACGCGAGCCCTCGATGTCGAAGCCATAGCCGCCCAGCTGCGGCGACTCGGGCACCAGCAGCCCCTTTGGCGCGATGCGCTGCATCTCACGAAACTTCTCGGTGAACTGGCGACGGAAGCGGTCGCGATTCGACCGGTATTCGTAGGCGCGGATACCGGTGATATGCATCGTGTGCTGCCGCAGCTTGTCGACCACCAGCGGTGACGCATCGAGCATGTAGTCGAAGTTGTCGAGCTCTTCCTCCCAGTAGGCACTCGGTCGGTAATGCGGCAGCGCCGCCTCCAGCGCGCGCATCTCCAGGACGCGCTGCCGCACCCGCTCGTAGTTGCCGTACGCGGCGCCGCGCCGCAGCGCCTCGAGCAGCTCCGCGAATGCCTGCGCTGCTGTCCCGCTCATCACGTCGCGTGGCATCAATTCGGACTGGTCACCCACCGCGTCACCGTCTTGCGCGCATTCTTCATCTTCTTGCCGAAGATCCGTCGCTGTTTGTCTGCGAACGCGGCGGCTCGCACCGGATGACGATAGACCGACACGAACGCGATCGCCCACAGCGCTGCGCCAAGCGGCTGGAGGTACGCCGGCACCGCCTGCGGCGCGGGCCGCTTCACCCGCGTCAACTGCTCGAGCGCGTCGGTCACGAGCGGCGTCGCCGGCGCATTCACACCGTTCGGCCGGACGAACTGCGCAACGAAGCGCGCACACGCGTCGCGGCCGGCCTCGGGATGGTGCAGCGTGTCCGCAAGCTGCTCCGCATGCGCCTCGAGCGTGCCAGCCACGCGCAGAAATCCCCCGTGCTCCGCCAGCAGATACCGGAAGTGCAGCGTGCCACCCTGCGTCTCGCGGAATTCGTCCGCCAGCACCGAGTGCACCGTCTTCCCGGCGATCGCCGCCTCGATCATCGCGGTCGTGTTGACGCCAACCACCGCGGCGCAGTGGGTCAACGAGTCGAAGTAGTCCTGCCGATCCGCCTCGTTTACCGGATTCGCGCGGCGCGGATACACGACGACATCGGGACAATCATCGAATGACACGCTGCGCCAGTGCTCGATATTGTACGGATGCGGCCGGATCAGAATGCCGACATCGCAGAACGCCGGATCACGACGCAGCGTCTCGACCCACCGGCGCACGAACCGCAGCTCGACGTCGGGTGCAGAAATCGACGCCGTCGATCCCACCCACAGCACGAACGGCCGGTGCGCATCGAGACCGACCTTCGCCGTGAACTGCGCGCGCGGCGTCGCCTGACGTGTAAACCAGCGATCGAACGGCGGGGCGCCGGTCACGACGATCCGCTCGCGCGGCGCGAAGTGGTACTCGGCCGCCTCCTCGAGCTGCGCCGCGTTCCAGACCGTAATCACGTCCGGCATGACCCGCATCAACCCCTTGGTCGTCAGGTGATCCCAGCTGCCCACGCACAGCGCGGTCGGGATGCCGAGCGCCCGCGCGCTCTTGATCGCGTCGACCTGCGGCGAGCGATCGAGGACCAGCGGCGTGACGACCACCGCGTCCGGACGCCGCGAGGCGATGAACGCCTCGATGGCCGGATCGCTCGGGATCGCACGTTCGCAGATCTGGAGCATGCGCACCCACCGACGCACGTTCCCGCGGCTGGTCGTCCGGCGCCAATCGACCCACGCGAGCACACCGGGCAGCGCGTGCCGGAGCCGATCACGCAGGTACGCCGCGTCGCGAAAATCCGGATGGCGATAGCGCACGTAGTCGATCGCGCCTCGAACGCCGCGGGCCACCGTCGCCCACAGACCGCGCCGGATCGGCATGTGCCCGAGCACTTCGACACCGCCGAGATCCGCGATCGCCTCGGCGCCCTCGGGCTGCTTGTCGGGCAGATCGAACACCAGATCGACGTGGTGGCCGCGTTCCACGAGCAGGCGCAGCACCGAATCGAAATAGCGCAGGTAGCCCGGATAGACCATGACGAACAGAAAACGCCGCGGCGTCTGCGGCGTCTCTGCTGTCGCCCGGCGGCGCGCGTCCTGGCCCGTCATCAGGTCTGATCCGGCTGCCCCGCCCGCGCGACGAACGGCTTCTTCCGCGCGTGCTTGTTCTTCCGCGCGTGCTTCACGCGCTTCTTGAGCATCGCCGCCTGCTTGCGAATCGAGTTCCACGAACGCGTCGGACTGCGATACACGGCGACGAAGCCGGTCAGCCACAACGCCGCGCGCAGCGGATAGAGGGGAAGCGGTGTGGCCACGCGCGGCCGTGGACCCGCAGCCGCCAGCCGTTCGAGCGCGGTCGCCAGTAGAGGCGTGGACGGCACGTCGATTCCCTGCGGCCGGATGAATCGAGCGACGAACCGCGCACACGCGGCGTGGCCGACGTCGGGCGTCCGCAGCGTCTCGACGACGTTCCGCGCGTGCTCCTCGAGGTCGTGCGCCACGACCAGGAACCCACCGTTCTCGGCCAGCAGATACCGGAAATGCAGCGTGCCGCCCTGGGTGTCCCTGAATTCGTCGCCGAGGACCGAGTGCACCGTGCGCCCGACGATCGCCGCCTCGATCATCGCGGTGGTGTTCACGCCGACGACCGTCTCCGAGTGGTAGAGCGAATCGAAGTAGTCCTGCCGATCGGGCTCGTTGACCGGATTCGCGCGCCGCGGATAGATGGAGACGTTGTCGAACTCCGGAAAGCTCGCCGTTGCCCAGTGACCGATGTTGTACGGATGTGGACGCACCAGAATGCCGACGTCGCGCAGTGCCGGCTGCCGCCGCAGGGCCTCAATCCACCGGCGCACGAACGCCAGCTCCGCCCCGGGTGCTGAAATCGACGCCGTCGATCCGACGAAGAGCACGAACGGTCGATCCGCCCGGAGTCCGACCTTGGCGCAGAACGATGCTCGCGACGTCGGCGTCCGCTCGAACCACTTGTCGAACGGCTGCGCGCCGGTGACGACGATGCGGTCGTTCGGGATGGCGTGATACTCGAGCGCTTCCGCCCGCTGCGCGTCGTTCCAGAGCGCCACCAGATCGGGCTCGACGCGGATCAACCCCTTCGTCGTCAGATGATCCCAACTGGCCACGCACAGCGCGGCCGGAATACCCCGCGCCTGCGCGCTCTTGACCACGTCCACCTGCGGCGAACAGTCGGTGACGAGCGGCGTCACGAGTACGGCATCGGGACGTCGGGACGCAATGAACTCTTCGATCGCCGGATAATTCGGAATCGCCCGCTCGCACGTCTGCAGGAACCGCACCCA
>Ga0310810_10010156_pt1 | contig 10945 bp, 11 predicted proteins | sample NCmetagenome_FD_207641 | JGI IMG/M metagenome (GOLD analysis project Ga0310810, IMG submission 207641) | Soil microbial communities from experimental microcosm in Duke University, North Carolina, United States - NC | ecosystem: Engineered > Artificial ecosystem > Soil microcosm > Unclassified ... | reverse complement strand
ACGTTCGCGACGTCGGCACTTGCTCGCACGGCGAAGCGCGCGACCGATCATTTCGCCGCACGCGATGCGGTCGGGGCGGACGGCTCCGTCGACCGTATCGAGCTATGGGGAAGCCGGATCGGGCGCACACTCAGCCTGGTCGGATTTATCGCGCTCGCCGTCTATCTTTACGTGACGTATTTCGCCAAGTGAGCCGGATGGGAGAGAACGACCCGCTCGTTTGGCGCGGCGCTTCGGCGCCGACATTGGCGCAATTCGAGGCCTTGGCGATCGAGGCATTCCGGCGTCTGCCGCAAAATTTCCGGCTGATGTGCGCGGACCTGGTGATCAAGATCGACGACTTTGCGACCGACGAGGTGCTCGACCATCTCGGCGCGCAAAGCGAATTCGATGTGCTCGGCTTGTTTCAAGGGGTCGGCCTGCCGTTCCGCTCTGAAAGCGCGCCGGTGCAGATGCCAAACATGATCTGGCTCTACCGCCGCCCGATTCTCGACTACTGGGCCGAGCATGACGACACACTCGGCGAGATCATCACCCACGTGCTGGTGCACGAGATCGGGCATCATTTCGGCATGTCGGATGCCGACATGGAGGCGATCGAGCGCGCCGCAGACGAGGCCGCATGAGCGCGTCGCCGAAAATCATTATCTGCGGCGCCGGCATCGTGGGGATCGCTGCCGCCTATCAGCTCGCGGTGGTCCATGGCGTCGGCAACGTGGCGCTTGTGGAAGCCGGCAACCCGCTGTCGCTCACGTCCGACAAATCGACCGAAGCCTATCGCAACTGGTGGCCCGGCCCTGACTGGCAGATGACCGCCTTTATGGATCGCAGCATCGATCTCATCGAGGAGGTTGCGCGCGCGACCGATAACCGCGTCAACCTCAACCGGCGCGGCTACCTGTTCGCCACCGCGGACGCCGCAAAAATCGGATTTCTTTCCGAAATGGCCCGGCTCGCCGCAAGCCGCGGCGCGGGCGCGGCGCGCTTTCACGACACGCCGTCGAGTCCTTATGTGCCGTCGCCCGAGCGCGGCTTCGATTCTGCACTCAACGGCGCGGATGTGATCACCGACCGCAGCCTGATCCGCCGCCACTTTCCCTATCTTGCGCCCGAAACCGTCGCGGTCGCGCATGCGCGCCGCGCCGGATGGCTTTCGGCACAACAGCTCGGCGCCGCGATGCTGGAGGCGGCGCGCGAGCGCGGCGTCAAGCTCGTACGCGGCAAGATTGTCGCGATCGATGCGACCGATCGCGTGCGTGGTGTCACCGTCGACCGCAATGGCGCGCGCGATGCGCTCGGGGCGACGCATCTCGTGCTCGCCGCAGGTCCGATGCAGAAGGAAATGGCGCAGATGGCCGGAATCGATCTGCCGATTTATGCCGAGCGCCACCACAAAGTCAGCTTCGCCGATACGCACGGCGTGCCGCGCCATGCGCCGATGATGATCTGGCTCGATGCGCAGTATCTCCCCTGGAGCGATGACGAGCGCGCCACGCTCGAAGCCGATGACGAGGCGCGCTGGCTGCTGCAGGAATTTCCCGCCGGCGTCCACGGTCGCCCCGACGGTGCGCATGCGACACTCGTGCTGTTCAATCATCATGGCGAGACGGTCGAGCCGGAATTCCCGCTGCCTCAGCCGCCGCCGCATTATGCCGAGATCGCGATGCGCGGGATGTCGACCATGGTGCCCGGCCTGCGCGCGTACGCGGGCAAGCCGTCGCGCCCCTATGTGGACGGCGGCTACTACGTGAGAACGAGCGAGAACCGCCCGCTGATCGGCCCGACTCCGGTCGAGGGCCTCTATGTTTCCTGCGGCTACTCGGGCTTCGGCGTGATGGCGTCATGCGCGGGCGGCGAGCTGATCGCACGACACATCACCAACGCGCCGCTCCCGGATTATGCACCCGCGTTCCTGCTCTCGCGCTATCAAAATCCTGAATACATCAGTCAGATTGATCGATGGGGCGACGGCGGGCAGCTATGACGCGGGCGTGACTTGACCGGTCGCGCGGCAGCCGCCATGACACGCGCCAATCGAAGGACGAAGCGCATGGACAAGTTCACCAAGCTGGAAGGCGTCGCGGCGCCGCTGAAGATGGTCAATATCGACACCGATATGATCATCCCGAAGAACTATCTGAAGACCGTGAAGCGCACCGGGCTCGGCAAGGGTCTGTTCGCCGAGAAGCGCTACCAGGACGACGGCAGCGAGAACCCGGACTTCGTCCTCAACAAGCCGGCCTATCGCAACGCCAAGATCATCGTGGCGGACGACAACTTCGGCTGCGGCTCGAGCCGCGAGCACGCACCCTGGGCGCTGCTCGACTACGGCATCCGCTGCGTGATCTCCACCTCGTTCGGCGACATTTTCTACAACAACTGTTTCAAGAACGGCGTTCTGCCGATCAAGGTCTCGCCGGAGGATCTCGAAAAGCTGTTCGATGACGCCGAGCGCGGCGCGAACGCGACGCTCTCGATCGACCTCGACAAGCAGGAGATCCGCGGACCGGACGGCGGCATGGTCAAGTTCGAGATCGATCCGTTCCGCAAGCACTGCCTGCTCAACGGCCTCGACGATGTCGGACTCACGATGGTCAAGAAAGACAAGATCGCGGGCTACGAGGAGCAAGCGAAGGTCGCGCGGCCGTGGATGTAGTCAGCCGGTCGCCGGTTTGGGCTTAACGGCTTCCGCCTCGCGTGGCGGAATGGTCAACGCGGCGGTGAGCGCCGCGAGCAGCGCAAGCGCGGCGGCAATCCACAGCGCAACACGGATACTATCGCCCAGCGATTGCCGCACGATCGTTTGAGCGGCTTTCTGCTCCTTGTCTTGAGCTGTGATTTGCGCCGCGAACTTTCCGCGCGCCTGCGATATGGCCTGCCGGACCTCCGAGGACAGCGCGGGCGACGTGAGTTGCCGGTCGAGCGCATAATTGTGCACGTCGAGCGCTACGGCGCCGAGGATCGCGACCGCCAGCAGGCTCGCAAGGGAAGCGACCGCATTGTTCATGCCGGACGCAATCCCCGCCTGGCGTTCAGGCACCGCGTTGATCACCGAGGTCGTCAGCGGCGCGACGGTGACCACCATGCCGAGGCCAAGGACGATCATTGGCGCGAGCAGTGTGCCATATGACGCCGCCGCGTTCGGCATCGCCAGCAGCAGGACCCCGGCGGCCGCGATCGTAGGCCCCACGATCAGCGGCAGGCGCGCGCCGAAGCGATCGATCAGCGAACCAGACCAGCGCGAGAGTCCGGCCATGATCGCCGTGAACGGGAGGAATGCCGCGCCCGCGAGCGTCGCCGAGAAGCCGTATACCTGGATCAGGAGAAACGGCAGGAAGAAGAGTGCGCCGCCCAGCCCGGCGTAGAGCAGCAGCGTTAATGCGTTCACACCCGCGAACATGCGCGAGCGGAACAATACGAGCGGCATCATCGGCGCGTCGGCGCGCCGCTCGACCCACACGAAAATTGCGAGCAGCAGCACACCCGCAACAGTCAGCGCGAGGACCAGTGCATCGCTCCAGCCGCGTCCGGGCGCTGCGATCAGTCCATAGACCAGCGCGCCGAGGCCAAGGAATGCGAGCAGCGCGCCCGGCCAGTCGACTCCGGACGCAGCCTGCGGATCGCGGCTTTCCGGCACGTGGCGCAGCGCGAAGAGAATGGTCGGGAGCGCGATCAGCGGATTGATCAAGAAGATCCAGCGCCACGACGTGTGGTCCACGATCCAGCCGCCAAGCACCGGGCCGAACGCCGCGGAGACCGCCGAGAAGGCCGCCCAGGTGCCGATCGCCTTGCCGCGCTCGTCCTCGCCGAAGGTGGCGCCGATGATTGCAAGCGAGCAGGGGATCAGCAGCGCCGCGCCGGCGCCCTGGATGGCGCGCGCCAGGATGAGCTGCGCGATGTCGCCGGACAGTCCGCACCACAGCGACGCCGCGGCGAAGATCGCAATGCCGATGATGAAAACGCGGCGGCGGCCAAGCTGGTCGCCCGCGGCGCCGCCGACCAGCACAAGGGCGGTGAGCGAGAGCATATAGGCATTGACCAGCCATTGCGTGACGGCCGCGGAGGCTTTCAGGTCGGCCTCGATGGCCGGCAGCGCGACGTTCACAACGGACTCGTCGATGTACGAGATGGTCGACGCCAGGATGGTAACGACAAGAACCCAGGGCTTCGCGGTCTCGGTGCAATCAACAACCGCCGCCGTCGACCGGATCGCGGCCTCATCGCAGGGCCGGCCCTTGAGGTTGAGCATGGCTCGTCATTGCCGGGCGTGGACCCGGCAATCCATTGGATAAAGTCAGATTTCGTTGGATGGATGCGCCGGTCAAGTCCGCGCATGACGAACTACGCGCCCCGCCCCTCAATCGCCTCCGCGATCGCGACCGTGCGGCGCGCCATCTCGGCATGCATGCGCTCGACCATCCGGCCGTCGATCTGCACGACCCCCTTATCCTTGTTCTCCGGCAGATCGAACGCCGCGATCGTCTTGCGGGCCTGTGCCACCTCCTCGGGCGTTGGCGAGAACGCCGCGTTGCACGCGTCGATCTGGTTGGGATGAATCAGCGTCTTGCCGTCGAAGCCGAGATCGCGCGCCTGCGCGCATTCCTGCGCAAACCCGTCAGCATTGGCGATGTCGTTATACACGCCATCGAGAATATCGATGCCGTGCTCCCGCGCGGCGAGCACACAGCTCGCGATCCACGGCAACATCGGCGCGCGACCGGGCACCTGGCGCGCGCGGGTTTCTTTCGCCACATCATTGAGCCCGAGCACGAACCCCGCAAGTCGCGTTTCGGAATCCTTTGCGGTTGCGGCAATCTCGCGCACATTGAAGATCGCAGTCGGCGTCTCGATCATCGCCCAGACGCGCGTGTGGAGATTGGCGTGCCGGCTGAGCAGCCGCTCGCCGATACGTTCAGGCTGATCAGGCGTTGAGATCTTTGGAATCAGGATCGCGTCGGGCGCAGCCGCGATTGCGGCGTTGAGGTCATCGGCAAACCACGGCGTATCGATGCCATTGACGCGAATGAACACCTCGCGCGGGCCAAACCCGCCGGCTTTGACGGCGACGACGACCTGATCGCGCGCCGTCACCTTCGCGTCGGGCGCGACCGCATCCTCCAAATCGAGGATGACGCCGTCCACGGCAAGCGTCTTCGCCTTCTCCAGTGCGCGGGCGTTCGAACCCGGTATGTAGAGCACGCTGCGGCGCGGTCGGATGGTCATGCGGCCCCTCTTCGGTGGCCCCAACCCTAGCCGCGATGCATCGCGCATGCCACTGTCGCCTGGCAAATGAGTAGTCAAACCTTCGACGTCGTGATTGTCGGCGGCGCGGCGGTGGGATCATCCATCGCCTACTTCCTCATCCACGATCTCGCTTTTACCGGCTCAGTGGCCGTTATCGAGCGCGATCCGACCTACGCTCAGTGCGCCACGACGCTGTCAGCCGCGTCGATTCGGCAGCAGTTCTCCACGCCGGAAAATATCCGCATGAGCCAATTCGGCGTGGCGTTTTTCCGTGACCTGAAAGTGCGGTTCGGACCGGACGCCGACATTTCGTTCCGTGAACGAGGCTATTTGCTGATGGCAGGCGAAAGCGGTGCCGAGACGCTCCGCGCCAATCACCAAGTGCAAACGGCCGAATACGCCGACATCGTGCTGCTCGCCCCCGATGCGATGGCGGCAAAGTTCCCCTGGCTCAACACGTCGGACCTGACACTCGGCGCCTTCGGCCAAACCGGCGAGGGCTGGTTCGACGCACACTCGCTGCTCACGTTGTTGCGCACCGTCGCGCGCAGGAAGGGGGCGCGCTACATCCATAGCGAGGTCACCGGCATTTCGCGCGACGGCAATCGTGTCACCGGCGTGACGCTCGCGACGGGCGAGCGCATTGCGTGCGGCACGCTGGTTAATGCCGCAGGTCCGCAGGCTGGCGATGTCGCGGCGCTTGCCGGCATCGCTCTTCCAGTCGAGCCGCGCAAGCGCAGCGTGTTCGTGGTCGCGTGCCGCACGCCATTGCCCGGTATGCCGCTGATGGTCGATCCGAGCGGCGTGTGGGTCCGCCCCGAAGGCGAGATGTACATCTGTGGGGTCTCCCCGCCCGCGAATGCCGATCCGCGCGCCACCGACTTCGAAGTGGACTACCCGCTGTTCGACGACGTGGTGTGGCCTGCGCTCGCGCATCGCGTCCCGGCGATGGAAGCGTTGAAGCTGCAGCGCGCCTGGGCTGGTCACTACGACTACAACACGCTCGACCAGAATGCCGTGATCGGACGGCATCCGGAAGTTTCCAACTTCATCTTCGCGAACGGCTTTTCGGGCCACGGCCTGCAGCAATCGCCCGCCACAGGGCGCGCCGTCGCCGAGCTGATTACTCATCAAAAGTTTGTATCGCTCGATCTCTCGCTCTTCGGCTATGAGCGTATTGCCGAGGGGCGAGCCGTGAAGGAACTCAACATCATATGATCGGGCAGGACGATATCCGTGCGGCCTATGCGCGCATCAAGCCACACGTGCGGCGGACGCCCGTGCTCCGCGCTGGCGCGGATGACTTCGGGCTGACGCTGCGCCAACCGCTCACCTTCAAGCTCGAATTTCTCCAGCATACCGGCACGTTCAAGCCACGCGGCGCGTTCAACAACCTGCTCTCGCGCAAGGTTCCGGCGAGCGGCGTCGCGGCCGCCTCCGGCGGCAACCACGGCGCGGCGGTCGCCTATGCGGCGCAGCAGCTCGGTCACAAGGCGACGATCTTCGTGCCGGATGTCTCGTCGCCGGTGAAAGTTGCACGCATCAAGAGTTACGGCGCCGACGTTCGTGTCGGCGGTGCGCGCTACGCGGATGCGCTCGATGCGTGCAACGCACTTGTCGCAGCAAGCGGCGCGCTGTCGGTGCACGCCTATGACGCGGCCGAGACGATCGCGGGTCAGGGCAGCGTCGGGCTCGAATGGGAGGAGGATGCGCCTGAGCTTGATACCGTGCTGGTTGCGATCGGCGGCGGCGGGCTGATCTCCGGGATTGCTTCCTGGTATGCGCGGCGTGTGAAGGTTGTCGGTGTCGAGCCGGAAGGTTCGCGCTGCCTGCATGCTTCGCTCGAAGCCGGCAAACCGGTCGATGTGCCGGTCGAAAGCATCGCGGCGGATTCGCTTGGCGCGCGCAATACCGGGCAACTGGTGCTCGACATCGCCAAAGCCAATGTCGATCACGTCGCGCTGGTCACCGATGATTCGATTGTCGCCGCGCAGTGCCTGCTCTGGGAGAAGCTGCGCATCGCCGCCGAACCGGGCGGCGCTGCCACACTCGCAGCGCTCACGTCGGGAGCCTACAAGCCGGGGGCTGACGAGAAGATCGGCGTGTTGCTGTGCGGCGCAAATGTCGATCTCGCCGCGCTCGCAGGCGTGGCCTCATGAACTTCCCGGAACGTCTCGTTGAGGGCTACCGCGACTTCCTCACCGGCCGCCTGCCGCTGGAGCAGAGCCGCTATCGGGAGCTCGCCGAGCATGGCCAGTCACCGGAGATCATGGTGATCGGCTGCGCCGACTCGCGCGTCTCGCCCGAGGTGATTTTCAATGCGCGCCCGGGCGAGCTGTTCGTGGTGCGCAATGTCGCGAACCTCGTGCCGCCCTACGCGCCGGACGGCCGCGCGCACGGCGTCTCGGCCGCGCTCGAGTTCGGGGTTGCGGCGCTGAAAGTGAAGCACATCGTGGTGCTCGGCCACGCGCAGTGCGGAGGGGTGCGCGCCTTCGCCGAAGATGCCGAGCCGCTTTCGCCGGGCGATTTCATTGGCAAGTGGATGTCGCTGATGGCTCCCGCCGCCGAGAAGGTCGGCCCCCGCGGCGACCTTCCGATGGATGACTATCTGGCCCTGCTCGAGCAGGCGAATGTCGCGCTGAGCCTCGAGAACCTGCTGACATTCCCGCGCTTGCGCGAGCGCTTCGCGCGCGGTGAAATGATGCTGCACGGCGCCTATTTCGGCGTGGCCACGGGGCGGCTCTCAGTGCGCGATTCCGCGACCGGCGAGTTCAGGCCGATCGCGGCGGAAGACTATGCGAAGCTGCTCGCGCAGCCGAGATTCTGAATTGGAATTCGTCATGGCCGGGCTTGTCCCGGCCATCCACGACTTCTCTTACTGAAGCAAGACGTGGATGCCCGGCAAAGGCCGGGCATGACGGAAGAGGATCACGCCGCCTTCTTCTTAGCGGCGATCAGCTTGCGATTGATCAGCACTTCGGCGATCTGCACCGCATTAAGCGCGGCGCCCTTGCGCAGATTGTCCGAGACCACCCACATCGAGAGCCCGTTCTCGACTGTCCCATCCTCGCGGATGCGGCTGATGTAGGTCGCGTCTTCGCCCGCCGCCTCGTAGGGCGTGACGTAGCCGCCGTTCTCGCGCTTGTCGATGACAAGGCAGCCGGGTGCGCTGCGCAGGATCTCGCGCGCTTCGTCCGCACTGATCGGTTCCTCGAACTCGATGTTGACCGCCTCCGAGTGGCTCACGAACACCGGAACGCGCACGCAGGTCGCGGTCAGCTTGATCTTCGGGTCGAGGATCTTCTTGGTCTCGGCCACCATCTTCCACTCTTCCCTGGTGGTGCCGTCCTCCATGAATGTGTCGATGTGCGGGATCACGTTGAAGGCGATGCGCTTGGAAAACTTCTTCGGCGTAATCTCGTCGATCTGGTAGACCGCCTTGGTCTGCGAGAAGAGCTCCTCCATTGCCTCCTTGCCGGCGCCGGATACCGATTGATAGGTCGCGACGACGACGCGCTTGATCTTCGCCTTGTCGTGTAAGGGCTTGAGCGCGACGACGAGCTGCGCGGTCGAGCAGTTCGGGTTGGCAATGATGTTCCTCTTGGAAAAGCCAGCTACCGCGTCGGCATTCACCTCGGGCACGATCAGCGGCACGTCGGAGTCGTAGCGCCAGGCGGACGAGTTATCGATCACGATCGCGCCCTGCGCTGCGATCTTCGGCGACCACTCCTTCGACACTGCGCCGCCCGCGGACATCAGGCAGATGTCGACGTCGGAGAAGTCGTAGTGCTCGAGCGCCTTCACCTTCAGCGTCGCGTCGCCGAATGAAACTTCAGTGCCGACGCTCTTGCGCGAGGCGATCGCCACCACCTCGGCGGCGGGGAATTCCCGCTCGTCGAGAATGTTCAGCATCTCGCGCCCGACATTACCGGTGGCGCCAACGACGGCGACCTTGAAGCCCATGGTCATTGTCCTGCTTTGGTGTTCCGTTCGGTCTCCCGGGTAGCGCCCCGGTCGGGGCTTAGATCCCATCTCCCGCCGGGAGACGGCCCGGAAGCGAGAAAGCGTCAGCGCGCCGTGCCGCTTTTGGCGGCTGGCGTTTTCAGGCTCGTTTTGGTCGGCGCGGGGGTCATCGGAACTCTGCTCTCAGGGTCTCTTAAATGCCCTCGGAGACTGAAAAGTCAATTAAATCCTGTGAATGAGCGGTATGCGGCGGCCGGATCGGCGCGTTCCTAACCGCTCGTTGACCTTGCCCTCCAAAAACGACCTGTCGCCGAACCGTTTGAAACCTCCGCCTAGCGCCACCCCGGTAATCCTCGCCGAGGGGTCGTCTGGGGGACGGCGTGCATTGCGTATCGCGTAGCGCCCAAGGGAGTGGGGCTCGGCTTGCTGCCGGCCTGCGCATCGCATTCGCGCTCGTCTGCTTGTTCGCCAACGAGCTGCGTGCCACGCTCGCGCGGGTGGTCCTCTATTCGGCGGCGCTGGCGGCATTTGGCCTCATCCTGGTCGAGATCGCCGGTTCGCGCGGCGGCGTCGTAAAGACCGCGAACCCGGACTGGATCGAGGTCATCCGCCCGCTGCCGGCCTTTGCGCTGACGATCCCGGAGTTCGAGGCCGGCCCTCGTTATTCGATCTGGCGTCATATCAGCGGCGTTGGGCGCAGGGACGTGATGAGCTTCGGCGAGGAAGGCGGCCCGACCGCGACCATCGAAGTCTTCCGCGGCGATGTTGAGGAAGAGGACATCACCGCGAGCATTGGCGAGCTGCGTCTGTCCGCGCCGCGCACTCCGAACAGCATCGACACCAAATTTGGGCCGGCCCGCGCCGAGACCGCGATCGCGGATGGGCGCAACTGCCTGCACGTCTCGCGCAAGTACGAGGAACTGCGCTTGGAGATTTCCGGCAGGTTCTGCAGCGCCGGGATGGAGCTGGTCGACCGCGGCATGGTCGCCTGCGCGCTCGATCGCTTGAGCCTCGTGTCCGCCGGCAGCGAGCCCAAGCTCGCCACACTGTTCGCGCGCGCCGAATTGCGGCGCACCTTCTGCGGCCAGAAGAGCGTCTTCCTCGCCGCCACGCCGAAGCTGACCGTTGACTGGATCGATGCCCGGCGCGATCCGAAGCTGCGGCGTTGACCTAACTCCGCTCATTCCCGCGTAAGCGTGAATCCAGTTCTTTCTTCGTGTGGCCCTGGGTCCCCGTCTTCGCGGGGACGAGCGGCTAGTGGCCGCTCCTCAGCTCCCGTAATTCTTCTTCAGATACTCCGCGATTGCCTTGGCGTCGGCATCATCGATCGGCGCGCCGTAAGCCTTGATCATCTTGGTGACCTCCGCATCCCACAGCGCCGCGTTCGGGAACGGCGAGTTCATCGGGATGTAGTCGAGGCTGTGGCAGGCGGCGCAGTTCGCCTCGACCTTGTCGAGGCCGTCCGCCTTCTTGAGCTGAATCTTGGATTCGTCGGCCGCGGCGGGCAGCGCGAACGCGGCGGCGAGAAGCGCGATGGCGATCGTTTTCATCTCGTTTCCCCCTCAAGCCACGTTCAGCGTGATCGAATGGATGACGTTGTGATGATAGCCGGCCGGATTGACGTTCAACTCGGTAACCTGCGTCTGGCCGATCTTGTTGGTAGCGCGCGCCATCACGGTGACCTTGCCCTTGTGCCCGAGCGGCGCCGAGAAGGTGCGGAACGCGAATTTGCCGAGAT
>Ga0310810_10010155_pt1 | contig 10946 bp, 10 predicted proteins | sample NCmetagenome_FD_207641 | JGI IMG/M metagenome (GOLD analysis project Ga0310810, IMG submission 207641) | Soil microbial communities from experimental microcosm in Duke University, North Carolina, United States - NC | ecosystem: Engineered > Artificial ecosystem > Soil microcosm > Unclassified ... | reverse complement strand
GTGCATCACGCCCGACACGAGCACGAGGTCGCCGACGCTCAGCGACCGCACGGCCGCTTCGTCAAGCGGCGCCTTCAGCGCGACCTCGCGCCCTGTCCGCTGGAAGCCGGCCTGGTCGATCATCGGAATGACGGGCGACGAAGGATCGCGATACAGCCACTGCTTGATGGCGCCGGTTTTCGCGTCCAGGATGACGCCGAGCCGCCGGAACGCCCAGCAGTCGTACGCGACGGAGACGAAAAAGCTCGCGGGCAGACGATTGAACGCGGCAATCTTGCACCCGATCAGCGACACGGCCCCGCCGAACCCCATGGTCCCGACGCCGATGGTGTTCACGGTCCGCATGATTTCGGCTTCGAGCGACGCGAGCCGCTCGTCCGGGTTCACGTCGTCGAGCGTCCTGAAGAGCTGCTGCTTCGCCTCGAGATAGCCCGACGTGCGATCGCCGCCGATGGCGACGCCAACGGCGCCGGGCGCGCAGCCTTTGCCCTGCGCCTGCCACACGGCGTGGAGAATGCACTTGCGGACACCGTCGAGTGTGCGATCCGCGCGGCCGAGATGCGCCAGTTCCGCCGGAAGCGAGTACTGCGCGTTCATGTTCTCGCAGCCGCCCCCCTTCAGGATGAGGCGGATCTCAATCTCATCGTCTTGTTCCCACTGATCGAAGTGAAGGATGGGGGTGCCGAGCCCGAGGTTGTCGCCCGAGTTCGCGCCGGTGATCGAATCCACCGAGTTGGGTCTGAGCTTGCCGCGTCGCGTGGCTTCGGCGACGGCCTCGCGGATCTGCTTCCTCATCCAGATCTGGTTGGCGCCGACCGGGGTCTTGACCTCGAAGGTCGGCATCCCGGTGTCCTGGCAGATCGCGCCCTCGCCGCTCTGGGCGAGGTCGATGTTCTGGGCGATGATGGCCAGCGCCTGGGATGAGCGCGTGGCTTCGGGCTCTTCGTCGCGTGCCTGGCGCATGGCCGCGCGCACGTCGGGCGGCAGATCCGTGGACGTTTTGACGATCAGGTCGAGGACCGAGTCGAAGAAGGCGGGCAGCATGCCAGCAGTATAATTTCTTCAGGGCTGCATGGTGACGATACCGAGTCGCGTCGAGCGCGATGCGCTGGGCGAAAAGTCCGTCCCCCTGGAGGCGTACTACGGCATTCAGACCGTCCGCGCGCTCGAGAACTTCCCGGTCAGCGGTCTTCGTCCGCACCCCGCGCTGGTCACCGCCACTGTTCTCGTGAAGAAGTGCGCGGCGGACGCCAATCGCGCGATCGGCCGCCTGCCGGCCGAGGTGGCGGATGCCATCATCGCCGCCGCCGACGAGGTGCTCCAGGGCAAGCTCCGCGATCAGTTCGTCGTCGACGTCTATCAGGCGGGCGCCGGCACGTCCCACAACATGAACGTGAATGAGGTGCTCGCCAACCGCGCAGAGGAGCTGCTCGGCGGACGCCGTGGCAGCTACTCGCGGGTGCACCCCAACGATCACGTCAACATGAGCCAGTCGACCAACGACGTCTACCCGACGGCGACGCGGCTGGCGCTGCTCGCGGCCACGTCCGACCTGATCGCCGAGGCGCGCGGCCTGGTCGCGGCGCTGGAGGTGAAGGCGGCGGCCTTCGCCCGCGTGCTGAAAGTGGGCCGCACGCACCTGCAGGATGCCGTGCCGATGACGCTCGGCCAGGAGTTCGGCGGATACGCGGCCGCGATCGCGTGCGGCGCGGATCACGTCGAGACGTCGCGCACGCAACTGCTCGAACTGAATCTTGGCGCCACCGCCGTCGGCACCGGTCTGAACGCCGGCGACGACTACACGCAGGCGGTCATCGCGCTGCTCGCGCGAGAGACGAAGTACCCCGTCGTGGCCGCGCGAAATCGATTCCGCGTCACCCAAAGCATGGGCGACGTGCTTGCGGTCTCTGGCGCCGTGCGCCGCCTCGCCGTCGAATCCGGCAAGCTCGCGAGTGATCTGCGGCTGCTCGCCATGGGGCCGCGGGCCGGGCTGGGCGAGATACGGCTGCCGGCGGTGCAGCCGGGCTCGTCAATCATGCCCGGCAAGGTGAACCCATCGATCCCCGAGATGGTGAACCAGGTCTGCTTCCAGGTCGTGGGATGCGACGCGACAATAACCGCGGCGTGCGAGGCGGGCCAGCTCGAACTGAACGTGATGATGCCCGTGATTGCATGGAACGCGCTGCATGCCGTGCTCATCCTCGCGCAGGCACTGTCAATTCTCGCGTCGCGTACGATCGTCGGGCTCGAAGCCGACCCTGCGCGGTGCCGCGAGCTGCTCGACCGCAGCACCGCGGTCGCCACCGCGCTCAGCCCCTATCTCGGCTACGCCATCACGGCTGAAGTCGCGAAAGCGTCCGTCGCGAGCGGGCGGTCCGTCCGCGAGATCGTGCTCGAGCGCGGCCTGATGGACGCCGCGAAGCTCGACGGAATTCTGTCGCCTGAAGCGATGACCACGCCCGGCGTGGCCGGGAGGCACCAGTGAGGCGCACGAGGCTCGCGCTGATTGTCCTCGCTGTGATCTGTGGCGGCGGGCCTTCAGGCCCGCATCTCAGCGCCGAACCTGCGGTCGCCGCGCAGCAGGACCGCGGACGCCGGCTGTTCAAGCCCGAGGAACTGGGAGAGCTCGAGGGACCAGATCGGGACGCGTGGCAGAAGCCCGACCTGATCATGGACGCGCTGCGCATCGGCGAAAGCTCGGTCGTGGCCGACGTGGGCGCGGGCGGCGGGTGGTTCACGGTTCGTCTGGCCAAGCGCGTGGGGCCCAACGGCAAGGTCTACGCGGAAGACATCCAGCCGGAGATGCTCGCGGCGATCCGGCGCCGCGTCTTGCGCGAAGGCTTCAACAACGTGTTGTACGTGCAGGGCAAGACGGCGGATCCGTCGGATCCGGGCCTCCCGGCCAGTGCGCTCGACGCCGTGCTGATCGTGGACGCGTACCACGAGATCGCGAACCGGGTGAGCCTGCTGCAGCATCTGGGCGCCTCGCTCAAGCCGTCGGGCCGCATCGGGATCGTGGGCTTCACGCTCGAAGGCGGCGGCCCCGGCCCCCCGCTCAATCAACGCGTCGATGCGCAGAAAGTGATCGACGAGGCGTCGCACGCAGGCCTCCGGCTCGTCAGCCGCGAGACGTTCCTCGATTTTCAGTACCTGCTGATTCTGGGTCGCTGACGTTTGTGATGAGGTCAGACGCTGTTAAGGGGACTGACGGGGCTTAACAGCGTCTGACCCCAAAAACTTCCACGCCGCGGGCATGATTGCCGCCGCCAGGCATAGCTTGATCACGTCGGCGATGACGAACGGATAGAACCCGACGGCCATGGCGCTGGCAAACGAGCGGGTGTCCGCGCCCGGCGCAAACAGCGCGAGCCACAGGACGCCGCAGGTAAAGACGACGGCGAGGCCCGCGGCCATCGCGGCGACGGACGTGAGGTAGCGCCGATCGAGACCGCGGCGCGCGAGGACGCCGGCCACCCACGCGGCAAACGGATAGCTGAGAAGATATCCAGCCGTGGGACCGAGCAGCCGCGCCGGGCCTTGCGGCAGCGTGGGGGAGGCCGCGAAGACCGGCAGGCCTGCGAGGCCCGCGGCCAGGTAGAGCACCTGGCTGAGCAGGCCCAGCTCAGGACCGAGTACCACGCCGCCGAGCAGCACCACCATCGGCTGGAAAGTGAATGGCACGGGCGTGAACGGCAGCGGCACGCTGATCTGCGCGGCTGCCGCGGTCAGCACCATCATGAACAGCGTGGCGGCCAGCTTGAGCGGCGTCGAGATCGCGTCCGCACCAGACGAGGCGAGCACGGCGTCCATGAATACTGGCGCGCGACGAGATGACGACATATCGGGCAGATTCTAACGTATGGCCTCAGCCCTGACAATTGCAGGCAGCGATTCCGGCGGCGGCGCCGGCATCCAGGCGGACCTGAAAACGTTTGCTGCGCTCGGCGTCTACGGCACGAGCGCCATCGCCGCCCTCACCGCGCAGAACACGGTCGCGGTAACCGGCATCCACGAAGTCCCTGCCGCCTTCGTCGTCGCGCAGATTGACGCGGTCGCCGACGACATCGCGATCGACGCCGTGAAGACCGGCATGCTGGCCAGCGCAGAGATCGTCGACGCGGTGGCGTCAGCGATCGCCCGCAGGAAGCTGCCCAACCTCGTCGTCGATCCGGTGATGGTGGCCAAGAGCGGCGACGTGCTGCTGACCGAGCCGGCGGTGGAGGCGATCCGGCGGTCGCTGCTGCCGCTCGCCGCCGTGCTGACGCCGAATCGTCCAGAGGCGGAGCGGCTGCTCGGGCACAGCGTCAGCAACCGCGACGAAGCGCGGGACGCGGCCAGGCGGCTCGTCGATCTCGGCCCGCGCGCCGTGGTCGTCAAGGGCGGACACTTCGACGAGGCCGACATCGTGGATCTGCTCTACGACGGCTCGACGTTCCAGGAGTTCCGCCATCCGCGCCTGCAGACCCGTCACACGCATGGCACCGGCTGCACGTTTGCCGCGGCGATCGCCGCGTTTCTCGCGCTCGGCCTGTCGCTTCCGGATGCCGTTCACCGCGCGATCGAGTACGTGGAGGGCGCAATCGCGCACGGCCTCGACATAGGCAGCGGGCAGGGCCCGCTCGATCACTTCTGGGCCGTCCGGCCGGCCGAGTGACCCGGGCTATACTTGAGCGTTGTGCCAGTGCCGCGCCTGCAGATCACGGCGGCGCCGCTCTCGCTGGATGCCCTCACGACCGTTGTCGTCCAGTCGTCTGAGGGCCCGGTGGGCGGCGTCTCCAGCTTTCTCGGCCTGGTGCGGGGTGAGAACCTCGGGCGCCGCGTGCGGTTCCTCGAGTACGAGGCGTACGACGCGCTTGCCCTGAAGGTGCTCGCGCGCATCGAGCAGGAAGCGCGCGTGCAGTGGCCGTCGGCGACGGTGGGCATTCATCACCGCACGGGACGCGTGGAGATCGGCGAAGCGAGCATCGCGATCGTCGCCGCGTCCGCGCATCGCGCCGACGCATTCGCGGTCTGCCGCTACGCGATCGAGCGAGTGAAGCAGATCCTGCCCGTCTGGAAGCACGAGCATTTCGACGACGGGGAGACCTGGGTCGAGGGCGCGACGGCCGATCCAGACGATGAGGCTGCGCGGCAGGAGGCGCGGCGGCGCGCATGCGCGTGAAAGTGAGGTTGTTCGCCCGGCTGCGCGAGATCGTCGGCAGCGCCGAGATCGAGCGCGACGTGCCGGCCGGCGCGACGCTGGCGACCGTGTGGGACCAGCTCGCGGCGGACTTTCCCGCGCTGGCGCCGTATCGCGGATCGATTTCCGCGGCGGTGAACGCGGACTACGCTCGGCTGCAGGCGCCCGTGGGCGACGGCGACGAGGTCGCCTTCCTGCCGCCGGTTTCAGGTGGCTGATCGGATGTTCGACAAACTCAACGCCGTCGAGTCGCGCTATGGCGAGCTGGTGACGCTGCTCGCCGACCCGGCCGTCCAGAACGACACCACGAAGTACCGCGAGCACGCGAAGGCGCTGTCGGAGATTCAGCCGCTCGTCGACACGTACAACGAGTACAAGCGTGTCGACCGGCAGGCGACCGACGCGCAGGAGCTTGTACGCAGCGGCGACGCCGAGATGGCCTCGCTCGCGCGCGAGGAGTTGAAGGAGCTCGAGCCGAAGCGCGAGGAGCTGCTCGGCCAGCTGAAGGTCCTGCTGCTGCCGAAGGATCCCAACGACGAGAAGAACGTCTTGCTCGAGATCCGCGCCGGCACGGGCGGCGACGAGGCAGCGCTCTTTGCCGGCGAGCTGTACCGGATGTACACGCGATTCGCCGAGCGGCAGGGCTGGAAGCTCGAAGTGCTGACGCTCAGCGAGACCGGCATCGGCGGGATCAAGGAGGCCATCGTCTCTATCGAGGGCCAGCGCGTCTACAGCCAGTTGAAGTACGAGAGCGGCGTCCACCGCGTGCAGCGCGTGCCGGCCACGGAAGGGAGCGGCCGGATCCACACGTCGACGGCGACGGTGGCCGTGCTGCCTGAAGCCGAGGAAGTCGACATCCACGTCAACGAGAAGGACATCCGCGTCGACACGTTCTGCTCGAGCGGCCCTGGCGGCCAGAGCGTGAACACGACGTACTCGGCCGTGCGCATCACGCACATCCCGACCGGTTTGGTGGTGTCGCAGCAGGATGAGAAGTCGCAGATCAAAAACCGCGCGAAAGCGATGAAGGTGTTGCGCGCCAGGCTCTACGAGATCGAGATGCGCAAGCAGCAGGAGGCGATCGCCAAGGACCGCCGCAGCCAGGTGGGCACGGGCGAGCGGTCCGAGAAGATCCGCACCTACAACTTCCCGCAGAGCCGCATCACGGACCATCGAATCAACTTCACCACCCATCAGCTGGTCAACGTCCTGAACGGCGACCTGACGGAGCTGCTCGAAACCGTGACGTCGTATTTCACGGCGGAACAGCTGCGGCGGGAAACAGAGACGGAATAGGGGTCAGACGCTGTTAAGGCCCCAAACTCTGCTTAACAGCGTCTGACCCCGACGTGCGGGCTACCAGCGTCCGCTCAAGGCCCTGCAAATCGCGCAGTATCTCCACAAATTCCAGTCCCGGCACTGCGTTGACCGCGGCGCGGACGGCATCGCCCTGGCCGAACCCGAACTCCATCAGCAGCCAGCCGCCGGGCGCCAGCCTCTCCGGCGTCTGGGTCAGCAGGAGCCGGACCTCGTCGAGGCCGTCGGCGCCATGGCCGAACACCGCCGTCTCAGGCTCGTAGTCACGGACATCAGGCTGCAGCCCGTCTCGCGTGCTCCCTGGCACATATGGCGGGTTGGCCACGATGAGATCGAACGGCCCGGGCACATCGTCGAGCAGCGACGTTCTGATTAGCCGGATCCGGGAATCGACGCCGTGTCTCAACGCGTTCGCGGCCGCGACGCCCAGCGCCGCCTCCGAGATGTCGGTCGCGATGACGGTGGCGTTCCCGCGTTCGTGGGCAAGCGCAACCGCCAAGCACCCGCTGCCCGTGCCGACGTCCGCGAGCCGCCACGCCCTTCGGGCGTCGTCGATCAGGGCGAGTGCCCTTTCGACGATGGCCTCGGTTTCGGGCCGGGGAATGAGCACCGCAGGCGAGACGAGGAAGGAGAGGCCCCAGAACTCGCGTTCGCCGAGGATATAAGCGACCGGCTCGCGACACTCGCGCCGCCGGACCATCGCCTCGAGCCGCTGTGACTCGTCATCCGCAATGGGCTCATCACGGCGCGCGAGATAGGTCGCGCGATCCTGCCCCAGGACGTGCCGCGCCAGAATCTCCGCGTCGATGGCCGCCTGGTCCGGTGGAATGCCCGCGCGGAGGAAACGCTCCCGGGCAGCAATCACCTGCTCCAGCACGGTCATTCGAACTCGTCCCTCGTCCTTCGTCCTTATCCCGGCGGCCATCCAAGCGCTCGCCCCGCGAGCAGGTGCAGGTGGAGGTGGAACACCGTCTGCCCCGCCTCGGCGTTGCAGTTGAAAACCGTCCGGTACCCACGCTCCGCGTAGCCCCTCTCGGCGGCGATCGCGGCCGCGCGGCGCACCAGCATGCCGACGAGCCCTTCGTGAGCCGGCGCGAGATCGTTCGTTGTCGCGATGTGGCGCTTCGGAACGACCAGCACGTGCAGCGGCGCCTGCGGGTTGATGTCGTTGAAGGCGAACACCTCGTCGTCTTCGTAGACCTTCGACGAGGGAATCTCGCCGGCGATGATGCGGCAGAAGAGACATGACATGGCGTTATTGTGACCCCTGATCGAAGAGCACGATGTCCGACGTGCGCTCGAGCACGCCGATGATCAGGCCCTTCCCGTCCGGCAACCATGTCACTCCACGCGGCCGCTGCCCGGGAGGGACCTCGGTGAGTCGTGCTGGCACTCGCGGCGAGTCCAAGTCGAGGACCCAGAGGCCGGAGGCGCCAAAGGTGCCCGGGTCGATCGTGCCGGCAACGGATCGGCCGTCGGCTGACCATGCGAGCGTCCCTTGCGAGAATCGCGGAGTGACGAGCGCGTCGGCTTTCACTTCCTGCCCCGTGGGCGTGACCAGCGCCACTGACGATTGCCCCGGCCTCACACGCAGATAGGCGATGACGTTTCGGGCGACGGACCACGTTGGCGACGTCGCGCCTCCGGGAGTGGGGATGCGGACGGGCGCACCACCGGCAACCGGCACGCGAAATAGCGCGGGAACGGGCCCGGCCGGCGCTGCGTATGCAATCTCACGCCCATCGGGTGACCACGTCACCGTGTTCAGCGCCTGCGCCTCGATGACGCGCCGGAGCGCACCGCCATCGGCATTGACCACCCAGATGGCCCGGCTATCCCCACGGCTCGACACGAAGGCAATCGTCGATCCATCCGGTGACCAGGCCGGGCGCTCATCGATCGCGATCCCGGAGGTCACCTGACGCGCATCCGTTCCGTCGAGCCGTGATGTCCAGATGTTGCGGTTTCCGCCTCGGATCGACGCGAACGCCACGCGGTCGCCGGCAGGCGAGACGGCCGGATCGACATCACCTGACGAGCCCGGCGTGATGGGCGTCAGTTGGGAGGCGGCATCGACGGTGCTCCTGGCCAGCCATTGCCGGACCTGGTTCACGGAGGCCACCATCGTCCGGCCGTCCGTCGAGAGTCGAGCGCCCGCATAGTCGCCGACGCCGGTGGTCAGCCGCACCGGCCGGCCGTTGAATGGCTTCCACCAGAGCGACAAGTCAACGCTTGTCGGATTCGCGGAGTAGAGCAACCCGCTGCCGTCCCGGGAAGGCCAGGGATAGACCGCACGGCGGCTCGTCGTGATGACCGGCTCGGCCGGCCCTCCCGCGGTCGGCACCCGGTAGATCTCCGACGGCTCGACGTTCCAGGGGCCGACGCTGCGGATGTAGTAGATGAACGCGCCGTCGGCGGACCACGCCGGCCAGTGAGCGTGCAGCCCGCCCGACACCGGCAGGATCTCCTTTGCGTTGCTGCCGTCGGCATCCGAGACCCACAAGGCGTCGCCGGCCGATCCTCCGGGCTTCATGTACATGAGCTTTGTGCCGTCGGGTGACCACCGAACGCACAGTGCGCCGGCCACCATGAGTCGAGGCGTTCCGCCGAGAGGCGCGCCGATGACGTAGGTGGACACTTGCGTAAATCCGTTGGCCGTGAACGCCTGAGTCGCACCGCCAGGCGCTCCGGCGAAGGCGATCTGCGTGCCGTCCGGCGACACGTCGATGACGCCGGTATCGTCCCGCGACAGGACCTGGATGTCGCGAGCTCCGGCTGTCAAGTTGACGGACCCACCGCCGCTCAGAAACTTCACGTAAAGGTCCGCGCGCGTGCCGTCGTCGGAAACATAGGCGATCCACTTGCCATCGGGCGACAACGCCGGCGACGTTTCAAAGGCGTCGGTGGCAACCAGCTTCGTGACCCGGCCGAACACCGGCGCCGTCACGGGCGGGTGTCGAGACGAGCCGGCCCACCAGCCCATGGCGAGGCCAGCGACTGCAGCCGCCACTGCGAGGAGGCTGCCTGAGACTGCGACCCTGGACTTGGCAACCGGCGCAAGCGGAGCCTGCGTGCTGGAGCCACTCCCCGAGCGAGTGGTCGTGGAATCGAGTGCGAACAGGAGATCGCGAGCCGATTGGAAGCGCTGCTCGGGGGCCTTCTCGAGGCAGTGGTCCACGAGCCGTGCCACCAGCGGCGAGACGCCGGCGCGGACTTCGTCGACCGGCGCTGGCGTGTCGTTGAGCACCGCGCTCATCGACTCCGCGCCGGACGGCCGCCTGAACGGGCTCTTGCCGGTCAGCATCTCGTAGAGCACCACGCCGAAGGCAAACAGGTCGGCGCGGTGATCAGCCGACTGCCCCTTCACCTGCTCCGGCGCCATGTACTGCGTCGTCCCCACGATAACGCCGGGCTCGGTGGCGTAGGTCGTCTGGACCTTCGTCTGCGATCCGCTTCCGTCCCCGTCGCTTGAGAGCTTCGCGAGGCCGAAGTCCAGGATTTTGACGTGTCCGTCTCTGGTGAGGAACAGATTCTCCGGTTTCAGATCGCGGTGCACGATGCCGCGCCCGTGCGCCGCCGCCAGGCCGCGGGCAACCTGCCGCGCCCATTCGAGGGCTTCCCGTTCAGCGACCGGTCCGCGGACAAGGCGCTCCCGCAACGTCTCCCCCTCCAGCCGTTCGGAGACGACGTACGGCTGACCGTTGTCGGTGCCCACGTCGAACACCGTCAGGATGTTGGGGTGATTGAGCTGGCTCGCCGCGCGCGCTTCCGATTCGAACCGGCGGAGCCGATCGGGATCCGTTGCAAACTGCGCCGGCAGGACCTTGATGGCGACATCGCGGCGCAGCCGCTCGTCGTGGGCGAGGAACACCTCGCCCATGCCGCCCGCGCCGAGCAGCGAGCGAATTTCGTAGGGGCCGACGCGAGTGCCTGGACCGATCGCCATGGGGCAACGCCGCGCGGATTATGGATCAGGTCTGATGGTCGTCAGCAGATACCGGCCCCGAGTACGCGCTTCGTCCTGGGCAAAGTCAACGACCCGGTAGCCGGCGTCAAGATACTTCGCGAAAATCGCGCGCGTTTCGAGCCTCCAGCGCAAGGCGAGCGATGGATCCTCGCTCAGCATCCTCGTGTAGTCGGCAGGAATGTCGACACCAATGCGGGGGCTTCTCACGTCCGGATCGAACCCGGCCGGTGCTATCCAGTCGCCAGAGGTGGCCGTGCGGTTCACGACCGGCGCCAACGCGGCCTCGCTGGCCACCATGGTCAGGGCCGATGAATCGAGACGCCGTACGACATGCGGCCGGCGGATCCACCACTGGCACACGAAGCGATCCGTCGGCAGACCGCCGTGTAGCGGGCTCGGCGACTCGCCGTAGACGTTCTCCTCGTACTCCTCGACCACGACGCCCAGCTTCACGAAATTCAGGTGCGCGTTCTCCGCCTGCAA
>Ga0310810_10010154_pt1 | contig 10946 bp, 6 predicted proteins | sample NCmetagenome_FD_207641 | JGI IMG/M metagenome (GOLD analysis project Ga0310810, IMG submission 207641) | Soil microbial communities from experimental microcosm in Duke University, North Carolina, United States - NC | ecosystem: Engineered > Artificial ecosystem > Soil microcosm > Unclassified ... | reverse complement strand
GACCGCCTTCTTCTTGGAGAAGTCCTTCCAGCCCTTGCCGGACAGCTTGCCGACCTTGTCGAGCCAGTTGGGATCGATCTCGTGCGTCAGGTAGTTGTCGAGGAAGTCCTGGCGCGGGATGCGGAAGCCCTCGGCTAGGCGCAGCAGCTTGCCCTCGAGCATCATCAGCTTGCGATTGAGGTCATAGAGCTGCAGCTTGAGCTGCTCGATGCGGCCGGCGTTGATGTGCACCGTGCGCACCAGCTCGACGATCTTCTTGCGGTGCTTCTCGTAGCTCTTCTCGAATTCCGGGCTGGGCTTCTGGCCGCGGCTCAAGGTCGACAGGCGCCGGTTCTGCACCTTCGACATCTCGACATAGACCTTGGCGATCTTGGTCAGCGTGCGCAGCACTTCCGGCTTGAGCTTCTCCTCGAGCGCCGACAGCGAGAGCGCGTTCTCGTCGTCTTCCTCTGCGCCGGCTTCGCCCGGTGCGGCCTCCGGTCCGGCAGCGCCGTTGGCTCCGTTGGCGCCGTTCACCGGCGGCGCGGTGCGGATCACCGGCGGCTTCGGCATGGCCGGACGCGGCATCGGCGGCGCGACTGGGGCGCCCTCGGCCGTAACGGCGACGCCCTTGCCCTCGCCCGGGGCGCCGCCCTGGGTCGCCTCGAGGTCGATCACGTCGCGCAGCAGCATGCGCCCTTCGTTGATGGCGTCACGCCATGCCAGCAGGGCATGGATGGTCATCGGGCTTTCGCAGATGCCGCCGATCATCTTGTCCTGGCCGGCCTCGATGCGCTTGGCGATCTCGATCTCGCCCTCGCGCGACAGCAGCTCGACCGAGCCCATCTCGCGCAGATACATGCGCACCGGATCGTCGGTGCGGCCGAGTTCCTCGTCCTCGCCAGTCGCCTCGGCCGCCACCACGGCGGTCTTGGCCGGCTCGGCCGCGCTGGCGGCCGGCGCCTCTTCCTGCTCCTCGGCCTCGATGACGTTGACGCCGGCCTCGGACAGCATCGTCATGGTGTCCTCGATCTGCTCGGAGGACACTTCGTCGGGCGGCAGGGCGGCGTTCAGCTCGTCATAGGTGACATAGCCGCGCTCCTTGCCCTTTTGGACGAGCTTCTTCAGCTCGGCGCCCAGCGTGTCGAGCAGGGGTGCATCTGGCCCCTCTTCACGGGCGTCGGGCGCGTCGGGTTGGGAAACTGCTGCGGTCTTGGTCGCCATATCTTTTCCTTGGGACTGCGACGAACGGGTCTATAGCAAAAAATCTCCTGACGGCCGTTTCGGACCGCAAGAAGACTGCGAGAAGGGGGGGCGGGGGGCGGACCCGCGCGATTACCCTTCCATTATATGGGGCATGAACTCAAGCTGCGATAGGGCTGCAGGAGGAAAATGCGCAGACCGGCTATCCGGTTTCGGAGGCCGCCACGTCCTGGTGGTGCTGCCGGGCGGCCAGGAAGTGCTGCCAGTTCTCCTCTGTCCCATCGGCGGCAAAGGCCTGCTCCGCCTCGCGTAGCTGAGCCGCAGCCGCCTTTCTTTTGACCAGATGCCCGGCGATCCGCCGCCACCGGTCAAGCCACGCCTCATTCTCCTTCTCGCGAAACAATTCCCGGGCCTTGGCCCGGGACGCCTCGGCGATCCGGTCCAGACCGTGACGCTGCAGATGCTCCACAAGCAGGCGTTCTTCAAGGGGTTCGCCCATGGCTTCTTCTGCCGCAGGATCGACGCCCGACGGAGTTTCGGCCAGGAAACCCAGCAAGGCGCTCTCCAGCCGCCTCAACTCGGCGTTGGCGATCTCCAGCTTTGGCAGATCCTCGGCCACGGCATGGAGCAGGGTGGGGCGTTCGATCAGGGCGCCCAGCAAGGCCCGTTCGGATCGCGAGCTGTCGAGGTCGCTGCCGGCCAGCCGGGCCGCCGTGCCGGCCGCGAAGGGCGGCGGGGCCTCGAGCGCCATGCCCCGGAACGGGCGGCGCCCGCCCTGCCAACGGCCGGGGGATCGGGGGCGGCGGTGGGCCGTGAACAGCCGGTCCCTCATCGCCTGCTGGTAGCGGCTACGGACTTCAGGGCTGCCGATCTGCGACACCTTGGCCATCAGGGCGGCCTCGATGCTGGCCTGCCGCTCGGGGGTATCGGCCGGCTTGCCCTCGGTCTCCAGCTCCCAGAGGACGTCGGCCAGCGGCCGCGCCAGCTCGAGCACCCGGCGGACGGCTTCGGCCCCGCGGACCCGGATCAGGCTGTCGGGATCCTCGCCGGCCGGCAGGCTCACGAAACGCAGGCTCTTGCCCGGGCGCAGGAGCGGCAGCGCCCGATCGGCGGCACGCTGGGCGGCGCGGCGGCCGGCATTGTCGCCGTCGAAGCAGAGGAAGGGTTCGTCGGCGAGCTTCCACAATTCGCCGAGCTGGCCCTCGGTCAACGCCGTGCCGAGCGGCGCGACTGCGCCGGTGAAGCCCGCGCCGTGCAATGCGATCACGTCCATGTAGCCTTCGGCCACGACGACCGGCTGGTCCTTGGTGGCGGCCAGCCGCGCGCGGTCGAGGCAGTAGAGATTGGCTCCCTTGTGGAAGAGCGGCGTTTCCGGCGAGTTGAGGTACTTGGGCTCGCCCTGACCCATCACCCGGCCGCCGAAGGCGATGGCGCGGCCGCGGCGATCGTTGATGGTGAACATCACCCGGCCGCGAAAGCGGTCGTACGGCTCGCGCCCACGCTCCTCGGGCTGGATGACCAGGCCCGCCTCGACCAGCTTGTCGATCGTGGCGCCCTCGCGCTTCAGCGCCGCCAAGAGGCCATCGCGCGAATCGGGCGCGAAACCCAGCCGGAAATCGTCGATCGTCTCGTCGGACAGCCCGCGGCCACGCAGATAGTCGAGCCCGTGCCGACCGACCGGCAATCGCAATTGCTTCTGGAACCAGCGCGCCGCCTGCTCGACCACTTCCTGCAGCGTCGAGGCGCGTTCGGCGCGCTCGCGCTCCTGCGGCGTGGCGCGCGGCACCGGCAGGCCGACCTCGCGCGCGAGCTTCTCGACCGATTCTGGGAAGGAGAGACCCTCGGTCTTCATCACGAAGCCCACTGCGTCGCCATGCTCGCCGCAGCCGAAGCAATGATAGAAGCCCTTCTTGTCGTTGACCGTGAACGACGGCGTCTTCTCGTTGTGGAACGGGCAGAGCCCGGCATATTCCGCACCCGACCGCCGCTTCAGCGCGACCTTGCGGCCGACGACGTCGGAAAGGCTCACGCGCGCGCGCAGCTCATCGAGAAAGCCCGGGGGAAAGGCCATTCGTCAGTGTTGGGTCTACTCAACACCGTGTAAAGCAGACCTGACGCTTCAGTGGTTGAAAGACGGGGATCGTCTTAGCGCTTGCGCCGTGCGGCTTTGCGCCCGGCTGCCTTCGGCGGAAGCGTCGCGACGTGGTCGAGCCCGCGCTTGACCCATTTGCGCAAGGCAGTCGCCGTCCGGTAGCCCTCCGGCATCACCCGCACGAAGCCGGCCATGCTCCGGCCGGCCATGGTCATCGGCTTCACATGCGGCTCCTTGAGGACGAGCGCCTGCGCAATCGGGCCGACGCGGACCAGGATGCCGCCGCGCCCGCTCGCGGTGACGCACATATGCCCGTTCACCATGAAGACGAGGCCGCCCATCATCTTGCGTTCGACGACGCCGGATTGCCCGGCCAGGAGAACACGGATGCCGTCGGCGGCGTGGGTGTCGTAAGGCATGGACTGATATATAGACCGGCCATCCGACACCTTCACTCTGGCGATGGCCCGTCTCTTTCCGACCACCGGCACCTTCCGATCGCTGGCCAACTACAACTACCGGCTCTGGGCTGGCGGCGCGCTCGTCTCCAACGTCGGCACATGGATGCAGCGTGTCGCCCAGGATTGGCTGGTGCTCACAGAGCTCACCCATAACAGCGCGAGTGCGGTGGGCGTGGTCATGGCGCTGCAGTTCGGGCCGCAGATGCTGATGCTGCCGTGGAGCGGCTTCGCCGCCGATTTCTTCGACCGGCGCAAGCTCCTGATGGTCACGCAGGCCGCGATGGGCCTCTGCGCCCTGGGGCTCGGCCTGCTCACCGTCACCGGCCTGGTAGAGCTCTGGCATGTCTGGGTGTTTGCCTTCCTGCATGGCTGTGCCGCGGCGTTCGACGCGCCGGCCCGGCAGACTTTCGTTTCCGATCTGGTCGGCGAGACCGACCTGCCCAATGCCGTGGCGCTCAACTCCACCTCGTTCAACGCCGCGCGCATGGTCGGTCCCGCCCTCGCCGGCCTGCTGATCGCCGCCGTCGGAACGGGCTGGGCCTTCCTCGCGAACGCGGCGTCGTTCGGCGGCGTGCTCTGCTCGCTCACGTTCCTGCGCGTGGGCGAGCTCCATCCGGTCCGGCGGGCCGTCCGCGCTCCGGGCGGCTTCGTCGCGGGCTTCCGCTACGTCTGGGCCCGCCCCGACCTCAGGGCGATCCTCCTCATGCTGTTCCTGATCGGCACGTTCGGCATGAACTTCTCGATCTTCATTTCGACCATGGCGGTCACCGCCTTCCACGCCGGCGCCGGACAATACGGGCTCCTGTCGTCGATGATGGCGATCGGAACGATCACGGGCGCGCTGCTCGCCGCCGGCCGCGAGAAGCCGCGCATCGAGCTCCTGGTGTCCGGCGCCGCGATCTTCGGGCTGGGCTGCGCGATGGCGGCGATCATGCCCAACTACTGGCTGTTCGGCCTGGCCCTCGTCGTCATCGGCGTTTCGGCGCTCACCGTGACAAACTCGAGCAACAGCCTGATGCAACTGTCGACCGAGCCTGCCATGCGCGGCCGCGTGATGGCGATCCGCCTCGCCATTGCGATCGGCTGCACGCCGATCGGTGCGCCGGTCGTCGGTTGGATCGCCGACCGCTACGGCCCGCGCTGGGCGCTCGGCGTCGGCGCTGCGGCGGGACTGTCCGCCGCGATCGTCATGATCCACTACCTCGCCAAGCATCGGCACCTGCGCCTGCATGTCGTCGGTGGACGCCTGCGCTTCACCATGGACGAGGGCGAGGTGTTCTCTCTCCCCAGGTGATGAGGGTTCGGCGAGCTTCGTCCAGATCGTCGCCAATTTCATGGCCTTCGCTCTCTGTGTAGCGAAGACCTCATGGCCGTGCGGCGAGCACGCCGTTGGCCATCGGCATGAGATCCTTCTTCGCTCAGGATGACGGACGGAGCGACCGCAGACTCAAAAACTCGCCAGCACCCGGCAGTTCCCCGTTTCCACTCAAGGCCAACGCTGCTCTAGCCGGCCAGCGTCTTCTTCACCACCGCCGAGGCCTTGGCGAAGTCCATCTGGCCCGCGTACTTGGCCTTCAGCGCCGCCATCACGCCGCCCATCTCCTTGACCGATGTCGCGCCGGAGGCGGCGATGGCGTCCTTCACCGCGGCCTCGACCGCAGCCTCGTTCATCTGCTGCGGCAGGAAGCGCTCGATCACGGCGATCTCGGCCTTCTCCTTGTCGGCGAGATCGGGGCGGTTGCCCTTCTCGTACAGCACGATCGATTCGTTCCGCTGTTTGATCATGCCCTGCATCATCGACAGGATCCTGTCGTCGGCCACGCCTTCCCGGTTGGCCTCGGTCCGGGAGGCGATATCGACCTCCTTGAGCTTGGCCAGGATCATGCGGATGGTGCCCAGCGCGGCCGTGTCGCGGGCGCGCATGGCGTCCTTCAGCGCCTCGTTCAGCTTGTCACGCAGCATGATTGCATCCCAATACCAGAAGGGGCGGAAACTAATCGTCTTGGACGGTGTTGGCAAAGCAAATAAGTTATTGAAATAACTTGTGAATTCCCTGTTCGCGTCGCCTTGACCCCATGCGTCGGTGCGGTTACAAACCGCGCGGCCCGGAACGGACTGCCTGACGGGCCTGGAACAGGCACAGCAATCATGACTTCATCACGTACCGCCGGCGCCGAGACCGCCGCGCCGCGTTGGGCCACGGCCGCACTCGTATTGGCCGACGGCGCCGTTTTCTGGGGCAAGGGCGTCGGCGCGCCGCGCCAGGCCGTTGGCGAGGTGTGCTTCAACACCTCGATGACCGGCTATCAGGAGATCATCACCGATCCCTCCTATGCCGGCCAGATCATCACCTTCACCTTCCCGCACATCGGCAATGTCGGCACCAACGCCGAGGACATCGAGAGCATCAATCCGGCGGCGCGCGGCGTGGTGCTGCGCGGCGACATCACCGAGCCCGCCAACTGGCGCGCCGCCAAGCCGCTCGACGACTGGCTGAAGGGCCACAATCTGCCCGGCATCTGCGGCGTCGACACCCGCGAGATCACCCGTCGCGTGCGCGACGGCGGCGCGCCGAACGGCGTCGTCGTGCATTCGCCCGACGGCCGGTTCGACATTCCCGCGCTGGTTCAAACCGCCGCCGAATGGCCCGGCCTCGATGGCATGGACCTGGCGATCGAGGTCAGCACCAAGCAGACCTATACCTGGGACGAGACCCTGTGGGCGCTCGGCAAGGGTTACGGCAAGCTCGACCGGCCGCGCTACCACGTCGTCGCGGTCGACTACGGCGCCAAGCGCAACATCCTGCGCTGCCTCGCCAACACCGGCTGCAAGGTGACGGTGGTGCCCGCGACCGCGACCGGCGAGGACATCCTGCGCCACAAGCCCGACGGCGTGTTCCTGTCGAACGGCCCGGGCGATCCGGCGGCGACTGTCGGCTACACCGTGCCCGCGATCCAGGCGGTGCTCGACAAGAAGGTGCCGCTGTTCGGCATCTGCCTTGGCCATCAGCTTCTGGCGCTGACGCTCGGCGGCAAGACCAGGAAGATGGATCGTGGCCATCGCGGTGCCAACCAGCCGGTCAAGGATCTCGGCACCGGCAAGGTCGAGATCACCTCGCAGAACCACGGCTTCTGCGTCGTCGAGGAATCGCTGCCCGGGAACGTCGAGGTGACGCATGTCTCGCTGTTCGACGGCAGCAACGAGGGCATCCGCTGCACCGACAAGCCGGCCTTCTCCGTGCAATACCATCCCGAGGCCTCGCCCGGCCCGACCGACAGCCACTACCTGTTCGACCGCTTCGTCGAGATGATCGACAAGAGCAAGGGCAAGTGATCGTGCTGTTCATGCTGGGAGCGCGGCACTCCAGTGCCGCATCTTGTCAGGTTTCGATGAAAGACCATGAGGCGCCACTGGAGTGGCGCGCTCCCAGCTAAGACCATGCCCAAGCGTACCGACATCAAGTCCATCCTCGTGATCGGCGCCGGGCCGATCGTCATCGGCCAGGCCTGCGAGTTCGACTACTCCGGCGTGCAGGCGTGCAAGGCGCTGAAGGACGAGGGCTATCGCGTCATCCTGGTGAACTCCAACCCGGCCACCATCATGACCGATCCCGGGCTGGCCGACGCGACCTATGTCGAGCCGATCACGCCCGACATGGTCGCCAAGATCATCGAGAAGGAGCGGCCCGACGCCATCCTGCCGACGATGGGCGGCCAGACCGCGCTCAACACGGCGATGGCGCTGCACCGCGACGGGCGATTGGCCAAGCACGGCGTCGAATTGATCGGCGCCAACGCCGAGGCGATCGACAAGGCCGAGGATCGGCTCTTGTTCCGCGATGCCATGACCAAGATCGGCCTCGAATCGCCCAAGAGCGAGGTCGTGCACAATCGCGAGGAGGCCGTCCGGGCGATCGACACGGTCGGTCTTCCGGCGATCATCCGCCCGTCCTTCACCCTGGGCGGCACCGGCGGCGGCATCGCCTACAACCGCGACGAATACTTCGAGATCGTGCAGGGCGGCATCGATGCCTCGCCGGTCGGCGAGGTGCTGGTCGAGGAATCGGTGCTCGGCTGGAAAGAGTACGAGATGGAGGTCGTGCGTGACCGCAACGACAACTGCATCATCGTCTGCTCGATCGAGAACGTCGATCCGATGGGCATCCACACCGGCGATTCGGTGACCGTCGCGCCGGCGCTGACGCTGACCGACAAGGAATACCAGATCATGCGCAACGCCTCGATCGCGTGCCTGCGCGAGATCGGGGTCGACACCGGCGGATCGAACGTGCAGTTCGCGATCGATCCGCTGAGCGGCCGCATGGTGGTGATCGAGATGAACCCGCGGGTGTCGCGCTCCTCGGCGCTCGCCTCGAAGGCGACCGGCTTTCCGATCGCCAAGGTCGCGGCCCGGCTCGCCGTCGGCTACACGCTCGACGAGCTGCTGAACGACATCACCGGCAACACGCCGGCCGCCTTCGAGCCGACGATCGACTACGTCGTCACCAAGATGCCGCGCTTCGCCTTCGAGAAGTTCCCGGGCGCCGAGGCGATCCTCACCACCTCGATGAAGAGCGTCGGCGAGGCGATGTCGATCGGGCGCACCTTCCAGGAATCGCTGCAGAAGGCGCTGCGCTCGATGGAGACCGGGCTGACCGGCCTGAACGAGATCGAGATCAAGGGCGCGCCCGACAAGTCGGCGATCGTCGGCGCGCTCGCCCGGCCCACGCCCGACCGCATCCTGGTGATCGCCCAGGCCTTCCGCCACGGCCTGTCGGTCGAGGAGGTGGCGCATGCCTCGAAGTACGAGCCGTGGTTCCTGCGCCAGATCGAGCAGCTCGTCGAATGCGAGGCGGTGATCAGGCGCGACGGCCTGCCCAAGGAAACCAAGGCGCTGCTTGAGCTCAAGAAGAAAGGCTTCTCCGACGACCGGCTGGGCGAATTGGCCAATCTCTCCGCCGCCGAGGTCGCCAAGCGCCGGCGCGCGATGGGCGTGCGGCCGGTCTTCAAGCGCATCGACACCTGCGCCGCCGAGTTCGAATCGCGCACGCCCTACCTCTACTCCTGCTACGAGGGCGACGGTCACCGGCCGGCGCAATGCGAGGCGCAGCCGACCGACAAGCGCAAGATCATCATCCTGGGCGGCGGGCCGAACCGCATCGGCCAGGGCATCGAGTTCGACTATTGCTGCGTCCATGCCGTCTACGCGCTGCGCGAGGCCGGCTACGAGACCATCATGGTCAACTGCAATCCCGAGACCGTGTCGACCGACTACGACACCGCCGATCGCCTCTATTTCGAGCCGCTGACCGCCGAGGACGTGATCGAGCTGGTCGAGGTCGAGCGCCGCAACGGCAAGGTGCTCGGCCTGATCGTGCAGTTCGGCGGCCAGACGCCGCTCAAACTGGCCAAGCCGCTCGAGGCCGCCGGCATCCCGATCCTCGGCACCTCGCCGGACGCGATCGATCTCGCCGAGGACCGCGAGCGCTTCCAGAAGCTGATCCACCAGCTCAAGCTGCGCCAGCCCGAGAACGGCACCGCGACCTCGGAGGCCGAGGCGGTCAAGATCGCCGAGAAGATCGGCTACCCGGTCGTGATCCGTCCGTCCTACGTGCTGGGCGGCCGCGCCATGCAGATCGTCTACGATCTCGACGCGCTGCAGCGCTACATGCGCGACGCGGTCAAGGTCTCGGGCAGCAATCCGGTGCTGATCGATTCCTATCTGCGCGACGCCATCGAGGTCGATGTCGATGCGCTGGCCGACAAGGACCAGAACGTGTTCGTCGCCGGCATCATGGAGCATATCGAGGAGGCCGGGATCCATTCCGGCGATTCGGCCTGCTCGCTGCCGCCCTACTCGCTGCCGCACAAGATCATCGCCGAGATCGAGCGCCAGACCGAGGCGATGGCCAAGGCGCTGCAGGTGGTCGGCCTGATGAACGTGCAGTACGCGGTCAAGGACGGCGACGTCTACGTCCTCGAGGTCAATCCGCGCGCCAGCCGGACCGTGCCGTTCGTCGCCAAGGCGACTGGCCAGCCGATCGCCAAGTTCGCCGCCCGCCTGATGGCCGGCGAGGCGCTGAAGTCGATCGGCATCAAGAAGTCGAAGGGCAAGCACATCGCAGTCAAGGAAGCGGTCTTCCCGTTCGCCCGCTTCCCCGGCGTCGACGTGATCCTCGGCCCCGAGATGCGCTCGACCGGCGAGGTCATGGGCCTCGACCAGGATTTCGGCCGCGCCTTCGCCAAGAGCCAGCTCGGCGCCGGCAGCAAGGTGCCGGTCGACGGCCAGGTCTTCGTGTCGGTCAAGGACCAGGACAAGGGGGCGCTGGTCAAGCCGGTCAAGCGGCTGGTCGAGCTCGGCTTCAAGGTCGTGGCGACCGGCGGCACCGCCGATTTCCTCGCCAAGCACGGCATCCAGTCGCAGCGGGTCAACAAGGTGCTGGAGGGCCGGCCGCACATCGTCGACCTGATGAAGGATGGCAAGATCCAGCTGGTCTTCAACACCGTCGACGGCGCCTCGGCGCTGACCGACAGCTTCACGCTGCGGCGCACCGCCCTGATGCACAAGATCGCCTATTACACCACCGTCGCCGGCGCCAAGGCCTCGGTCGAGGGGATCGCCGCGGTGCATGGCGGGGCGCTCGACGTGGCGCCGTTGCAATCCTACTTCAAGGGCACGTTCTAGCCTGCATTATCCGCAGCCGGGTTACACCGCCCGCGCAACCGGGACGGGGCGTTGGGCGTTGACGCCGCTTGATTGATTGAGGACGATTGACGTCATGGAAAAAGTGCCGATGACGGCCGAGGGGTTGCAGCACCTCGCGGACGAACTGAAGAACCTCAAGAGCGTGGAGCGGCCGGCGATCATCAAGGCGATCGCGGCGGCGCGCGAGCACGGCGATCTGGCGGAGAACGCCGAGTACACCGCCGCGCGCGAGAAGCAGAGCTTCATCGAAGGCCGCATCATGGAAGTCGAGGACATCATCTCGCGCGCCGAGGTGATCGATTTCTCCAAGCTCTCGGGCAAGACCGTCAAGTTCGGCGCCACCGTCCGTTTGGCCGACGAGGACACCGAGGAGAAGGTCAAGTACCAGATCGTCGGGCCCTACGAGGCCGACCTCGCCAAGGGCCGCATCTCGGTGACCTCGCCGATCGGCCGCGCCCTGATCGGCAAGACGGTCGGCGACACCGTCGAGGTCCAGACCCCGCGCG
>Ga0310810_10010150_pt1 | contig 10948 bp, 3 predicted proteins | sample NCmetagenome_FD_207641 | JGI IMG/M metagenome (GOLD analysis project Ga0310810, IMG submission 207641) | Soil microbial communities from experimental microcosm in Duke University, North Carolina, United States - NC | ecosystem: Engineered > Artificial ecosystem > Soil microcosm > Unclassified ... | reverse complement strand
ATCCTGAAGCGTATTGCCCTCCTTCGGCACACGATTCAGCTTGTACCCCCAATAGACTTCGAACGACGCACGATCCTTGGGCAAGATATTCCATCGCAGCCCTGCCCCTACGCTGGCCAGGGTGTCGGGCAGCGAGGGATTCGGCGTGACCGGAGATGGCCGGTTTTGGCCGAGGTTCCAACCGTGGCCCACATCCACGAACGGCGCGAGTTGAAACATCGGCTCCCCGCTGCCCCAACGATACAACGGGAACCTGGGTTCAACGGAAAAAAGGAACGCGTTGTCACGGAGAAGGGTCACCTCACGATAGCCCCGGACGGTATAGCGGCCTCCGACGGCGACCTGCTCGAGTGGAAAGAGGGGTGAATTGGTCAGCTGCAGGTCCATGCGTTGCAGGAGTTGCATCCCGAGCAGCCCTTCGCCAAATTGCTTAATGAACTGCTGTTGGCCGAGCCATGAAAAGAATTGTCCGTCCGGTGTATCCGGATTCGCATTGATCGTCGCGCCCAACACATTCAGGCCGACGCTGAATCGTGAGCGAACGGCCAGGACGGTATCGATCGTTCGATGCGTCCAGTCTTGCGCAAAGCGGAGCGCCGATACTGTAGCAGCGCCGTTCTGGAATCCCGGAAAGATATTGAACGTCATCTGGTCTGGGGTGCCATTAAAGAGAAAGGATTGCGTGAACAAGTGTTCGCCGATGACGGACAAGCCTACTTCGTCTGTCACTGTTTTGTATATCGGATGTCTGAGACTCAGTCCGATGATTTCCGTATTCGTATGGATGTTCAATGGACTGAACGGTTGTTCAATAAGATTGAAATCATATCGCCTATAGTACGGTGAAAACGTCGTCCCATAGCGGTTCAACGGCAATTCATAAGAGCCATAGACGATGGGAAATGCGCCGCTCGACTGGCCGTAACTGATACTGAGTGGGTCGCCGTTGCCGGTCAAGTTATCGTCGGTCAGCGTGCCGATGCCGCGAAACTCGCCGACCAATGGCGTCTGATAGTTGTTGACTTCCATCGAAGCATGAAAGGGTTGTTTATCCTGGACGCGGACGTCCAAGACACTTTCGCCCTGTTGGTCGCCGGGTTTCAGTTCGGCATTGATCCGCTCGATCCGCCGATCTTGTTGAAGGAGTTGCAGTTGGTCCTGTAACGGCTCAAGCCGCACAGGCGTCTGACTTCCGAGTTCCAGGCGGTTACGGATGTATGAAGATCTGAACCAGCGGTTGCCTTCGACGTGAATGTCGGTAAGCCGCCCTTCAAGAATGTGTATCGCCACCACGCCGGCCTGCACTTCCTGATCCGGGATAATGGCGCCGGAGGTCAAATACCCCTTGTTGATGTACAGGAGCGTCAGCGCAAGCCGCAGTCGTTCCAAATCCTCCGTCGTTAGCGTCCGGTTCTTATACGGCGCCGTCACCTCGTTAATCTCCGCTTCCGAGAACGCCGTGTTGCCGGTCACCATGATGTCTCGGACAAAGACCTGCAAGCCGCCCGGCTTTTTCGGCGCTTCCCCTTCGGGAGGTACCGGAACAATCGGTAGGACAGGGCTTGGCGGCGGGTGCGGCCGCTGAAACTCTTCTTTCAACGGGCCGGGGGGTTGGCCCGACCGTCCCGTCGGATCAATGGTCTCTGCGAATGCTGTTGTGCCCGCCCACGTCATCATGATCATCAACCAAATACTCAAGCGTGAGGACTGCACAAACCGACCAAGCCACACCGATGGGAGCCCGTCCGCATGGGTCATGATGCGTAGTCGGTTGATCCTGCAAAACGCTGGGTCAAGACACCAGCCGGAGCGACGTTCCATAGCGACAGCATCCCAGCATCCCTCAGTCGGATCCCTCTCCTAGTCTCGCCAGTTGCCTGCTTCTCGGCTCAGTGGGCGCAACACGGTTGCGCGTCTCTGGTCTATCGTTCATGAGGCGGATGCCTGCTTGGCATGCGCCAAAATTACTTCGCTCGCCTTCTCGGCGATCATGTATACCGGTGTGACGATGAAGAACCCTGGTATGTACGGAAAGACCGAGGCATCGACGACGCGAAGGTTGGTCGTGCCGCGGACGCGGAAATCTTTGTCCAACACCGCCGTGCCGTCGTCGGCCGCGCCGAGTTTGCATGAGCAAGACGCATGGTGTCCCCAGGCCTCGTTCATGATCCATTCACGCAGCGCGGCGTCAGTGACGTGCGCTCCCGGCCAGATTTCTTCCGCTTCCCCGTCATCTGACAGGCGCTTCATGATCTGTCGGATGAAGGCGACGGCTTCCACCATGGCGTGCAGATCTTCCTGACCTTTGCTGCGATCGTTGCCTTCTTCGAAGTACTTGAAATTGATCTGCGGCGTATCGCGCGGGTCGTTCGAGCGAAGCGTCACTTCGCCGCCACTATTTCGCGTGTGCGCCTTCAAGACCAGCCATGTGAAGTGATTCTTGATCGTGATATTTCTTGTGTAGCCTTGCTCGTAGCCTCTGAAATCCGACGGCAGGCCGAAGATGAAGAGGTCGGGGTTCTCATTCGCGTTCCTGGCGATGGAGGAGCGTTTGAGAATGGCGATGATGACGCCGTTGCTCGAGTATAGGAAGCCCTTGCCGTCCCTCCGCTCCTCGGGAGTGGCTTCCATCCATTCCTTGTAGACAGGGTCCGTCTGCTCATTGCCTTCAAACGTGGCCTGTGCGAGCGTCGCGAGATTCTCTTTGAGTTTGTAGACGATCCCGACTTCATAGCGGTCCTGCAAGTTCTTGCCGACGCCGGGAAGGTCGAGCTTCACCCGGATGTTCTGCTTTTCCAGTTCTGCTTTCGGCCCGATCCCGGAGAGCATCAACAGCTGCGGCGTATTGAAGGCGCCGCCGCAAATGATGACTTCTCTCCTGGCCTTGAATTGCTTTGGCGGCGGCGACGCATCGACGGCCTTGGGGTCCGCTCGATAGAGATGAGCGCCTTCGACGCATTCGACGCCGACGGCTGTGAACTCCTTGCCGATCGAACCCGACTCCTTCTCCAACAACACCTTCGTGACCAAGACGTTCGTGTTGACGATCAATCGATTCGGGCAGACCTGTTGAACGGCTCGAATACGGTCGCGCACGCTTGCTCGTGTGCCGCCGTTCGTCGCCACCGGTGTGAGGTACAAGCCCTCGGGACGGTGTTTGATCGAATCCATATGATTAATGTCTTCTTTCAACGCAGCGCCGAAGAGCTTTGGTATGGCCCGCTTGAGAAACGCCTCAGTCGGGGAGCCGGGGGCATCCTCCAATGTCGTGAGCGCGACGGCGGCGAGGATGCGCTGAAGCTGCGGGTCGTTTTTGACAAACTTCTCTAACGTTTCCTGTCTGGGCCGTTCAGTGGTGAGCCATCCATTGAAGCCGTGCTCCCCGCCGGTCACGATGTCCCATCCTTTGGAACAATATTGGCAACGCTCCACCCGCTGAAAGTACTTGCGCATCTTGTCAGAAGACCATGAGTCATCTCCGGTCAGTTGGGCGATGCGATCCCAATCGCTTTGATGCGGATAGACCGTAATCATGGCATTGTGCGCCGTGCATCCGCCGACCGTCCCGGCTCTGGGATACCAGATGTCCCCATTCGTATTTCGCTTTGTGTCCTTGTGTTGTCGATCGTCGTTGGCGTAATGACGGATGAAGTAGTTCCATTGCAGGTCTTGATCTTCGGTCGAGAGCGGATGGAAGGCGGGGACCGAGTAATGGGCGTTCTCCGTGTCGCCGCCGGCTTCCAGGAGCAGCACCGTGTAGCCGGCGAGCGCCAAGTTGGCGGCGACGGGGCCGCCACCGGCGCCGGAACCCACGACGATGTAATCGAATTCCTCATGCGGTACGGGTCCCGTGGCGGCGCATTGGCCGGCATCAGGAGCTTTCGGCGAAGAGCTGAAGAGCGCACAGCCGCCGAGCGAGACGACGATTCCCGTCGCGGCCGCCAACTTGAAAAAGTCTCGTCGGGAGAGCGGTGTCATCGCGTCATCCATCATCGTGCCGGCCGCTAGAATGTTTTTAAAAACTCGATCAATGCGCGCTTGTCGTCGTCGCTTAGGCCAGGCTCATTTTCTGCCTTGTTCAAGTAACTCGTCCCGAAGTAGTGGCCGCGATTGACGACGAAGTCCGAGCATTTGCTCAACTCGAGCAGTTCGTCGGCAATTCCTTGTTCGATAAAGACCTGTTTTGCCTGTTCATCGGTGGCATTTGGAGGGAGCGCTTTGAGCGCGCTCTTCACCTTGATCAGCAGCTTCAGAATTTTGCGTTTATGCGTGAACGTCCCGATGATGCCGGCGTCGTCCGGCAGCATATTCAGATTGGCCAACAGGTTGACGGGCGTGCCTTTGGGGATCGGACCGATGACCACGCCGATATCCTTAAAGAAGGGTGAGGGCTCCTCGCCAGGAAACACATGTTCCTTGAGTTCCATACTGTCCTGAAGAAATTCAGGCAGGTACCCCTTGGCCACACGAAGGTAACTCGTTTTCGTCGTGCGATCGATCACTCCTGGGACTTTGTCGCCCAACACCCGGTCTTTGTCCCGCTTCTCCGGCCACAGCAATTGCTCGATCGAATTTTGGAATGAACGCATGCGCGCATCCACGCTCGGTCTCGGATCAAATTTGCCGACGCTGTTGTTCAGCAGATACGGCGCTGTTGACCAGATGCTGACGAGCGTTGGCACCCGCGTGTAGCCACGGCCTCCTGCCGGCATCTGATAGGGGCGGGGCTCGCCGGTCATGGGATGGTGGACCGTGATCGTGCCAACCGAGGGCAGGTCTTTATAGGATCGGGAAGAGAAGTTGTCCCAGATATTGTCCTCAATGGCATTCGTCGCGAGCGTGCTGCAGGCATTGGTCTCAAGGAGCGTGACTGGAATGCGCGCGTCGTTCGACAAATAATTGTTCTCGAGGAAATCGTCGGCCAGGACGATCTTTCGCATGGCTGTTTGAAACTCATCGGTTTTTGTCCATTGCCAATATGTGTTCCAGCACTTCATATAGGCCGGACCTGCGCAGCCATGGGGATCGAGACCTTGCACGGCGACGGGCATCTTGCTCGAGTGGCAGCGGGCGCAACGCTCGGCAAACACTTCCTTGCCGCGCAACAAGACGGGCGCATTGGTGGTGAGATATGTGTCGCCCCCCGGCGCATCGGTGAGCTTGTGTGGCGCCGTGCTCTTCAAAAAGAACAAGGCCATGTTGGGAGTTTGCGCTTCGGTCGCTTCCCAATAGGTCGAGTTCTTGCGTGCATCGCTGATCTTGATCGGCGTAATCTTTTCGCCGCCGATCAACGGTGCGAAGTGCAGCAGCCATTCCTCGCTGAAGAGACCGATATTCAGGAACACGCGATTGAGCGCCCCCAAGGCCCCGACTGAATCCGATCCGTCCTTGAGGACGTGAGGCGTCCAGACGGTGTCGGGAGGCAGGAAGAATTCCGTGAGCGGTCCGCTTGAGGCATAGTCGTTCAACTGCTTGTTGTTCACACCGCCGCCGGCCAAGCGTTCTTGTCCCCAGCGCTTCGCTTGCTGGAGGCGGGGACCGAGATGATACACCGCGTTCATCGTGCGCGGATTGTTGATGTTGTCGGTTGAGATCAGCGACGTATCGAGCGCGCCCGGGCGCGACGTGTGGAAGAGTTGATAGGGAAAGCTGCTCTCATCGGCTTCCCAGGAAAAGATCCGGTCGATCCAAAAATATTGGGCGCCGACGTTCGAGCTGAGATGCTTCCATCCGGGATGTTCGGGATCGTCCGGCGCATTCGTGGGGGCCGGACCCACATGGCAGAATCCGCAGGACATGCCGACGCGGTACGGCTTGACCAAATCTTTCGACAGGTAGTACGTCGGGTCTTCGTAATACCGCTTGGCATCCCATTTCTCAGCCGCTTCTTTGCCGAACTCCGGATTCGGAAAGAGGCGCAAACCGACAATGCCGGTTGCATAGCCATAGAAGGAACCGACGGGAAGAGTGAAGCCTCGGGCGCCCGTCTTGACGCCGGGATATTTTGTTTCGTTTTCGAATGGATCAGGAGGGCAATCGGGGCTTGTGATGCGTTTGTCGAGCCAAAGCCCAAAACGGTTCGGATCCGGACCGGTGGCCTTTTCAAAACAGGGCTCATTGACCAAGCCGAGATAATTCCAGCGATTGTCGCGGCTGAATTTGAGACTCGGATGCGAAGACAGCGTCTTGAGAAAATCGAGGGTGCCGTAGCTGAGTCTCGACAGCTCGTCCCAGAAGCGGTCGTTCCCGCCGGTCCACACGATCCACGTGTTTCGACCCTTGACTTCTTGGGCAGTAAGCCTCCGGCCGCCGTCCATGGCGGCGAAGTAATCTTCGTCCGCCGGCGGGAACGTCGGGGCGTAGCGATTCGCTATACGGGCTTCATCTTCGACTTCGCCCGGACTGCCGGCCTGCTTGGTCAAAAATAATGACTGGCAGCTCAAAAGCAGTATGATCGGCGCCACTGCTGCAAGCGCGGCGTATACCAACGGTCTTTTCAGCATCCGGTGCATCCTAATTCGACGACGTGAACGACGGATCCCCCGTCGCATCCTCACGCGCCTTCCAGCGCAGGTCGTAATACTCACCGCGATCGCGCGCCCAGGGATCGAACACGTTGACGACGGGCACAAGCTCAGGCGCCAACTCAGGGATCGTCCTCCGTAACACGCATTTCAGCGGCGAAGCATCGACCTTGTGAAACCAGAGCCACGTGCGCTGCACGCACTGATCCTCCGGACCGTTGTTCATGACCCATTCCACGCCGACCTTGCTGTAAAATTCCTGGGTGAAGCTGGAGGTCAAGAAGCGGTCGCTGAACAGCCGCCTGGACGCGTTGAGGATGAACACTTGAAACTGTGTTTCTGAAATCGCGAAGCCGTGGGGCCTGACCGGTTCGGCCAGCCAGCCGACAATCGTATCCAGATCCTCGATGTTGTCGACGTCGGTGCCGTTGCTGTGTCCCAAGCAATCGTCGATGTCTGCCCATTGCAGGACACGCCCGGATTGAATTGGGGTTCGTTGTGCCGTCGTAATGACCTTTCCCTTCTCGCAGGTGTGGCGGCCATAGATCGCTCGAAGTCTCTCGACGATCTTCACCTGTCTTTCCAGCTCCTGTTGCTTCGCGGGATCTGTCTTGGCCGTCTCGACAAGGCTCTGATCGATGAAATCCTCGAAGCTGGTCAAGGTGCGCAGCCCGTATTGGCGGCGGAATTCGTTGAATCGCGGAATGCCGCGTTCCCTGTCGCGAATGATGTCGAGCGCCGCGACGTCAATCCGGTGCCCTGCTTCGTCGATCTGCAGATTTTGAAGGAACTGAGGATGGTTCAAGAGCGTGAGCCGGCCCAGCCGCTGCCGTCCCATGGACAATGCGAGATTGGGCAGCCCTTTGTCGTGCATGACCGCCGTGGCGTGTTTCCTGAAGGTGTCGACGACGGCGATCGTTTCGTCAATCTGATGAGGCGCATCAAGCTGCCGATACTCGATCACGTCGGGAAGCATCGGATGCAGGCGATAGACGGTGATGAATTCTTCGGGAAAGTTGAACGGCGATCCGAAGTGGTGTGTCCCGCCATTGATGTGATCGGGATTGGGAAACGTCCAGGTGTTCGGGCAAAAGACAATGTGCCAGCAGTCCCGGATTTCATTGCGCATTCCGAAGATGCCAGGGCCTCCGGCAAAGGCGGAGTATTTGAGATTGGCCTCCGTGACGTCGCCCGAGTGCTTCATGCGATCCATCACCGTTTCGATCGCGTCGCTGACGACCGGATGACGTTCAGCCAAACCGAACCAGTTGGCGTTCATGCCCTTGTAGAGCGCTTCATCATAGAGCAGCTGGGTGGTCCACTCGATCGTGTGGATTTTGGCAATCTCGGCCGAAACCACCAGCCGGGCAATCTCGAAGAGTTCCCTCGGCGTGACGTCTGCGAATAGCACGGGCTCGGTCGGGGCATCCGGACGTCGTAATCCGCTGTCTTCCTGCGGATCTTGGCTCCGCAAGTAGTCAACGAACTGGTTATGCTCGCGGGCGAAGACGTTATGGAAGAAGCTCAGGCCGATCGACCAGTTATCCGGAAATGCGGTCGCTTCTTGGCCTTCCCAGATTGGATTGATGTGGTCGCTGTCGGAGGCATCGAGCAGCGGCAAATATCCCTGCTTCCAACCGGCTCGCTGTTTCTCGTTCTCGGGCGGAGCACCGATCGGACGCATCAGAAGCTTGGCCGGATCATCCGGATCTTTTTTGACCCGCTTGGCAGACGTCTCATCGTATCCATACATTTGGGAAGCGTCCCACCAGGCGGTGACGCGATTCAGCGTCCTTTGCTGCGCTCTTTTTAGCGACTTCCCGTTGTTGAATCTACCAGGGTCGGTGCGGTCAATCAGCGCTTCGCCGATCCGGTCTTCCGGACGGCACTTGATGGTCTGTTTGAGCTGTTCGGTGCATCCCATGGTCATCATCCGGTCGGCATTCCGGCCTTCCCGGGAATGGGAAAACCAATCATGCGTCATGAATTGAATCCAGAAGGCGGCGAGGACATTGAACGAATTCGCTTTTTCGTACGGGCACCGCGCTGCAGCGGCCCTCGAGCCATACCCTCCGTTGCAATTCACGGCCTGGGTCTGATCTCGCGAAAACAGCGTCCGGCTGATGAGTTGGGGGTTTGGTTGGAATAAGGCGAGCCGTTTGCCATGGCGGTTCTTCGTTTCGGGGTTTTGCGGCTCGTCCACATCGGGGAAGGTCAGTGCTTCAAATTGGACGTTTCTGGCAAGCGGCTGGTTGGTCGATCCCATCAGCGGGTTATAGATGTCGTTGCAGTAGCCGTTGAGGTCCCTGAACCGGATGGACTCGCCTGTGCATTGTTGCGAGCCGTCCAGTGGATCCGTCCTGAGACCCTCCTTCTTGAGTCTCGACACGACCCGGGCATATTCGTCTTCGCTCATGTCGTTGCCGGTGGGCTTTTGGTCGGGCACCCGCATTTCCATCCACGCCGCATGGAAGACGCCGGCAGGGTCTCGAAGAATCTGTGAATACTTTTCGTAGGTTCCACTGTTATCGAAGAGGTTGAACTTGATCATTTCCATTCGCTGGAATTCCAGATCCAACAAGGCGCCTCTGACTCCTCGTCCGTTGCCCCCCAGGTTTCCAAAGAGTGAGCCGAAGCCTCGCACCTTGGAGTCGGCGTCACCGGTCGCCCAATAGTTGCGCCAATCGATCCACGGCCTCGCCCGTTGTTGAACCGTCCGTTCACCACCGCGGCAGCGTGCCGTGTCTTCCCGGACCTTCCCGAGGGACCGCTCGCTGCGGTCGGCCGCAACGTCCCGAGGACCGCGAGACAGGTACGTGTAACAGGAAGAGAGTTCTTGGGGATCGAGTGAGGCGCAGCCAGCAACAGCGATCAGGAGAGAAGTGCACAGAACTAATGCGGTCAGTGTGTGCATTTGTGCACAACTTTCCGTGAGTGACAAGTTTTCTGGATACCCTTTAGCTATGCGTTTAACGAAAAATTCTCAAAACCGCTTTCGGATAAGGCCAAAATAAATACACATCTCGTGGTCTTAGCGGGACGAACATGCTTGTCATGAAAGGGGAGGCATGGTGAACCTCTTTGAGGACGCCGTCAACAGGCCCGTTCGTATCTCGCTGTATTAACTTCACAGTTAGGCGCTGAGCAATCGATATGCCTCAATTTTTTGAGGACGAGATCGGATGTAATTCCATTAAAGTTCAGGACGTTGTGAAAGTGTTGAACGGACGTAGCTTACCGGTCCCATGTGGAAAACAGGTTGATGAATCAATTTAGATTCTCTGAGATGGTCAGAAAGGATTCAGGCGTGATTTAGAATCTCAGAATGGGACGGTCGAGCCGCTCATTAGTAGGTTGTCATTCCCAAGCGGCCCTCAGGATTGGCAGCCTGATGACTCGACAGCAAAGGACTGGCTAAGAAATCCGGGTGGCGAGATTCTCCGCATCGAGAGCATGGGTGCTTCAGCTGGGAGCATGTCTGCTTCTTCGACTTGGCCATCCTCAGATTCAGAAACGGCCAAGGCGAGAGGGCTGGAGAGCCAGCTGCCCGGTTCTACGGGAAGAGTATCCCGTCCGGCGACAGTAAAGCTGCTGATATTCCCGCCCGCCAATGCCGCGCAACGCTGAGTCGACAAGGATGTCGGGATTAAGGCGGTTTGTCCTAGGGGAACGATCTTGCCGCTGGCTGGAGAGATGGGAGATTGGATCGAGATGGTGCCCTGCTGGCCGAACTGAGAGGAAGCGGAGATTACGCTGATCGAATCCGGTAATAGGAGATTGGTCGTAATGTTGATATTCCCGCCCGGGCCGAAGACGGAATTCGCGAGGATCTGACTATTCGTCAAAATGACAGACTGTGGATCGATGTTGACACTGCCGCCACCGCCGCTGCCATCGAGTACCGACGCACTGATGGTGCTGTTGCTGAGTTGCACGGTACCATTAGGATTCGTCGTGATCTTGATCGCCCCGCCGCTCGACTGATTGGCCTCTGTCGTGACCTTGCTATTCGCCATGGCGAGCTGATTGCCGGCGCTGATCGTGATGTTACCAGCGGCGCCGGAGCCAGTGCTGCTGCTCGAAATGTGCGCACCGTTCTGAAGTGCGACTGAATTGGCATTCACGATGATGCTGCCGCCCGCACCAGTGCCGTTCGTCTCTGTGACGATTCCGCTGCCCTGGCCCTCAATCAGTACTGACTGTGCTGGGCTTGCCAAACCTTGAACCGCCACGGTCCCTGCCTTTCCAGATCCTATGGAACTCGCCGAGAGGACCGCGCCATCTCGTAGCTCAAGCCGGCCAACCTGCAGATTCATTGCCCCTCCGTTGCCGTTTGCCACCGTGCTGGTAAACAGCCCGCTGCCTTGACCTGACACGGTGAGAGTGTCCGCTTTGAAATTAATTTCTCCGCCCTGCCCATTACC
>Ga0310810_10010149_pt1 | contig 10948 bp, 8 predicted proteins | sample NCmetagenome_FD_207641 | JGI IMG/M metagenome (GOLD analysis project Ga0310810, IMG submission 207641) | Soil microbial communities from experimental microcosm in Duke University, North Carolina, United States - NC | ecosystem: Engineered > Artificial ecosystem > Soil microcosm > Unclassified ... | reverse complement strand
TCATCTCGGGCTCCGGGACACTGCTCACCGGTGGGACCGTCGAGGGCGCGAAACCGCTTCCGGCCGACGGCGAGATCGTGAAGATCGCGGTTGGGCCCAGCAACCAGGGCACCTTCAAACAGGCGGCGCAATCACGCAAGGTCGGCCCGGGCGACATCGTGATCATTCCGCCGGGCGTGTATCACGGCTTTACCGATGTCGACGATCACGTCGAGTACGTGTCGGTCCGGCCAGATCCCGATCACGTGCTGCCGGCCGGATACGTGCATCCGCTGCTAAAGAAGTAGTGTCCCCTTTAGGCGGACGAAAAAGGATCGTCATGCGCGCACGCATCGTAACGTTCGTCGTGACCGTGGCAGCTCTGGCGGTCGGTCTCTCCGCGCAGACAAGCAAGTGGTCGGTGCCACGAATGCCCGATGGGAAACCCGACATGCAGGGCGTGTGGGCCAACAATGGCATGACGCCGCTCGAGAGGCCCGCGGTGTGGGGCAATCGCGCGACGATGACCGACGCAGAGCTCGCGGATCTGAAGAAGCGCGCGCAGAAGTTGATCGACGGCGGTGATGCGTTCTTCGCGGACGAACTCATTCTCGCCGCGCTTGAAGGCCGCAGCAAGTTCTCTTCAGCCGACACGCAGACCGGCAACTACGATCAGTCCTGGTTGTCGGACCGCATCTGGGACAACCGGACGTCGCTCATCATCGACCCGCCAGATGGTCGCATTCCCCCGGCAGCACCGGGAGCCGCCGAACGCGCACGCGCACAAGCCGCTGCGCGACAAGGCCGCGGTCCGGCCGATCGCGTGCAGGACCTCAGTATGAGCACGCGATGTGTCAGCGCCGGCACCCCGAATCTCCGCGCGGGCTATCAGAGCTACTTTTCCATCACGCAGGGTCCCGACGTCGTCGCACTGCGGACGGAGATGATTCATGACACGCGCATCTTCCCGGTCGGCGCCGGCTCTCACATCTCGTCTGCCATCAGGCAGTATCATGGCGACTCACGTGCCCATTGGGACGGTGACACCCTGATCGTTGATACGATTAACTTCTCGAATGCCGGTGTGCGAGGTTCGACCGACCACCTGCATCTGACGGAGAAGTTCAGGCGCGTCGCCGAGGACACGCTCGAGTACTACGTGACGATCGATGATCCGACGATGTGGTCGCGGCCATGGACGCTGATGATTCCTTTGAAGAGGACGGGCGAGCAGATGTTCGAATTCGCCTGTCACGAAGGCAACTACGGGCTGCGTGCGATCCTCAGCGGCGCACGGACCCAGGAGCAATCCACGCGTTAACCTGGCTGCTGGCCGGCGCAGCGCTCATGCTCGCGAGCAGCTGCGCGACGCCGCAGGGTCAGGAAGCGAGCGCACCGATTTCAATTCAGAAGCAAGGGTCCTTTGCCGTGGGTGGCAAGGTCCTCGGCGACTCCGCGCAATCGCTGCACTGCGATCACGGCTACGTCGACTACCAGATTCCGGTGAACCCGCGCCGGATCAACCTCGTGATGTGGCACAGCGCGGCGGCGACCGCCTGGTTGAATCGCTGGGACGGTGGCGAGGGTTACCAGAGCATCTTTTTGCGTCGCGGCTTCCCCGTGTACATCTGGGATGGCCCGCAGGTGGGTCGCGCCAATTGGGGCTGTACGCCGAGTGCGTACGAGCCGGGCATCGGTCGCGACCAACAAAACTTCACCGCATGGCGATTCGGCGCGCAGTATCCGAACTGGTTCGAGGGCGTGCAATTCCCGACGAAGGATCCCGAGGCGTGGAATCAGGCCTCGCGTGCCCGCTATCTCGAGTTCGACACGATCGAGAACGCGCAGCTGCAATCGGATGCGGCAGCGAAGTTGATGGACAAGATCGGTCCGAGCGTCGCGCTCACCAACTCCGCCGGCGGCATGCGCGCACTCCTGACAGCGCTCAAGACGAACAACCTTGCCGGCATCGTGATGTATGAGAACGTCGGGTACCTCTATCCCAAGGGTGAGGGCCCTGGCGTTCCGGAGACCGGCTTCGGTCCCATCGAAGTGCCGCTCGAAGAGTTCAAGAAGCTGACGAAGATCCCCATGCAAGTGGTCTGGGGCGACAACATCGACAAATCAGCCACCTATACCGAGAGACTCAAACACTCGAAGCTGTTCGTCGAGACGATCAACAAGTACGGCGGAAAAGCGCAGCTGCTGGTGCTGCGCGACGCGGGCCTTAAGGGCAACACCCACATCCCCTTCGCCGACATGAACAACGTCGCCGTGGCCGACCTGCTGTCGAAGTTCCTCGCCGAGAACGGTCTCGATAAACGCTAGAGGTTCTCGCGGCGTCGTACACTGTCGTAGTGGTTCGCGTTGTCCTCGCTGCATTGATCATCGTCCTCGTGCCATTCGCAGCGGCCGCTGGGTATGTATGGCAACAGCTGCAGCCCGCTCCAATCCCACCGCTCGAACAGAACTGGCAGTCGACTGTAGCGGTGCTCGCGGGCGACGGTGTCCGGGGCACCGACGACGGAATTGGGACACGGGCGCGCTTCTCAGAACCCTTCGGGATCGTCGCCGCCGCGGACGGAACGATCTTCGTGGCGGACGCGGGGCACTCAGATCGCATCCGGCGGATCTCACCGGACGGTCACGTCTCAACGGTGGCCGGCGGCTTCAGTACACCTTCCGGTCTTGCGCTCGCGCCCGACGGCACGTTGTATGTAGCAGACACCGGCAACCACGCGATTCGCCGCATCACGCCAGATGGTTCGGTGTCGACCGTTGCCGGCGACTTTGCACCGGGCTACGCCGATGGCCCCGCGCACCAGGCACGCTTCAATGGTCCGATCGGTATCGCCATCGCTCCCGACGGTCGCATCTTCGTCAGCGACACGTACAACGATCGCATCCGAGTGATTGGTGTTGACGGGATCGTCAGCACGCTCGCCGGCTCCGGGCAACCGGGCGCGGACGACGGAGTCGCGGACAGCGCGAGGTTCGATACGCCAACGGGACTCGCCTTGGACGTGCGCGGGATCCTCTACGTCGCCGACACCGGAAACCGCATCGTCCGCACCGTGGACATGAACGGCCGCGTGACGACGCCAACGTGGGCGCAGGGCGATGGATTCGTCCGACCGCTCGGCGTGGCTGTCGGACCTGACGACGAGGTGTACGTGACCGACGAGGGCGGGCGCATCACGGAGATTCGTTCCAATGGTGCCATTCGCGCGATCGCCGGAAATGGAGTCGGGTTCCGCGACGGCACGGGCGCGACCGCGCAGTTCCGGCGCCCTTCGGGGATCGCGCTGCTCAGGCCCGGGCATCTGGTCGTCGCTGACGCGGGTAATGCGCTCGTTCGTGCGGTCACCGCCACGTCGCAGGCGGGCCTGCAACCGCCCACGTCACCGGCCATTCATCCGCAGTTCGATGCAGATGCGTTCCGCCTCTCTCCGCTTCTGTGGCCAGTGGGGCCGTTTGCTGATCCACACGAGATCGCCGGCAGCTTCGGTGAAGTGCGCGGAGACCAACAAGAACGCTTCCACGTCGGCATCGACGTCCGCGTAGAGCAAGGGACGCGCGTCTACGCGGTGCGCGATGGCATCGTCTCCAGTCCGATCTCGAACAACGGTGTCGGCGCGCTCGACGAGTGGCTGCGCATCGGCGACCTCGCCTATATCCACATCCGCGCCGGCCGCAGTCGCGATGCCCTGCTCGACTCGTCCCGCTTTGTGGCCACCTACGACGGCCGCAAACTGCTGCGACTGCGTGTGAAGCGCGGGGCGCGATTTGCCACCGGCGATCTGATCGGCACAGTGAACCGGTTCAACCACGTGCATATGAATGTCGGGTGGGCAGGCGAGGAGCAGAATCCGCTGCGTTTCCGTCTCGTGCGTTTCGAGGACACCGTCGCACCGACGATTCCGCCCGATGGGATTCGCGTCTATGACGAGTCGTGGCGCCTGCAAACAACGCGCGCGCACAACCGGCTGCTCGTCGGCGGTCGCGTGCGCGTGGTGATTGACGCCTGGGACCAGACGGATGACAACACCCCGTCGCGACGTCTTGCGCCGTACGAGTTGGGCTACCAGGTTCTTCAGGAGGACGGAACGCCCATGGCCGGCTTCGAGAAGCGACGCGCATCACTGCGCTTCGATCGCGTTGGGCTCAATCCCGATGCGTCGCGCAAGGTATACGGAGCCGGCAGCGGAATCCCCTTCTACGGCGGCCGGCGCACCAGGTATTTCTACATCGTGACCAATCGGCTCGAAGCGGGCCAGGCCTCCGAGGGGTTATGGGACACGAGTCGAGTGCCGTCCGGCAACTATATTCTTCGCGCCTGGGCAGCAGATATCAGCGGCAACACGGTGGAACGAGATCTGCCGATAACCATCGGCGCCGCGGACTGACGGTGGTAGCATCCACGCTCATGCGAGCACGAATCGGTCGTTTCCTCATGTGTGCAGCGATCGCTGGTTCCATCACCGCGGCAGCCGGGCAGACCGCGAAGCCATCGTCAGACGCACTCGCGGCCAAGGTGCAGGTCTTGGAGGATCGCGAAGCGATCCGCGCGCTGCTGGTGACCTATGCGCGCACGCTGGACGAACGCGACTTCGCAGGATTCGAACAGCTCTGGGCTAAGGATGCCGAGTTCATCGGCGGCGCCAACAACACTGCGAAGGGCCCTCAGGCGATTCGCGATCTTCTGCAGGGCCTGCTGAAGGTCAACGGCGCGCCGGTGCCGGGGCGAGACTTTCACCTCGTGATGAATCAGACCGTCGATGTGGCGGGTGATACGGCCATCGGATTCAGCCGAGGCACGTGGGTCGTCACCGATCCCGAGAGCAAGCTGCGGATTTCGATCATCGCCAATTACTACGATCAGTTCGTCCGCGAGGGCGGTCGCTGGAAGTTCAAGCGTCATCAGATCGGCGGGACACCACCTGCCGCATCATCCGGTTCCAAGTAGCGCGGGTCCTTTCGGACCCGCCGGAGAGGTCAGCGTGAAACTGCTTCTCAGGTTCAGTGTGCTCGTGACGGCTGTCCTCGTCGCCGCAGTTGCGAACACCGCGGCACAGCGTGGTCCGGTCGTTCCGCAGATGCGCGGTGACGGGCCTCCACCAGAAGCCAAGCCGTTCTCGATCACGAAGAACGATCCAGCGCTCGACGAGATCATCGCGCCCGATGCGCAGCTGACGGAGCTTGCCCGTGGCTTTGGTCTCACCGAAGGCGGGCTATGGGTCGCGGAGGGTAACAGCGGCTACTGGATCTTCGCCGGCCTGCTCGACAACGTGATCTACAAGGTCACACCGCAGAAGCAGGTGTCGGTGTTCATGGAGAAGGCGGGCTATACCGGCAACGATCCGGAACATGTCGGCACGCAGACTCGCTCGGGTCGCAGTCATGTGCTGCTCATCGGACCGTCCTGCACGGGAATGGATCATCAGGGCCGCGTGATCTGGTGCGCTGACAACGATCGCCAGGTGATGCGGCTGGAGAAAGACGGCACGCACACCGTGCTGTCGAGCGGCATGAACGGTCAGAAGTTCAGCGGACCGAACGACATCGCCATCGCGGCTGACGATGCAGTGTATGTGACGGACAACGACTTCGGCCTGCGTGACGGCGGGAAGAATCCTGACAAGCAACTGCAAAACGGGATTTACCGAATCAAGGACGGCAAGACGACGCTCGTGCTCAGTGGCAGCGATCTCGGCGGCATTCCGAACGGCATCGGGCTTTCGCCTGACGGCAAGTGGATGTATCTCTCGACGGCCAACCGTACGATGAGACGTTACGCGGTGAATCCCGACGGCACCCTCGGCGCGTTCACGAACTTCACCGACGGCGTCGGCATCGGTGATGGCATCAAGACCGACATTGCGGGGAATGTTTACTCGAGCGGCGGCGCTGGCCCCGGCATCATCCGCATCACGTCACCAACTGGCAAACTCCTCGGCACCATCAACCTGCCAATCTACGGCGGCGAGCCCAAGCGGCAGATCTGCTCGACGAACGAGGCGTTCGGCGGTAACGACGGTCGAACGTTGTTCATCGCCGGCTGCGATTCGGTCTACACGATACCGCTGAAAGTCCGAGGGAAATAGTGAGGAATCATGATTCCTATCTCTAGTGCAGCTTTGGTCCGTCCAGCAACGCCTGATACACCATGAGCGGGAACTTCTCGCGAATGTCAGTGGCATTCGGCAGAATCTGCACCATGAGCATGATGACCAGCTTCTGCTCTGGGTTGATCCGGTAGATCGTGCCGTACGCGCCCGCCCACCCATACGAGCCGACATCGTCCATCCCGTTCGCGCCGTAACGATCAGTGGTCTCGAAGCCCAGTCCGAATCCAAGGCCGTTGGGCGAGTGCAAGTTGCCGACCTGATTCGTTGACATCATCGCTACCGAGCGCGGCGACAGGATCCGCACGCCGTCGAGCGCACCACCGCCGCGAATCATCTCCAGGAAGCGACCGTAGTCGCGAGCCGTCGAGACAAGTCCGGCGCCACCAGAGAACGCGCGACGCGGGCCGTCAACATATGAGCCTTGTCCGCGTCCACCCTCCGGCGCTCGGATGGCACGCCCGTCTGCGCCGCTTGCGTAGACCGCAGCAAGACGATCGCGCTGGTCGGGCGCGACGAAGAAGTGTGTGTCCGTCATCCCGAGCGGCTCCGTCACACGCGCGGCAATCACCCGATCGAGGCCCTGGCCAGCCACACGCTCAATCACGCAGCCCAACACATCGGTGTTGTAGCCGTAGACCCACGCCTCACCGGGCTGAGACACAAACGGCAACGTGCCCAAACGCTCGATCGCATCGCAGGTCGTCTCGGCCTTGTCCGCGAAGTACCAGCCTGCGCCGGCGGATGGGCCAAGTCCTTTCGCGGCGTACTCGTCGGCGATGTGCGTCTCGGTGCCGTACGAGATACCGGCGGTGTGCGTCAGCAGATCCCGGATGGTGATCGGCCGCTTCGCAGCAACACGCTTCGTCTCACTTCCCTCTCGCACCGCGACCATCGTCTTGACGAACGAGGGGATGTACTTGCCAACCGGATCGCTGAGGCTCAGTGTGCCCTCTTCGACGAGTGTCAGCGCTGCGACACTCGTGATCGCCTTGGTCTGGGACGCGATGCGAAACAGCGTGTCCATCCGCATCTGGCGCTTCGATTCTTTGTCCGCCCATCCGACCGCCTTCTGATAGATGGGCCGTCCATCGCGAAGCACCAGCGCGACCGCGCCGGCCAGGAGTCCTCGATCGACGTAGGACTGCAGCATCGTGTCGATGCGAGCGAGCCGCTCGGTTGAGACCCCAGCGGTCGTGGTCAGCGTGGATGCCGCAGCGTTTCGCGCCGGAGCCGGGGCCGGCGACTGCCCTGTGACCAGTGTTCCGGCTGTCGCCGTGGCCACGACAAGAATCATCGCTGCCAATCGTCGTGTCGACATGGAATGTGTCTCCCTCGCTTGCCAGGCGGGTCCACAAGGACGCGCCCTACGTTGGTAGCGCAACATGATGCACCTACGGTGTCGGCAATCCGAACGCCAGAATATTCGGGCCCGATGCGATCGCCAACATTTGCCGGTTGTCGAAGACGTAGGTCATCGGTGACGCCTTCCAGACCTGACTCGTCTGGAAACTCCAGAGCCGCTTGCCCGACTTCGCGTCTGCGGCGGCGAAGGCGCCGCTGTCGTCACCGAAGAAGACGAGATCGCTGGCGGTCGCAAGCACGCCGCCCCACGAATCGACATTGCCCGACTGCGGGAGCTCCCACGCGACCTTGCCGGTGTGGATGTCGATGGCGCGCAGCACGCGGCGCGCGGGTTCTGGTGCCGCGGCAAACGTGCCGCCCATGAAGCCCTTGCCCGCTTCCCACGTTTGATCCACTCGCGTGAAGACTCCGCACTTGTCGTTGGTCTGCACGTAGAAGAAGCCTGTGCGGGGGCTGAACGACGCCGAGTACCAGTTGGACGCGCCTTCGAGCGACGGACACACGCGCCGCCCCTCGCGCGTCGGCTCCATGTTCGGCACGACGATCGGCCGCCCGTCTTTCGTGAGACCTGACGCCCACGTGATCGTCTTGATGAATGGCGTGCCCGACAGGTACTCACCGGTGACGCGATCGAGCACGTAGAAGTAACCGTTGCGATTGGCCTGGAGCAGCAGCTTGCGCGGCTTGCCCTGCCACGTCGCGTCCACGAGCACGATCGGCTGCTGCGCGTCGTAGTCGTGCACGTCGTGTGGCGTGAACTGGAAATGCCACTTGCGGCGTCCGGTTTTCGGATCGAGTGCAACGACCGAATCGGAATACAGGTTGTCGCCCTGACGATCGTCGCCGATCATGTCCGGCCCTGGGTTGCCGATCGCCCAATACAGCGTGTCGAGCTCGGCGTCGTAGCTACCGGTCATCCAGGTGGCCGCGCCGGGATGATCGATCGCACTGCCCTTCCAGCTGTCCGACCCAGGTTCGCCGCGGGCCGGCACGGCCCAGAATCGCCAGACCTCCTTGCCGGTCGCCTGGTCGTACGCCGCGACGAATCCTCGCGCGCCCTCATCTCCTCCCGCAATGCCCGAGATCACCAGACTGCCAACAATCATCGGCGCGCCTGTGCCGTTGTAGTTCTGGTGCCAATCGGCCATCTCGGTCTCCCACAGGAGCGCACCGCTGGCGCGATTGAGCGCGATGAGATGCGCGTGGTCGGTGGCCATGAAGACTCGATCGCCGCTGACGGCGACGCCGCGGTTGACGCCTCGGGCCGCCACGCCGGTCAGCCCGCGCGTGCGCGGACGCCGGTAGTTCCACACCTGACGGCCACTGCCGGCATCGAGCGCATAGAGATCGTTTGCCGCGCTGACATACATCACGCCATCCACAACAACGGGCGTCACCTGTCCCTGCGACAGGTTGGGCAGGGTGAACACCCACTGCGGCGCGAGCCGCGAGACATTGCCAGGCGCGATCTGTGTCAATGCGCTGTAGCGATTGCCACTCGGTTGCCCGTTGTACATCGTCCAGCCGGTCTGCGACGTCACTTCGCGATACCGGCCGGAGGTCGCTTCGCGCAGGAGATGGGTGCGGCGATCGTCGCCGAGCAACTGCATGTCACCGGCACTCTGATTCATGACGAGGCCGGCCAGGGACGAGCCATCCGCGAGCGTCACGCTCGTGCGCTGCAGACCTGTGCCTGCGCGCGGGCGAAGCGTCCTGAGGAATGCGATCAGATCAGTACTCTCGGTCTTCGTCAGATTCGCGAACGCCGGCATGCCGGCGCCGGACAATCCCTCGCGAATCACCGCTTCGAGATCAGCGTCAGACCGCAAGGGAATGCGCGCGACGATCGACGGACCGAGCTCGCCACCACCACCTTCGGTTCCGTGACACGCAGCGCAGCGGCCGGCGAACACACGTCGCCCAGGCTCGACGCCTTGCGCGTCAGCTCGGGACGCACTGCCGATGACTATCAACGAGACGGCAACTGCAACTGGGACAAGACGCACGAGACCTCCTGAGGAAACGGCCAGACGCAAGATACACCGGCATCGTGGTCAGCGTCTTCCCCACAACGGGGTATCAGGAAATCCGGCGCGCGATGCTGATGCAGGACAATAGGAGTGTGAAAAACATCGGGTTCCTATCATTCGGCCATTGGACGCCATCACCCCACTCGCAGGTTCGCACGGCGGCTGACTCACTACTCCAGTCGATCGAGCTGGCCGTCGCCGCCGAGGAGTTGGGCGCTGATGGCGCTTACTACCGCGTCCATCACTTCGCTCGCCAACTTGGCTCGCCTTTCCCGCTCCTCGCAGCCGTCGGCGCACGCACCAAGAAGATCGAGATCGGCACCGCCGTCATCGACATGCGCTACGAGAACCCGCTCTACATGGCCGAAGACGCCGGAGCGGCGGACGTCATCGCGGGCGGTCGTCTGCAACTGGGCATCAGCCGCGGATCACCCGAGCAGGTGATCGACGGCTGGCGGTACTTCGGATACGCGCCCGCTGAGGGCGAGACGCACCAGGACATGGCCCGTCGTCATGCCGAGGTGTTCCTCGAGGTGATCAAAGGCGACGGGTTCGCGCAACCCAACCCACGCCCGATGTTCCCCAATCCGCCGGGGCTACTTCGCGTCGAGCCATATTCGGAGGGACTACGCGAGCGGATCTGGTGGGGCTCGAGCTCGAACGCCACGTCACAGTGGGCGGCGAAACTGGGAATGAACCTTCAGAGCTCAACGCTCAAAGACGATGAGAGTGGTGAGCCACTGCATGTGCAGCAGCGCAAACAGATTGACGCGTATCGCGAGGCATGGAAAGAGGCCGGACACGATCGCGAGCCGCGTGTGTCGGTGAGCCGCAGCATCTTCGCGCTCGTTGACGATCGCGACCGCGCCTACTTCGGACGTGAGGGCCACAGCCAGGACCAGGTCGGCTACATCGACGCAAACACCCGCGCGATCTTCGGCCGCTCGTATGCCGCCGAGCCCAACCTGCTGGTGAAGCAACTCGCCGCGGACGAAGCGATCGCCGCCGCGGACACGCTGCTGTTAACCGTCCCGAATCAGTTGGGCGTGGACTACAACGCTCACGCGATCGAGAGCATTCTCAAGTTCGTCGCGCCGGAGCTCGGGTGGCGCTGATCCGATTGATGTGATGGGACCTCACGTCCCCCAGCCGGGCGGCGGCTCGACGCGGCCCCGAGTGAGCACCCAGTATTCGCGCAACTCCCGGCAGTCACCGTTCTCGGCGAATAGCAACAGGAACTCGCCGGCGAGCGTGAGCGGACCGTCGCTCGTCTGGAGGTTCGCCCACCATTCCACCGCGAGTCGATTGCCGTCGACGACGGATTGTCCGTAGCGAAGCTCCACACTCGTCTGCGACGCGGTGACTCTGGCCCAATAGTCCCGAATCGCCTCGCGCCCGACGAATGGCGCCTCGAAGGGTTGTTCGCGATACGTCGCGTCGTCTGTGAAC
>Ga0310810_10010148_pt1 | contig 10950 bp, 11 predicted proteins | sample NCmetagenome_FD_207641 | JGI IMG/M metagenome (GOLD analysis project Ga0310810, IMG submission 207641) | Soil microbial communities from experimental microcosm in Duke University, North Carolina, United States - NC | ecosystem: Engineered > Artificial ecosystem > Soil microcosm > Unclassified ... | reverse complement strand
GTAGCCGCGCGCGGCGGCCTCGAGGCCGAAGCTGCGCTCGCCGTTCTTGTCGTAGGGCGTGCGCTGAAGCAGGACGGGAAACTTTCCGTCTCCTGTCGGCCGGTAGATATCCGCGCGCAACGTCACACCATCGCGCGTCTTCATCGGGACGCCAAACGCCGTCACCACCGACGCGTCTTGAGCCTCCGTCCCTGAGTGAGTGAGCGAGACCATGAACAGTGCTGCGAGGAGAGCGGCCGTGCATCTGCTCACCATGAGAGCGTCCTCCGATTCCTTGGAGCCCGGGCCCGATGAACGCTACACGATCCGGAGAGCGAACTGATCGTATGTTGTCCACCAGGCAGCCTTGACGGCCCCCATCGTCTCATACGCGGCGGTGGTCTCCCGCGGGCAGCCGGTGCTTTCGTATTGTGTCCGGCAACTGCGTCACCCCAGCGGACGGCGCGGTATACTGGCGCTGGCGCATCGGGGCGTCACCCACGTCCGCGGAAAGGACTGCGTCCACCCCGACATCGTTCCTTGTCATCGTCAGGATGATCTCTTTTCCTGCCCGGGAGAGCGGACAACGGGCGCGCAGGGCCGTGCGATGTCACGGCCGGGAGAGGAGCTCGTCATGACTGCTCACCGGATTCACCCGCCCGCTCGCGCGATGCGCGAGAACCCCGATCTCGATCAACTGAAACGACAGGCCAGAGAGCTGCTCGAGGCGTATCGCGCTCAGTCACCCGACGCGGTCATCGAGGTCGCCGCCCACCATCGCACCGCGACGCTGGAGACCTTCGCCCTGCACGACGCGCAATTCGTGCTGGCGCGGTCGTACGGGTTCGAAAGCTGGCCGAAGCTGAAGGCGGCGGTCGACGGCGTCACGACAACCAGATTCACGAGGCAGTGCAGAAGGGTGACCTTGCTGCGGTTCGTGCGCTTCTCGCGCGGCGGCCCGAGATCGTCGATCTGATGCGCGGCGGACCTTCCGGCTTCGAGATACGTGCCGTCCACATCGCGGTCATGCGGCGCGACGTCGAGATGACGCGGCTGCTGCTCGAGAGCGGAGCGGGCACGCGCGGCGGTATCTGGCCCAACCGCGATGGTTCTGGATGCTGTGGCGTCCGTTGCCCGGGCACGAGGACTTGAACGACGCCGAACAGGCCGGCCGCGAGTCGTTTCGGCTGATTCTCGAGCGCTGCGATCCCAATCTCCGTACACCGGAATCTGGACAGACGATGCTGCACGAAGTGATCGCACGGGACCATGGCGTCGGCGTGTCCCTGGCGTCCCTGCTGCTGGACGCGGGGGCGCGCACAGACCTCCGGGACGATTTCTTGAAGAGTACGCCTCTTGGGTGGGCGTGTCGCTGGGGACGTATAGAGCTTGCCAAACTGCTGGTGGCCCGCGGGGCCGATCCGATCGAGCCGGAGGCTGAGTCCTGGGCTACACCGCTCGCGTGGGCTGAGCGGCGTCAACAGGCGGAGATTGTGTCGATTTTAAAGCAGTGCGGAGCTGGCCGATAGGCTCATCGACCTGAGGATAAGCGACCGTCTTTATCCCGCGTTGTAAACCGGTCAGCCGTTCCACTTTGTAGTACAGCGGAACTGTATTTACCGGCCTAATCTGCGGCGATTCGGTGTGGGTCGTCCCTTGCACTCACGACCAACACTGATGCTCACGATTGCTCTTTCTCACCTGCTGGGGCGCGGTGTGCGCCTGGAGACCCACGAAGCGGTTGCGCTCGCACAGCAGCTCTTGGCACAGCCGTGCGGTATTCCGATTCTCGAGAACATCCAGCTCGGCTCCGACGGCGCGGCGTCCTGCATCAGCACCGACGGCACGCCCTCGGTGGCAAGCGTCGCCGATCTGCTGCTGACCCTGCTGCCGGAAGGCACGCCCAACGTCCCGGCGCCGCTTCGCTATGCACTCGCGCGCGGGCTCGAGATCGTCGAAGCGCCGGCCTTCGGGTCGCTCGCTGAGTTCTCGAGCACGCTGAAGCGGTTCGAAAATGGAGAGAGCCGCGACGTGCTCAGAGGCGTCCTGCAGCGCGGGGCGCGCCGATCGCGTCCGATCGAGGCGCCGACGCCGGTGACGCCGCATGCAACCGGGGAATTACCAGTGGCGCCGCCGCCCACCGTCGTTCCGACGCGGCCGGCACTCGTCGTCAGCAATCCGACAGTACCCTCGAGCGAGCCGCTACGGCCGATTGCCGATGCGCCGCCGATGTTCAGGTCCTTCGGCGTCGACGGGGAAGCGGGCTCGCCTGTGCACTCATGGCGGCGGTGGGCAGTGGAGGCCGCGGCGGCACTCGTCGCCTCGTTTGCAATGGGCTTCGTCGTCGCGGACCGAATCACCGACTGGCGTGTCGCGACACGGTCATCCGGCTCCGCGCCCGTGTCGGGCGGGGTCTCGGCGGCCTCACCTGCAGCGAACGATGCGAACCGGGTGGAGGTGGAACTGAGGGACGAGATCGTGCGCGCGCCTGTGACTCCCGCCGTGTCTCGCGAGATCGCGTCCTCGGCCGCGTCGCGCGGGTCCGTTGAACGCGATGAACACGTCACGGCCATCCAGGGCGTCCGCGCGACGAATGGGACCGCCTACTCTCCGGCCTTCACATCGGACGGCACGGCGATTTTCTTCCACACCGGCCGCGAGCGCGACGGGCGCAGCGCGATCGAGATCGCCGGCGCGGGCAGCCAGATAGGTGGAGACCTGGGCATCATGACGATCGTCGATGATGGCTCGCACAACTATCACGCGCAGCCATCGCCGGATGGGCGTTTCGTCGCGTTCGACTCAGACCGCGACGGTGAGCGTGGTATCTACGTCGCGAACCGGGATGGCTCGCAGGTCCGCAGGGTCAGCGCCGGGGGCTACGCCGCGCTGCCGACGTGGTCGCGGAATGGCGAGTGGCTCGCCTATATCCGGGCTGAAGCGGACAAGCCCTCGGTGTGGAATCTGTGGGTGCAGCCCGCCGTCGGCGGTGGTGCGCGCCGCGTCACGAACTATCGATATGGTCAGACGTGGGCGGCCTCGTGGTTCCCCGACGACCGCCGCATCGCCTACAGCCACGAAGACACGCTGATGGTGATCGACCTGCAAACCGGCGAAGCCACTCGCTATCAGACGCCGGTCAAAGGGCAGCTGGTGCGGACCCCCGCGGTCTCGCCCGATGGCACCAAGATCATCTTTCAGGTCTTCCGCAACGGCGCGTGGCTGCTCGACCTTGCCGATGGCTCGATGCTCCGCGTGCTCACGGATCCGACCGCGGAGGAGTTCGCCTGGTCGCCGGATGGCCGCCGGGTCGCGTTCCACAGCCGACGCGATGGCCAGTGGGGCATTTACGTGCTGACGCGCAGTTAGCCAGCCAGCGCGACGACGTCGCGATGCGCATCGAGTAGCGCGCGAGTCCAGACGCATGTCTTCGAGCGGACTCTTCCTGCCCGCCGTCATCGTTTAGGCGGGAATCCAAGCGGAGATGGCAAGGTCGACGTGTCCGATCCCGCTGGCAATCTGGTATTCAGGATCCGCATACAATTCGCTTCGCGCGTATCATGGTCGAGTCACTCGACCGAGAAGGGGGCTCACGGTAAGACTGACGGAGATCCAGCACTGCTGCGCTGGTGCGCGCATGATCGTTACCGAGGATCTTGAAAATGCCTACCGTATCGCGACGCGCGTTCATTCAGCGCACCGCCGCCGGCGCCGCTGTCGCGTGGACGGCGCTCGCCGAGCGCGCCGTCCTCGACGCCAGTCCGAATGGTTGGCCGATCGGCTGTCAGACGTTTCCGTACGGCAAAGCCATCGACCAGGACTTTCCTGGCACGATGAAGATGCTGTCGGACGCGGGCATCCAGTCGATCGAGCTCTGCTCTCCCTGGTACTCGGAGCACAATTTCGGCTTCGGGAGCCTGAACAAGATCACCGCCGCAGAGTTCACGCGCGTGCTGTCGGATCACAATCTCCGATGCATCAGCTCGCACGTGGACATGACCGAGCTCACGCCCGAAAAGCTGCCGCAGACCATCAGCTGGGCGAAAGAGCGCGGGCTCACCCAGATCATGGTCCCGAGCCTCGACGGCCCGCGCAATCCGACGATGGACGACGTCAAGCGTCTCGCGGATCGATACAACGCAATCGCCGCCGAATCCAAGAAGGCCGGGCTGCAGCAGGGGCTTCACACTGAGGGTTTCGAGCTGTCGATGGTCGACGGCAAGCGCGTTGTCGACCTGCTCTTCGACCTGCTCGATCCGCAGCTCGTGAAGTTCCAGTTCCAGATGTCGACGATCACGAGCGGCCTGGTCGCCGCTGATTACTTCACGGCGCACCCCAATCGCTTCATCTCGATGCATCTGCAGGATCTCGACATGAACGCGCCCGTTCCGCCCCCCGCGGCAGGCGGCCGCGGCGGAGCGCGCCGCCCGCAGACGCCGATCGGGAAGGGGAGCATCGACTGGGTGAAGACATTCCGCGCCGCCAAGACCGGCGGGGTACAGAACTATTTCATCGAGATGAACGAACAGCTCATGCGCGAGAGTGTGCCGTATCTGAAGGCGCTCACTGTATGAGCGACATCTGACAGGTAAGAGTCAAAAGCACAAGGACTGACATGGAACAGGTTTTGAGAAAACGAAACGGCCTGATCATTGTTGCTATGGCGACCGCTCTGCTCCGGTGTGGAATGGCGTTGGCGCAAGAAATGAAGCCCTTCTTGACGCTGAAGACAGCGAAGGCGATGGCCGAGGCGGCCGACAAAAAGGCCAGCGACATGGGCATCAAGGTTCATATCGCCATCGTCGATGACGGCGGCAACCTGAAATACTATCTGCGCCAGGATGGCGCGCCGCTGGTCGCCGAGAAGATCTCGCAGATGAAGGCCTTCACCGCCGTGGCCATGGAAAAATCGACCGCCGAGGTTGGTGACATATCGAAGGCGGAGACGCCAGGTATCGAACTCGTTCCCAACTTGATCAAGTTCGGCGGCGGGATTCCGATCAAGAACTCCAAGGGGCAGATTCTCGGCGGGATAGGCGTCAGCGGCGCCTCCAAGGAAGACGACGCCGCCTGCGCACAGGCCGGGCTGGATGCGGTCAAGGCCATGCTCAAGTGACCAGCACCTCGCCCGCATCTGGCGGGCGCTGAACGCCGCCGCCGCACGCGAAATCCGCATCGGCGAATTCGCCGTGATCGCGCACGGTGGCGCGTCGTTCGGACCCGGCAGAAGCGACAAGAATGTGCGAAGTCGCCCACGCGGTCCGTCGAAGCCGTTACATTCTTGTCAGTGGATCCTTCCTCTCCTTTCGCAACCCGCACCACCCACAAGCATCTATGCTGCTGATTACACAGGAGTAACGCTCTCGCACGCTCGCGCCTCGCGACGGAACACGTCTTGCCCCCTCACCAGCGCGCCCGAAGAGGAGATTTGGAATGCGCTTCGCCCGCGGTGTGATGGTCTCGGCTGTGATCGTGTTGTGCGCTCCGTCTGTATTGCAGGCGCAGACGCTCGTATGGGACCCGAGTCCAGACCCCAATGTGACCGGTTACCGCCTCGTTTATGGCAGTCAGTCTGGCGTCTACACCGAGCAGGTGGACGTCGGGAATGTGGTGAGCTACCGGCCCTCAGGATTCGACTGGACGATTAGCCGCTACTTCGCAGCGCTTGCGTACAGCAGCAGCGGCTTGGCGAGTTCGTTGTCGAACGAAGTTCAGTGGGTTCCCACCAAAGTCACCAGCATCCAGGCGAGCGCCAGCTATCCATTGCTCGCGCGAAGGTCCGTCACGTGGACTGCCACCGCCACTGCGTCGGTTCCACTCGAGTATCGATTCTGGTTGTATCGAAAAACCGGATGGACACTGGCACAGGACTACACGGCCAGCAACACGTTCACGTGGACGCCGACGCAAGCCGACGCGGGGGCGCCGTACGGCGTTCGAGCTTTCGGCCGATGTCGACTTTCCTACGCCACCTGGAAACGAGGTGACGTGGACGGCCCTGGTTGATGCCGCGAGCACGAGCACTCTCGAGTACAGGTTCCTCGTCAACCAATCACCCAGTCCCGACTGGACGGTATTCCGCGAGTACGCAACCAGCAACGTCGCGACGTGGACCCCAACGGCGAACGGCTTCTATGCAATTCAAGGATGGGCACGCGCCGTCGGCAGCACCGCGCAATATGAGTACACCGGTACGACTAACTACTTTACCGTCTCCCAGTCGCCGCTCACGGTCACCGGGCTGACCTCCGACGTGTCTTCTCCGGCAACCACTGGCACCCCTATCAAATGGACTGCTCGCGTCATGGGCGGGTCGTCGGGGCCAATTCAGTACCAGTTCTCTCTTTATTCACCCACAACTGGCTGGAATGTGGTCCAGCCCTATGGACCGAGTGAGACGTACACCTGGACGCCCACGTGGGGAAGTGAAGGGGACTACCAGGTGCAGGTTTGGGTCCGAAGCAACGGCTCCACTCAGAATTTCGAGAGTTCGCGCGTCAGTGACACGTTCACCATTCAGCGCGCGTCGATGAAGCTGACGACCAATACGGTCTTTCCGGTGGCGCCCGGAAGCATGGTGGACTGGACAGCCGACATTCCCGATCCGACAGCCAACTTCGAATACGAGTTCTGGGTCTACTCGGTGGCAACTAGCAGCTGGTCGCTTGTCAAGACCTATGGTGCCGACCACAATTTCAGGTGGATACCGGCCAGCACCGGCAGCTATTACCTTCAAGCCTGGGCGCGACGGGTTGGTTCGTCCCTCGCCTACGAGGTCTATCGCAGCACAAACGAGCTGGTGGTATCTCAAGGTCCAGCACAACTCGTGAGTTTGACTTCGAACGTCTCGCTACCGGCGACGTTTGGCACGCCCATCACGTGGACGGCGGCAGCCAGTGGCGGAACTGCAGGCCCGCTCCAGTATCAATTCTGGAGGTGGGACAGCACCGGCTGGGTCATGGTGCAGAACTACAGTCCTCTGAACAGTTACACATGGACCCCGACTGCCAACGACGTGGGCGACCACGCGCTTCAAGTCTGGGTGCGTAGCGCCGGCTCATCCGTCTCGTACGAGTCATACAAGAGCAGCGGGGTTTTCTCCATCAACTAACGCCGCAACAAATCTCGATCTCGCTCACGCGATCGCCCGCCCGGGCGGTCGCGTGCTTCCCTTGAGCCCGCCCGCCCCGCCCATCGTTCGCAGCGCGTAGTCGCCTGCGGGCGTGGCAAAGTTCTGCCCATATCAGGAAAACGCAGAGCGCGTCTCGACTCGGTCGACCCTCCACCCACGCGCGCTGACGCGTAAGCCCCTGCAATTTCACGAAGTTGACAGCCGCCTCATGTGATTGCCCTTCGTGGCAGCACTGTTGATGTCTGACCACCGCGAATCGTCTCCGGCCGCAACCGGCAGAACTTGTCCCGATCGGTTGTGGATTGTGACGACGAACTGACGCCCGGAATCTGCCGGGCCCGTCGATGCGGCCGCATGCCCGCCGCAACGGGAGGTTCGTGCATGGTCCGCTTCGCCTGCTTACGGATCGCTTTCGTCCTGCTGATCTGTGCCGCCGGTTCTGCCGGACGCCTCTCGGCACAGGAACTCGAGCGCGCAACTCTTGACGATGGGGCAGTGGCGACGCTGGCCACACCCACAGCGTTGCCCGCACCCGCGCGGCCTTTACTCAACACGGCCGAAGTTGGCCGGGCCCGCGAACGACGTCCCGATTCACTCGTCCCGCTGTACGTCTCGTTCGGCACCTTGCAGGTACTTGATACCCACTCGACATGGCGCGCGATCGACCGCGGCGCCGTTGAAGCCAATCCAGTGTTACGAGGGGTCGTTGGAAATCAGGTCGGCCTGGTTGCGCTGAAGGCCGCCGGGACGGCTGGGCTCATCTACGCGAGCGAAAAGATGTGGAAGAGGAACAGGACCGCCTCGATCGTTTTCATGATCGCGGCGAATTCCGCAATGGCATGGGTTGTTCAAAACAACTATCGGGCGGTGAACTAGTCTTGACCGAGGGGCTTCGCCCCTCGGAATCCTCTACACGCGCCCTCGCTACACGCGCCCTCGCTCGCCGCTTCGCCGGCTCGCTCCGGTCGCGTGGCTCGCTCGCGCCGCTACTCCCGACCTCCCGGTTTATGAGATAGGTTCTGGGTGGGCCGGCCACTAGGCAGGGCCTGCACGCTCACTTCCATCCCACTGCGGCGGCAAGCTTCTGCAAGACTCCAGGCTGCTCGCCGGCGACCGAGACCTGATCGAGAATATCGAGGCACTCGCCAATGCTTTTTGCCACGCCAATCCTCAGGCTGCGCGCCCGGCGGGCCGTCGCCTCGTTGCCTGACGGCACAATCAGGATTGGCTTCGCGTGACCCTCTGACATCACATCCAGACAGTTCTGGGGGCTATCGTCGACGTGGTAGTCCAGCCGCAGGGCCTTCGCGGCAGCGCCGCGCGAGCCGCCGATCACCAGCACGCTCGGGACGTCGAACCCCTGCGCCAGAAGCCAGCGCTGCGTCTGACGCTGCACCGTCTCGCCGACCGTCTCGGGCCGCTGGGTAATGAAGAAGACTTCCCACCGATGGCGGATCATCTGATCCCGGATCCGCTGGACCGCCGTTGGGTCGAGCGGCTTGAGCGTTGTCCAGAAACCCGGCGTCGACCGGATCGCGTTCCAGATTGCTTCGGAGCGCCGCCGAGTATCGTCGAGGCTGCCGGCGTCCAGGGCTTGCCCACCGGAGCCTTGGCGAAGGTGGGTTCCTGTAGCTGACCCGCCCGACTGTTTTTCCTCCGCTTCTTCCGGCAACTCCGGCCGAATCGCCTTTCCGCGGCCAAACAGACGCACTTCCACCTCGTGAAAGGCGGATGAGAAATCCGCGAGTACGCCATCCATATCAAACCCGATTCTCAGCGGCATTCGAAAAAATCCTGCTCTCCCTCAGCGGCGATCAATCCGTCTGGCAAATTCGAGTGTGATCGGTCTCGAAGACGGCTGGCCCGTTTCCGTCCGGCCTGGTGTGGCACGCCGCAATCGTGGCTCCGTCACACCACCCTCTTCTGCCGGATCGTCGATGTTCGCAGGATTGTGCAGGGCGATTGCGCAGATGATGGTGAAAAGCACGGCGTTACCGGGCATCTGCAGGCTGAACTCGACGGTCTCCTGACAGGCAATGGACAGTAGCGACGTCACCGCGCCGGCACGAAGCCACCATCCCATCGAACCTCGTCCATCGTACATGGACCGCGACACGTTGCGAACGAAAACTCCGATACACGCGATCACTGGCAGGACCAGTAGGAGGCCACCTTCAGCTGCAATCTGGAAATAATCGTTGTGTGATTGCGCGAAGAAATACTCGAGCTCGTGGTGCTGATAGAAGAGGGCGGCGGCCCAGTACGTATTGAGTCCCGTCCCCGCCAGCGGAAAGTCTCGCACCACGCTCCAGGCGTCAGTCCATGCGCCCCGCCGATTGTTGAACTCCCCCCAGTCGCCGGCGGCGAACCGGCTGGCAAGGACCTCAGGGCCGGACCATACGACGACGATGATGACGAGGAGCACGAAGCACGCCGTAGAGGCGAGTCTCCGCGAACGTGTATCAGACGTGCTCACAACGAACGACGCCATGATCATGAGCGACAACATGAAGGCCGCGATCCCAGACCTCGACATCGTCAACATCAGCGAGAGCGCCATGATGACCGCAGCAGCGGCAACCAGAATGAGCTGACTTGCCTCGGGCGAGGAAAACCACAGCACCTTGTGCCGCCAGCCGGGTTTGAGTCCCCGCATGCTGCGATGAATCCCGCCAGACAGCAGCGCCAAAGTGAGCGGGAGCGCCATCAGCATCCATCCGGCGAAATGATTCCTGTTGACGAACGGTCCGAACGGCATCCGGCCGATGTCAAGAGGCCAAAGCCCGTAGATGGCTCCCGTGTACAGGGGCTTCTGGATGATTCCGATCAGCGCCAGGATGACGCCGAACACGGTCAGCGCCTGAACCAGGCGGCGGCTTCCCGTCGCCGATAAAAGGCGAGCCGTTCCGACGAGGAGGAGCGCCAATGAAGCGTAGAGCGCGAAGGCCACGAGCGTGTCGTTTGGCCAGACGGAGATTGCGTGCCAGCGCATCAGGCCGGCGGCAAAGGCGGGATTCAGCTTGTGAAGCAGATCCACCGTGTGTGGGCTGAAGATCGATAGCGTGTGTACTGGCAGCGGAAACAATTGAACGAGAATGGCGCCTGCCAGCACGGTGAGGACCAGCCGCAACGGTGCGTCGGCCGATTTTACCGGCGCGTCGCGAGCGACGTAGATTGCCAGACATCCCGAGAGGAGGCACACGCCGGCGAGCGGCCAGTATGCCCACGCATAGACCCCGCCGAAGGCCAGGGCGCCCCACACGATCGCACACAGAGGAAGCACCTGCGCCAGCGCGACCGCTCGATCCCTGGAGGGGGCACCGGCATTCGCGGCGACAACTGGAGCAGCGTGAATCACTGCAGATCCCTCGGCGAGAAGCTCGGGCGAAACGTCTTCGGCCGATCCTGCACCGCGGTGTCGAGTGCGACGAGATCGGGCATCGCAACCGGCTCGGGCGATTCGTAATCGCCGAATTCGAGCGGTATCAACCAGCCGCGCCAATTGCACGTGTCGCAGCGGAACAACCGCTGTACGGAGCTGGTACGGCGCAGGCGTTCAGCGATCGTGCGGGCGCGCGATCGATGCAGGGTCGCCGATTGACAGTGCGGACATGATTGTTTGAGAAAGGCGTCGGTCGCCGGACTCAATCTGGCCGGCGAACCGTCGACGAGCGCACCAGGTCGATCGGCGATCGCAGAGGACTGCGTCGAGTCTTCGCCCGCCGACGACAGTCCGACAAGCGCCTCCAGAGCGGTGAGCACCGATTCCCGCCGGCCCTCGGCGGCGGCCCGTTCGAGTGCCGAGATCGACGAAGGAAAATCATCAGCCGGCGATGTGC
>Ga0310810_10010145_pt1 | contig 10951 bp, 11 predicted proteins | sample NCmetagenome_FD_207641 | JGI IMG/M metagenome (GOLD analysis project Ga0310810, IMG submission 207641) | Soil microbial communities from experimental microcosm in Duke University, North Carolina, United States - NC | ecosystem: Engineered > Artificial ecosystem > Soil microcosm > Unclassified ... | reverse complement strand
GACGGAAGGCCCAGCAGTCGTACGCGACGGAGACAAAGAAGCTCGCGGGCAGACGATTGAGCGCGCCAATTTTGCAGCCGATGAGCGACGTCGTTCCGCTGAAGCCCATCGGCCCGACCGACAGCTTGTTCGCTTCGTCCATCACGGCGTCTTCGATCTCTGCGAGGCGGGGATCGGGATTCGTATCATCCAGCGTTCGAAACAGCTGTTCCTTGGCGTGCAGATAACCGGACGTGCGATCGCCGCCGACGCACACGCCAACCGCTCCAGGACTGCATCCCTTTCCCTGCGCTTTCCAGACCGCGTGAAGAATGCATTTGCGGACGCCATCGAGCGTGCGATCGGCACGGCCCAGATGATCGAGCTCGGTCGGAAGCGCGTACTGTGCGTTCGTGTTTTCGCAGCCGCCGCCCTTCAGAATCAGTTTGATCTCGACATCGGGGTTTTCCCACTGATCGAAATGAATGATGGGCGTTCCCGGTCCGAGATTGTTCCCGGAGTTTTCCCCGGTGATGGAGTCGACAGAATTCGGACGCAGTTTGCCGAGTCGCGTCGCTTCGGCGACCGCTTCGCGAATCTTGCCACGCATCCAGATCTGATTCGTGCCGACGGGCACCCGCACTTCGAAGGTCGGCATTCCGGTGTCCTGGCAGATGGGCCCCTCGCACGACGCCGCCTGATCGATGTTCTGCGCGATGATGGTCAACGCCTGACCCGCTCGCGTCTGCGGAGCCTCGGTGCGCACGGCCATTCCCATGGCGGCGCGCACATCAGGCGGAAGATCCGTCGAGGTTCGGGTGATCAGCTGGACGACGCTGTCGAGGAAAGCTGGAAGCATGGAGAGCAGTATAATCCGCGAGAGGTATGAAGTTCCGCACCGAGCGGGATCCCCTTGGCGATGTGCGCGTGCCCGCCGAGGCCTACTACGGCGCCCAGACTCGCCGCGCGGTCGAGAATTTTCCCATCAGCGGCCTCACCGCTCCGCCGGAGCTCGTGACCGCCACCGTTCAAATCAAGAAAGCTGCAGCCGACGCGAACGCGGCGCTCGGACGACTGAACCCGGATGTCGCCAGCGCGATCATCGAAGCCGCCGACGAAGTCCTCGGCGGCCGCTTGCGCGATCAATTTGTCGTGGACGTCTACCAGGCGGGCGCCGGCACGTCTCACAACATGAACACCAATGAGGTCCTCGCCAACCGCGCCGCCGAACTACTCGGTGGAGCACGTGGCAGCTACACCCGAGTTCATCCGAACGATCACGTCAACATGGGACAGTCCACCAACGACGTGTTTCCGACCGCAACCCGGCTCGCGATTCTCGCAATGGTGACACCGCTCCGGCAAGCGGCAACGGACCTCGCCCAAGGACTGGCCGACAAGAGCGGCGCATTTGCGCACGTGTTGAAGACCGGCCGCACGCATCTGCAGGACGCGGTACCGATCACGCTGGGTCAGGAATTCGGCGGATACGCGGCGAACATCGAGCATGCCGTGGCCGAACTCGTGGCCGCGTCGAAGCCTCTCCTCGAATTGAATCTTGGCGCCACCGCGGTCGGTACCGGCCTCAACGCCGGCAACGACTACACGACGAGCGCCGTCGCGCGTCTGGCTGAATACACCGGGCAGGCGGTGCGGCCCGCGGCCAATCTTTTTCGCGTCACCCAGAGCATGGGAGACATCCTGGCGTTCTCGGCAGCGCTTCGAAGGCTCGCGGTCGAGGTCAACAAGATCGCGTCTGACCTCCGCCTTCTGAGCAGCGGGCCGCGCGCCGGACTCGCCGAGATTCGACTGCCGCCGGTGCAGCCGGGCTCGTCGATCATGCCGGGCAAGGTGAATCCTTCGGTGCCGGAGATGGTCAACCAGGTGTGCTTCCAGGTGTATGGCTGCGATGCCGCCATCCTTGCGGCCGCCGACGGCGGGCAGCTCGAGCTGAACGTGATGATGCCGGTCATCGCGTGGAATGCCATTCATGCCACGCGCATTCTCACCAACGCGATGCGGGTGCTGCTCGACCGCTGCATTGCCGATACTCGCGCCGACGAGGAGCGGTGTCGCGAACTGCTCGATCGAAGCACGGCGCTGGCAACCGCTCTGAGCCCTTATATTGGATATGCGGCGACTGCCGAAATCGCCAAGGCCTCGGTGACGTCCGGCCGGCCGATTCGCGATCTGGTCCGCGAACGAAAGCTGCTTTCCGATCGCCAGCTCGGAGAGGTCCTTTCGGCCGAGGCAATGACGTCTCCTGGAGTGCCGGGTCAGAAAAACAATGAGCAGCAAATACCTTCCAACCCTCGCGATCGCGTTGTTCGTTCTGACGGCAGCCAGCGCGGCGCCTCTCGCTCAACACACGCGGCTCTTCCGGCCGGAGGATCTCAGCGAGCTCGAGCAACCGGACCGCGACGAGTGGCAGCGCCCGGACAAGATCATGGACGCGCTGGGCATCGGCGAAGCAAGCGTCGTCGCTGACCTCGGCGCCGGCAGCGGCTGGTTCACGATCAAACTCGCGGGCCGGGTCGGTCCCAACGGCATGGTCTACGCCGAGGACATCCAACGGCCGATGATTCAGGCGATCAAGATCCGCGTCGATCGTCTCGGGTTGAAAAACGTGACGACGGTCCTCGGCAAGGACACCGATCCGCAAATCCCGGTGCCGGTCGACGCCGTCCTGATTTGTGACGCGTACCACGAGATGGAGCAGCCCGTCGCGCTGCTCCGGAACATGGCGGCCAAGCTGAAACCGGGCGGCCGTATCGGCATTGTCGATTTCACCAAGGACGGCGGCGGGCCAGGTCCCGAAATGGACGATCGCGTCGATCCTGAGACGGTAATTCGCGACGTGCAGGCCGCGGGACTCGTGCTCCGGTCGCGCGAAACCTTCCTCAAGTATCAGTACCTGCTGGTGTTTGAAAAACCGCCATCATGATCGCGGCGCCGCCGTTTTTCACCGCCTATCAGTCGCTGGTCAACGCAGAACTCGATCGCCTGGTCGCCGGCGACGGCAACGCCGTCTCCAAATCAATGGCCTATACCGTCGGTGCGCCGTCCAAGCGCGTCCGTCCCGTGCTGACGCTGCTCGCGGCAGAACTCTGTGGCGGCACACTCGTCGCGCGCGCGGTCCCCGCTGCCGCGGTCATGGAACTCGTGCACGCATCGTCGTTGATCCTCGACGATCTGCCGTCGATGGACGATGCGCCGCTTCGACGCGGGCGGAAGGCGAACCACCTCGAATTCGGCGAGGCCATGGCGATACTCGCGGCGTTTGGCCTGTTGAACCTCGCCTACCGCACGCTCGGTCGGGCCTACGAGCCGGACGTATCGGCGCGCCTGATATCGATTCTTTCGGATGCCGTCGGCCTCGACGGCCTCATTGGCGGACAAGCCATCGACCTGGTCGCGACGGATCAGCAAATCACCTTTGAAACGCTCGAGCGGATTCATCGAGGCAAGACGGGAGCGCTGTTCAGCGCGGCGGCCACAGCTGGCGCGATTGTGTCGGGAGCGTCGGGCGATGCCGTGCGATCGCTGGCCGCGTACGCGAAGAACCTCGGGCTCGCATTTCAAATCATCGACGACCTTCTCGACGTGCAGGGCACTCCAGCCGAGACCGGCAAGGCCGCCCGCGAGGATGTGAAGAAAACCACGTTTGTGTCCTTTAGTGGTGTCGAGGGCGCCCGCCAACTCGCGACGGAACTCTGCCAGACCGCGGATCGCGCGCTCGAGCCGTTTGGCAAGCGCGCCGATCGACTGCGCGAGCTCTCGGCCTTCGTCGCTGCCCGAAGCTGGTAACGTTAGAGCGTGCCGGACCCCGCCGAAAAAATCCGCGTAGACGAACTGCGTCAGCAGCTGCGAGCGCTTGGCTATCTCGACGCGGGCGTCAATCGATTCGTCCTGCGGCCGGCGACGGACCGCCGTCGTCGGTCGAGCATCGCGCTTCTCGCCGCGCTGCGGGTGAGTGCCCTCGCGGCGATTCTGCTCGGCCCGGCCGCGGCTGTCGGGATGAACGGACGCTTCCCAGGACTCATCACTGGTTCACGGGATGCCACCGTGGTCGCGGCATATCTCGGCGTGCTGTTCGGCGCAGCTGTGTTCGTGGTCACGTTCGCCATCGCCCTGACCGTTGCGGCACTGGCGAGCGGCGGCGCCGTCAGTCGCGCCCGGCTTCTCTCACGCGTGGCCGGCGCCGTGGTCGCGATCGTTTGTCTGGGGTATCTCACCCTGTGGTGGCGCAGCGCGAGCGCGGGCTTCGGATGGAGCGCGCCAGCGTGGACGGCGTTCGCGCTGGCGGTTGCGGTCGCGATCAGTCTGCTCCTCGGGCACGTCAGTGCTTCAGCCGCCTTTGCGGTGGCCATCGCCCGTCACGGCCACGCGACTCCATTGGACCCGTCGACCGACGTGCCCTCCGTGTCCTCGCGAACTGGCTGGCGGCCCACGATTGTGGCGGCGGCGCTTGCGTTCACCGGCGCCGCGGTGCTGCTGGCGATTACCGCACCACGAGAAGGAGGCGCCAGGGCGCGCGCTCCGCTTGCTGTCGTTTCGAGCGGCGTCCGAGTGCGAGTGATTGCGATTGACGGAGTCGATCCGGGCGTCCTCGATGAGGCGGTGGCGAGCGGCCGGATTCCTGCCCTCGCGCGCGCGCTCACGCGAACGCGAGCGACGCTCGAGCTCGCTGATTCGGCAAGCCCGCGCGATCCGGCGCGGGCGTGGACGACCGTCGCGACGGGCGAACCGCCCGAGGTCCACGGTGTCCGGGGGCTCGAAACGCGGCGCGTGGTCGGGCTGCAGGGAGCGATGACTGCCGATGAACGCTCGCAGATCGCCACGACGATCCGTGCGGCGACCGATCTACTGCGGCTGACACGTCCATCGGTCGCGAGCGGAAATGAGCGCCGGGTGAAAACGATCTGGGAGGTTGCAGCCGACGCGGGGCTTCGCACCCTGGTTGTGAATTGGTGGGCGACGTGGCCGGCGTCCTCCGCAGCCGATGGCGCGATCATCCTGAGCGACCGGGCGGCGCTCAGGTTGGAACACGGCGGCGGGCTCGATGCCGAAATTGCCCCCGCGTCCGTCTACGAGCGCCTGCGCCCACGATGGCCCGCGCTCCGAGGGCAAGCGATCGCCGACGCACACGCCGCGTCGAGTGATCTGTTTTGGAGCGGGATGGATGTGGGCGGAGCGCTGGCACGCTCGAGCGAGCTCGACGCGATTCAACTGGCGTTGGTGCGTGAGGTTTCGGCGCCGGCGCCGGATCTGTCGGTGGTGTATCTGCCGGGGCTGGATATCGCGCAGAACACGCTGCTCGGTCCGGGCGATACGGCGGTCGCCCCATCCGCCGTCGCAACGCGGCTTCGGGCGCTGCGCGACTACTTCGTCTTTCTCGATCGGCTGCTCAAAAACGTCCTCACACCTGCCGACTCCGAGCTGGTCGTGGTGATCACCGAACCGGGCCGCGTGGCCACATCGGGCACGGCGGTATTCGGCATAGACGGCCCACCGATCGCGGCGAATGTCTCGCTTCGCGGACGGCCGGTCGACATCGCTCCGACGATTCTCCACGTGCTTGGCATTCCACTCAGCGGGGAACTGGCCGGAACGCCTCTGACCCTTTGCTTTGACCCAGACTTTCTGCGCCGCTATCCGGTGCGCAGGGTGGCGACCTACGGACCGCCAGCGCCTCAACGTCAGGCTCGCTCGGGACAGCCGCTCGATCAGGAGATGATCGATCGGCTCCGGAGTTTGGGATATGTGAAATGAGCCGGGAGTTGCCGGTGGCCGAATACGGAGATCGCGGAGGTCACGCGACAAGATCAGTACGGAGAGGCGGAGACACGGAGAAGACTAGAGCTGGTTTCAAAACTGTGGCCGCTGAAATTCTGAGTGCTGATTCTTGAATGCTGAACTGCCCGAACGCTTCGCGTCCGATGTCTTTTCAATCAGCAATTAGCAATCAGCATTCAGCATTCAGCATTCAACACGTTCGGGATGAGTCACTAGTTGGTTAGTCCCCGTGCCTCCGTGTTGATCTCGTTCCGTGTTCTCCGTCTCCTCCGTCGGCCTCCTTCACGACGCGCCACAGACCGGGCATCACTGCGGCCGCGACGAGCAGCTTGAACACGTCGACCGGTAGAAATGGATACAAACCGGTACGAAGTGCGGCACTCAACCCGACGGCCGGACGCGCGAAGAGCGCCAGCCAGAGAACCCCGAAGGCAAAGATCACAGCAAGGCCGCACGCCATCGCGATCACCGACGTGACGTAACGGCGATCGAGGCCACGCTCGGCGAGCCATCCGGTCACGTATGCCGCAAAGGGGTACGACATGAGATAGCCGCCGGTTGGGCCGATCAGCCGAAGCGCTCCTTGCGGCAATGCGGGAGATGCCGCGAACACAGGCAGGCCGGCGATTCCAGCCAGCAGGTAGAGAACCTGCGTCAGCATGCCAAGCCGGGCGCCGAGCACAGCGCCGCCGAGGAGGACGACCATCGGTTGGAGAGTCAGAGGAACCGGCGTGAACGGCAGCGGGATACTGACCTGTGCGGCGGCGGCGGTCAGCGCCGTAAAGAGCGCCACCGAGGCGACCCGGATCGCGAGGCCCATCCTCGCGCCGGCCACCGCGCTCGTCAGCAGCGTTCCACGCATCTCGAGCGAATTCTGCATAGCGCGGGATTGTACTATGAAGAGAGAATGGCTGATTTTCGATCGTTGATTGCTGATTTCTGATTGCTGATTGCCGATCGGCGAGATCATCATCAATCGACAATCAGCCATCAACGATCAGCAAGCTTATGAAGACTGCTCTGACGATTGCCGGCAGCGATTCCGGAGGCGGCGCCGGCATCCAGGCCGACCTGAAGACGTTTGCCGCGCACGGCGTGTTTGGCACGAGCGCGATCACGGCGATCACCGCGCAGAACACCCGCGGTGTCGTGAGCTGGCAGGCGCTCCCGGCGGACCTCGTCATTGCTCAGATCGAAGCGGTCATCGGCGACCTGGGCGCCGACGCGGTGAAGGTCGGCATGCTCGCGACATCCGCCATCGTCGAAGCGGTGGCGGCGACAGTTCGCGCGCTCGATCTGCCCCAGGTGGTCGTCGATCCCGTCATGATTGCGAAAGGGGGCGACCGGCTGCTCGAAGCGGACGCGGTCGCCGCGATGCGTTCGGAACTGTTGTCGATCGCGCATGTCGTGACCCCGAACGTCCCCGAAGCGGAAGTGCTGGCAGAGATGCCAATTCGCTCGGTTGAGGATATGCGGAAGGCGGCTGAGCGGATCCTGCGCATCGGTCCGCGCGTCGTACTGGTCAAAGGTGGGCATCTCGAAGGGCCGGAATCGATAGATGTGGCGTGCAGCGAAGGGAGCCGCTTCGAACTGCGGCGGCCGCGCGTCGTCTCGCGGCACACGCACGGGACCGGATGCACGTTGTCGTCGGCCATCGCCGCTAACCTCGCTCGCGGATTGACGGATCGCGAGGCGCTCGAAAACGCCCGCGATTACCTCGACGGCGCAATCCGGCATGCGCCGGGCCTTGGTGCGGGCCACGGGCCGCTGAACCATTTCTGGCGCGCGGTATACTGAACGCAATGCTGGACGCCCGCTTCCGCGTGGCCCCCAATCCTCTTGACGTCAATGCGGTGACCGCGATTGTGTCGTCGGCCGACTGCGGGGCGGTCACGTCGTTCGTTGGGCTGGTCCGCAATGAAAACAGTGGACGCCGGGTGCTGTGGCTGGAGTATGAAGCGTACGCGCCGCTGGCCGAGAAGGCGTTCGCCCGGATCGACGAAGAAGCGGGTGAACGCTGGCCGTCAGTCGGTCTCGCCATCCACCATCGGATCGGCCGCATAGAAATCGGAGACGCCAGCGTCGTCATCGCCGCGGCATCTCCACATCGCGCCGAGGCGTTTGCCGCGTGCCGGTACGCGATCGAGCGGATCAAGCAAATCGCGCCGATCTGGAAGCACGAGCATTTCGAGGGTGGCGACATCTGGATCGAGGGAGCAACCGCCGATCCGATGGATGAAGACGCAAAGCGGATGGCATTCGCGCAATGCACGTAACGGTTCACTTGTTTGCCCGGTTGCGGGAGATGGCGGGTGCAGGCGAGGTTCGGCGCACGCTTCCCGAAGGCGCCAGCGTACGCGCCGCGTGGGACTCACTCGTCGGCGAGTTCCCGGAAATGGACGACTACTCGAAAGTCGTCTCCTGCGCGGTGAATGAAGACTACGCGCGCATGACGACGGCGTTGAGTGACGGCGACGAGGTGGCGTTTCTGCCGCCGGTGTCGGGAGGCTGAAGTCACGTGGCGAACGCGCGCGCGGGTGAGCCCACGCGAGCGTCCCTCGACTTCGCTCGGGACGCCCTGAGCATCGTCGAAGGGCGGAGTCGGGCGTGCGGGCCCCCGCGAGCGAGCGTGCAGGGGAGTCCGAGGGGCGAAGCCCCTCGGAGCAATAAATGTTCGACAAATTAAGCGCCGTCGAGGCGCAATACGAACGGCTGATGACGGAAATGGCCGACCCGGCAGTGCAGGCGGATCAGGCGAAGTTCCGCGCGCACTCGAAAACGCTCGCCGAAATCCAGCCGCTGGTCGACCGATTCCGCGAGTACAAGGATGTCATCTCGGAGCTCACCACCACCGAAGAGCTGACGAAAGATCCGGACATGCGCGAGCTCGCGCAGGAGGTGCTGACCACGCTCGAGGGACGACGCGATCAGCTGTTGGCCGATCTCAAGGTGCTCCTCGTTCCGAAGGATCCGAATGACCAGAAGAACGTCGTGCTGGAAATCCGGGCGGGCGCCGGTGGCGATGAAGCCGCCTTGTTCGCGTCGGATCTGTTCCGCATGTACTCCCGTTACGCTGAGCGCCAAGGCTGGCGAGTCGAGGTGCTCAACCTGAGCGGGAGCGGCGCTGGCGGAACGAAGGAAGTCACGGCGACGATTGAGGGGCGCGGCGTGTACAGCCGGCTCAAGTACGAAAGCGGCGTGCACCGCGTCCAGCGTGTGCCCGCCACCGAGGCGAGCGGCCGCATCCACACGTCGACGGCAACGGTGGCCGTCCTGCCTGAAGCGGAGGAAGTCGACATCCAGATCGATCCGAAGGACCTGCGAATCGACACGTTCTGTTCGAGCGGCCCGGGAGGCCAGAGCGTCAACACGACGTACTCGGCCGTCCGTATCACGCATATTCCGACCAATACCGTCGTGTCGCAGCAGGACGAAAAATCCCAAGTGAAGAACCGCGCGAAAGCGATGAAGGTGTTGCGCTCCCGTCTCTATGAGATGGAGCTGCGGCGACAGCAAGAGGCGATCGCAAAGGATCGCCGGACGCAGGTTGGCACCGGCGACCGGTCGGAAAAAATCAGAACCTACAACTTCCGCGAGAACAGAATCACAGACCACCGGATTGGGTTCACGATGCACCAGTTGACCGAGGCGCTCGATGGCAGCCTCGACGATCTGATTGACGCAGCCGTGACCCACTTCACCTCCGAAAAACTGAAGGAAGCGACCGAGAACGACTCAGACGGAGACGCCGCCACCGGCACAACCGGTTGATGTCCCCGCTCCACGAGCGTTTGGCCGACGCGCGGGCACGACTGGTTCGCGCTGGCATTCCCAAGGACGAAGCCGCGCTCGACGCGGAAGTTCTCGCGCGCCACGTGCTCAACTGCGATCGAGCCACCCTCCTGACGCGGGCGACTGATCCCCTGCCCTCGGCGTTCGGCCGGATCTATGACGAACTCGTGCAGCGACGAACCACCAGAGAACCGGTTGCCTACATCATCGGACACCGCGAATTCTGGGGACTTGAGTTTGACGTCACGCCTGACGTCCTCATCCCCCGTCCCGAAACCGAGCTGGTCGTCGAGGAAGCCTTGTCGGCCTTTCCCCACAGGCCGGTCGTACGGACGGTGATCGATGTCGGGACCGGCAGCGGCTGCCTGGCCGTCGTACTCGCAATCGAATTCGCGTCAGCCGGTGTCGTCGGCGTCGATTCGTCACCGACGGCACTGCATGTCGCCCGCGGCAATGCGGACCGGCACAATGTTTCGGAGCGGGTCTCGTTTGTTCACGGAGATCTTCTGCGGAACGTACATCGGTCCGCAGATTTGATCGTGTCCAATCCGCCCTACGTGCCGGACGACGATGCCGCGACCCTTCAACCCGAAGTCGCTCGATTCGAGCCGGCGTCAGCGCTGTATGCCGGGCCGGACGGGCTCGGTGTGATCCGCGCCCTGCTCGAACAAGCGCCTGACTGCCTTGCACGCGAAGGGCGGCTCATTGTTGAATTCGGCTTCGGGCAGGAATCAGCCGTCCGAGAGGCGGCGCTCCGGTCAGGCTGGACGACCGAACGCGTCCGGCGCGACTTGCAAGGCATCCCCCGGGTCGCGGTACTGAGGAGGTAACGTGGCGGATTGTCTTTTCTGCAGAATTGTTGCCGGCGAGATCCCGGCAACCATCGTCTATCAGAACGACCAGGTCGTTGCCTTCAGGGACATCACGCCGCAGGCACCGACGCACGTTCTCGTCGTTCCTCGCCGGCACATCGCCAGCCTCAGCGACCTTGCCCCGGGAGACGACGCGCTCGTCGGAGAGATGGTGCGCGCCGCGGCGGGAATCGCCAAAGAGGCGGGCCATGCCGATCGGGGCTATCGGACGGTCTTCAACACCAACGCCGACGCCGGACAAACCGTCTTTCACATCCACCTTCATCTGCTCGGAGGCAGGAAGATGGGATGGCCACCGGGGTGAGAAGTTAAAAGTTAAAAGTTAAAAGTTAGAAGTTAAAAGTTAAAAGACCAGAAAGAATGGCGTTGAACATTCGCCGGCTCACGACGCTGGAAGAGTGCCGTCAGGTTGCGGCGCTCGAGAAGGCAGTGTGGGAATTCGCCGACGCCGAGGACGTCGTGCCGCCTGCCCTCCTGATCTTGTCCATCAATCGAGGCGGGCTCCTGCTGGG
>Ga0310810_10010142_pt1 | contig 10952 bp, 14 predicted proteins | sample NCmetagenome_FD_207641 | JGI IMG/M metagenome (GOLD analysis project Ga0310810, IMG submission 207641) | Soil microbial communities from experimental microcosm in Duke University, North Carolina, United States - NC | ecosystem: Engineered > Artificial ecosystem > Soil microcosm > Unclassified ... | reverse complement strand
TGGACCTTCAGCACCGCGACACTGCCAGCGTAGTAACAGCCGTCCACCAGAGGCTTGCCGGGTGGTGGCGCTAAGCCACATGACCCGCCAACGACAGCGATTGAAAAGACGAGAAGAACTGTCCGAAGCAAGTGGGTCATGCTCTTGTGTAGCTGCCGCGCGAATGTCCGCAATGGGTGGAAAGCTGCCATTGATCGGGTGAATTCTGAATTAAGCGGACAGCTATTTAGCCGTTTAGTGCATCCCGAGCCGCTCTCTTGCCGTTGCAAGCATTTCCTTGAACCGCGCGTCGTTGCGGATGGTGTTGAAATCCGGATCGGCTTCCAAGTGGCGAATATGCGTCTTGCTCTGCACCCTTTCGAAATAGGGCTGGAGCACATCGAGCGCGCCTTCCGGATCGCTCAGCTCCAGGGCCAATGAGCACGCGAGGTTGTACCGCATCGAAAGATTGTCCGGATCTAGCAATAGCGCCCGGCGGATCCACTCTTGCGCCCTGTCGCGGTCGCCAAACATCGACAAGGCCGCTGCGCCCATTCCGAGCGCCGGTCCGTTCGCAGGTTCCTTCGCGATCGCCCGCTCGGTTCTTTCAAGGCAGATTTTCGCGGCGCGGCGCATGTTTTCCCGGTCGCCAATTGCGTTGTAGCAAGACATGAGCAGGCCCGGATTGCTGTAATCCGTGTCCATCAGCGAGGTCGCCTTCTCGAAAAAGGGGATCGCTTCGGAGACCCTGCCCGACCGAAAAAGCAAACGCGCTGCTTCCCGGTTCACTTCCCAGGAGTCTGGCCCAAGCTGCAGCGCGGCCCTGATCTGCTGTTCCGCTTCTTCCGGCTTTCCCTCCTCTTCGAGATAGCGGGCCTTGATACAGTGGGCTTCTGGCAGCTTCTGATTGATCTCAAGCGCACGCTCGGCAGCGGGAAGAGCGTTCTCGTCTTCCTTGGCGTGCCAGAAACGGAGCTCTGCCTGGGCAAGCGCCATGAGCGCCCAGGCGTCGGCATAGTGCGGATCAAGGAGCGTTGCATGCCGGCAGATTCGAACGATCGATTCCTCCCGACGCGGATCGCCGAACGTACCAGTGATCCACTGCTGCCGCGCCATCAGGTAGAGATTGTAGGCGTCGACGTTGGACGTTCCACGGCTCTCGATCGCGCTCTTCTCCTTGGGCAGGAGCTTGACCTCCAGCGCGTCGACGATCGCCTTAGATATTTCGTCCTGAATTTCGAAAATGTCGGTGAGATCGCGGTCGAAGCGGGAGGCCCAGACATGGTCACCCTTGGCCCCGTCGATTAGCTGAGCATTGATCCGAACACGGTTGCCGGCCTTTCGAACACTGCCTTCAAGAACATGCGTCACGCCAAGCTTTTGTGCGACTTCCTTCACGTCGAGCGATTGCCCCTTGAAGGTGAACGAGGTGTTCCGGGCGACCACCGAGAGGGCGGAAACATTCGACAGGTCGGTGATGATGTCTTCGCTGATCCCGTCGCTGAAATATTCCTGCTCGGGCTCGCCGCTCATATTGACGAACGGCAGCACGCAGACAGACGCCTTTTTCTGCGCGGGCTCGGCTTCCTCGGCCTTGCTAACCTCTTCAGGGCTTCCGTTCGAACCACAAGTGCGCCCGATAGCGTCGAGAACATCGCCGAGGGCATCGGGCCGACCGTCTCCGGACCATGCGCCAAGATTAATCGTATGGAACTGGCGGAAACCAAGTGGCGGCTTGATAGAGCCCAATGAAACCGGGACGAGGCGGCCGCTATCGCGACCCTCTGCCGCTTCATCCTGTACCCATGCCGATTGGATGGAGGTATCCGACCAAAGCACAACGACTGCTTCGGCATTCTTGAGGGCACGGTCGATCTCTTCGGAGAAACGAGATCCGCCGTGCAGATGACGGTCCCACCAGACGTCATGTCCGGCTACCGCGATGCCATCAGCCAACTGCTTGGCTGCGTCTACATCGTCCCGCGCATAGCTGAGAAAAACTCGCGACACGGATCCTCCAGCCTCAGTCGCACCTCTCTGCGCTGATTGACGGGTAGGCGCAAGCTAAGCGGTGGATGCAAATCTAGCGGAGAGAGAGCCGTTACGGCTCAATGTACGCAATGGGTCGATTATGGCCGCTACGGGTGGAAAGCGGTCATTTGAGTTCGCCTAGCCCCTCTCTTCGTTGGTCCTCTGTCCGTAGCGCCATGGCCACTACGTCAGCTGACCATTCGCGTGCGCAGGAAGGCGGCGGACTTCATTCAAGCGCAATGAAGGGGCCTATCGGTCCCATTCATGCGTTGATGCGCAGATAGGGTAGCGTTCAAAAAGGAATTATAAATGTTCAAGCTTCTTCTCGCCGCGGGCGCCGCGTCGCTCGCCTTCGCCGCGCCGGCCGCCGCCAAGCCGGACCACGCCCAAGGGCATGGAAATCAGGCCAAGCAAGGCCAAATCAATCATCCTCGTGAACACTCGCCGGATTTCCGGAACGCCCATCAGGGCTATGCTTCGTCGACGTACTGGCGCAACGGCAACTGCCCGCCGGGTCTGGCCAAGAAAAACAATGGCTGCCTGCCGCCGGGCATCGCCAAGCGGAGCTTCAACGTCGGCGATCGCTGGAACGGCAACTATCGCCCGTGGACCTTCGACCAGGTCCCGCTCGACTGGCGCAACCAGTACAACCTCGACCCTATGAACCGTTATTATTACCGCGACGGCTATCTCTACAGCGTCGACCCGCAGACCCGCCTTGTCGAGAGCGTCATCCAAGCGCTAATCCACTAAGCAGAGACGGCTGAGTGCAACCGGCAACTGAGGGCGGTCGTCCACCGGCCGCCCTCTTCTTATTCCCCGAAGTACATCGTCCACGCTTCACGAGGGCACCCCCAAAAATGGCGCTCCCAAGCTCGATAACGTCCGCTGTGGGTCGATAGCGGTCATGACCGCAATGGGCGGCAAGCGGACATTGCGGTTCGGTCGTGTATGAAGGCCGAACACCGACAAAGGGAGGCGACGTTGAATTCGTACAAAGCCGTTCTACTCGCGCTCTTCGTCGGGCTTTTCGTGCCTATATCCGATGCGAACTCACAGGTTGACCATGGCGGTGTCACGCCTCTGCACAAGATTCCACCCGGCCAGTGGATCGAGAAGGTGGTGGGCGACATGGACAAGCCCGGCCAGCCCTTCGTAATCCGCATTCATCACGATGCTGGCTATGTCGTTTTGCCGCATACGCATCCAGAAGACGAATACATCACCGTTTTAACAGGCAGTTGGGCTCTCGGAATGGGGGCGCGCATCAACATGTCAGAATTAGAACCAATGGAGCGGGGAGCGTTGGGATTTGTGCCAAAGAAAATGGCGCACTTCGGGTATGCAAGGGTCGAAACAACACTGCAAGTTCACGGCATCGGGCCATTTGTAAACCTGCCGATCAATCCGGTATTTGAACTGACAGCCAGGGATGTTCTGTCCAAACCGTCGTTGCTCAAGCCCGGTGTTCCAACATCATCCAGCCCGCCAGACTGCTTTAAGTTGAAGGTTGGTGCGCATGTGCAGGGTGACAAGGGTGACGGCATCGTCGTGGGAGCACTTTGCTCACCGGCTAATCAATTCACTCAATACTGGGTTATGAAATCGAATGGTGATCGATTTTGGGCCACCCTTCAGTTCTTGAAACCCCTATAAGTCGGCCGCATCAATTGGGCGGGCCAATCGGCACATCTAAATGTCCGCAAAAGGTCGAAAGCGGTCATTAGGTCATCGGTGAATTTGGAACGATGCTAGTGTTTAGTTGGGCGCAGGCATTGTCTTTGAAAGGGGGCGCTGGTTGTCCAAGCTCGAACATCACCGCCAGTAATCACCGCCGGGGAATCGTTGGACTTCCAGACGGAACGCGCATCGGTGTCTTGATAATGGCGAGCAGCGATCGGGCAACGTCGCGGACAGTTGCCGCCATGCCCAACCGCTAGATTTCGGCGCCCCCGCTAGCAGGAGCGCCGATCCATTCTTTCAAGTCACACGCGAACCGTGCTCTTGCGTGAGCCTTCACTTGCGAACAGCGGAATGAGCTGGAAAAGCGCGGACAGCCCGACCAGCGCATATACGACCCTGCTGAGCAAGCTCATGTCACCGAAAAGCGCGGCGACCAGGTCGAAGTCGAGAAGGCCGACGAGGCCCCAATTGAGGCCGCCGACGATCAGCAGCAACAATGTTAGCTTGTTGAGAATATTCATCGAGAAGCTCCTGAGCTAGGGAAAGGATGCGGCCTCCGTCACATCGGGAGAGAGACGGTGTCGGTGACGTGGATGACACCGTTCGATTGGACGAGGTCGGCCGCGGTAACCTTAGCCACGCCGCCCTTCGCGTCGGTGATCAGCACCGAGCCATCCGACAGGCTGGCGGTGAGTGTGCCGCCTTGGACGGTGGTCAGGGTAGCCTTGCCGCCGCTCTTTCCAATCATGTCGATCAATTCGGCCGAGGTCACCTTGCCCGGCACCACATGGTAGGTCAGCACGGCGCGCAGCTGGTCGCGGTTGGCTGGTTGCAGCAGGCCGTCGACGGTGCCGGCCGGCAGCTTGGCGAAGGCGGCATCGGTCGGCGCGAAGACCGTGAAGGGGCCGCCGCTCGTCAGCGTATCGACAAGTCCGGCTGCCTTGACCGCAGCGACGAGCGTCGTGTGATCCTTTGATTTCATGGCGGCTGCCACGAGGTTGTCCTTAGTGCCGCTGCCGGCGGACACCGGACCGGGCAGGATGGCAAGAGCCGCCGCCGCTGCGAGCGCTAGCATCTTGGAAGTGTTGGTCATGAAAAAGCTCCTGTCTTCTCCCGCACGGGGAGTTGGTTCAGGAGTTAGGAACGTTGGCGAGCCGGCTCCATATGGCCTTTATGCTGCATCTAGAGACCTGCCTCGATCGCGATGCGGATTGCGTCCGCCGATGTATTGACGCCCAGCTGCTCGAGCAGCAGCGCCCGGTGCATCTTGACGGTCTTTTCGCTGATCTTGATCTCCCAGGCTATCTGCTTGTTGAGCAGCCCCCGCGCCATCAGTCCCAGGACCTGACGGCGCCGTGGGGGTAGTGACTTGACCAGCGACACCGCGTGAGCCCGGCGAGCGTCGAAGGTCGACGGGGAGTCCCACCCAAGATCGACTTGCGACCCAAGGAACCATGCAAGATTGCCGTCCCCGTCGAACAATGGGCTAATCAGCACGGCGTTGCGGAACGGGCTGCCATCCCGGCGATAGTTGAGGATATCGACGAGCACGGGCTTGCGAGAACCGATCGCGTCACGAATCCGTTCGGTAATCCATGGTTCGGTCAGCTTGCCTGCCAGAAAGCGGCAGTTGCGACCGACGATCTCGCTTTCGGAATAGCCGGTTAGCGCACCGAACGCGGCGTTTACCGCCTCAATCGGATTGTCGGCCTGGCGAGGGTTGCTGATGACGGTCGCGATCGGACTAAGGCCGATGCTATGGAACAGCTCATCGTCCGCAACTGGCATGCGCGGCTGATACCCTGTCGCGGACCGACGCGCGAGACCTAGCAAGCTGTTATGGCCAATCTCGACCCGCCTTGATGGGTCTTACGCATCTGCCTTTCCTGTGGGGGCGCAGTGGTGGCGAACTTATCGCCCGGATTCGCTCGTGTAGTCCGCGCACGGAAGTTCTAATTTATACCGACATAAACCGCGAAAGCGCCATTCTCGAAGCGCTACGAGCGGGAGCCAAGGGGTTTGTCTTAAAGGACGATCCGGAGAGCGAACTCATCGCGGCGGTCGACACGCTGGCAGTAGGCCGACGCTTTATTTCGAAACAGATTTCGCAAATTGTGTGCGACCGCTCCGCTTCTTTATCCAGTCTTTCTGAATCATGTCTCAGCAATCGGGAGCGACAGATCGTGCAGATGGTCGCCGGGGGGCTGTTGAACCGGCATATCAGCGATAATCTCAACGTCAGTGTCAAGACTGTCGAAACGCATCGCTCCAATGCAATGCGCAAGCTCAATCTGCGAACCACTGCCGATTTGGCTCGGTACGCGATCCGCAACGAGCTGATCCAGCCCTAAGTGGCATCCTTCGATCTGGTCTAGTTCAATCCCAGACGCGATGACCGCATTCCAGCCACTGCTGCCTAAAGGCTCTACCGAACGCTCATTGAAGCTCCACTTTATCCGGAGCGTCATCATGCAGCACATTCGATCCTCAAATACTTTTTCAGGCGCAAAACTGCCTCTTCGGCCAATGCACGTTTGGGGCATTCGAGCGCGGCTTCAGTTTGAAAGCAGAACCCGGGATCTAGCGCTTTTTGACGTTGCGATCGACAGCAAACTCCGCGGCAGTGACGTAGTTGCGCTCAAGGTTTCTGATGTCGTGGCAGCTGGCACGCCACGCCGGCGAGCGATCGTGATTCAGCAGAAGACCGGTCGGCCGGTGCACTTCGAGCTGACGGATCAAACACGACAATCAATTACGCGCTGGCTGGACCGACGTCCCAGCTATGGTGGAGATTGGCTATTCCCGAGCCGGTTGTGGCCTGGCCGGCACCTGTCGACCCGGCAATATGCCCGGCTCGTCAAGTGGTGGGTCAGGATGATCCAGCTGGAGCCATCTGCGTACGGCACCCACAGCCTGCGCCGGACAAAGGTATCTTTACTGTACAAGAAAACAGGCAACTTGAGAGCCTGCCAACTGCTACTAGGCCATACCAAGCTGGAAAGTACCGCTCATTACCTATGCGTTGAATTAGATGACGCCCTGTTGATGTCGGAAGCACTGGAGCTTTAGCGGCCAAACGGCAGGGTCGGGTCGAAGGCGGACATTGTGACCGTGCCCTTTTGCGGGCGAGTGTTGACACTAACCACTTGCAAAGCAGCGACAAATTTATCATCGCTAGGCTGTGGGGGTTGTTGCTTATGCCACGTAACCGGTTGCTTGCTCAGCTCGACAACGAGATCTTTCAGGCCCGAGAGTCTCTGCGCTTCTGGCGCGACCAGATGCTCCTTCTCGAGAACACGGAATTTCAGATGGCTGCTAAGCGCCAGATGATGCACCGCGAGGCCGACATAAAGCGGCTCCTCGAGACTCAGGAACAGCTACTCGAAATCGGTCGCTCGTCGCCTAATTTTGAAGCTCCAAATGTCCGAAGCGGGTCGCCTCCGCCATGACCGGAATGGGTCGGTTACGGCCGGAATGGGTGGAAAGCGGTCTTGGCCGGAATGGGTCGATGCAGACACTACCTTGGGCTCGCTCGATCCATTATTTTGGTCGGGACCAGCTTCTTACGAGGATGTCGCCATGCCATAGTTCCATGCGCTGGGACTGTGCCAAGGCGATGGCCACACTGATGGCGGCCGCTTCGTTATTTGCCTCGAATTTATGCCAACCAACCAGCACGTCGCTTGCCTTCCCAAACATGTAGACGTCGTATCGCTCGAAAGACCGACTGACAGGACGATGTTCCATCGCGAGCCTCCTGATTCAGGGGGTCTGTTGTGCGTGCCGGTGGCGGCATGGGCATTTCCCGGTGCCATGAGTCGATGCTTAACTTACTATAATTAGGAAACTTGATCTCATTTAATCGTTGATAGCCGATCGTCGTGGCTCGTTAGGGCACTCCCGACGGCTGAGAGACAAACCGCGCTCCCGCTCGACGGAGGCGAGTTTGTTTCACAATGATCCCATCCTGATTGTCGAGGACAACGTCTACCTGGCGCTCGACCTTTCCAACGCCATTGAGGACTTCAACGGACATGTCGTCGGCCCGGTTAGAACGGTGGCTGAAGCGCTGTCGCTGATCGAAAACCAGCAATTATCCGGCGCCGTGCTGGACTTCCATCTGGAGGACCGGGATTCCTCGCCGATTGCGGCATGCCTGGCGGACCAGGGCGTCCCGTTCGTCATTCATTCCTGCGTGGACCTGCCGTTCGAAATCACCAGCCTCTACCCAAGCGTCCCAATTCTAATGAAGCCGCTGCATCCCTCGTTCGTCCTCGAATGCCTGCTAACCGAAATGCGCAAAACGCAGGCGGGGGACAGGCCCATTTCGCAGCCAAGTTAGGAAAGTTCGTTAAACAGGTATAAGGACCATCCATCACCAGCCCATTACTGCGGCTAACTGGTGGCTGAGAGACATCGTCGTAGCGCTCCCGCCTAGGGGAGTGTCCGATGCCTACCGTTTCAGATCATGTGCTTGCGCCGATGGTGCGCAAGCTTCAGCTATGGCAGCCACTAACTGACCACGACACTGAAGCGGTCCTTGCTCTACCGCACACGATCCGCGCCCTGGATGCAGGTCAGTACATCGTTTGGGATGGCGACAAGCCGCAGCACTCCTGCCTGCTGCTTGCTGGATTCGCCTTTCGCCACAAGAAGGCGGGAAACGGTAGTCGCCAAATCCTCTCGATTCACATGAAGGGCGACATTGTCGACCTCCAGAACAGCCTCCTGGGTATCGCCGACCATAATGTGCAGATGCTGACTGCTGGACAGGTCGCGCTGATCCCGGTTGAAGCCATGCGTGACATTGCCTTCAGCAACCCGCATGTCGGCATGGCCATGTGGTATGAGACCTTGGTGGAAGGCTCAATCTTCCGAGAGTGGATCGTCAATGTTGGCCGGCGTGACGCCAGGACCCGCATCGCCCACCTGCTGTGCGAGTTCGCGGTGCGGCTGGAGGCAGCCGAGCTTGGCAAACATTCGAATTATGAGCTTCCCATTACCCAAGAGCAGCTTGGGGATGCAGTGTCGCTCACCCCGGTCCATGTGAATCGAACTCTGATGAAGCTCGAAGAAGATGGTCTCATCAATCGGACAAAACGCGTGATCACCATTCGCGACTGGACCGAGCTTGCCAAGACAGCCGATTTCCAGCCGCGCTATTTGCATCTGGAAGCGGTCGGCTGATCATTGGAGCGACTTGACGCTAATGACCGCAATGGGTCGAAAGCGGTCATTAGCGATCGAGACTGCAGTCGGGGTAACCGGTGAGGGAACAATCTACCAACTGAGGCAAATTCCCCTGACAAGTTAGGCAGCCTCCGTCTCCGCCAACTTCCAGTCCGCTGATGTTCACCGGCGTCCGCCATACCTCCCCTCGTGATCTGGCCTGTTGCGGATTTTGTTCCCATACTCATACCACCACGGTGCCGGCTAATGACCGCTTTCGACCCATTGCGGTCATTGGGCGTATCTTTAAGCTGAGATCATTGCACCTATCTCGAAGACGCCGATGGAGGGCTGCATGCGTCGAACCATCCTCATTCTTGGCGCAATTCTTGTTGCTTCCTGTCGAGGAGCCGAAAGCGACGGTTACCATCGGCCTCCCGCATCCTATTTCGACAATAGCGCCCATGCCGACGCATGGACCGGAGGGGCGCGAAAGCTTACTATCGCAACGCCAAAAGGCCCCCACCAGGTCTGGATCAAGCGCGTTGGCAACAATCCGAAACTCAAGCTGCTTCTACTTACTGGCGGTCCCGGTCTCTCCCACGCCTATCTAGAGGTTATGGACAGCTTCCTGCCTGCCGAAGGCGTGGAGTATTATAACTACGATCAGCTGGAAACCGGTGACAGCGACCGGCCGAACGACCCCGACCTTTGGACCCTTCCCCGCTACGTCGACGAGGTCGACCAGGTGCGGAAAGCGATTGGCGGGACGAAGGACAATTTTTGCCTGCTAGGACACAGCTGGGGCGGCATATTGGCGATGGAATATGCGCTAGCTCATCAGGACCAGATGAAATGCCTGGTCATCTCGAACATGATGGCGTCGATCCCGGCCTATAACGCGTATGCGGCGAGGATCCTCGAGCCGCAGATGAATCAAGCGGCGCTAAATCAGATCCTGGCGATGGAGGCGTCTGGAAAAACCGAGCAGCCGGAGTACATGAGCTTGCTGATGCCGAATTGGTACGAGCAGCACATCTTGCGCCGGCCAGCCGACCAATGGCCCGAACCGGTCATTCGCGCCGGATCGAACATGAACCGACAGTTCTACGTAACGATGCAGGGGCCGAGTGAGATGGGCGCAAGTGGTCGGCTTGTTAATTGGGATCGATTCGCCGACCTAAAGCGCATCGAGGTGCCGACGCTCGTTATCTCGGGCAAGTACGACACCATGGACCCGGCCTACATGGCGCAAATGGCAAAGCAGCTTCCACATGGCGAACTGGCCGCAACCAATGGCGGGCACATGGCGATGTACGACGATCAGCCAAACTATTTCGCCAAGCTGACGGCGTTCCTAAGGAAACTGCCCTAAGCGTCGACTGACTATCAGCGAACTGGCCGATATTGTAAGGTCAGGCGTCCACAAATTGTAGACGTCCACGTTACAATTCGAGTGACTCTGACAGCCTCAACGCATCGTCTAGCTCGACACCGAGGTATCGGATTTTGCTCTCCATCGGGCTGGGTGAAAAGCGGTCATTGGCCGGTTGGAGATTTGCCAAGGCAATGCAGACGGCAGAAAGGGGCGGGATTGCTCCCGCCCCTTCCAAGTCCGTCCGCCAAGCGGAACGAGATATTGGCGATGCCTGCCGGCTTAGATCACGCCGTGGACGCCAACCAAAGTAATGCTGTCGGCATCGTTCAGGCTGAGAACGAGGTCGCCCGAGCCATCCAGCGTCGAAAGGCTGCTCGAGCTGAAAGAGCCGGGATAATAGGTTTGAGAATGGCCGCCAAAATCCAGCACCAGGATATCCTCGGCTGGATTGAAGTCCGTGACCATGTCGTGCCCGCCGCCGACGCTGAGTACGAAAACATCCGCGCCCGCACCACCGGTCAGGATATCGTTGCCGCCCTCGCCATAGATGAAGTCATTTCCACGCCCACCGTCGATCGTATCGGCACCCATGGACCCATGTAGCGAATCGGCTTTGCTAGTACCTTTGAGGCGCATTTAGTCCCTCCCCAGAAAAACAGAATTTACGCCTTACATGGGGAAGTAATATCCGACCTATGGTTAATGGACAATC
>Ga0310810_10010137_pt1 | contig 10956 bp, 8 predicted proteins | sample NCmetagenome_FD_207641 | JGI IMG/M metagenome (GOLD analysis project Ga0310810, IMG submission 207641) | Soil microbial communities from experimental microcosm in Duke University, North Carolina, United States - NC | ecosystem: Engineered > Artificial ecosystem > Soil microcosm > Unclassified ... | reverse complement strand
AATTGATCGACACGCTTGGCGCAAAAGTTTCATTTGACTTCTCTGCTTTTTTTGCCCAAAGCGAATACGATATGGAAAAGAAGGACACATGGCTTTCATTAGCGCATGAAGCCAAAGCTGGTAAGCAGAAATATGGTTTCTTTTTTGTTCCTTTTAATAATAAGGTGATTTCTTATGATACATCAATTACACAAGAATTGGGATATAATGAGAGTAATGATGCTAATTTTATCGCTATCGATCATGGACAAGGCAAGTTTATCCTGCACATAGGTCCGGCAGCTTTCAGCAATTATTTCTTACTTACCGGTAACAATAAAGAGTATCTTGAAAAAACTTTTTCATATTTCAAAGCAGAAACTAGTTCAGTTTATTGGGATAATTTTTACAGGTTAAGAAGAAGTTCTGACGAGGACTTCTCTATCTTTAATTTTTTTAAAAAATACCCTCCTTTATATTATGCCTTTCTGCTGACGCTTGCTGCGTTGTTAATTTTTATTGCCTTTGGTGGAAAAAGAAGACAGCGATTTGTGCCTGAACGAATTCCTAATAATAATACTACTATATCTTATACAGAAACTATTGGCAGGCTTTATCTTCAAAAAAAAGATAACAGGAATATTGCGCTGAAGATGTTTACTTATTTCCTTGACCATGTAAGGACCAGTTATTACTTAAATACACAAAGTTTGAATAATGAATTTTCTGAAGCCTTGTCAAGGAAAAGTGGTGTGCCCGAGACAAGAGTGAAACACCTGTTGCAATTGATGGATGATGCAGACCGGTCAGAAAATATTAGTGATGTACTCTTACTCGAACTACACAATCTTATACAAGAGTATTTTAAAAAATAAATTATGGAAGAAACAGTTTTTCAGCAAAGAACGGATCTTACAAAATTGAACGAAGCTGTAAATGCTATTCGCGACACGATAGGCAAGGTAATAGTTGGACAACATAAAATGGTTGACCTGATGATAGCAGGCCTTTTATCTGATGGACATATTTTGATAGAAGGTGTTCCGGGTGTTGCAAAAACGCTGAGTGCAAAGCTGCTTGCAAAGATCATTGATGTAAATTTTTCACGGATACAGTTTACACCGGACCTGATGCCATCTGATGTATTGGGCACTTCAGTTTTCAATCCCGGAGAAGGAGCTTTTCAATTTAAAGCCGGACCCGTTTTCAGTAATATTATTTTGATCGATGAGATAAACCGTGCCCCTGCCAAAACACAAGCTGCCCTGTTTGAAGTAATGGAAGAAAGACAAGTAACAATAGATGGACATACCTATTATATGAAGCCTCCATTTATTGTATTGGCTACCCAGAACCCTGTCGAGCAGGAGGGAACTTATCGTTTGCCTGAAGCGCAACTGGATCGTTTTCTTTTTAAGATCGATATTGGTTATCCTTCTTTGCAGGAAGAAGTAACCATACTTGAAAGACAACATCACCTGAATCAAAAAGATCTTTTAAAAGATGTTCCGAAAGTATTATCGGCAGCAGACATAGACGCTTACAGGGCTACGATCATGCAAATAAATGTGGAGACAAAACTTCTTGAATTCATTGCTAAAATTGTAAATGAAACAAGGAACAATCCTTCGCTTTATTTGGGGGCGTCACCAAGAGCATCACTTAATATTTTGAAAGCTGCCAAATCAATGGGCGCCATCAAGGGCCGGGATTTTATTACACCGGAAGATATCATTGAAGTAGCGCCTCATGTAATGCGACATCGTATCATCCTGTCTCCAGAAAAAGAAATGGAAGGAATTACAGCAGATGAATTGATCGAAAAAATTATTAAGTCAATTGAAATTCCGCGTTAGGCATGTTACTTTTTCTTTTAATACTTGCGGGTGGTACGTTGTGGTTGATCGCCAATTTCTGGATAAAGACCTTATTTTTTAATAACCGCTTTTTTTGGACATGCGGCATTATTGTTATTTTATTTCTTACTTCCTTTTTTTACCCTGTATTATTTGAACCTGTCAAAGTGATCTTTGCAGTTTTTTTATTGCTACTTGTAACTGATGGCATGTTCCTTTTTGCTTTCAGGAGCAAACCAGTTGCTAACAGGATCATTGCAGAACGATTATCTAATGGAGATAAGAATCCTGTTGTATTACAGGTAAGAAATACTTATCCATTTACTGTTACGATGCGGGTAATAGATGAATTGCCCGATCAGTTTCAATCAAGAAATAATTTTTTTGAAACAACATTCAGCGTCGGGCAGGAAAAGAGATTTGATTTTTTCCTGCGGCCGGTCGAAAGAGGGGAGTATCATTTCGGTGATCTCATCATTTATGCAAGCTCATTACTTGGATTTATCAGCAGGCGATTTGATTCAAAAGCACGGCAAATGGTTCCTGTTTATCCTTCTTTTTTTCAAATGAGAAAATATGATCTTATTGCGAGAGATGCACAAACAAATGAAGCTGGAACAAAGAAATTAAGAAAGTTAGGGCTCAGCCTGGAATTTGAACATGTGAAAGAATATACCCGGGGTGATGATATAAGAATTATTAACTGGAAAGCTACTGCAAGAAAAGGCGGCTTGATGGTGAATAATTATTTAGATGAAAGATCGCAACAGGTTTTTTGTATTGTAGATAAAGGAAGGCTGATGAAAATGCCTTTTGATAAACTGTCCCTACTGGACTATGCCATTAATGCATCTTTGGTAATGTGTAATGTAAGTTTGCGCCGCCACGATCGGTTTGGACTAATTACATTTGCAGAAAAGATCGGAACTATCCTTTCCGCTGATAAAAAAGCAACGCAACTCCAGAATGTTTTACAAATACTATATAATCAGACAACACGATTTTTAGAAAGTGATTTTGAAATGTTGTATAAGCAAGTGAGAGCAAATGTTCGCAATCGAAGTTTGCTGATCTTATTTACAAATTTTGAATCTTTCGGGGGAATGCAACGACAATTGTCTTACCTGCGCATGATCGCAAAACATCATTTATTGTTGGTAGTCTTTTTTGAGAATACCGAATTAAAAGACCTGGCAGCAAAAAAAGCAAAGGATATCGAAGGCGTTTATGTAAAGACAGTGGCAGAAAAATTTATGCATGAAAAGAAAATGATCGTAAAAGAACTTCAAAATCACGGAATACTTTCTATTCTTACCACTCCGGAAAATCTTACAGTAAATACTGTGAATAAATACCTTGAGCTGAAAGCAAGGCAAGCCATATAGTTTGATGTTTGAAGTTTTTTAAAATTGGAGGTTGATTCTTTTACCTCGAACTTCGAACATCAAACCTCAAACTCTGTAGCAGTGAATAGTTTTGAAGAAGGACAAGTGTTATTAGTTGACAAACCAATTGAATGGACATCATTTGATGTAGTAAGAAAGATCAGGAATTTAATTCGTATAAAAAAAGTTGGGCATGCAGGTACCCTCGATCCATTAGCCACAGGCTTATTGATCTTATGCACCGGTAAGTTCACCAAGAGAATAAATGAATACATGGCACAGGAGAAAGAATACACTGGCAGTTTTACTCTTGGCGCTACCACACCTACTTATGATCTTGAAAGTGAGCCTGTCAATTTTAAAGACATCCATTTGATCACTAAGGAGAACATATTAAATGCCACAAAACAATTTATTGGTGAGATAATGCAGATCCCGCCGGCGCATTCAGCAATAAAAATTGATGGCAAAAGAGTGTATGAATTAGCACGGCAAGGAAAGGAAGTTAAAATAGAGCCGAGAAAGATTCTTATAAAAGAATTTGAAATAACCAAAATAGAAATGCCCGTTGTTTTTTTTCGAGTTGTATGTACTACCGGTACTTATATCCGAAGTCTTGCAAATGATTTTGGAGAGGCACTTGGTTGCGGCGCATACCTCAGCAGTTTATGCCGTACTAGAATTGGCGACTCAAAGCTTCATGATGCAAAGACACTGAGGGAATGGGAAGATGAGATAAAAAATATCAGAATGCAAATGGATAGTTGATGCCAAGTTGAACAATGCCGCCAAATGGGTTGAAATTATAAAACCATACATTTTGTCCCTTAGCATTATGCGGTTCAGGAGAGGGGTTCTTAATTTTTAATCCATAATCCAATCTTATTTTTATAAAATCAAAATCCATGCGTAGCCCCGTGCCAACGCCAACGGCAATATCTTTAAAGAATTTTGAAGCCGAAAGAGTACCATCTGGAAAATCGGCATTCTTTCTAAGGAACCAAACATTTCCGATGTCCGAAAAAATGCAACTGCTGAATTCATATCCCCACAGTTTTACTAATGGAAAACGATATTCTAAGTTTGTTTCAAACTGAAAATCTCCGAATCTAATTGGTACGGAATCTCTTGTTTTTAATGTAGAACCTGGTCCCAATAATTGTAATCCCCATGCCCGCATACTGTAGGGACCACCGGCAGTGAATTGCTTAAAGTAGGGCATTTGTGGATTCGTAGGTCTTTCTCTTGTTGTCATTGCATAACCAGCTCCCACGTAACCACGAATTACAAAAGATTTTTTCCTGGCAAGCTGCATATTCCTGATGAATTCCGCATCGACTCTAATAAACTTGAACAAGCTGTCAAGCACTTTTATATCGATTTGGCTGGCTAGTAAGCCGGATTCTTCGAAATTAACTCTGAATATTTGTGAGGCTTTTCTCCTTCCGCCACGAATCGAAAAACCAGTTTGAATAGAAACTACCACTCCATTTTCCGGGAAAACGGTTTTAAGAGTTGGGTTGACATTCAAAAAGTCATTGAGGCTATCTCTTTTTATTATATGTTCAAATTCAATGTTAGGAAATTTAATATAGGCTGATTTATTTTTCCATTGAGTATTATAACCCCATGCAGCGTTCAATGAAGTAAGATTAAAAAAATCTTTCCGTTCAGTGTTTGCTAAAGCAAATGAAAGATTGGTTCTGAAATTGTCTCTGAATTTTTCAGGTATCCATTTTGAATTGGGTATAGGCTTTGGAAAAACGATCGTATGACTGATACTGGTTTGTATTGTTTTTACAAATTCTCCCTTGGGACTTACTTCGGTTGTATATCGGGCAATTGTGGAAGATTTGTTAGCAGATCTCCCAAAATTGTTATTTGTTAACTGCACATTTGCACCAAGCCCCAAAAGGTTTTCCTGCACATTCTGCCGTATGTCCAGCGAACTGGTACTATTGAAACTTCCTTCGATATTTGCCGAAAAAGAATATTTGTTACCCGGGGTCAGGTAGAGTTCAACATCAACAGTGTCGCCAGGGTCTCTTGGTATTTGTTCGATATTCACAACACGCCAAGCCCCTAAGCTATTAAAGCGGTTAATTGTTTTTACAAGCTTTCTTTCATTATAAAGATCACCTCGTTTGAAGTATATGTTTTGGGTAACAAATTTCTTCTTGAATAAATTTCTATAATTGATAAAGGTAAAATTGCTGTCATATACAAATCTTATTGGCTTTTTATTTGCAGTATCGAGAATATTAAAATCAGGATATATTGTTGTATTGCCAACGAAATACTTTTTCAGTTTTTCAACATTATAACCAGGTCTTAACCTTATTTCAATATCTGTGGTTGGTGAATCACGCCTTCTTCTTAATTCTTCCAGCATTTGTATATCAAACGGATCAATAGTTGGGCGAAGTATTGCGAGGTTAAGCGTATCCCAAACTCCGGAGAGTTCTTCAAAATTAAATTTGAGATATCCATTTTCCCGGTAAAGTTCAACAAGCCTGTTCAACTCTTCAGAGATCAATTGTTGCGCAAATGGGTCGCCTTTTTTTAAAACTGTTTTTGATTTCGAAGCTTCCGTCAATGCCTGCAATTCTGTATTATTGATCACATGGCTAATTGAATCAATTTTAAAAAGCTGGTTAGGTGTTACATTAAAATTTACTGTAGTTCGAAGTTGCGGATGTGTTGAATCCGATCTTACTGGTATAGTATCTATAATTGAATTATAGGAAATAGAATTCCGCAAATACCCAAATTTATTAAGTAATGCCTTCATAAAGATGGTTGAGCGATCGGCATTAGCACTATCAAAAACAGGAGGGTTTACAAGGACCGGGCTATTGATCCTTCCCTTGTATAAAAGTTTGTAAACTGTCTTTGCCCTCATGCTATCATGCAGCTGGTTTTTTAACTGGGTGGCCAATGCATCTTTTTCTTCTTTGGTAAAATTGCCTTCAAGCTTGATATTTGTTTGAAAAACGAAAGGTTTATCAATGGGATAATCTTTAGGAATGACTTTACAGGAAGCCAGTACAAGAAAAACGAGAGCTATAGCGAAGGCGGCAGTAAGAGAACTTTGTGGCTTGGCTTCTAACATGTTAAATTTAAAGAAATTATGATTACTAAAAATCAGGTCAAATATATTCAAAGTTTAGGCCAGAAAAAATCAAGAGATATTGAGAATCGCTTTATTGCCGAAGGCCCCAAATTAGTTAATGAATTACTAATAGCAGAGAATTGCAGGATAGTTCAGCTTCTTGCTTTGAAAGAATGGATAGATGAGAATCCAAATGCTGGTAACCCTAGAGAGGTTATTGAAATATCAGAGGCGGAATTAGAAAAAATTTCACAACTAACAACTCCAAACCAGGTACTGGCTGTTATTGAAAAAATACAATGGAAGAATGATCCGGAAATAAAAGGAAACGTGTCGTTGGCTTTAGATACAATACAGGACCCGGGAAATATGGGAACGATCATCAGGCTTGCTGATTGGTTTGGGATAAAAAATATTTTTTGCAGTACTGATTGTGCTGATGTTTATAGCCCGAAGGTCGTACAGTCTTCTATGGGAAGCATTAGCAGGGTAAGAGTAGAATACACAGATATTTTATCATGGTTGACAAAAAATAATGATGAATGCATTTATGCAGCTGTATTGAATGGGAGAGATATAACTAAAATGGAAAAAATAAGCGCAGGAATAATTGTTATTGGCAATGAATCAAAAGGTATCAATACAGAAATGCTAAGGCTTGCTAATGTTCAGATCACTATACCGGGAAAAGGAAAAGCTGAATCGCTGAATGCGGCAGTCGCTACAGGGATCATTTTATCTCACTTAATATAAAATATTTTACCTGAATTGTATCGCTTTTACTGGTTTCACTTTCTTCACAATGTAGGTTGGTATCATTAGTATAAGTAAACTAACAAGGAAGGTAAGAACACAAACCAGCAATACCTGCCACCAAATGATTTTTACGGCAGCTTCACTCATGTAATAGGCTTCTTCTTTCAGTTTTACAAAACCAGTAGCTTTTTGAAAATACAACAATCCAAGTCCGAAGATGGCGCCAAAAAATATCCCAATCAATGTGATGATAATAGAATGACGAAGGAAAATTTTCTGCACCATCCAGTCCGTTGCGCCAAGTGCTTTTAATATTCCAACCATCCTTATCCTTTCAAGTACTAAAATGATAAGACAGGTGATAAGATTTATAACCGCTACCAGTATCATAAATCCTATTAATACGTTGCGGGTAAGATTTTGCAAATTCAACCAGTCAAAAATATTAGGGTAAATACTTTTTATTGGTTGCGTGTCCCATGTTCCGGGGAAATCAGGCAGTGCATAAAGATCTTCACTCGTTTTTCCCATTTTGTCAAAATCATAAAGAAAGACTTCATACCCACCAATCTCATTTTCTTTCCAGTCATTTAGCCTTCTTATTAATTTAAGATCGCCAATGGAAATTTGTTTGTCATAGTCATCGATTCCTGTTTTGTAAATTCCAACTACTTTGATCTTTTCTCCTCTTAGTGACCTGTTTGGTCGTATAAAATATATTCTTATACTATCATTCACTTTTACCTGGAGTTGTTTTGCGGTGTAATCTGAAACAATGATCTCACGGGCATAGCTGCTGTCCCTGAAATTTATCCAGCGACCTTTTTTTAAAAAAGGTTTTAGCAGATCAATGTCAAATTCTTTATTAAGGCCTTTTAATAAAACACCTTCCATTGCATCGCCACCTTTCAGCATTGCATAACGGGTAGCATATGGATGCATGTTCCTGACACGGCTATCATCTTTTATGGCTGCCTCTGCTTTTGGATCTCTTTCGATTGGAATTTCTTCGGTAACCGGGCCTCTTAATGCTTGTTTATATTGTACCCTTATATGCCCTGAAAAGCTAAACACTTTATTACTTACGGTTTCCTGGAAGCCGTTTACAAGTGCAAGTGTTACGATCATTACGGCTACGCTGACAATAGTGGCGCCAGTAGAAAGACGGATGATAAACCGTGAAAATGAATTTTGACGGTTAAATGCTATTCTATTTGCTATAAAGCCTGCAACGTCCAAGGTCTAAATTTTGTCTGTCAAAAGTAACCGTAGAAAAAGATTTATCCTCTTTTTCATCATAATTTCACAATATTGTATACAATATCTGGTTTATTTATTTAACCCAAATGAAACGATCTATCTTATTTTTCTTTTTATCAATAACTCTGGCTGCCAATAGCCAGATTCCTGATCATGTCTATAAATCAAATATCCGGTCAATCAGGTTGCATAAGGCAAATGATCCCTATAGTTATCCTATCATCAGGCTGAATAGTGTTGATGATCTTGATCTGTATTTTGATGATCTTGATGGAGACATAAAATATTATTATTACACTTTCCAGCTTTGTAATGCCGATTGGTCACTCAATACTGAACTTCGTCCTTTTGATTACCTGAGAGGGTTTCTATCAAACAGGATCTCCACTTACAGAAATTCATCGATCGCTTTTGTAAAATATACCAATTATTATGTAAGGCTGCCTGACAGAAATTGTGCGCCTACCAGGTCGGGTAATTATTTATTAAAAGTTTTTTTGGATAGTGATACTTCAAAATTAGTTTTTACAAAAAGATTGCTTGTTTTAGATGTAAGATCATCGATAAGCGGAACAGTGATGCAGCCATATAGCGGTACACTTTTCAGAACTCATCAGAAACTACAGGTAGCAGTCAATCTTAATCCTGAATTAAATGTATTTAACCAAAATGATGTAAAGGTTGCGCTATTGCAAAACTATGCCTGGCCAACAGCTGTTTATTTAGAAAGACCAAACATTTACCGCGGAAATTATTTTGAATATACCGATGAAAGAACCAATTCGTTTCCTGCCGGCAAGGAATGGCGCTGGATCGATCTTCGAAGTATCCGGCTAATGAGTGATCGTATGCAACGCATCGATAAACAACCGACACGGACTGACGTTTATGTAAAGCCAGATAATGAAAGAAAGCAGCAAGTATATTATTATTATCGCGATATGAATGGTTTTTACTCCATTGAAACAACGGATAATGTAAATCCGTTTTGGCAATCAGATTATGTATATACCCATTTCACTTTTTTTCCGCCGGGAAATCAGCAATATCCTGAACGTGATATTTATTTATTCGGTGAGTTTACCAATTATGCTACCGACGAAAATTCCAGGATGGAATTTAATGCGGAGAAAGGGGCGTATGAAAAAACGCTTTTGTTGAAGCAGGGAGTTTATGATTATTCATACGTCACAGTTCCTGTAAAACGACCCGACGAGCCGCCAAGTTTTGATAATACAGAAGGAAATTATCCAAGCACAGAAAACGTTTATCTTGTTTTGGTTTATTATCGCCCTTTCGGAGGCCGCTCGGATGAATTGATCGGGTTTGCAAAACTCAATTCATTACTTTCAAAATAGTTTTTATTTAACCGGCTTTATCGCTTCGATTAAAAGCCCCTTGCAAGTTTATCCGGAGCTTGTCAAAGGACTCCTTTCAAAATCAGCAATTCTATTCAGCTATTAATGAATGATCAATATTTAGAAAGATTACTTCTCACTCCTGACTTCCGACTACATTTTTTTAGCGTCTTCCAAAAACTTAGCAAGGCCAATATCAGTAAGCGGATGTTTTAATAAGCCAAGAATAGAATCAAGAGGGCAGGTGCAAACATCAGCTCCGGCCTGGGCACACTGAACAATATGGTTTGGATTGCGGATGGAAGCGGCCAGCACTTCTGTTTTATAACCTTGTATTGAATAGATCTGGACAATTTGCTCGATCAGTTGCACACCATCCCAACCACTATCATCAATGCGGCCAATAAAAGGAGAGATATAAGCGGCTCCTGCTTTAGCTGCCAGAATTGCCTGGCCGGCAGAAAAACAAAGTGTACAGTTTGTACGAATGCCATTATCAGTAAACCATTTAATAGCTTTTACACCATCTTTTATCATCGGCACTTTTACGACGATATTCTTATGTATTGCTGCCAGCTTTTTTCCTTCTTCCACTATCTCTTTAAAATCAGTAGAAATAACTTCAGCACTGATATCTCCATTTACCATTTCACAAATGGTTTTGTAATGTGCCATTACAGCATCAATACCTTTTATTCCTTCCTTCGCCATTAGTGAAGGGTTGGTGGTAACACCATCAAGAATTCCAAGTTCATTGGCTTCTTTAATTTGTGCAAGATTGGCTGTGTCAATAAAAAATTTCATGTAAGCTTGTTTAACAAGCCCCTTTAGGGGGTTGGGGTAAAAAAATGGCAGGCTCCTCACATCGCACCGCTACAACCACTTATCCTTGCTGCCTTCCGGCCCTGGGGAGGTTCAGCAGGAGCTGGTCGTGTAAGACCTGCCGTCGCAAAGATAAGGGGATGAAGGCAGTCGTGTTGCCTGAATTTGCAATATTGAATATTTTAATTGCCGCGTTTTGATTTACCATTTTTTTGCGACTTATTCTTCAGGATTTCATCTGATGTAGGTAACGATTCATCATCTGGTTTTTTCTTTATCCAGATTGTTATTTCTTTCCATAATGCAGGATCAGTTTTTAAAACCGCTTTAATGGTAAGTTTTTCAACAGTAGGCTCAGCCGGTAGAATTAATTCATTGCCTTCAAATGTTCCATAGGTTGTTGTAAAGGTGATCTCTTTTGCAGAAAG
>Ga0310810_10010136_pt1 | contig 10956 bp, 8 predicted proteins | sample NCmetagenome_FD_207641 | JGI IMG/M metagenome (GOLD analysis project Ga0310810, IMG submission 207641) | Soil microbial communities from experimental microcosm in Duke University, North Carolina, United States - NC | ecosystem: Engineered > Artificial ecosystem > Soil microcosm > Unclassified ... | reverse complement strand
CAGGTGGCTAGTGCTCTTTGGCGCCGGTGGACGCATGCAGCTTAACAGGACGTTGCTGACCGACGTCTTTTCATTCCGCTAGCGGATTATGTGGATTACTGCGGAGCTTGGACCGAGAGGCTCGATTGGCATTCTGATGTTGCCTGCTCGCAACGATCAGTCCTTGCGGGCTTTGGGTCATGGAGTAAGCATTCGATGGAAACTGCCAAAGACGAAGTCCAGCGCGTTCTAGCGTCACTTCCAGAGGGTGCAACCCTGGAAGATATTCAATATCGGATTTACGTCCGCCAGGCGATCGCTTCGGGACTGCGCGACATCGACCACGGGCGAATCGTCAGCCAAGAAGAGGTTGAGCGGCGGATGTCGCGATGGACCGCGAAATAGTAGCCTCTGATCAAATTATTTGTTATTCCCACACCTTTTCCGCAGCGACGCTCTGCCCGGCGATTTTTCCTGCGACGAAGCACTCCGTGATATTTCCAGCTTCCAAATAGAGATGCCCGTAGATGGAGCTGATCTCGCCGGCGACGTAGAGGCGCGGGATCGGTTTTTTCATTGGATCGAGCACGCGCTGTTTTACGTCGTGCTCGGGACCGCCTTGCGTGTTGTTGACGATCGGCCAGGCCTCCATGACGTAATAGGGCGGATTTTTGATCGGCATCATGGTTTTCGGCGGACGTTTCTGGTCTTCGTCCTGGCCTTTTTCGCAGAGCCCGTTCCAGCGCTCCACCGTGGCTTTTAAGACTTTTGGATTGACGTCGATCTGCGCCGCGATGTCTTCCAGTGAGTTGCCTTTCTTGATCCAGCCTTTGTTGACCTCGGCCAGATTGTCCTCGCTCCAACTCGCGTCGTAACGTTCGTCGTTGACGATTGGAATCCCGATGGGACCGAGCTTGCGGCCTTCCTCGTCGAAAATCAGATGGCAGGGGATGCGCGGATAGTCCTGAATATCGGCGTCGTAGAATTCCAACGCGCGCGTCCCGGTGTCCTGAGGCGCGGGCGGATACTCGTCCATGAAACGTTTGCCGAATTTGTCCACGGCGATCCAGATCATTTTGCGGTTCTCATTGCGCGGTCCGGCCCACACGTGGCGAATGGCGAAAGGCAGTTCGGCAAATTTGAATCCGTAGCCGCCGTGAAAGTGCCACATGTGCCAGAGCCCCGCGCCGGCCTTCTGGGCCATCTTGACGCCGTCACCGGTGTTGCCGAGGTAGACCGGATAAACCGGCCTCGCCTCAAAGTACTGGAGCTTCATCGCCTCGTCGTTCTCGTAGCCGCCGCAGGCCAGGATCACGCCTTTCTTCGCTTTGATGCGCAGCGTTTTGCCCTCGTGCTCGACAACCAAACCGATCACCTCGCCGGCTAAATTGGTGACCAGTTCCTTGGCCGGCGTGGACAGCCAGACGTCGATTTTGCGCTCGTTCACGTTGTCGTAGACGACTTTGAAGAGGCGCGCGCCGCCGCGCAGGCCTTTGGCCCAGGGAAATTCCGAGTAGGCCGCAAAATCCTTGAGCTTGATCGAGTCGATGTCGTTGGTGCCGGGGAAAGGGTAGGTGCCGTGGCCCCGGGTCTCTGTCTTGGTCGGCTCGGTGCCGCTGACTTTCGCCAACTCGGTCACCCAGTCGATCATGCCGACCATTTCCTCGGCCATCTTGCGCAGAATGTCGTCGGGCGTAGTGCCGTTGCAGGTACGCTTGAGATATTGAAACGCGCCCTCGGCGTTGTGCGCGAAGGCGACGCCGCCGCCCGAGAGCATCGAGATCCCGCCCGGGTGCGGCATCTTCTCGACCAGCAAGACCCTGGCGCCGGCATCGTGCGCGGTGATGGCGGAAATTCCGCCCGCCGCACCGTAGCCGACTACGATCACATCGGTTTCTTTGTCCCAAGCGGTGGTGTTGTCAGCCGTGGTCATTCGGTTCTCCTCGGTGGGTTTGGCTTCCTGTCGGTTTTCCCTCGGTAAAATATAACTACCCCGGTTCGCTCAAAAATTCATCTTGTCGCATTGGCCGCGCCATTTCTCATAGTTCTCACTGATAAAATCCACGAACCTGTCGGTAAACACGCTGGGACCAGTTTTTCTAAGGACACCGTTGATTTCCTGAAGTGCGCAGCGCTTCAAGGCGAGCTCCTTGATCAACGGATGCTTGAGCCGTTCGAATATCCAATGTTGCCACGATGCCCAGATTTGCTGCGTGTCCACCGCGAACGAATTCCCGTAAGTGTTAAAGATCTCGTCGAACAGATTCAGATAAAAATAAACGATCCCCTTGATTTTGAAATAGTCATCCGGACATGCACCGTTCTGCGGATAACCGGTGGCGAAATAATCCAGCGTCGGTCGATGCGACTGCTCTATGAACAAGTGATATTGCTTCGGGTTGGTCAGAATGAGTTTGTCCAGGTCGTAGAGCCGATCCATCAACTTGGAAGTGAGGCTGCGCCGGTTGACGCTGTAGCTGAAGCTGGCAGCGACGGCGGAAGCCAGCGCAAAGAGAGCGCTCCAAAACGCGGGTGTTGAAAATATATCGTTCATGGAACCTAGCCTTTCAAATTCTTCACGGGAGCGAGGAGTGAGCGAAGTCTAGAGTCGCGCCGCGAGCCAGTCGAGCATGTACGGCAGGTTGTGCGCCCAGTAGTCGTGGCTGCAATGAATCCGGCCGGCGCCGTCTTCTTCGCCGTAGATTTTGAGAGTCTTGTCCTGCGCGCCGATTTCGTTGAAGAGCCGTTTGGCGCCGTCCACCGACATGAGAGTGTCCTTGTCGCCGTGGGTGATCAGGGTCGGGCAGGTGATGTTTTGCGCTATGCCGGCCATCGAATAGTCCTTCAGAAGCCGCCGCGCCTCCTCATGGCTCACGCCGCCGAGCAAGCGTTGGCAAACCGGCTGCAGATGGACGCAAAAGTCGTAAAGATCGTCGAGGATGCTGTAGCAGCCGCTCCAGGCGACTAGCGCTTTGATGCGCTTTTCGAAGGCCGTTACCCGCGGCGCGTAGTAGCCGGCCATGCTGATGCCGAGGAGAGCGATACGACTCGGATCGACTTCGGGGCGCGCGGCGAGATAGTCGATGCACGCTTTGCCCGGCACTTCGTAATCGGGACGGGTCTTGATGCCTTTCAGATAAATAGAGGAGCCGCGGCCCGGCGTGTCCACGAGGAGCATCGCCCAACCGCGTTCGAGCATTTGTTTACCACCGAAATAGATCTCTTCCGCGTAAGCATCCGCACCGCCGAGAAAAAGCACCGCCGGCCATTTACCCGGCTTGGGTCGCACCGGATGGCAGAAATAGCCGTCGTATTCCTCGCTGCCGCAGCGCACAGTGATGAATTCGATTTTAGCTTCGTTCAATTTGGCGGCGGCGCGAAAAGTTTCGCGGGATTTGATGAAGCGCTCGCGCCGCTTGGGCTCCTCGGCGATGGTGAGCAAAACATCCGACATGCGATAGTAATTGCTCGCGTGAAAAAAATATTGGCGCGCCGTGGTGTCTTTTCCCGCGGCTAGTGCTTCCTGCGCGCGAGTCTCCGTCTTTTGCGCGAGCGCCAGCCAGGCGCGCTCCCAGCCGTCGCGGTCGCCGGCCTCGACATTTTTCATCGAGCGCGCAATGTCGAAAATATCGCCGCCGCCCTGCTGCGCCTGGGCGACGAGGCGCAGGGTATGGCTGCCAAAGGGATGGTTGGGAAATAAGAAATCGAACATGGGCTCCTCGAGACTTGCGGCAAACTTTTTGGATCTTACTGCAAAAGAGTTTTAAAAGTCACGCGCCGGAGCTATTTTTGCGCAGCTCTCGCGGATTGGATCAGTGCCCGTTCAGTTTAATTGGCCATGCGCCCTCATATGGGGAAAGATTCCTCGCTTCGCCAGACTGTGTGAAAATACCGTTCATGGTTCGACCGGGTGCACCACGAACGGTGCGCTTTCACCGGAAATCGAGCCCTTATCTCTTCGCCCTGAGCCCGGTCGCAGGGCTCCCAAAGAGTTTTCGCGCACTGTGTCGAATGATCGCCATGAAGCCTGTGTCATCCCGACCGAAGGGAGATATCTTTCCCCACCGGGTCGTGTTGACAGGATGCCGCGAGATCGTGATACTCCTGAGCGGATTGGTTTAGATTTTAAGAAAGAAACTGCGAGGAATTGTTTGATGAAAAATGGCTTCAAGATTCTCGACTCGGACATGCATCTACGCGAGCCGTCCGACCTGTGGGACAAATACATGGACCCCGAGTGGCGCGGGCGCGCGCCGAAGATCCTGAGCTCCACGGCGCGGAGCTCCGCAATGGTTCTGATCGAAGGCAAGATTCTTCAGGGTTACAAACCGAGCTACCGGGGCGGCATTTTCGACGCCACGCGCATCGACAAAGAAATCGCCGACTATCGGTCGCGCGGCTTCGACGCGAAAACGCAGCTGGAGGCGATGGACCGCGAAGGATTGGACGTGGCGGCGCTCTATCCGTCCATCGGTCTGGGGATCATGATGCGCGAAGAGATGGACCCGAAGCTGGCCGCGGCGATTGCCCGCGCCTACAACGACTGGCTTCACGATTTCTGCCAGACCGATCCGAAGCGACTAAAGGGCGTTGCGATGCTTCCGCTCCAGGATCCAGCGGAGGCGGTGAAAGAAGCACAGCGAGCCGTGGGCAAACTCGGCTTCCTCGGTGTTTTTGCCAGGCCGGAACCGCTGCGCAATCTGCCGTGGCATTCACGCTATTTCGATACGGTGTGGTCGGCGCTGGAAGAGCTCGGAGTGCCGATCGGTTTTCACTCGGCGACCGCCGCCGGCGAGGTGCCACAGATCGGCGACCGCTTCGGCGATAATTTGCTGTTGCGCCATGTGGTCTCGCATCCGATGGAAAACATGATGGCGCTGGTCGACATGATCGGCGGCGGGGTTTGCGACCGCCATCCCAAGCTCAAGGTCGCTTTCCTGGAATGTTACTGCGGCTGGGTGTCGTTCCTGCTGCACCGGCTCGACAACGCGATGCACAAAGGCCGGTTTCCGACCGCTGGCGCGCTCAAGCCGAGCGAATATTTCCGCCGTCAATGCTGGATTTCCACCGAACACGAAAAGGAGCTGCCGATGATCATTGATTTCATCGGCGACGACAACATCGTCTTTTCCACCGATTATCCGCACGGCGACTCGGATTTTCCGGAAGGCGTTGAGGAGTTTCTAGAAATGAGCGGTGTATCGGACAAAAGCCGCAAAAAGATTCTTTGGGACAACTGCGCGCGGCTCTACAACCTGACGTAAGAATTTTGGATTTTAGATTTTGGATTTTCGATTGGGGAGGGAGAATCCAGCCGCCTTCTCGGACAATCCGCCGATAGTACGAAATCGGGAGAAATGAGCGCGACTTTACAACTTAACGTGACAAAATTAGATTTTCGATGCGGGAGAGAGTCCCGCTGACTTCTCTCCGATAATCCAAAATCTCAAATCGAAAATCCAAAATAGTTCGGAGGTGACTCTTGGCTTATCGCAGCATCGGAAAATCGCAGCCTCGTGTCGAAGGCTATGGGAAGGTAACCGGTCAAACTCAATACGCCGCTGATCTGCCTTTCGAAGGCTTGTTGTGGGCGAAGGTGCTGCGCAGCCCGGTGGCGCACGCGCGTATCGTCAGCATCGATACTTCGAAAGCCAAGGCGCTGCCCGGCGTGCGCGTCGTGCTCACGGGCGCCGACGTCAAAGATGTTTTCGTCGGCACGCGGGTGAAGGATCAGCCCGTTCTCGTCGAAGACAAAGTTCGCATGGCCGGCGACGCGCTCGCCGCTGTGGCAGCCGATACCGAAGCGATCGCCGATGAGGCGATCGGTCTAATCGACATTCAGTACGAGGAATTGCCCTACGTCGATGATCCGGTCGAGGCGCTGAAAGCGACCTCACCGCTCATTCACGACGATCGGAGCAAGTACAAGAACGCCCCGAAGCTGCCCGAGGGAATGCCGCATCACAATCTGCAATCCTACGTGCAATGGAAGAACGGCGATGTCGACGCGGGCTTTCAGAGCGCCGCGCGCGTGTTCGAGCATACGTTTCGCACGCCGCTGTCGCATCACGGTTACATCGAGCCCTGCGCTTGCACGGTGCAGGCGCACATGGATGGACGAGTGGAAGTTTGGGCGTCTAACAAGGGGCCCTGGGGCCTGCGCGAACAGATGGCCGAAGACTTCGCCGTTGCGCAGGACAAAATCAAGATCCATATCGTCCATGTGGGCGGCGACTTCGGCGCCAAGGCGTCGCTGATCGACGTGCCGATCGCGTATTACTTATCCAAAGCCGTCGGCGGCAAACCGGTGAAGCTGGTGCTCGATTACAGCGAGGAAATTCTGATCGGCGGTCATCGCCATCCGTCGGTGATCACGCTCAAAACCGGCGTGGCGGCGGACGGCACGTTGGTCGCGGTCAAGGCGGATATTTATTTCAGCGGCGGCGCCTACGGCTCGCAGAAGGCCAATCCGCAAGTCACGGTGCTCGGCGGCCGGCGCTTGGCGAGTATGTATCGCTGCCCGGCCATCGACGTGCGCACCTACTGCGCGTACACCAATCAGGTTCCGTGCACGCAGACGCGCACCCCGGGAAGCCCGCAGGTCGTCTTCGCTTTCGAGTCACAACTGGACATCATCGCCAAGGAAATGAACATCGATCCCGTCGAACTCCGCCGCAAGAATATTCTGAAAGACGGCGACGCCAATCCCATGGGCGAGAAGTGGAACCACATTCTCATGGGCGAGGTGCTCGAGCGCGCGGTGAAAAATTCCGGTTGGAAAAAAGACGGCGCAAAGAAAAATCGCGGTTGGGGCATGGCGCTCTACGATCGCGGTGCTCCGGAGGGCAAAGCGAGCTCGGCGCTGACTCTCGAAGCGGACGGGCGGGTGACGATCCTCACCGGCGTGCCGGACGTGGGGCCCGGTTATTACACCGTCAGCCAGCAGATCGTTTGCGAAGTGCTCGGCCTGCCGACGGAGAAGGTCGGCATCGCTTTTAAAGACACGGACAGCTTGCCGTTCGATCCAGGCACCGGCGGGAGCAAACAGACCAATACTTCCGCCCACGCGGTGCATCAGTCGGCGCGCGAGGTGCGTGAAAAACTAATGACGCTGGCCGCGCGCGAGCTCGGCTGCGCGCCCGACGCGGTGCAACAAGACGGCGGCAAGCTTACGGGGCCGAACAAGAAATCGACGACCACCGAAGCGATGATCAAGCTCGCCGTCAAAGAAAATGGCGGACCGGTTTTCCACCTGACCAATTTCGTTCCCAAAGATATGCCAAAGGTAACCGGATTTGCCGCGCAGATCGCCGAAGTCGAGGTCGAGCCGGCTACAGGCGCGGTTAGGGTGTTGAACCTGACTACCGCGCACGATACCGGCACGGTTCTCAATCATTTGACGTTGACCGGTCAGATCGAGGGCGGGATAGTTACCGGTTTGGGCTTCGCGCTCATGGAAGAAAATCCGATGGCGGATGGTAAGATCGCAACCTTGAGTCTCGGCGAAGCGAAGCTTCCTTGCATCGCCGACGTGCCGCCGTTGAAAACCGTTTTGGTGGAGAGCCCGACCGGGCCGACGCCGTTCGGCGGCAAGGCAATCGCCGAGAATCCCAACGTGCCCACCGCCGCCGCTATCGCCAACGCAATTGCCGATGCTTGCGGCGCGCGCATCTTCGAACTGCCGCTTACATCGGAAAAGATTTATCGCGCGTTAAATGCAAAATCGTGATCGAGTAGGGGCGGACCTGAGTGTCCGCCCGACCGCATCGGAGATTAACCGCAAACAGTGCAAAGGGCGCAATAATGTGTAGGGGCGACCGGCGGTCGCCCTGATTGAACGGGCAGCCGATTTGTAGGGGTCCCGCCACACCGCGCCCGAATTTGATGAAGGATCAGCGGAGACCGAAGCGCATGAAAATTTTCGTTCTCGTTTTCCTGATCGCCGCCCAACTCCTCGCGCCAAATTTGTGTGCGCTCGCCGCCGACTCCAAGTCCTCCTGGCAAGCCGAATGGGATAGAACAGTGCGCGCCGCCGAGCAGGAAGCGCAGGTGACGGTTTCCATCGGCGGTTACGGCGCGATCATCGATTCCGGAGTCTTTCAGAAGGCCTTTCCCAAAATCAAAGTCACCGCCATCACCGGCGCGGGCACCGATCTTACCGCGCGAATCTCCGCGGAGCGCAGGGCCGGCAAATATCTCGTCGACGTTTACAACGGCGGCGGCAACTCGCTGTTTCAGGTGCTCTACCGCGGCAAGATGCTCGACCCGCTCAAACCGGCGCTGATCCTGCCCGAAGTGACGGACCCGACCAAGTGGTGGGAGGGCAAACAGAAATTCGCCGACAAAGAGGGCGAATACGTACTGGTTTACGAAGGCAACGTTGCTGCGGGCGCCGGCGCGGCCTACAACAATCAATTGCTCGACCCGCGCGACTACAAAAGCTACTGGGATCTTCTCAATCCCAAACTCAAGGGCAAGCTGCTATCGGTGGACGTCAGAAAAGTGCGCGGCGCGGGGATTCCCTGGCAATTTCTCTATTACTCGCCGGAGCTCGGACCGAAATTTCTGCGCCGTTTCTTCGGCGAAATGGACGTCACCATGGTCGCCGACCTGCGCCAGGCAATCGACTGGCTCGCCGCCGGCAAGTATCTTCTTTGTTTGCCGGTCCAGGGTGGCACGGTTTTCAAGGCGAAAAATCAGGGCCTGCCGGTGGATCAGTTCGATTCCTACCACTTCAAGGAAGGCGTCAATCTTTCTTCCGCGTTCGGTTCGCTCGCTTTGATGAATCATGCGCCGCATCCCAATGCAGCCAAAGTTTTCGTCAACTGGCTCCTGTCTCGCGAGGGCCAGACGTTGTTTCAGAAAGTGATCAGTCTGCCGGGCGACGCGCGCAACTCGCGCCGCATCGACGTCCCGAAGGACCACATCCCCGCCGATGAGCAACGCCGGGACAAGATGCCTTACTTCGACACCGACGATCCGGATACCAAGGATCTGACGCCGGCGATCAAACTCCTCGACGAAATATTCGCCGGCAAAAATAAGTAGCCGGTTGTGAGCCTCGAACCGCGGGAGGATTCAAAATGAAAATTCACGTTTTCATTTCACTTCTGTTGGCTCTTGTCGGTCTGTGGGAGGACACTGCGCGAGCGGCCGACGCGAAACCGTCCTCGCAAACGGCGTGGGAGAAAACTCTCGCCGCCGCTAAGAAAGAAGGCAAGCTGAATTTCTACGTCGGCCGCTACGGCAGCGAGCCCCTGCTCAACGAGTTCCGCAAAGAATTTCCCGAAATCAAACTGGTCACGGTCAACGGCTCGGGCAACACCCTGGGCACGCGCATTATCGCGGAAACGCGCGCCGGTCACGTGGTCGCCGACCTATTCAGCGGCGGCGCGAATACGAATTACGAAGTTCTTTACGAAGGCAAAGCTCTCGATTCATTTAAATCCTCTCTCATCCTGCCGGAAGTCACCGATGAAACGAAGTGGTTCGAAGGCCGGCATCGCTACACCGATCCGGAACAAAGACATATTTTTGTCTATGTCGCTAATCCTTCGTCTTCCGGATTTTATTACAATACCGGCCTGGTCAATCCGAAGGAGTTCAAGTCCTATTGGGATCTGGTCAATCCCAGGTGGAAGGGCAAATACGTATCGCAGGATCCTCTCGAGACCGGACTTGGCGCGTCGATGCAGTTCTATTATTACCATCCCGAGCTCGGCGCGGATTATCTGCGCCGGCTTTTCGGCGATATGCAGCCGGTCTTCGGCCGCGATCGCCGGCAGATCACCGACTGGCTGGCCCAGGGAAGATACGCGCTTTGCGTCGGCTGCCGCGATACCAATCGCGCCAAGAAGCAGGGCCTGCCCGTCGACGAGCTGGACAACATCGACTGGAAGGAAGGCGTTCAGCTCACCTCCGGCGGCGGCTCCATGAGCCTGATCAAAGGCGGCCCCAATCCCAACGCAGCCAAAATTTTCATTAACTGGTTTCTCTCGCGCCGGGGCCAGCTTGCGCTGCAGAAATACAACGATCTCTACAACGAGGACGCACCCAACTCACGCCGCATTGATATCCCGAAAGATATGCTCGTGCCGGTCATGCGCATGCAGCCGGGCAAACGCTACTTCGACGTCTCCGACCCGAAATACGCCGACATGACGCCGATGTTTAATGTGGTGAAAGAGATCGTGAAGGCGCGAGAGGTAAAGTAAGTGCTAGGAGCTCCCGGCGTCGAAGGTTCCATCACTCCCTGGAGGGAAAATGGCTTTTCCAATGGTGTGTTTTGAAATTTCCGTCAATGGGGAAACTCCTAAGCAAGCTTGTGTTGGAGAAAGTGATCAATTCGAGATCGCGCTGGCAAAGCCTCTAGGCGATCGCGACCCGATGCTCAGTATCACGGTATTTGCCGCGCGCTCGCGCTATCGCAACAAGAATATATCTTGGGAAACTGATCAGTTTTCGGTCAGAGACGAGATCGTAATTCGAATTATCGAAGACGATGTAAAGACGGAATCCTACCTCAAGTCGGCCGAAGATCTAAAAAAGGAAAAGGCGAGCGCCTTATTCTGCTCGTTTTGTGGAAAAGGAAACCAGGAGGTAAATTCGATGATTGCGGGCAAGAACGACGTATTCATCTGCGATGAGTGTGTGGATCTCGCCCGCGAAATCGTAGAGACCAAAAAGAAGGAATAGGCGGCCGAGATTTTCCTAATTCGTCATGCCGGCGCATACCGGCATCCCGGTTCTCCGTCTAGAACAATGCCACAGAAACCTGGACTCCGGCTTCCGCCGGAGTGACAAAATTCCAAAGCTATCAATTCTCAGTCCCGGGTCCTGCCATTAACGCCGCGTAAATCTTCTCCGCAGTTAGAGGCAGATCGTACAGGCGCACGCCGACCGCGTCTTGAATTGCGTTGGCGATGGCCGCTGCGGTCGGGACATTGGGAATCTCGGCGATGGCCTTGCCGTGAAAGG
>Ga0310810_10010135_pt1 | contig 10957 bp, 10 predicted proteins | sample NCmetagenome_FD_207641 | JGI IMG/M metagenome (GOLD analysis project Ga0310810, IMG submission 207641) | Soil microbial communities from experimental microcosm in Duke University, North Carolina, United States - NC | ecosystem: Engineered > Artificial ecosystem > Soil microcosm > Unclassified ... | reverse complement strand
GCGCAATGATCCCCTCGGCAAGGGAATGGCGCAGCTCGTGCTTGCAATGCCGGTGCGGATTCCGAAGGAGCTGCTCTAGCTGCGCGACGACGACGCGCAGACGTCGCGCAGCGCGTCGATCAGGTCCTGCGGCGGAAACGGTTTCTTCAGCGTCTTGACGGCACCGAGCTCGCGCGCGAGCGCAAGATAGTCCGCTCCCTGGTAGGCACCACCGCCCGACATCACCATGATCTTCGCCTGCGGAAACTCCGCGCGCAGCCGGACGATCGTCTCCATGCCTTCGACTTCGGGCATGAAGAGATCGGTCAGCACGATCGCCGCCGGCTGCTGGCGCTGCGATTCGAGCGCCTCGAGTCCGTTTCTCGCAGTCCTGACCGCGTAGCCCTCGACCTCCAGCAGCATCCGCAGGAAGTTCCGCAGGCCAGGGTCGTCATCGACGACCAGCACCAGCGTAGAATCGTGCTTCGCTTCCGGGGCGGCGTCCTTGGTCGTCGAAGGCATGTGGAACGCATATTGCCAGAACGCGTCTAGTAGTGAACACGCAAATTCCTTCCGATCGGCAAGTCCAGCCAGTCGAGCAGGCGCAGCCCAGGATTCCGCGCCTCGTCTGGCTCAGCCTGGTGGCGATGCTCGCTTCTGCGATCGCGCTCGCCTCGCTCTCCATCTACGACGCGAATTGGAAGACCCCCGGGCTTGCGTTCGCCGCCGCCATGCTCGCGATCACGATCACGGGGATCGGCGGCGTGCTGCTGATGCGCGCGATCCGGGCCATGCAGGCGTCCGCAGAAGCGCAGCGTCGCAGCGAGGAGCAGTTCCACCTGCTGGTCGCCGGCGTCGGTGACTACGCGATCTACCTGCTCGACCCGCAGGGCCGCGTGAGCACGTGGAACCTCGGCGCCGAACGGATCAAGGGCTACGCGGCCGACGAAATCCTCGGACAGAACTTCGCCAGGTTCTTCACGCCGGAAGACCAGGCGGCCGGCATGCCGGCGCGGGCGCTCGAGATCGCGGCGCGCGAAGGCCGCTACGAGGCCGAATCGATCCGGGTGCGCAAGGACGGCACGCGGTTCTGGGCGAACGTGGTGCTCAATTCCCTGCGCGATGCGTCCGGCAAGCTGCGCGGCTTCGCGAAGGTGACGCGCGATGTCACCGAGCGCAGGCGCAGGGAGGAGGCGCTCGAGCAGGCGCAGGCCGAGCTGCTGCAATCGCAGAAGATGGAAGGGATCGGGCAGCTCACCGGCGGCATCGCGCACGACTTCAACAACCTGCTGACGGTGATCAACGGCTCGATCGACCTGATCGAGCGCCGCCTGCGCGCCGGCGACCGCGACGTGACGAGATTCATCGAAGCAGCTCGCCGCGGCGTGGACCGCGCGGCCGCCCTCACCCAGGGGCTGCTCGCGTTCGCGCGCCGGCAACCGCTCGAGCCCAAGCCGCTCGACGCAAACAAACTCGTCTCCGGAATGGCGGAGCTGCTGCGACGCACGCTCGGCGAAGGCATCTCGATCCAGTCGGTGCTCGCGGGCGGGCTGTGGCCGGTTTCGGTCGATCGCAACCAGCTCGAGAACGCGATCCTCAACATCGCGCTGAACGCGCGCGACGCGATGGAGGGGGGCGGCAGGCTGACGATCGAAACGGCGAACAGCCACCTCGACGAGCACTATAGCAACTCGCACGACGAGGTCGCGCCCGGAGACTACGTGCTGATCGCGATCAGCGACACGGGTCGCGGCATGCCGGCCGACGCGCTGGGCAAGGCCTTCGAGCCGTTCTACACGACCAAGCCGGAAGGCACGGGCCTGGGCCTGTCGCAGGTGTACGGATTCGTCAAGCAATCGAGCGGGCACGTGAAAATCTACAGCGAGGTCGGCCAGGGCACCACGGTGAAGATCTACCTGCCGAAACTGGAAGGTGCCGTTCCGCAGCCGGCCGAGTTTTCAGCTCGCCCCGCGCGCCCCGGTAGCGCCGGCCAGGAAACGATCCTCGTCGTCGAGGACGACGAGGACCTGCGCGGCTTCACGATGGAGATGCTGAGCGAGCTCGGCTACCGCGTGCTCGGTGCCGCCGATGCGAGCTCCGCGCTGCAGGGACTCGAACGCGAGCCGGCGGTCGACCTGCTCTTCACCGACGTCGGCCTGCCGAACGGCGTCAACGGCCGGCAGCTCGCCGATGAAGCGGCGCGCATCCAGCCGTCGATTCGGGTGCTGTTCACCACGGGCTATGCGCGCAACGCGATCGTGCATCACGGTCGGCTCGATCCCGGAGTCGAGCTGCTGCCCAAGCCCTACACGCAGCCGGATCTCGCGCGCCGCGTACGCGAAGTGCTCGACCGCGCTTAATCGCGCAAGTCGTCGAGCGCGGCTTCCAGGTGCGCGCACTCGGCCCAGCCGAGCACGCTCCAGTCCGGTCCGGCGATCGCCATCCGGTTCAGGCCGCAGTTCGGAATCTCGAATTCACGCACCGTAGTGAGGCTCGCGCCGGTGGCGAAACGGCGCGCCATTTCGAGCACGCCGCCGTGCGTGAACACCAGGATCGATTCGCCCGGATGGCGTGCCGCGAGCTCGCCGAGGCACTCGATCGAGCGCGCCGAGAACGCGCGCAAGCTCTCCCCGGTACGGAAGTCATAGTCCGGGTCCTTTGCCTTGAAGCGGGCGTAGTCGTCGGGATGCAGGCGCTTGACGTCGGCATACGTCAGCGTCTGGAACATTCCGTAGTGACGCTCGCGCAACCTCGGATCGAGGCGCACCGGCAAGCCGAGCATCCGCGCGCTGGGTTCCGCCGTCTGCGTCACCCGCTGCAGGTCGCTCGAGTAGATCGTGCTGAACTGTTCGCCTTGCAACGCAGTTGCGACCGCGCGCGCCTGCGTCAGGCCGACCGCGTTCAATGGAACGTCGAGCTGTCCCTGCACGCGCCCTTCGGCGTTCCACGCGGTCTCGCCGTGGCGGACGATGCAAAGCAGCGTCCGTTGCATCAGTCGGGCCGGATGTTGTTGTCCTTGACCACCTTGCCCCAGCGCGACATCTCGGCGGCGAGGAACTTCTGCAGCGCGTCCGGCGTGCTGACGACGAGGTCCATGCCGAGCGTTTCGGTCAGCGTCTTGCGCACGTCGGCCTGGTTGAGCGCCTTGACCAGCTCCGCGTGCAGCTTGTCAAGGATCGGCTTCGGCGTGCCGGCCGGCGCGAAGACGCCCCACCACGCGAGGGCGAGGAACCCGGGGAAACCCTGCTCCGAAAGCGTGACGACGTCGGGCAGCGCCTGCGAGCGCCGCTGGCCGGTGACGGCGATCGCGCGCAACTTGCCGCCCCTGACGTGCGGCGAGATCACCGCCACCGAGCCGATCGCGAGGTCGGTCTGGCCGGCGATCGCGTCGGTCGTCATCGGCCCGCCGCCCTTGTAGGGCACGTGCACCAGCTTGATCCCCGCGGCCTGCTGCACGAGGATCATCGTCAGGTGTCCGAGCGAGCCGTTGCCGATCGAGCCGAATGTCACGCTGTCGGGCTTCGCCTTCGCCGCGGCGATCACGTCGCCGAAATTCTTGTACGGCTTCGACGCGGCGGTCGCGATCGCCATCGGCGCGGTACCAACGAGCATCACCGGAGCGAGGTCCTTCGTCGTGTCGAACGGCAGGTTCGGAATCAGCGCCGGATTGACCGCGTGCGTGTCGAAGACGAACAGAAACGTGTAGCCGTCGGCGGGCGACTTCGCCACTTGCGCCGCGCCGATCGAGCCGGATGCGCCGGGCTTGTTCTCTACGATGAACTGCTGCTTCAGCGACTCGCTGAGCTTGATGCCGAGCAGCCGGGCGAGCGGATCGACCGACCCGCCCGGCGGAAACGGCACGATGAATTTCACCGGTTTCGTCGGCCAGTCCTGCGCTGCAGCGGGTGCCGCGGCAAACGCGAGGAGCACGACCAGCAGGGTACGAATCGTTGCGAGCATCATGATTTTTTCCTTGGCGCTATTATGACATCCGCATGCTCTCGTCCGCCCCGGCCCTGCGAAATCGCGCTCCGATCCTCGAAGTCCTGCGCCGCCATCTGCCCGCAACCGGCTCGGTTCTCGAACTCGCGAGCGGCAGCGGCGAGCACGCCACGTACTTTGCGGCTGCGTTGCCAAGCCTCGTCTTCCAGCCCAGCGACCCAGAGCCCGAAGCGCGCGCGAGCATCGCGGTCCGCATTGGGCAAGACGCATTGAGCAACGTGCGAGCGCCGCTCGATCTGGATGCCGCTTCCGACGACTGGCGCTTGCCCGATGAAATCGCGCGCTCACTCACCGCCATCCTTTGCATCAACATGATCCATATATCACCGTGGCGCGCTGCAATCGGGTTGCTGCGCAATGCCGCGAGGGCGCTCCCGCAGCGTGGCCTGCTCTATCTCTATGGCCCCTACCGGCGCGACGGTCGGCACACCGCGCCGAGCAACGAGGCGTTCGATCGCGACCTGCGCTCGCGCAATGCCGAGTGGGGCGTGCGCGATCTGGAGGCTGTGCTGACCGAAGCGGCGGCGCAGCAACTCACGCTCGTCGAAGTCGTCGACATGCCGGCAAATAATCTGTCGGTCGTGTTGCGCCCGATGTAATCTTGCACTCACCTCCAGGGAGGATGTCGTCATGAATCGCACCGGTCGCATCGCCCCGCTCGCGCTAGCGGTGGCTGCCGCGTTGAGCCCATGCCTTTCCGCCGCGCACGAGCCTGACAGCATCCTTGCGCAATCGCGCCGCCAGACGCCCGCTCCGCCGTGGCCCGCCGGCGACGAGCGGGGAATGGCGAACGCGATCGGCTCAGCGACGTTCGCGCGCTGCTCGTGGCATCTTGCCCAGAAGAAAGCCAGGGTCTACGAGCTTTCGTACGTGCGTTCCAACACGATGCCCCTGTCGCCGTTCAGCGGACCCTACGTGCAGAAGCCAAAGCCGACCGCGAGCCTTCCGGGCACCGCGCACGTATTCAATCTGGAGCAATACGACGCCGGGGCAGAACCCGGCCAGCAAGCGACGCAGATCGACGCGCTCGGACACTTCGGCTCGCTGAAGCAGCCGTGGGACGGGAAGCCTCCGATTCCCGTCGAGGGCGCCGAATACTACGGCGGTTTCATGCAAAAGGACGTGAAACCGACGCCCGAATCGGGTCTGATGAAGCTCGGGATGGAAAAGGCGCCGCCGCTCATCACGACTGCGGTTCTGCTCGACGCGGCGAGCCATGTCGGCAAGGGTCAGCCGATGAAAGCAGGCGAGGTCGTCACAGCGAAGGACATCGAGGCGATGCTCAAGGCGCAGGGTCTCGCGAAGCGCGGCATCCTGCCGGGCGATATCGTCTACGTGCGCACCGGCTGGGGCGACCACTGGAAGGATCCGGACACCGACAAGTTTTACTATACGAAGGCGCCGGGCCTCTCGTACGACGCTGCGAAATACCTCGGCATGAAGCGCATCGTCGCGATCGGGCTCGACACGCCGTTCGTCGATCCAGTACCCGAAGGCATGCTCCAGGGCAAGGCAGGACCCGCGCCCGGAACGCCGCCGAACCTGCCCTTCGCGCTGCATCATCACATGCTCACGCAAATGGGCATCCACCACATCGAGAACGCGAAGCTCGACGAACTCGCGCGCGACAAGGTTTGGACCTCGTGCACGATGGTCCTGCCGATACTCGAAAAGGGCAGCGCCGGGTCGCCGATCCGTCCAGTCTCGATCGGGGTGCCCGGCGGCTAGCGGATCAGGCGCGTGTTGGCGAGCGCCAGGCGATCGACGAGGTTGCGGGCGAGCGCGCGCGTCAGGTGCAGCTGCGCGCTCATGCTCATCGCCTCGAGCGCGACCGGATCGAATTCCGCGAGCAGCAGGTCGGTCATCGACTCGACCGTCGCGTGGCGCGGCAGTGAGCCTCCCCACATGTAGGCCATCTCGCCGAAATACTCGACCGGGTTCACGAGGTTGAGCAGCCGCCCGCCCTTGGTGACCTTCACCTCGCCGCGGGCGAGGAAAAATAGCGTCTTGCCGGGCTCGTCCTCCTTGACGACGATCCTGCCCTTGGGCACGCGCGACCAGCGTCCGGCGCGCACCATCTCCCACAATTCGGCGTCCGAGAGGTGCGAGAGCACTTCCACCTTCTTCAGCGCAACGTACTTCTCGCTGTCGGGGATCGCTTCGGCACCGAGCACGAGGGGGCTTGCCTTCGAGAGTTCGCGCGCGAAGTCCGCCCACGTCGCATAGCGGTATTCGGGCTTCTTCTTCATCGCGCGCAGCACCGCAGTGTCGATCGCCTCGGGCAACCCGCCCTCACGCACCTTGCTCGGCGGAACCGGGTCCTCGTTCAGGATTTTTCGCACGAGCTCCTCGATGCTGTCGGCGACGAACGGCCTGCGCCCGGTCAGCAGCTCATAGAGCACGACCGCGAGCGAATACATGTCGCTGTGGAACGTGAGCTCCTTCCCCTCGATCTGCTCAGGCGACATGTAGAACGGCGAACCCATCGCCGCAGTCTGCACCGCCTGGCTCTTGCGCAGGTACGCGGCGCCGAAATCCGAGATCTTCACTTCGCCCTGGAAGCCCGCGAGCTTGGCGTCGCCCTGCGCGAGCAGGATGTTCGCCGGCTTGATGTCGCGATGCACGATGCCTTCGCGGAACGCGTAATCGAGCGCCCCACAGCACTTGAAGCCGATCTGCAGCACATCGCCGACCGGCAGCAGCCTGTCGGACCCGACGTGCGCGGCAAGGTCGCCCCCCGTGACGAGTTCCATCGCGATGTGGCCGGACTCTTCCTGGACGACCGCGTCCAGGATGGCAACGATGTGCGGATGGCGAAGTTTTCCCGCCAGCGACGCCTCGTTCAGGAACTGCTGCCGGTAGACCGCGCCGAACTCGGGATCGTTAAATACTTCCGGCTCGATCGTCTTGAGCGCCACCTCGTTGCCGGTGAACGTGTCCTTTGCGAGGTATACGGTGCCGGTCGCCCCCCTGCCGAGCAGCTTCCGGATGTCGTACCGGCCGACTTGTAGGCTCAGATCCATGTGCTTTTACGAATTGTTACCAAAACTTCGGGTGGCCGCAGACCGGCCCTGCTAATCTAAGCGCCATCATAGAGGATGCTGCCTCCCCAAGTCGGAGTGCCCCCATGAAGCTGATCAGAAAATTCACCCTCGTATTCGGACTTGCAACGCTGGGCGCGACGCTCGCCCAACCGGCGCTGGCCCATGGCCACGGCCATGGACGCGTGGTCGTCGGAATCGGTTTTGGCGGTCCATACTGGGGCGGCTGGGGATGGGGATACCCAGGTCCGTACTATTACCCCTATTCCTACCCGTATCCGGCATACGTGCCCTCGCAACCGGCGACCTACATCCAACAGGAAGTTGCGCCCGCAGCGCCTGCATCTGCCACGCCTCAGGGCTACTGGTACTACTGCTCGGACGCGCAAGCGTACTACCCCTACGTGAAGGAATGTCCCGGCGGCTGGCAGCGCGTTTCGCCGCAACCCGCGCGCTAATGGTTCGCTCTCCACTCCTGCTCGCGGGACTTGCCGCGGCGTTGCTGCTTGCCGGATGCGTCAGTGCTCCGCCGAGCGGCCCGAGCGTCACGGTGCTGCCTGGCACCGACAAGAACTTCGACCAGTTCCGCGCCGACGACATGGAGTGCCGACAGTACGCTTACTATCAGATCGGCGGACCCGGCGCTGAACAGGCCGCAGTCGACAGCGCGGTCAGCAACGCAGCGGTCGGCACACTTGTGGGCGCTGCTGCGGGCGCATTGATCGGCGGCAACCGATCCGGCGCCGCGGTAGGCGCAGGCACCGGCCTCATCGTCGGCTCGAGCGCCGGCTATGGCGCTTCCAACGCCACCTGGTACGAGCAGCAGCGCAGATACGACGTCGCATTCGTGCAATGCATGTATGCAAAGGGACACCAGGTTCCCGGCTCGTACGGCGCAAGGCGCCAAAGCAGCGCCAGCAACTATTCGGCTCCGCCGCCGCCGCCACCCGGCAGCCCTCCGCCGCCCCCGCCGCGTTAATCAACCGGGTCGTCGCATCGCGGCGACCTTTTGGCTTCGTTCGCCGTCGACGATCTACGGCGTAACTGACTGATTCGTCATCTTTTCGCGCTAGGCTGGCACGAAACTCGCAGCGTCAGGGTGTCTTTTTCCCAATTCGCCAGGAGCCCTGCCGTGAAACGAGCCACCGCCATTGCGTTAACCGCCCTCTTCAGCCTGAGTCTTGCGGCCTGCGATCGCCCCGGATCAACGGACCGGTCGGCGCAGCGCTCGACGGATTCCACGACCTCGTCGAGTACCGACAAGTCGAGCGCGACCAACAACAAGACGAGCCCAAGCAATCCGAGTTCGCCGAGCGGCACGCCTCCGTCCAAGTAAGGGGCTCGTGTGAAGGCGATTGTCCTCTTGTTGCCGGTGGTCATCGCGTGCAGTCTCGCCGCGTGCGACCGGTCGTCGAGAACTGCCGATCGGAGCGACCCGGCGCGCGACAGCATCGCAACGAGGCCGTCGAGCGATCCGACGAGCGCGCGCCCTGCTGCTTCAGCGGCATCGAACGTGTCGCAGCCTTCGCCGTCGACGAATGCCAAAGCGGAGGCGCCCGCGATCGACGCAGCCCTCAGCGAGAAGGTGCGCCAGGCTCTGGTCAGCGAGCACGGCATCAACGCACGCGACCTGCAGGTCACCGCGCAGAACGGCGTCGTGACCTTGTCGGGCAAGGTGGAAGAAAAGTCGGACCAGGAGCGCATGATGCTCGTCGCGATGAGCGTCGACGGCGTGCGCTCCGTCGTCAGCAACCTGGTCGTAGACCGACCGGCGTAGATCTCGCGCTACAAGAACGTCGCTTCCCCGGAGACAGCCTCTGGGGAAGCTGCTTTCTTGCGCACTGTTTCCTGGGGTAACAGTGTGTAAAAGCGACTTTGTCTGACAAACCGGCAAGCATTCACGGGGTCGAAGTTGCATGCGACCTCATTCCCCCGGAGTAGACGCCATGAACTTTGCGAAGCCGCTGATCGCGACACTTTCCTTTCTCTGCATGATGCTGGCGGGCGCTGCATACGCGGATCCGCCGACGATCGTCGGTCGAATCAGCCACGTCGATGGCGCCGTCTCGTTCGCCCCCGGCGAAGCGCCGGACGAATGGGCCGCAGCGTCGCTCAACCGCCCGGTCACCAACGGAGATCGACTGTGGACCGATCGGGGTGGTCGCGCCGAGCTTCGCGTTGGATCGCTCGCGGTCCACATGAGCGCACTGACAAGCCTGGACGTCCTCAACCTGGATGATCGCTCGCTGCAATTGCGCGTTGCGCAAGGCGACGTGAACCTGCGCGTTCGCCGCCTGAGCGGCAATCGGCAGATCGAGATCGATACGCCCTCGGGCGCCATCGTTGTTCGCCAGCCAGGCTCCTACCGTGTGCACGTCGACGCAGACGGCGCGATCGTGACGGTGCGCGACAGCGGAGAAGCCGAAGCATTCACCGCCAATGCGAGCGTTCTCGTTCGCAGCAACCAGGAAGCAGAACTGTCCGGCGAGCGCGCGGAGCTGTACGCCGCATCGCCGCTCGATGACTTCGATCGCTGGGCCGCAACGCGCGACCAACGCGTCGAACGCGTCGCTTCGACGCGCTACGTGCCGGTCGAGATGACCGGCTATGAAGACCTGGATCAGTACGGCCAGTGGCGGACCGTCGCCGACTACGGCGCGCTGTGGTTCCCGACCGACGTTGCGACCGACTGGGCGCCGTACCGCACGGGCCACTGGGTGTGGGTCTCGCCGTGGGGATGGACATGGGTCGACGACGCGCCGTGGGGATTCGCGCCGTTCCACTACGGGCGCTGGGTCTGGGTTGATCAACGCTGGGGCTGGGCGCCGGGACGGATCGTCGAGCGCCCGGTGTACTCGCCGGCACTCGTTGCCTTTATCGGCGGAACTGTCGCGGCAGGCGCCGGGCCGGCAGTGGGATGGGTGCCGCTCGGCTGGCGCGAGCCATACATACCCTGGTACACCGCGAGCCGCACCTACGTGCAGAACGTGAACATCGCGCACGTCACGAACGTGACGAACGTCACCAACATTCGATACGTCAATCGCTCGGTTCCGACCGCGGTCACCGTAGTCCCGCGCGAAACGTTCGTTTCGGCCCAGGAAGTACAGCGTTCCAGGGTCAACGTTCCCAATCGCGCGGCCGCCAGCGCCGCGATCGTTCGTGAGGCGCCGGTATCGGCGCCGAGCCGCCAAAGCTTCGTGCGCTCGCAGCCGGGCCCGCGGCCGCCCGCGCAGGTCGTTACGCGGGAAGCCGTTGCGGTCAGCACTCCGCCGGCACCCTCACGCCGCGCCGAGATGCGCGATCAGGCCCCGCGTGCCTCAGCCGGCGAAGAGCGCCCGCGCGTGCGCGTCATAGAACGGCAAGCGCGGATCAGCGCCCCGATCAATCAAGCGCCCCGCGCCGCGGCGCGCGAGGCCCAGCCGCGCGCAGCTGCACAAGGCGAAGCTCCGCGCGTGCAGGAGCAGGTGCGCGAGCAGCGCGGCGAGCGGCAGCGTGAAGAGCGGCGCCAGGAAGACGAAGTACAAAAGGCGCAGGCGCAGCAGCAGGCCGAACAGCTCGAGCGCGAGCGCCGCCAGCGCGCGGGCCAGCAGGAACAAGCTCGCGACGGGCGGCAGCAGGAGCTGACGCAACGCCAGCAGGAACAGCAGCGCGTGCACCAGGAAGAGCAGCAGCGGCAACGCCAAGCCGCCCAGGAGCAGCAGCGCGGCCAGCAGCAGCGTGCCCAGCAGGAGCAACAGCGCGCGCGCCAGGAACAGCAACGTCAACAGCAGGAGCAACAAAAAGGTCAGCAGGAGCAGCGGCGTGCACAACAGGAGCAGCAGCGCCAGCAACAACAGCAGGAGGAACAGCGGCGCCAGCAGCAGTCAGCACAGGAGCAGCAGCGTCAGCGCCAGGCCGCGCAGGAGCAGCAGCGGCAGCAGCAGGCGACCGAG
>Ga0310810_10010134_pt1 | contig 10957 bp, 7 predicted proteins | sample NCmetagenome_FD_207641 | JGI IMG/M metagenome (GOLD analysis project Ga0310810, IMG submission 207641) | Soil microbial communities from experimental microcosm in Duke University, North Carolina, United States - NC | ecosystem: Engineered > Artificial ecosystem > Soil microcosm > Unclassified ... | reverse complement strand
GCCAAGCGTGAATTTGCTCTCAAGCAGCTTCTGCGAGCCGCGCTCGGTCATGACCAGCATGATCAAGTCGGTCGACGAGCCGCCGATCTGAAAGCCCACGCTCCCGCCCTCGATGCGCACCGTGGCTGGCGCCGACCAGCCCCCGCCGCTTGCCTGTCGACACGACAGATAACCTTTCCCGTACTTCCCGCCAAAGACGAACGCGGCCGTCTTGAGATCCGGAACGATCACAATGCAGTGCGCCTTCTCGAGCAGATCCCGGGGAATGCCCTTGTCCGGCGCCGCCATGATCTCGGAGAACACGGTCGCGGCCGCGCCGAGTCGCTGAACCGGTTCGTTGTCTGCGGCAACGAGCGGCGTCATCGCCAGCGTCGTCGTCACGATAGTCGCAGTAATCAATCTCACGTTGTACCTGCCTTCCGCTTTGCACGCTAACACCGGACGCGTGGCCGACGATGTTCCGTTTGGGACGTGCTACTTCTTCGCGCTGAGTGCGCGATCGTCCGCATAGCGACGCCTTTCTGACGGCCTGACGGCAAACGGCATACCTGCCAGCCATTCACCCGGCAATTGGTTCCGATGCTCAAATCCGTTCCCCCCGGAAACCAAAGGCGCGCAAATTCTCGCGGGCATGTCGTGTTAATCCGTGCCGCCGGCGGGCAGCGGTTCAATGGAACATCATGCGCCCGCCCATGTTGCCGGTCAGCCAGAGGAGCAGCACGACGATCAGCAGCAGACCGAGCAGTCCCCCGCTGTAGTGTGGCGGACCCCATCCCGCGCCGCGCCCGTAGTAGTAGCCACCGCCTCCACCGAAGAGCAGCACGAGCACAACGATCAAGAGGATCAGCATGACGGCACCCGTCCGTTCCTACGCGCCTCCGACCTCTGCGTCGATTCTCTTCCGGCCTGATGCGCCTGGCCTGTCCCAAACAGAACAGCCGACGCTGCGGCCTTGCGCTACGGTGCCGAGACGCACAACGCCGGTGTGTTACCTGCTTTTGTTCGCGGGGGAGGCCCGAGAAGACGTGGAGAGACAAGCGGGCGGGGCCCATGCTTGTTCTCTCCTTCGGTGTACCGGATCAGCGAGGCAGCACCAGCCCGCCCAACTGCCCTTGGAGCATATGCAGCGCCACCCCGCTGAGATCAGGAATAATTTGAGGGTTCGACGTCGTTCCCTCGACGAGGAACGGAATGCGTTGGGTGTTGCCATGGCTGGTGGCGGCTGGCTCGCGGCCTTTCGGCGCGCGGCCCAGATGGCCTCCGGTGAGCGTGCCGAAGAGGCCGCCGAGAGCGCCGCCGACGGTACCGATCGCCGTGCCCGCCGCTCCGCCTACGGTCCCCAATGGATTCAGCAGCGCCGGGTTCGCCACCGTCGCGACCATGCCGAAATGCAGATTGTTCCGCGCATCGATCGTTCCGGCGCCGGTGATATGACCGAGTGACGCGACATCGGCATTGAAGTTATCGAAGCGCAGCCCGTCCGCAGCCACGCGCACACTAGTGGTCAGATCATCGATATTGAGGTCGCTGCCGGTTTGAAGTCCGGTGAATGCCGATATCGCCTTCATCTTCGATCCGAGATCGAATCCAGTCAGCCTCGCCTTGGAGAGACCGACGTGGCCCGCCGCCACCAGTCGACCGATCGCGCCCGTGACATTCAGATTCGCCTCGATCGTGCCGGCAGCCAGATGGGCGCCCTGAGGAAGACCGATGCCGAGAGCCGGCAGGAACGCTTCGAGTTCTGGCGCCGACATGCGCCCGCCAGCAACCTTGACGTTGACGACTGTCGCTTCGCCGCGCGCGTCGAAGCTCCCCGAGAGGCGAGCGGAGGCTCCGCCCATCTTCAGCGAGGACGGATTGAGAGTTCCCCTATGGGTGCGGAGGTCATACCTCGAATCGAACGAAACGGCGACCGGCCGAGACGCGGGTGAACCACCGGCCACGAGGAGCGCCTTCGATAGCGTTGCGTTGCCCACCATCGCGGCCACGCCGCCTTTGGACGCGATCGTCGCCGTCAGATTGAGCAGTCCGCTGGTGGACGGATTGAGGAAACCGGTCTTGGCGAGGTTGAGCCCGTCGATGGCGACCATGGCGTCGAGCGGCGTGAGCGTCGCGTCGGTCCGGTCCATCGGGCCAACGGCGCCGGTGAGACTGAACGTGCCACCGCCAGGCAACATCGCGGTCGCGGTGATTGGCCAACGGGAACCCGGCGACAGATCCGACGCGGCGACATTGACGTGGTCGTATGTGCGCTTCTGAGTCGCCGTTCCGACAAGGACCCGGCCATCGCGCAATTCGAGCTTCCTGATCGCGAAGGTCGCCGAGGCGTCTGACGAGGGCGCGAGCGAGGCGTAGTTCCAACGGCCGGCGGCATTTCGAAACAGCGTCACCACGGGCTGTTCAATCCTGATGTTCGTGACGTTGAGCGATCGCGACACGATCAGCGGCCAGAGCCTGACGCCGACGGTGACGGACTTCGCGGTGAGAAATGGCGACGCGCTGAACGCCGGATCGTCGGCGATGGTCAACGTCTCGGCCACGAGCGACTGATGAAGCAGCGAAATGCGCAGAGGGCCGAGTGAGACGTCGCGGCCAAGCGCCGCCGATGCGCTTTGCTCGATCGCCGGACGGAATCGATTCTCGGGGATCACGAACAGCGCCACCACCAGCAGCACGACGACCGCGCCGCCAACGGCGAGACTGATGCGAACGGTTCGCGCACTTCTGAACTCCATAACGTTCCTCCCTGAACACATGTAGACCGCGCTTCCGTCACACTCGCCGCGGCGCCAATCTCATCGGAACGTCCCATGCTCTCGAATGAAAATAGAGCAACAAGAGAACCGGCGCCGCCGTCCAGGACGCATCGAGTCCCCGCTTATTTCTTCCCCTTTTCGCGCTTTGCACGGACGCTCCCGCTTCAAACGGAGCTAGACGGTTGGGCCTCGCCGCCGCTCACCAATCGCCGCGCACGACGGCTAATTGCCAGGTCGCCTCCGTGATACTTGTCTGCTCACGTCGCTCATGAGATGAGCCGCTGAAGAGGTGAATGTCGTCGGTAATGCCGCCCTGCTGCAGGAATTCATAGAACTCCTGGTCATCGATCCGGTGGGACCGTTCGACGTTCCGTTCAGATGTGGCTGATGAACAAGCGCGTCGTGGGCTGTGCGATAGAGAACAGCGCTGAGCACGTCCAATCGATACAGTGGGCAGTCGCCAGGTCGAGAATCATATGCTGCTGATCGTCGGCGCAATCATCGCGTTGCTCGCGATTGTAAGCATTTCCAGAATGCGGGTACCAGGTGGCGTGAACACGAGCACACGCGGCTGGATGAGCGATAAATGGCTCGCCGAACATCGGGCGTCGCACTCACGGTAGGCGTTCCAGACGATCTCCCGTTGAGGACTCCCTCGCACTGGTGGGCATCGTGTTCCGCATCCTCTTTTCGTGATGATCATCGCCGCAACGATCAAAGAACGTCGCAACGACGGCCGGAGTACCTGCACCATTTACGACAATCCGGTATTCGTGTCAGGCTGGATGTGAATGGCGCTCAATGGCGGTTCGTAAGCTCCAGCCGGGACCTTCCGTCAGCAGTGGGAAGAGCACGAGCCGGTCGAAGCACGTGCCGGCGACCGAACCCGCTGCGGTCATCGAGTGGGCGGGCGTGCGAGTGGAGCGCGTCGAGTACGAGGCCAAAGCACCGATCTTCGCTCAGGGAGATCCGGCGACCAGCGTCATGTACGTCGAGCAAGGCGCCGTGCGTCTCTCCGTGTTGTCACACGCCGGAAAAGAGGCGGTAATCGCCGTACTGGAGGCCGGCCATTTCTTTGGTGAGGGGTGTCTGGTCGGACAGACACACCGGATGGCGACGGCCGCGGCCATGTCTGCGTGCACGATCATCGTCGTGGAAAAGGGAGAGATGGTGCGGCAGCTCCACGCTCAGCCGCCATTCGCTGATCGGTTCTTGAGGCACATGCTGACGAGAAACATCCGCATCGAAGAAGACCTCATCGACCAGCTCTTCAACTCCAGCGAGAAACGTCTCGCGCGAACGCTCTTGCTCTTGGCGCGTTACGGTGAGCCCGAGGCGTCTCACCGCGTTCTGCCGAGGGTGTCACAGGAGACTCTGGCCGAAATGGTTGGGACCACGCGCTCGCGTGTGAACTTCTTCCTGAACAAGTTTCGGAAGCTCGGCTTCATTGAGTACAACGGCGGCTTGAAGATCAACAACTCTCTCCTCAGCGTCGTGCTGCGGGACTGATCCGCCGACAACGGCAGCGCGGCCAACGGGCACGAGCCGCGACGCGTCGTGAGTCCATGTTCGCGAAGGATCCTCCGTCTAGGCATGGCTCTTGCGCCTCCGAGTGTCGAATTCACCGATCGCCGTTCTGACCGTCTGCCGTGAAGAGGAGAGCGACCATGAAAGGGTTCGTTGACGACATCGAACAGATGACCGAGCACAATTCGGATTTCCGTCGCGTGCTGTACACCGGCACACAACTTCAGCTTGTCCTCATGTCGCTCGAGCCCGGCGAAGACATCGGCGAGGAGGTGCATCGGGACCGCGACCAGTTCTTTCGCGTCGAGAAGGGCGAGGGCGAAGTCTCAATCGATGGTCACAAGACCAAGATCAAGAGCGACTTCGCGATCGTGGTGCCCGCCGGCGCGCGACACAACGTGACGAATACCGGCGACAAGCCGCTGAAGCTGTATACGCTATATGGGCCGCCCGAGCATGCGGATGGCACGGTGCATGTCACAAAGGCCGATGCGATGCAATCGAAGGAACATTTCGCCGGACAGACGACGGAGTGAAGGGGACCGGACGTCGCGTCATTCTTTGTCGCTTGTCATGGGGAGGTTGAGAGGCTGTATTTATACGGCAAATTCACCTGGAGGCCCATGTACACGCGAAGCTGCCGGCGGTCGTCGGCCGGGCCGCGAACGCCCCTTCCCGCGGCGGTGAGCAGGACGAGCTGACGGGTCATCCTCTTCCGGAATCCCGCATTGACGATGAGGTCGGCAGGTGATGTGCCGCTCCGTTCGCCACTCAGTTCTGCCACCAGCTCGAGCCCTCGGTCCAATTCGATCTCTGTCGCCAGTCCGAAGATCCATCCATTGTCTCCGTTCTGGACGAAGGTCCTCCCCACCTCCCCGTTGATTTCGACGTGGGAGATCTCGATTGTGAGTTCGGTCGGCAGCAGAAACCGCGAGCCGTCGTTGACAAGCCCCTTTTCCGCCATGACGCGCCCCGTGTTGACCTCCACTTGCGGGTAGATCGCCCACGCGATTCTCTGGCCTTCCTCCCCCAGGAACCTCCACTTCACACCGCTGTTCGAATTGCCCAGTCCAGTGTGAACGGCTTCCCCGGTTTCGCGGACATTCAACCAGGGGATTTCGAATTTGAGTTGTATTCGTTGCCCAACTCCGTAATTGATGTCGGCGAGCGGCGCTTCGAGCCGTCGGTCCGCCCGCGCCTTCTCCACGATACTGGCCAGATTGATTTCCCAATAGCCGGGGCCGGGTGTGTCGGGATCGTCAGTAATAAGTGGCGGACCACCCTGAGCCAGTGCGTTGGACGGCAACAGCATGAGCATCACTGCCACCGCGAATCCACGAATCGCCTTCCAGACCAACGTTGTCTTTACGTCGCCTCGTTTCGCCTCGCCGGCGCACCAGGCCCGTCCTTGTCAGAACAATATGGCGAACAACGTCTTCAACAGTTCTTCGAGCGACATCATCGTGAGCGCCAGCGGCACGACCGGCGCCAATGTTGCGCCCACCAAGCCAACCAATGCGTCCCTCGTGATCGGCGCGACACGCATCGTCTTGACAATCGCGAAACTATTGTCGAGATCGGCGAGCGACTGGATGTCAGCACTGCCGACCAACGGCTCGTTGGCGGTCGGGGCACGGCCGCGCACCCACTTGGAATCGAACTCGCGCACATATCGCTCGGCGAGCGTGCCGTACTCGCGCAGGCCGGTCCGCTTTGCGGCAGCAAGTTGTGGCGCAAAGACGAGGAACGGGCCGAGCACCAGACACACGAGAAAGAGGACGACCGCGGCGATCTCTGCCTTGAATTCGGGCAGCGCGGCCTTCAGGTAGAAGATCCGGTTCGCAATCAGTCCGGCAACCATCGCCCCGTGTGCGACGGCGAGCGGGGCGAACGCGAAGGATACCCCGGCGAGAAACCCCACGCCGCCGACGCGGTCCGGGTGGGTCGGAACCAGGCTCAATTCGATGCGTGACACCTGCCAGAGAAATCGCACCCAGATCAGGATCCGGTAATACCAGCGTATCAACAGGAACTGGAAGACCGGCAGGCTCACACACGCATACCACCAGCCGCTCGGCGAGACCTTCAACCCCTCGGCGGTAGGCGTTGAGTACCAGGTTGCCGTTGTGGAAAGCGCAACGAAGTGCCGCCACACCAGCATCACGCCGACGAGGTAGACCACTGCAATCAGGATCGCTTCGGCGAGCACTGAGTTGCGCATGCGAAAAGCCGATGCGATGGCGGCATCGAAGCGGGACAACGCCTCCTGGGGAATCAGGTTGCGATCCAGGAACTGTCGCACGACGGGACGCATACGCTGGTGGACGACCAGCTCTGCGACGATCAACAGCGGCAGGGCAATCAGAAAACGAGCGTGCGCTTCGACATCCCACAGAAAGGGCACTGGCGCGCTCCCGCCGAACGCCTGTCCCTCCAGAACTGAGAGCACGAGCAGCGGCAGCCACGTCAGAGACACGAAGAAGAGAATCCGTTTCCGTACCAGCTCCAGCGCGTCATCGCAGACGTGCGCCCGGCGCAGGAGTTGGAACAGCGGACCGCCCAGGACAAGTGAGAAGTCCAGCCGAGCATCGTTGTCGCGCACGGACTTCAGGCGTGCGACCTGCTCTGGCCGCGGCTTCATCGGTTCCGAACAAGAACCGCCTGCGCGTCGTGAACGAACGCGGCCTGCTTGCCCGACTCGAGCAACTGCTTCGCATCGAGCTTGCCGAAGAGCTGAATCAGCTTGGCCACCAATCCTGTCCACCCGGTCTGGTGACTCGCGCCCAGTCCTGCCCCGTTGTCTCCGTGGAAGTACTCGTAGAACAGGATGTGGTCCCGCCAGTACGCGTCGGTCTGGAATTTCTCTGTGCCGCCGTAGACAGGTCGCCGGCCGCGTTCGTCACGCAGGAAGATGCGGGTAAGGCGATCCGAAATCTCTTTTGCGACCTCGAAGAGGTTCATCTGTTTCCCCGATCCGGTGGGACATTCGATTTTGAAGTTGTCGCCATAGTACAGGTAGAAGTTCAGGAGCGCCCGGATGATCATGATGTTCACGGGCATCCAGATCGGGCCGCGCCAGTTCGAGTTTCCACCGAACATCCCCGTGTTCGATTCGCCGGGCAGGTAGTCCACGCGGTGTTCCTGTCCACCTGCGTTGAAGATGTACGGGTGCTGCTGATGGAACTTGGAAAGCGCGCGGATGCCATGGGGGCTCAGGAATTCGTTCTCGTCGAGCACCTTCGTGAGAATCCGGCGGAGCCGCTCGGGATTGACCATGGCCAGAATCCCGCGCTCGGCCACGCCGTAATGACCTGGGCCCGTCGGGTGCATGGTCGCTGTCAGTTCGGGTACCCGCCGCAGTCGTTCAAAAATGCGCCTCATCGCCACCGGCACGCGCTCCCGCTGCGACTTCTCGAGCACGGTGGTGGCGCACAACGGCAGAAGGCCCACCATCGAACGGACCTTGAGCCGTGTGGCGCTGCCGTCGGGGAGCCGCAGCAGGTCGTAGTAGAAGCCGTCCTCGTCGTCCCACATGCCTTCCGCCCCGGCCCGGTTCATGCCCGCGGCGATGAAGTAGAAGTGCTCTGCGAACTTGAAGACCACGTCGTCGTAATTGGGATCGTGCACGGCGATCTCCGCCGCGAGCTCCAGCATGTTCTGGCTGAAGAGGGCCATCCACGCCGTGCCGTCCGCCTGTTCGAGGTGGCCGCCGGTGGGAAGCGGAGCGCTGCGGTCGAACACGCCGATGTTGTCGAGCCCGAGGAAGCCGCCTTCGAACACGTTCTTGCCGAAGCGGTCCTTGCGATTGACCCACCAGGTGAAGTTCAGCAGGAGCTTGTTGAACGTCGACCTGAGGAAGTCCATGTCCACGTCGCCACGCAGCGCCTGCTCCGTGCGATGAAGGAAGATCGTTGCAAACGCGTGGACCGGGGGGTTCACGTCGCTGAAGTTCCACTCGTAGGCGGGCACCTGACCGTTGGGGTGCAAGTAGGAGCCGCGGAGCATCAGTTGCATCTGCTCCTTGGCGAAGTCGGGGTCGACGATCGAGAGCGGGAGCGTGTGGAAGGCCAGATCCCAGGCCGCATACCAGGGGTACTCCCACTTGTCGGGCATCGAGATGATGTCTCGATTCAGCATGTGGAACCACTCGGAGTTCCGGGAGGCTCGATAGCCGGTGTGGAGGGGGTTGGAGTGGTGCTCGTCCAGCCAATTGTCGCCATCGAAGAAGAAGAACTGCTTGCTCCACAGCATGCCGGCCAGGGCTTGGCGCATCACGTTGGCTGCGTCTTCACTCGCCGAGGGCGGAGTGACCGATCGATAAAATTCATCGGCCTCACGAATCCTGTCATCGAAGATCTTCTCGAAGGCGCTGCCAAACGGCTGGCCCTTCTGGTCCAGGAAACTGCTGGAGAGCCGCAGGCGAATCACTGACGTCTGCCCGGCGCCAACATTGACCGTGTAGTGCGCCGCGACCTTGGTGCCCTGCTTGCCGGGATTCACCGCCTCTTGCCGGCCGTGCACCACATGGTCGTTGATGCCGTCTTTGACATAGGGGCCTTCGTTCTGGCTCCCGAACAGCCGCGCATGGTTCGTTTCGTTGTCGGTGAAGAGCAGCGGCACATCGCCTTCGCAAGAAAGAGTGAATGCGCCCAGCAGAGAATGCGCCGCCGAGGCCGCGGTGGCGCCAGCCGGCGCTTCGACCTGCTTGATGTTTGGTTTCTCGGGCGCTCTGTTCGATTCGGCAATCCACTTCGACCAGTCGTTGCGGAACCAGAGCGTCGGCAGGACGTGCAGCTCGGCCGCCTCCGCTCCCCGGTTGGCTGCCACGATCTTGATGAGGATGTCTTCCGCCGCGCCCTTGGCATACTCCACGAACACATCGAAATAGCGGTTGTCGTTGAAGATGCCCGTGTCGAGGAGCTCGTACTCCATGTCGTTGCGGGTGCGCAGGCGGTTCGTTTCTAACAGGTCGGCATACGGATAGGCCTTCTGGGGATACTTGTAGAGGTACTTCATGTACGAGTGCGTCGGCGTGCTGTCGAGGTAGAAGTAGTACTCCTTCACGTCCTCCCCATGGTTGCCTTCGCTGTTGGTCAGTCCGAAGAGCCGCTCTTTGAGAATCGGATCCTTGCCGTTCCAGAGAGCCAGGCTGAAACAGAGGTGCTGCTTGTCGTCGGAAATGCCAGCGATGCCATCCTCGCCCCAGCGATAGGCGCGCGAGCGGGCGTGATCGTGAGTGAAGAAATTCCAGGCATCACCGTTCTCGCTGTAATCCTCGCGCACGGTTCCCCACTGTCGTTCGCTGAGGTACGGCCCCCACTTTTTCCATTCAACCTTTCCCGTTCGTGCTTCGTCGAGCCGGCGTTGTTCGTTGGTCACGATTCATCTCTCTTTCGTCTCGAAATCACGCCTGCTCGGCGAGCGGTGCCCATAGCACGACGACGGAGCGCGGCCCGGCCTGGTACTTGTCACGCGTCACCGCCAGCCCCGTTTGCCACGGCACGATGTCTTCGGGGGAGGCGAGCGTCGTATCGATCCAGCGGCGCCACTGTCGGCCGCCCTCGGGGGCGGGCAACTCGAACTCCAGCGGCTCCCAATACGCATTCATGATCAGGTGCATCCGCAGGCCAGCGCGGGGGAGATCGGCGCCGAATGCCAGGCTGTGTGAGTTCGGGCTCCAATCAGGCCGCCACAAATTGACACCGTGCCACGCGGTGGTTGCCTGCCGCAGCATGTCTGTGAGGCTGATGCGTTGTTGCTCCGCGGCGACATCGCGATGCACTCGCCGCGCGGTCAGCAACTGCGTGAAGCGGAGGACGTCCGCGTGCTTCTTGAGCAACGTCCAGTCGAACCAGGTCGTCTCGTCGTCCTGGCAGTACGCGTTGTTGTTGCCGAGCTGCGTGCGCCGCACCTCGTCGCCCATCAAGATCATCGGCACGCCGAGCGAAAGCATCGTGAGCGTCAGGAAGTTCTTCACCTGGCGATTGCGCAACTTCTCGATGGCCGGATCGTCGGTCGGCCCCTCGACGCCGCAGTTCCAGCTGCGGTTGTCGTTGGCGCCGTCGCGATTCTGTTCCCCATTCGCCTCGTTGTGCTTCTCGTTGTAGGAGACGAGGTCGTTGAGCGTGAAGCCGTCATGGCAGGCGACGAAGTTGACGCTCGCTTCGACTTCCCGCTGCTTGTGACCGTACACCTCCGGGCTGCCGAGCATGCGGTCTGCCACCGTGCGCACGGTACCGTCCTCGCTTCTCAGGAAGCTGCGGACGTCGTCCCGGAACCGGCCGTTCCATTCCTTCCACGCGTCGCCGATGAACGCGCCGACTTGGTACAGGCCCGCGGCGTCCCACGCCTCGGCCATGAGCTTCGTGCCCGCAAGTACCGGATCGGATTCGATGTCCCACAAGATCGGAGGGTTCGGGAGCGGAGTCCCGTTCACATCGCGTGACAGGACTGACGCGAGATCGAAACGGAATCCGTCGACGTGCATCTCCTGCACCCAGTAGCGGAGGCTGTCGACAATCAGCCGACGTACGATTGGGTGGTTCGCGTTCAGCGTGTTGCCGCACCCGGTGTAGTCCGCGTAGCGCCCGTCCTTGCCCTCGAGAATGTAGTACGCCCTGTCCCCGAAGCCCCGGAAACAGAGGGTCGGGCCGTCCTGGTTGCCTTCGGCCGTG
>Ga0310810_10010132_pt1 | contig 10959 bp, 8 predicted proteins | sample NCmetagenome_FD_207641 | JGI IMG/M metagenome (GOLD analysis project Ga0310810, IMG submission 207641) | Soil microbial communities from experimental microcosm in Duke University, North Carolina, United States - NC | ecosystem: Engineered > Artificial ecosystem > Soil microcosm > Unclassified ... | reverse complement strand
CCCGGGTGGCCTGCAGACAATTGTGCCAGCGGCGCAGGTCGAGGATTTCAAACTCATCGGCAGCACTGGCCTCGAACTCAGGATGTTTCAGGTCCACGCCGCGAACCCAGCAGCCTTCGCGCTTCAGGCGGCGCACCAGATGGTGTCCGATGAAGCCTCCGGCTCCGGTAACCAATATGCGATCCTTATGAATCATAGCCAACTCCTTTCAGTATTCGGAATTTGCGAACAGCGCCGGGGGAGAGCGTCGGAATGCCGTGCCTAGCCGCGGAGTGCTCACGCGCGAATCCCTGCGGCGACGAACGAGGTTAGTAAGCGCCCTTCCGGGTGCAGAGAATGTGAATGGTGCGAATCAGAATGTAGAGATCCAGCCAGGGCGACCAGTTACGGATGTAGTAGCTGTCGAGCGCCGCCTGCATCTCGAGGTCGCCATCGCTGCGGGCCGTAACCTGCCACAGTCCTGTAACCCCGGGAGCAACATGCAGCCGCAGCCTGCGGAAGGTGGGGTCGAAACGCTGGTTGTGATAGCGGGGAAAAGGCCTCGGCCCCACCATGCTCATTTCGCCCCGCAACACATTCCACAACTGGGGCAGCTCGTCGAGGCTGGTCTGGCGCAGGAACGCGCCAACGCCAGGCAGCACCCGGGGGTCGCGGCGCAGCTTGCAGAAGCGCTCCCATTCCAGGCGCGCCTCGGCATGTTCCGCCAGATATGACTCCAGCATGCGTTCGGCATCCGGATACATGGTGCGCAGCTTGAGCACACGGATGAGCTGACCGCCTTCGCCTTCCCTTTCCTGACAATAGAAGGCGGGGCCGGGACTGACGCGCTTGATCCACAACGCCGCTATAAGGAGAAGGGGCATGGACACAAGCAATGCGATGGAGGAAAGAACCGCGTCCAACCCCCGCTTGAGCATCCGGTTCCAGGGGCTGAGCAGATTAAAGCGCAGGCGGAGGCCCAGAATGCCGCCCATGTCACGGGACTCCGTCCACAGGGTGGCGACGCCCAACAAATCGGGCACAACGATGATCTTAGGGAAGATTTGCGACCAGCGCTCCAGATTGGCCAGCAGCTTTTCCCGCGGAAGCTCGGGCATGGCCACGATGGCGCAGCGTGTGCGGCTGGTTTCCGCGAAATAGGCCACCTCCGCCAGCGTGCCCAGAACCGGAACTCCGGCACACAAACCATGCCGGCCAGGGTCGTCATCGAGGCAGATCACCGGCCGGTAGCCCAGCGAACCGTGACTGGCCAGACCGCGGATGATCTGATTGGCTGTTTTTCCAGCCCCCAAAATCATTACCGGCATGCCCCACCATGGCCGCGAATGCAGGAGCTGTCCTGCCAAGGAACGGGCCGCCGGGGCCAAGGTCACGGAAAACGTCCAGGAGAGCAGCAGGACAGCCTGGGAACCGAAGCTCCACTCTCGGGCCATAAAGGTCGCGGCAATAAGAAGCAGGTATCCCAGGGTGATGCTGCGTACTAGGCGGCGAATCTGGTCCGCCGCCGCCATTCCGATTCCGGGATAGAGCCCGTAAAATGCGCCGCTGACAATCGCGAAAAGTATGGCCAGCCCCATGCTCACGCCGGGCAACGGGATGGGGCGGAGCAGCGACCAGCAATGAAAACCGCCCAGCGCGGCCAGGCAAAGCATGCACAGATCCAGCAGCGCGACACTGGCCCCCATCAGGAGGGCGGGGCGAAGGATGGCGGGAGGACGCGCGCAGGCAAGGGGCAGGGTTCTGGGCACCGCAAACCGGGGCGACTGGAATTCCTCCACTCGCGCAACGCTGGTCTTGCTTGCGGGAGCCGCGAAAACAGGAGGTTCCGTGGCAGGGTCGAGCTTTGGCAACCCAGAATTCATATTCCTTCTGAGCCGGCTACAACCCAGCGTTCTATCGGCAGAGGGCGGCCCAAAGCACGCCGGTAGAGTTTCTGCAGCAGTTCGTAGTTCTGTTCGGCGCTATAGCGGCGTTCGAATTCGAGCCTTGCCCGGCGGCTCATGGCATCACGATTCTGTCCCTGAGCCAGGATTTCGATCGCGCCGCTCAGAGCTGAGGAATCGCCGGGCGAAACCACAACGCCGGTTTCGCCGTCCCGCACCAGTTCGCTGAGCGCCCCCGTCCCACTGGCGATTACGGGAACGGCCCGGGCAAAAGCCTCAATCACCACCAAGCCAAAGGTTTCCAGACATTCGGAAGGCACGATCAGGACTTCGGCGCGACCCAGCAGATCCATCACTTGCCGGCCGGTTTGGGCGCCCAGCCACTGAATGCGCGGATCGCCATGGGCAGCGGAGGCGATCTGGTTCGCCAGCGGTCCGTCGCCCGCAATTTTCAGCGACCACGGACAGCGGGTTTCTTTCCAGGCGCGCAGCAGCGTTCGCACTCCCTTTTCCGGCGCCAGCCTGCCGACGAACAGGCAGAATCGTCCCTGCCCCAGACCCGGGCCGGGATCCTGCAAAACAAAATGGGGCTTGGTGCATATCTGCCGGGAGGGCCATCCGGCTGCCAGAAACTGGTCGCGGGTAAAGTTGCTGGGAACAACAAAAAGTCGGACTGAGCGCTGCCACATCCGCAGGCGATCGTGGACATTCATAATGAGGCAGGCGGCGGCGGACCAGACCCGGGAATTCCGATAGCAGCCGCGGGCGACCGATTGCCAGCGGCCACTGGAGCGGCGGCAGGCCTGACAAATGTGACCTTTCCGATAAAGCGTGGCGGCGGGGCAGAGCAAACGATAATTGTGCAAGGTTGCTACCACCGGCACTTCCATCCTCCGGCAGACCGAAAGAATGGAAGGGGACAGTAAAGGAAAGGTGTTGTGAACATGAACCAGATCCGGACGGAACCGCTCCAACAACTGCCGAAACTGATGAGCAGCCTTCAGGTTGTATAGTCCGGCGCCTGCGGCAGCAACCGCCAGCTGTTTCCAGGGGGCAGGCGACGGGCTGCTGCAAGTGAAAACCGCCACGCGATGGCCGCGTGAGCGCAGCAACTCGGTTTCCCGTTCGAAGACAATATCTTCTCCGCCCCGCTCGCTGTAGTAGTTGTGGGCGAGTATGATGCTGAGCTTTTCAGGCACTATGTTTCTCAAGGGCTACAGGCACGGCGCCACGGCATTTCGAAATAACATCCCCCCCAGAGCTTTTTGCCCGTTCTCTTAGCCCGGGCCGCTCCCATCAGGCTCAGGCGGACCGCCGCCCGCAGCCGCGGCGGCAGGCGGCGAAGCCCGGGAGTGAGCGCCAGCAACGCCTTTTCCTGTTCCGCACGCTGGCGATGGGCGGCAAGCGTGGTCTTGCTGCCGGGATGAATGCGGAAATCGGCGAAATACCGGGGCACGTGTGCAAACTTGACCCCGCCCAGGGCCATGCGCAAGAACCATTCGTAGTCCATGGCAAAATGGTAGGAAGGATCGAGTAAAAATCCGTGAGAGATGACCCGCCGGCGCACGAAGGTGGCGGGGGTGGGCACATACAGCACATGCAGATATTTCAGAATAAAGAGGTCAAAATCAATTTCGCGCCGCCGGCGCAGCACCCGGCCCTGCGAATCCACCCAGCGAAAATCGCCGAACGCCACGTCTATTTCGGGCCGGTCGCGAAAAATGCCGGCCACCGTCTGGAAGCATTGCGACAAATACAGGTCATCAGCGTTCAACCAGCCGATGATGTCGCCGCTGGCGAGGCGTAATCCCTGGTTCAGGGCGTCGCTCTGACCGTGATCCGGCTGCGAACTCCAGCGCAGGTGAGTATAGGAACGCAATACGTCAAGAGTGCCGTCGGTCGAGCAGTTATCCACCACAATGTGCTCCACCTCGGGATAATGTTGGTCGAGAACACTCTGCACCGCGATTCCCAGGTATGCGGACTGGTTGAAAGAAGGCGTAACGATGGAGATCTTCATAAGTTCGGTAACGCTGGTGCGCGCCGTTGCCGCTCTGGCAGAACACTGATGAAGTGCACGACGATGAGAGTGATGATGGCGGGACCCGAAGCAAAGGTTCCGCCCACGAAGGAATGCAGCAGCAACCCCAGCCAGACTAAGGCAGCGGCGGCAAAGAGGGGGTCGTATGCCCTTTGTCGTGCCAGCCCGGCCAAGTGGCGCGCGAGCCGGCGAGAAATCCCCGCCACCAGCCAGGCAAAACAAAGTGTTCCCAGCAGGCCGAAATGGTAAATGACGCCGACGTAAGCGATGTGGGGTGTGGCCCCAAACCAGGCCTCGCTGGCGTAGGGTTTGGCGAACACGCCAAACAACCATTCTCGCGGACCTTCGACCATGCTTAAAGCGTTTCCGGCATCCAGCATTCGCCATCCCACGGTGTCGAATTGGGTGAGCGGGATCTCACGCAGGCCGGCCAGGGTGGCCAGACGCGCGCCGATGGCGTCCGCGATCTCCAGGAACAAGCCTCCGGCAATCCCGGCGCAAAACAGGGCCGCACCCGCCAGGCTGAACAAGCGACGGGTGCGCCGGGTGAAGCCCAGGATCAGGAACAGGGCTCCCAGGCACACTGCCAGAATGACGAAGTAGGTTCGGATGCCGGTCCAGGCCAGAGCAGAGAGCATTGCCAGGCAGGCAACAGCGCTGGCCAGCGAACGGTAGCCGTGGCTGGGCGGAATATAGGCCATCAGTCCCAGCAGGGCGAGGAAGACGTAATGCATGCCGGGAGTGAAGATCCGAATCACACCGTCGGGGGCCTCCCAGACGTCGCCCGTACCTACATCCCAGTTCACCAGTCCCGGGAAAAAATGGTACAGATTCAACAGGACAGCGGCGGCCAGCGCGATGCCGAGATAAATTTTCAGCACCAGCATGAGCCTTGCGCGCTGGGTGGCGACACAGACCAGGGGGACAAAGAAGAGGTAATGCAACACCTGGCGTCCGTTTTCCAGTATGTACTTCATTTCCCCGCCACCCGCCCAGCAGGAGAACACGGACAGCGCCACCGCGGCCATGCACAGGAAGCAAATGCCCTCGCTCTTACGAATCCGGGCGTGGGCTGGACTTATCCAGTACAGCAGGGCCGCGGCGTAGCTGATTACCGCCACCCAATCTCCCAGAGAGATGCCGCCCAGGCGCAGCCATTTGGTGGGCAGGACAGCGTTGAACAGAAGAATGGCAAAGATGAGGACGATCATGGGACGCGCTGCAACTCCTGCTGCCAGCGTTTCTGATTGCTCCAACGCCTGAGCGCGGTCCAGGCGCGCCGCGTCCGGGAATGCTCCGGCGCCGGCAGCGGCGCCCCAGCCGGGAATTTGGCGCACATGAAAAGCCACGCTGAACACCAGCTGGGCGGCAGCTTCCCGGCCACGCGCACATTCCACTCCGCCACTTGCGGCCAGCGCTCCAGGTAGTAAAAGGGAAAGCCGCTGAGAAACATGCGATTCTTGTGCGCCCTCACCGCGTAGCCCGTACGCGACAACAGACGGTTGAGGGAAGCCCGGCTATAGAACTGAAGGTGCGGGTCCACTTCCAGGGTGTCTGTCACCGCCGTCCAAGCCCGGCGGTCCCCTGGCAGACCCGGCTGCATGGGGCGGCGCAGAAGCTTGCGCGCCGCCGGAGCCAGGCCGCTGATCCACAGCAGGTCGGCGACAAAAGTTCCTATTTCGAAAGGGCCAAAGCCGTTGGGCAGGCTCAAAATCAGACAGCCGCGAGGTGAGAGCAGGGTATGCATGTCTCGCAGGGCGGATTCCGGTTCCGGCAGGTGCTCCAGCACATCGGCGCAGATGATGGCGTCGAAAGGCGCGTGCCGGCTGATTTCCGCCCGGTCACTGCTGGCATGAATGTTGCCCAGGTTGCAGGCGGAAGCAGCCTGACGCAGGAAAGCGATGTTTCGCGGCGAAACGTCGAAGGCCGCCATGGCAAACCGGGGGCATAGCCGGGCCAGCGGGAGAGTGAGCAGCATACCCGTTCCCGATCCGTAATCCAGCACTCGGGGCGCGCGGCCCAGGAGATCGGAAAGCTGGCGCAACCATCCTGCGATGGCGGCCAGCCTGTGGTTTAACCCGTCCATGCGCTCGTGGGAAGTCTCAGTCCACATGGTTACGTCCCTGGAAATACAGGCTGCCGCCGGCGTGCACCAGTCTTTCCAACCCGGCCTCCATGGCCTGGGGCAACACTTGCGCCGCCAGCTTGGCCTGGCGCAATGCCTGAAATAGCCAATCCGGCATCATGGCGGATGGAGCCTCCGGCGCCCACCGCAGCGCCAATCGCTTGACCGGATTCCCCGCCAGACGCAGCATCTCGGGTGTGGCATAGCCGTACATCTGGCATTGCACTTCCACGCCATTTAAACCACCAGCGACGAGGGCGGAGCGCAAAGCTCCGGCGTTGAACCACAGAAAGTGGTGAGGCGGAAAGTCCCAAAAAGCTTCGCGGGCGCTGCGTCCGGTCTTGAGCAAGCGCCGCCGGTTGGGAACTGTCCCCGCAATCCAACCGCCGGGAACCAGCAGACGAGCCGCCGACTGCAGGAAGGGCAGCGGCTGGGGCTGATGTTCGAGCACGTCGAAAAACGTGATCACATCGAATCGCAGTCCCTGGCCGCTCGCCCACTCCGCAAACTCAGCCAGCGTGAGCAGCCACACCCGGGGTGTAATTCTGCGGGCGTGTTGCAGGGCCACACTGTCTATATCCACTCCATAGACTTCGAATCCGTTGCTCTGGGCCCAGCGCAGAAAGTTCCCATCCGAGCACCCGACATCGAGGAGACTTCCCCTCGGCCCACGATAGTTCCGGGCGAACCCCTTTTGGTGGGCCGAGAGTTCCTCATGCCCGCTGCCATGGGAAGTGTCGTAGTTGCCGAAATCCAGGCTGGCATAAGAGAACTCGGTTGGCAGCGACGGCGGGGTCCAGAACATCAGGTCACAGCCGGGACAATGCACCAGCTGATAGCGGCAGCCAGCGGAACTGAAGGGACGTGAGCGCCGATGACAGGCGGAACTACAGATTGGGCAGTATATCCGCATCACAAAGTCGGGCCGGCGGCAGAGCGCGACGGAACAAATCTGCGTACTGGCGCACCATGCGGCCAGGAGCGAACCTGACGGCCGCGGCGATACGCGCTTCCTGCCCCATTCGCGTCAGCACGGCAGGCTCTCGCCACAACCGCTCAAGATATCCGGCCACGGCTGCGACCTCCGCAACCGGCACCAGGCAACCGCTGCGGCCGTCATCCACAATCTCAGGGTTGCCGCCCGCCATATAGGCCACCACCGGCCGGGCAGCAGCGCAGCTTTCGATGATGGTGGAGCCCAGCCACTCCTGGCGAGAGAGCTGCACGGTTACATCTACGGCGCTGTAGATGCGCAGCGGATCCGGCTGATATCCCGCGAATCTCACCTGGTCAGCTGTGAAGCCGGCGCGGTGAAAAGCCTCGGCCAGAGGCTGGCGCTGCGACCCGCTGCCGAATATGGTGAGTGCAAAAGGCACGCGCCTCTCCCGCAACCGTCCCGCCAGTGCCGGCAGATCCCAGACTCCTTTAATCTTCTCCAGACGGCCCACAAATCCGATGCGCAATTGTTCTTTCGGCGAGGGTGGCGGCAGGGCCAGCAAACCATCCAGATCGGCGATGCCATTCACCACGGTGGTAATGCGCTCTGCCCCTGCCGCGGCAAACAGCAGGCGCAGATTCCGACTGACAAACTCGCTCACTCCCACCAGGCGCAGATTAGGATCGTTGCTCAAAAACGAAAACGCGCGTGCGGTCAAACGGAAACGCAGGCTGCTTTTGTAAGCGGGAGCATCGGCGCCGTGAAAAGTCCAGAACATGGGCACGCGCGACAGGCGCGCGGCCAGATAGACTCCGAACATCCTTCCGTGGCCGGAGACAATGTCAATTCCATGACGGTGGATGATCCTCCGGCTGCTGCGAAAGAGGGCGCTGTGGCTGGCCTCCTGCAAAAGCAATCCTTCCCAGGGTGTCTCCAGGCGGTGGACGTCCGCCCGCAGCCGGCACAGCAGTGCGGGAGAACGGCTGATGGGGCTGAGCAGGAAAACATCGCACCCGCTCTCCGCCAGGCCGTTGGCCAGGTCAAGCACGATCTTTTCCTGGCCGCCAGCGTGGAGGGCCACATACGTATTCACCAGCAGAATGCGCACAGTCTTCTCAGGTTGCGTGTCGCAGCGTCCGCAGCCGCAAAGGAAACACGGCCAATGCATAAAACAGGAAGCCGGCAACAGCCAGAGCCAGCAGTTCCGGCCAGGAATTTAATCTCCAGCTGCCGACAACCTGCCGCAGTCCCAGAAACAGAAGCGCGCTGCCGATGGCATCGGGGGCCCAAATGCGGGCCGCAAATTCCACCGGTCTCAGGTGAAAGTAGCGCCAGGTTATAACCAAGCCGCAGAGAGGCCACAACCCCGAGGCGCACAGCACACCCACAACAGCGCCCGCCAGCCCGCCTGCGCTTCCACCCACCGCCGCGGCCAGCAAGGAGGCGCCGCCCGTGGCCACCGACATGATGGCCACCCCCCGGGCGTGGCCCAACGCGCAGGCAAAATGGATCGGGACGGTGCTCAAGGAGGCGAGCAGAGCGGAAAAGCATAGCCACTGCATCAACCGCCAGTTCTGGGCGGCAAACCGGGGTCCAATCCAGACATTGAGAATCTCTCCCGCAAGCGCTGCCAGCGCCATCAGGCCAGGAAAAGCAAGGGCGCTGAAAACGGCCGAGGTCCTGCGGTACAGATTCTCCAGTTCTTCCCGGGTGCACTCCTTGGATTTGCGGCTGGCATGAGGAAACAGAACCGACGCCCCGGAACTGAGCAACCCTCCGAGGCCCTGGATGATTCTCTGCGGAATCACATATTGGGCCACTGCGGCAGGTCCAAACATGGCGGCAAGCAGCACCCGAACCGAGGTGGCGCTGACCGTCTGGGTAATCCTTCCCAGCGAGATATACCAGCCAAAGCCAACCAAATCCCGCAGCGCCCGCGGCTGGATGAGAACGCGAAAGCGCCACCACGGCAGCAGAAAGCAGGCCAGCCCGGCGCAGGCCAGCAGCAAAGCGGCGGCGACCACCGCGGAAGCAATACTGATGGCCAGCAAACGACCGCCGGCCAGCAGAACCAATACCGCCGCCACCGTCGTCGCTAGCCCCCCCAGGCTGTCAATCAGGGCAAGAAAGCCATAGCGTTCGAGCCCGGCAAGGATGGACCGAAATATGTTGCACACGGTGGACAGCAGGAACGCCAACCCGGTGACGCGGATGGCGGCCACGCTTTCCGCCCGCATGGACGGCGGAATTCTCAACAGGCTCGAAATATGGGGAGCGAGCCCGGCCAGAGCCAAACCAGCGACCACCCCGGCGATCGCCTGCAGCACGAGTGCGGTATTGATGGCATCAGCCAGCGGTTGCCGGGCTTCGCCCTCGAGATGCCGCGCTACGGTGCGGGCCAGCGCCTGTCCGACACCCAGATCAAGCAGCCCGTAGTATCCCACCAGGGTGGCCAGCAGGACATAGACGCCATATCCGTCGGAGTTCAGTCTGGCCAGCATGAAAGGCGTGGCCAGAACCGCCAGCAGCACAGCCAGGGCGGCGGCGCCGGCGGTCAGGGCCGCGTTACCAGCCACTCGCAGACCCGGCGAACGCGCCGGAGCGCCAGGTTTCACACCTGTGGAAGCTGTTTGGGAGCGGTCACAAGCGGAAGCAGCCTGGGTGTAGAAGTGGGCGATGGCTTCCGCCTTGCGCTCCCAAAGATAATTCTGCCGGGCATGGGCGGCGGCATCCCGACCAAGCTGCGCGCGATATTCCGGCTCGCGAGCCAGGCGCAACAAAGCGGCTGCCATGCCTTCAGCTATCTGTTCGGGCTCAGCGGCTTTAATCTTTATGCCTGCCCCGGGCGCCACCTGGACCGCCGGCCCTCCGTTATCGAGGCACACCACCGGCAGGCCTGCGGCCATCGCTTCCAACACCGCAAATACCGGCGGATCGCGCCAGCTGGAGTGCAGCACAACATCGCATTGCTCGAGACGCTTTAGAACTTCCGCCCTGGGCAACTGGCCAGCGAAATACACCTGCCCGGCAATTCCCAGCTCGGCCGCCACAGCCATCAGTCGGCTTCGTTCCGGGCCATCGCCGAGCACCCAATAGGAAGCTTGTCCGCGCCACCCAGCGGCGAATTTCGCGAAAGCTCGCAATCCCAGCTCCACGCCTTTGAAGTAGTACAGGTTGCCCACGGAGGCGACGCGAAAGTTATCTCGGGCAGAGGCGGGATACCGGGAACTTTGCTCCACCTGCTCAATGCCGATGGCGGGATAAACCTCAGTTCGGGGCAGGGCGGCGGGTGGCAGAACGCGCAGCGTGGCCGGTGTTTGGGCAAGAATCAGGCTGGAGTGTCGTAGGCACCTGCGCCCTGCGGGATCGAGCACCGGCCAGAAGCGCCGCAAACCGGCGGTTTGTTCGCGGAAGCGCTGAGCGAAGGACAGCGTGCCGTACAGTGGCTGAGGAATGCGTTCCGCTCCCCCAATCGGGCCCCACATGAAGGGTATCGCCAAGCGGGGCAGAAAACTGGGCAGCCAGTAAGCGCTCAGGGTCAGGTGATGGACCACATCCATGGGGACGGAGGAACAGAGCCGGCGCGCGCAGCCATAGGATCCAAGCTGCCACAGGTAGTAGTAGGAGCGCACCCGGCGGCCATGATTTTTCCAGCGCAGGGCCCAGGCCGGACAGTCATAGTAGAGCCATCGCACCTGCGGGATGGGTTCCACTTCCAGAGCGGCCTCAATGGCTTTCCGGTTGTTGGCCCGCGTGATGACCCACAAGTTGTGAAAACGGGAGGCAGCCTTGATCCAGTTCCATCCCACCCCGGCTTCCGAACCTTTTCCCGGCTCGCAAGCATAAGCTGACACCAGAACGTTAAGCCTTTTCATGGCTTACTTTTTGAGCACCACGTGAACCGCGGCGGCAAGGTCGCGCAGCATGGGCGAATCCCGGCCATCGGTGTGATAGAGGAAGGCAATCTGGTCCG
>Ga0310810_10010129_pt1 | contig 10961 bp, 10 predicted proteins | sample NCmetagenome_FD_207641 | JGI IMG/M metagenome (GOLD analysis project Ga0310810, IMG submission 207641) | Soil microbial communities from experimental microcosm in Duke University, North Carolina, United States - NC | ecosystem: Engineered > Artificial ecosystem > Soil microcosm > Unclassified ... | reverse complement strand
TTCGTCGGCGAAGTTGTACATTTCACCGTTGTACACGATCTGTATGGCGCCATCCTCGGTCGCCATCGGCTGATGGGCGGCACCACTCAGATCAAGCACCGCGAGGCGCGCCATGCCGAGCGACACTGATTCGCTTGCCCAGACGCCGCTATCGTCGGGACCACGGTGGTGAAGCGCGCGCACCATCGCGCGCAACGCGGCGTCATCGCGCCCTCCGGTGAAGCCACCAATCCCGCACATCGTCAGGCCCGCTGCGAGGAATGCGTGAACGCGGATGGCGTGATGCGCTCATCGGGAGCGACTGGCTCGGTGGCGCGTCGCGCCCGAGCTTCGACGCCATTCCCGCCCGCGGACACCTCGACGTTCGAAAGGCCGAGCGCCATGAGCGTCGCCCGGATTTCCTCCGGCGCGCGGAAATGCTTGTAGCGGTCCGTCAGGGTGTCGTGCGTGTCGAGCAGCGCCCACTCGGCGAGAAGAGCAGGGCTTAACTCGTGATACGCGTCGTAGTAGTCAACCACCGGCGACAGCTGTGCGAGATAGCGTCGAAGCCGGCCGAACCCTCGCCGGCGCCGCCACAGCGCGCGGTGGACGGGGAGCAACGCGCGCGCGATGCCTAACGCCAGATCGTGTGACCGCCCCGGCGGCAGACGGAGTAGCAGCGCTCGGAGCACCCTCCTCGACCAGGTCGCTGGGTAGGCGTGCGAGTAATGGTCGATCGCGAGCAGCCCGTCGGGCCTCACGTACCCAGCCAGCGCGGCGATCGTCTCCTCGGGGTCCGGCGTGTGCTGGATCACACCGAGACAGAGGACGACATCGAACGATCGCGGTGCTACGGGCAGCTGCCGCAGGTCTGCCTGGCAAATGAAATAGCCTGGAACGTTGGCGCAATTCGCGTAGTTCGCCTCGACGGCGGACGACAAGTCGGTCGCAACGACGCGAGCGCCCGCATCGAGCAGAACCTCCGTGAAGCGCCCCGCGCCGCAACCCGCCTCGAGGACCGTCTTGCCGCGAATCGCCTCGAGGCTGCCGCCAAGAATTCGGGTCAGACGATCGCGAGAGATGGTGGTACCGGTGTAGGAGTCGAGCTGCGAGCGGCGGAAGCGCTTCCACTGCCAGCCGAACGCCGCCGCATAGTCGTCCGACGGCACGAAGCGCGGAATCCCGCGGAGGACGGCTACCCGACAGCCGCTCGGACACGAGAGCGCCGTGGCATGCTCGACCTCCTGGCTGTTCGCAAAACCGCCTTGGAGGGCCAACGGCTCTCCATGAACCAGGCAGCGCAGCTCCGGAGGGATTCGCACGGTAGTGGGTCGCCTAACGGGAAGCGCCTGCCGCGCTGCGCTGCCCGGGCTCATCGCGAACGCCCGGCGGGGCGACGTCGGCGGCCGGTGTCGAAATGACGACGCTGTGCTTGAACGCACACAGGTACGAGGCCGGGAACTGCTCGGAATGCTGGAGCTGCTGAGGGTCGGGCTCGACCTCCAGTGTGGCCGCGTAGAGAATCCCGTCGATGTCCTCGACATTTTTTCGGCCCATCCAAAGACCCACCAGATACGTCCCGGGTTTGAGGCGGAGATCGTCGAGCGCGAAATCGACGTGCGCCTCGTCGCCCGGCTGCATCGAGACGAAGCGCCCCTGCATGGCCGTGTTGGCGTCGACGAGCCGGTAGCCGCTCGCGTCATAGATCGTGATCCCGACATTCGCGCTGTCCACTGGCGCGGAGCAGACGATCCGCGTCTCGACCCGCAGGCGGCTGCCGGGATACATCATTTCGCGCGTGGTCCCGTCGCGCCGCTCGGGCACCAGCCGGAGCGACACGAACCGCGCTTTCCCCGACCCAAAATGCTCGGCGCCGGAGAGGTCGGTCGTTACGGTCGGCGCTGCGGTGAGGATCGCCTGATACCGCCCGGCAACGGCAATCGGGTCGGATTCCAGCACCAGTCGCCCCGCGTCCAGCAACAGCGCTCGCGAACACAAGGACACCACCGCTCCCATGTTGTGACTCACGAAGAGCACGGTGCGGCCATGCCGGGCGACCGTACCCATCTTGCCGAGGCATTTCTTCTGGAACGCCGCATCGCCCACGGCGAGCACTTCGTCAACGACGAGAATGTCCGGCTCGAGGTGCGCCGCCACGGAGAACGCGAGGCGCATGTACATGCCGCTGGAATAGTGCTTCACCTGCGTGTCGATGAACCGCTCCACCTCGGCGAACTCCACGATCTCGTCGAATTTCTTTTCGATCTCGGTGCGTCGCATCCCGAGGATCGCGCCGCTGAGAAAGACGTTCTCGCGCCCGGTCAGGTCGGGGTGAAAGCCCGTGCCTACTTCGAGCAATGACCCAACCCGTCCCTCGAGGTCGACCGTGCCCCGCGTGGGTTCCACGATGCGCGAGAGGATCTTGAGCAAAGTGCTTTTGCCGGACCCGTTCCGGCCGATGATGCCGACGACCTCGCCGTGCGCGACGTCGAACGACACGTCATCGAGCGCCCAGAAGCGCTCCGGCGCGGCGCGCGTCCCGCCGCGGCCGATCGACCGCGCGAAGCCCATCGCACTCTCGACGAGCGCTTCGCGAAGCGTGCGATACCTCGCCCGGGCGCCGAGCTGGTATTGCTTTCCGAGGTGCGACACGCGAATGACGAGCGACGCGTCGTGCGGCGACGGCGCGAGCGAAGGTGCCGCCGGGGACCCGACGTCAGACGACATCGGCGAACGTGCGCTCCATGCGTCGGAAGAAGAAGGCGCCGCCGATGAGAAGCGCAAGCGCGGCGGCACCGGAGACGACGATCATGGGACCAGGGCGCGTCGCGGTACCCAGCAGCGCCCAGCGAAATCCCTCCACGACACCGACCATTGGGTTCAGGGCGTACAGGGTGCGCCACTTCTCGGGGAGCAGGCTGCTCGGGTAAGCGATGGGCGTCGCGAACATCCAGAGCTGCGTGAGAAAGGGCACCACGTGTCGGACGTCACGAAACTCGACGTTCAGTGCCGAGAGCCAGAGGCCGACGCCGAGCGCGGTGGCGAAGGCGAGAGCGATGAACACGGGCAGCCACACGACTTGCACGGTTGGCGTAACGCCGTGCCACCACATGAGGCCGAATAGCACCGGGAACGCGAGTGCGAAATCGACGAGGCCCGCGAGCACGGTCGCGAGGGGGATCGTCAGTCGCGGGAAATAGACTTTCGTGATGAGGTTGGCGCTTCCAACGAGGCTGTTCGACGCCAGCGTGAGTCCCGTCGCGAAGAACGTCCACGGCACGAGCGCCGTGTACGCGAACAGCGGGTACGGAACGCCGTCGGATGGTACATGAGCCAGCCGCCCGAAGAACAGCGCGAACACGAGCATCGTGAGCAGCGGTTGAAGCACCGCCCAAGCGACCCCGAGTATTGTTTGCTTGTAGCGTACTTTGAGGTCGCGCCAGACGAGGAAGTACAGCAACTCCCGATAGGCGACGACTTCACCCAGCCGAAGCGCCACCCAGCCACGGGTGGGCTCGATGCGCAGCGTATGTGGGCGTATCGACGTGTGGGTCACTGGCGACAGCGAACGCAAGCGTTGTACCCGGCGTCGGGGAATGGGAACCGGGAATCGGAAGCCCGTCGGACGACGTGTCCGTTCGGGTCATTCCGCGCGCATCCGAAATCTGCCGCACCGCGGGCCGCCGACTCAATCCCTCAAGGTGGCGAGGGTCGTCCGCGCCGGGTAGTACTCGTTAGGCGGCTGCGGCCGCGCCGGTGCAACCGGATGACACCGGGGCGGTTCGTTCGATGACGTGTTTGGCGGGGCCGCTTGTACGTTCGCCCCATGTCCGCGGCACGGCAGGAATTCGGCGAGATGGGAGAGCGGGTGGCCGAGCGATGGCTCCGTCGGCGTGGGTGGCGTGTGTTGCAGCGGCGGTTCCGGAGCGGCCACCGAGACATCGATCTGGTGGCGGAGCGAGACGGGCTGGTCGCGTTCGTCGAGGTCAAGGCGCGGAGGGGCGACCGGTTTGCCGATCCGGTGGAGGCGGTGCATTGGCGCAAGCAACGCGAGCTGGTGCGTTCGGCGGCTGTCTGGATCGACCGGCACGGCCGCCCCAACGAGAGCTACCGATTCGACGTGATCGGGGTACTGATGGAGGGCAATGCGGTGCGCATCAAGCACATAGAGAACGCGTTCACCGCACCGTCGCGAGCTTGAGTTTTCGCGATCCGCTTCGTATTTTCTTCGGGTATTGGATGGGTCGACTCCCGGCGTAGATTCTGGTCCGTGGCCAGAGCTTCAACGACAACCACAGTGGGTGGATGAATGGCTGTTTCAACCGTGCAGGACGATCGCAAGAAGGCGCTGAACCTGGCCATCGCCCAGATCGAGAAGAGCTGCGGCAAGGGATCCATCATGAAGATGGGCGCCGAATCGGTGCGCGTCCGCATTGATTCGATTCCCACCGGCGCGATCAACCTCGATGCGGCGATCGGTATCGGCGGAATTCCGCGCGGCCGCATCACCGAGGTTTACGGTCCCGAATCGAGCGGCAAGACGACGTTGTGTCTCCACGTCGTCGCGAACGCACAGAAGGCCGGTGGGGTGGCGGCGTTCATTGACGCGGAGCACGCGCTCGATGTGGAGTACGCGAAGAAGCTGGGCGTCGACGTCGAGAGTCTGCTCGTCTCGCAGCCTGACACCGGTGAGCAAGCCCTCGAGATCTGCGAGATCCTCGTGCGCTCCGGCGCCGTCGACGTCGTCGTGATCGACTCGGTTGCGGCCCTCGTGCCGAAGGCCGAGATCGAAGGGGAGATGGGCGACTCGCACGTTGGTCTGCAGGCGCGGCTCATGAGCCAGGCGCTTCGCAAGCTCACCGGCGCGATCGCGCGCTCCAAGACGTCGGTCATCTTCATCAACCAGCTCCGCGAGAAGATCGGCGTGATGTTCGGCAATCCCGAGACGACGACGGGTGGCAAGGCGCTCAAGTTCTACGCGTCGGTTCGCCTCGACATTCGCCGTATCGGGCCGGTGAAGGAAAAGGAGGATGTCATCGGCTCGCACGTGCGCGTGAAAGTCGTGAAGAACAAGGTGGCGCCGCCGTTCAAGCAGGCCGAGTTCGACATCATGTACGACGAGGGCATCAGCCATGCGAGCTTGGTGCTCGATATCGCGGCGGAAGCCGGGATCATCGACAAGTCGGGCGCGTGGTACAGCTATGGCTCACAGCGGATCGGGCAGGGGCGTGAGAACGCCAAGCTCTATCTCAAGGACAACCCGACCCTGATGGCCGAAGTGGAAGACAAGGTGAAGGGTATCCTCGGCATGAAGGCCACCGATTTGCAGACCGATGCGGAGGCCGCTGTAGACGACTGAGCGTAGCGGCGTCGCGCTCCGGTTCGATCGGGCCGGAGGGTTGTTCTTTGAATGAGTCGGTGCCCGGATCACCGTCGCGTTCAGAGGGCCGCTCTCCGGCTCTTTCTTTTTAACGTCCTAAACGTCGTTTCGTACTGATGACCGAAAACCGTTAGCTCACGGCTCATTACTCACGACTGGCCATGACATCATGAAAAGTCATTGCCAGCAGTGTGTCATCGGTAATGAGTCGTCGGTGTTCAGTCATCAGTTTTGGGGGGCCGATGAATACGATTACCCAGATCGCTGAGCATCCACGTAAAGCTGGGCGGTACGTCGTCGACGTCGATGGACGGCAGTTTGCGATCGTCACCGCCGACGCGCTGGCGGCAACGAAGGCGCGCATCGGCGTCGTCGTCGACGACCGGCTCGCCGCACATTTGCACGAGGCAAACGAGCTCACGGCAGCGTACGATCGCGCGCTCAATCTGCTCACGTTCCGCGCGCGATCCGCGCGCGAGCTTCAGCGTCGCCTGGTGCAAAAGGGAGTGACAGCGGAGCGCGCTGATCGCGTCATCGCGAAGCTTCGCGAGGCAGGCCTCGTCGACGACGCCGACTTCGCGCGACAGCTCACGCGATCGAAGATGTCGGCGGGCGCCTCACGACGGCGTGTGCATCAGGAGCTCTTCAAGCGAGGCGTACCCCGGGACGTTGCCGACGAAGCCGTGGATCAGGTAGCGGAGGAAGATGGGCTCAGTGACGCCGAATCGATCGAGCGAATCGCCAGGAAAAAGTGGCGGACCCTCGATGGACTCGACGAGCCCACGCGTCGTCGCCGGCTGTTCGCATTTCTCGCGCGCCGCGGCTTCGACTCGGACGAGGTGTCGCGTGTCGTTCGGCAGCTCGCCCATGAATCAGTGAACGCTGACGAGTAGGAGCGGTCGTTCACCGATCGCCGTCAGCGCGTAGCTTCGACGATGAGTGACGTGTTGAGCCACACCTCGTCCGGCTCCATCTCGCGCAGCACGGCGGACGGGAAGAATCGGCTCTCTGCACGAGGAGCAACCGCAATGTTGGTGAAGCCCGCGTCCTCGAGGAGCTCCTGCATGAGTGAGAAGTCGAAGCCCATGCGGTGCTGCCCGTCGCAGAACAGCAGGTTCACGATTTGCCCACCGCGTGATCGATACGGGCGAGGGAATGTCATGAGCACCGAATCATCGCCGTCGAGGTAGGCTCGACAAGCGACTTCGAGCGACGGGACGAGGATTCGAATCCCGCCCGCGGGTCGCAAGACTCGACGCGCGTCGTGCAGGACGCGTGTGAGCTCGTCGTGGTAGAAGTGCTCGAGGACGTGACGCGTGTAGATGGCGTCCACGGTGCCAGTGGCGAACGGCGTTCCGTGTCGGACGTCGAGCCACATGTCGGGCCGGCGCGCGAAGTTGATGTCGATGTTGACGAAGTTCGGGTACGGCGACGCGCCGCTTCCGAGATTGAGCCACACGCGCTGGTCGCTTCCCTTGCGAAGCCGGGTTGGCACCGACGACGCCAGACGCAGTTTCCAGACACCGTGGCTCAGTAAGGCGAACGGTGTCGTCGTGGCGAAGACGAGGTCCTTGAGTCGTTGCGACCGCATCGCCGACGGCGCTTTGCAAGAAGCGCTCCCTCTTTGACTTGAGTGGGTTCCTCCGGCCGGGGTATATTGCTCGACTATGCGAGCTTCCGAGATTCGTAACCGTTTCCTCCGCTACTTCGAGCGCCATGGGCACGCGGTGCGCCCCAGCTCCCCGCTCGTTCCGGCGGATGACCCCACGTTGCTCTTCACCAACGCGGGAATGGTGCAGTTCAAGCGCATCTTCCTCGGTCTGGAGGATACGACGTATGGGCGTCGCGCCGTCACCGCACAGAAGTGCGTGCGCGCCGGCGGGAAGCACAACGATCTCGAGCAGGTGGGCCATACGTACCGGCACCACACGTTCTTCGAGATGCTCGGCAACTTTTCGTTCGGCGACTACTTCAAGCGTGACGCGATTCGGTTCGCGTGGGAGTGGGTCACCGAGGAGCTGAAGCTGCCCAAGGAGCATCTGCGCGTCACCGTATTTCGCGAGGACGATGAGGCGCGGGCCCTCTGGCGCGAGGTCACGGGACTTTCCGATTCGCGGATCTACGGCCTTGGCGAGAAAGACAACTTCTGGCAGATGGCGGACACCGGACCCTGCGGACCGTGCTCCGAGATCTACGTCGATCTCGCGTTCCTCGCGAAGGATTGGACGTTCCCGGCGGACGCGACCGGCGAGTGGACGGAGACCGAGAGGAAGGAATTCTCGACCGAAGCGTTCGTAGAGGGTGCCGAGGCAGGCAGGTTCCTCGAGATCTGGAACCTCGTCTTCATGCAGTTCGACCGACAGATCGACGGCACGCTGGTTCCGTTACCGAAACCGTCGGTCGACACCGGCGCAGGCCTCGAGCGCATTGCGGCGGCGCTGCAGGGTGTCACGAGCAACTATCACACGGATCTCTTCCTCCCGCTCCTCAGGCGCGCGGAGGAAGTTGTCGGGTTGCCGTACACCGGAATTTCGGGCGAGGGACTTGGCGGCGCGAAGTCGACGAGCGGAGTTCCTGCCATCGAGCCGGCTTCCTTCCGCGTGCTCGCGGACCATGCGCGCGCTGTCGCGTTCCTGCTTGCGGATGGCGTGTTTCCCTCCAACGAAGGGCGCGGGTACGTTCTGCGCCGCATCCTGCGCCGCGCCGTTCGTCACGCGTGGCTCCTCGGCCGCCGGGCTCCGACGCTCGTCTCGCTCGTCGAAGAAGTCGTCGCCCAGATGTCCGACGTGTATCCGGAGCTGGCGCAGCGGAAGCAGCACATGGTGGAGACCACGAAGGCGGAGGAAGAGCGGTTCCTCACCACGATCGACGGCGGTATGGCGCGCTTCGACCAGCTCGCGCCGGCGTTAGGCTCCACGCAGGGCTCGACTCATCTCCGCGGCAGCATCAGCGGCGAGGACGCGTTCCGCCTCTACGACACGTATGGGTTCCCGATCGATCTCACCGAGCTGATGGCGCGCGAGCGCGGCTACTCGGTGGATATCACCGGATTCGAAGCCGCCCTCGCGCAACAGCGGAGTCAGTCGCAGGCGGAGCGGAAGTCTCGGAAGCTGGGCGTCGGGGTGGACGAGTTCGCGGATGTCACGGGGTGGCGCAGTGCGACACCGACTGCCACCACCGAGACTGCCTTGCCCGTGACACACTTCGTCGGGTATGACACGGTGGAGATCGACACGGTCGTGACCGCGATTCGTCACCTCGGCGACGATCGGGTCGCGGTGCTCTTGCGCGAGACGCCGTTCTACGCGGAGTCCGGCGGGCAGGTGTCGGACCGCGGCGAGATCGTGGGTCAGGGGTGGCGCGTCGATGTCAACGAAGTTCGCAAGATCGACGGCCGCACCGCGGCGATCGGGACGCTGACCGGGGAGATCACGTTTGGACCGGCGGCCGCGCGCGTGCCGTCGGATCGCCGGAAGGACACGGAGCGCAACCACACGGCGACGCACCTGCTGCATGCCGAGCTTCGACACGTGCTGGGCGAGCACGTGCACCAGGCGGGCTCCGTCGTCGAGCCCGACCGCCTTCGCTTCGACTTCACGCATCACGGTCCGCTGAAGCCGGAGCAGCTCGCGGAAATCGAGCGGCGAGTGAACCGTGGCGTTTGGGCCGCCGTTCCCGTGGTGCTCGATCAGAAGGCGTACAGGGATGCGGTGGCGGGCGGCGCGATGGCGCTGTTCGGCGAGAAGTACGGCGACGTCGTGCGCGTCGTGACGATTCCCGGTCTCTCCGTTGAGCTCTGTGGCGGCACGCACGTTCGCAACACGAGCGAGATCGGACTGTTCAAGATCGTGAGTGAGACCGGCGTCGCGGCCGGCGTGCGTCGTATCGTCGCGCTCACGGGGCCCCGGGCGTTCGAGCTCATGAGCGATCGCGAGCACGCGCTCGCCCAGATCGCGGAGCGGGTCAAGGTCACGCTTCCGACGGGGCTGGGAAGCGACGCCGTTGCCCAACGCGTCGATGCGCTGCTGCAGGAAAAGCGTCAGCTCGAGAAGCGGCTCGACGAGGCCATGCGTGGTGGCGGCGGGGATGCCGTGGAGCGCCTCGTGTCTGCCGCGACACCCATTGACGGGATGCGCCTTGTCGCCAGCGTCGTGTCGGTGCCGGACGTGAAATCGCTGCAGGCGCTCGGCGACGCGGTGCGCGAGCGACTCAAGACCGGCGTCGCCGCGCTGGGCGCGACGTTCGACGACGGAAAGAGCACGCTGCTCGCCGTCGTGACGGACGACGCGCGCGATCGCGGCGTGCGCGCTGACGCGGTCATCAAGGAGCTCGCGGCGGCGGCGGGCGGGCGCGGCGGCGGCAAGCCACACATGGCACAGGCGGGCATTCCGGATGCGACGAGGATCCCGGAGGCGTTAGGGCGGCTACCGGAGATCGTGCGCGGCCTGCTCGGCGCGGCATGAGCGTGGGCACGTGACGGCGCCCGCGCCGCTGGTTGCCTGGATTCGCGGCCGAAGCCCGGTGCCACCACCTCACTTGCTGTCGCGCATCGAGGCGATGGCTGCACACGCGGCACGTCCGGCGATGCCAGCCGACGCGCTGCTCGATGCCGCCGCCGCGGCGATGGCCGACCTGCTGCGCGGCGGATGCCTAACGCGCAGCGCGGGGTTCGACCTGCTCGCCGTCGACGCGCTCGTCACGTACGTCTTCGAGGCCGCCGCCGACGATCCGCAGCAGCTCGATGCTTGCACCGGGAGCGCGCTGGCGAGGATCGCGGCTCTCGCCGAGCCCTACGACGGTTGACGATGCGATGCACCGCCGCGGGACGGGTCACGCTCCCATTCGACGAGCGTGGTGGGCTCCTCGTGCTCGTCGACCCCGGCCGAACCACGCCGGACGACGCACGCGCGCTGGCGTGGCGTGCCGCGGCGGCTGGAGCGTGCGGATTTCTCCTGGGCGATAGCCTCGGGGCTCGCGAAACGGTTTCCGCGCACGTGGCGGCGATCCGCCACGGCGCACCGGGGGTCCCGATCGTGCAGTTTCCTGCCTCGGCCGACGATCTGACGCCGGACGTCGACGCCATCCTGTTTCTCGTCCTCGTGTCGGGAAGGAATCCGCGATATCTGATCGACGAACAGGTCCGCGCGGCAGCGTTCTTCGATCGACATCCCGAGGCGCGCGCGGTGTCGACCGCCTACGTGTTGATCGATGGCGGTCGCGAAAGCGCGGTGCAGCGCGTCTCCGGGACCGCGCCGCTGGCCAGGGAAGACACGAGCCTCATCGCCGCACACGTCAAAGCCGGACAACTCATGGGCATGCACGCGACGTATCTCGAAGCCGGCAGCGGAGCAGCGCAGCCCGTCAGCGCCCACGTCATAAGAGCGGCACGCGAGGCGACAGGTGGCCCGCTTATCGTGGGCGGCGGAATCGTCACGGCCGCGCGAGCGCACGATGCCAGAAACGCTGGCGCGGACTACGTCGTGGTCGGCTCACTCTTCGAACGCGACCCCGCGGCCGACGTCCGTCGGCTGGCCGCGGCCGCCCGTCCGTGATCGATATCCATTCGCACGTCCTGCCGGGTGTGGACGATGGCTCGTCGAAC
>Ga0310810_10010128_pt1 | contig 10961 bp, 10 predicted proteins | sample NCmetagenome_FD_207641 | JGI IMG/M metagenome (GOLD analysis project Ga0310810, IMG submission 207641) | Soil microbial communities from experimental microcosm in Duke University, North Carolina, United States - NC | ecosystem: Engineered > Artificial ecosystem > Soil microcosm > Unclassified ... | reverse complement strand
GTTCCTTCGGTGTGGGCTGTTTCTGCGTGACGACTTTCAATTCTTTTTTGAACGCGTCCGCCGACGGCGCCACGCGCGGGTCCGCGTCCTGCACGAGCAGCGCGCCCTGCTTGAGAAAACGGCATTCCAGGCCGTCTTCGTCCAGCACGCCGGATTCGATGAGCCGGAGGTTCTTGCGCGTCTTCAAAAATTCCAGCGCCTCTTTTTCGTAAACCGGCGCGATCAGCACTTCGAAGAAATTCAGTTTTTCGAAAATCTGTTTCGCGATCTTGGAGTCGCAGGTCTTGTTGATGGCCACGATGCCGCCGAACGCGGAAACCGGATCGCCTTCCACGGCCTGGTCGATCGCGGCGCCGATGTCCGCCGCTTCCGCGATGCCGCAGGGATTGTTGTGCTTGATCACGCAGGCGGCCGGGTTCTGGAATTCGCGGATCACATCGAGCGCGGCCGCGATATCCATGATGTTGTTGTAGGAAAGTTCTTTGCCGTGCAGCTGCTGGCAGTATTTCGGCAGCGGCCTGCCCTGCGCCACGTAAAGCGCGGCGCGCTGATGCGGGTTTTCGCCGTAACGCAGATCCTGCGCCTTCGTGTATTTAAAGGAAACGGACGCGGGAAGCGCCTGGCCGTTTCCGTTGCAGCGGCTGCTGAAAAAATCGTTGATCGCGCGATCGTAGGAAGCCGTGCGGTCGAACACCTTCACCGCGAGCCGGAAACGCGTTTCATCCGACACGGCGCCCTGATGCTGCTTCAATTCGTCGAGCACCGCCGCATAATCCGAGGGATCGCAGACCACCGTGACCGCGGCCGCATTCTTCGCGGCCGAGCGCAGCATCGAAGGCCCGCCGATGTCGATATTCTCGATCGCGGTTTCCAGCTCGACATGCGGGTCGGACGTCACTTTTTCAAAGGGATAGAGGTTCACGACCACGAGGTCGATGGGACGGATGCCGTGCTCGCGCGCCTGCTGCACGTGCGTTTCCTTGTCGCGGCGGTAAAGAAGCCCGCCGTGCACTTTCGGATGCAGCGTCTTCACGCGGCCTTCCATCATTTCCGGGAATCCCGTGACTTCGTCGATCGGAATGGCGGGAATGCCCGCGTCTTTCAAGGCCTTGAGCGTGCCGCCCGTGGAAATGATTTCGACTTTGAGCTTATGGAGTTCCTGCGCGAACGGAATGAGGCCGTTTTTATCGGAGACACTGATGAGGGCGCGTTCTATTTTGACGTTCGGCATTCCTGTCCTGCCTTTTTCTTGAAGAGACCGTGGATTTTGCGGGTTATGGGTCCCGGGACCTGGCCGATTCGCCGGCCGTCCACTTCCCGGACGGGGAGGATTTCCCAAGAGGTGTTGGTCAAAAAAACTTCGTCCGCGTTATAAACGTCGTGGCGGGTCATGGGCGTTTCTTCGAAATCCATGTCTCGCGGGAGCACGCATTCTATCACAAAACGCCGGGTCACGCCATTCAAGATTCCCCGCGCGGGCGGCGTTAACACCTTGCCCCGCTTCACGATAAAGAGATTGCCAATGCTCACCTCCGAAACAAATCCCTCGGCATCGAGAAACAGGAGCTCGTACACGCGCGGCCCGGTTTCGAGAGCCGCCATGACGGCGTTTTTATAATCGCTGGTCTTGGCCTGCGGCGCCGCGGCATTGGTCAGCGAGCGCCGCACCACGGTGGTTTTCAAGGCCACGCCTTTTTCGTAGAGATCCGGCGCATGCTTCCTTTGTCCCACGAGCAGAAAAATTTTTTCGCCGTACACCGTGAGCCGTAAAAAAATATCCTCGGACACCCGCAGCTTTTTGTCTTTGCGGAACGCCTGCACCGCGCCGCGGATCTCGCGGCTCAGCGCGGAAACCGTGGCCGGAAGCTTCACGCCCGTCGTGCGCGCGGACTCGCAGAGCCGGTCCAGATGCTCACGCTCGCGGAACACGCACCCGCCGTAAGTCCTGAGACTTTCGAAAATACCGATGTCGTCCGTGCCTGTCAGGGGCGGCAATTGCGCGGGAGAGATTTTTTTTCCGTTTTGGTAGACGTCGAAGGTCATGATTTCACGCGCTTGCCTGCTATCAAGTGTTTATCCTGCATTCGGGCCATGGGGACAGGACTGAAGTCCTGTCCCCGTCCATGCTGACGGGGAGTCAATGCGCTTGCCTCGGCCAGCGCCTGGATCAGCGCCTCGCCCTTGTGAAGCGTTTCTTCATATTCGCGGCCCGGATCGGAATCGTGGACAATGCCCGCGCCTGAAACACCAGCGTTCGGATCACGATGTTGAGGTCCAGATCGCCGCGGAAATCCAGGTATCCCAGCGAACCCGTGTAAAGCCCGCGCCGCACGGGCTCCAGCTCGTCGATGATTTCCATGCAGCGCACTTTCGGGCAGCCCGTGATCGTGCCGCCGGGAAACATGGCGCGGATCAGATCAAGGCCGTCTTTTCCTTTGGCAAGCCGCCCCGTGATCTTGGAGACAATGTGGAGAACGTGGGAATATTTTTCGATCTTCATCATTTCTTCCACGCGCACGGTTTTCCAGTCGCAGACACGCCCCAGATCATTGCGCTCGAGATCGACCAGCATGATGTGCTCGGCGCGTTCCTTTTCACTCGCGAGCAATTCCTTTTTGATCGCGCTGAGCGGCCGGCCCGCGACGCGCGGGCGCGTTCCCGCGATGGGCCGGGTTTCGCACATCCGTCCGCGCTTGGCCACGAGCCGCTCGGGTGAGCTGGAAATAATTTCCACGCCGCGCACCTTGAAAAAAGAAGCGAACGGTGAAGGATTGATCGCGCGCAGGCGCTCGTAAAGCTTGAGCTTCGAGCCCACGCAGTCAAACGTAAACCGCTGGGAAAGATTGGCCTGATAGACGTCGCCGGCCGCGATGTAATTTTTGGCGCGCCGCACCCTGGACTCGAACGCGCTTCGGGAAACGCCCGGACGGAAATTGCGGATTTCAAAGGCCTCGCCGGCCTCAGCCCCCTCGTCTTGGAACGCCTCTTCCATTTTCTGGAAGGCTTCGCCCGCGCGCCGGCCGTGCGTCACCAGAGCATAGACTTTGCGGCGGTGATCGTAGACGATGACGTCGCGGAAAAACCCGAGGTACAGCCAGGGAAGCCCGGCGCTTTCTTTGGGGCGGAACTTCACGCGCTCGAACAGCGAAATCAGCTCATAGCCCCAGTAGCCCACGGCGCCGCCGCAAAAAAACGGGTGGGAAACCGGGCCCGTGAAACGGTGTTTGCGGAGCAGCCTGCGCAGGACGTCGAAGACGCGGCCCGCGGGCGCGGAAATTTTTTCGGCGCCGGTGACGATCACGCGGGGTTTTTTCCCGGCGGGATCCGGAATCGTCACTTCGATAAAGGGATCCGCGGCAACGTAGGAATAATGCTGGTCGGGCGGCGCGTAGCGGATGCTGTCCAGGAAAAAGCAGGAATCCGAGCGGCGGTAAAGCGCCTGGAAAATTTCCCACGGGGATTTGGAAGATTTGAATTCGCGGATTTGAGGGACCATGACCGGCCCTCTCCCGGGCCCGGGAGCCGGAACAAACGGCTGTTTAGCTCTTCGATTGGGCTTCGATGTTTTTCAGGTACTGCAAGTAGTCGGAATCCGTGGACATGACCATGCGTGAGCCCTTGAGCGTGGACGAATAGCTTTCCAGCGTGGACACGAACGAATAAAAGCCCGGGTCTTTCGAAAAGGCATCGCCGTAAATGGAAGTGGCCTGCGCGTCGGCCTCGCCCTTGATTTTCTGAGACGCACGGTAGGCCTCGGACGTGATGCGTTTCAGCTCTTTGTCCTTCTGCCCTTCGATCTCGGCGCGGACGCCCTGGCCTTCGGAGCGCAGCTGTTCCGCGGCGCGCGTGCGCTCGGAGACCATGCGGTCGAAGACTTTTTTCTGCACGCTCTCGATGTAATTGATGCGTTTGATGCGGAGGTCGATCAGCTCGATGCCGTATTCCTTCACGACCTTCTTGGCGGTCTCGAGGATCTGGCGCGTGATTTCGTTGCGGCCGACTTCGACCTTGTCGTAATCCATGGCCTGCGCGTCTTCCGGGTCCTTGTTCTCCGGCTTGAGAATGTCGTTCGTGCTGCGCACGACATCCACGAGGTTATGCCGCGTGATAAAGTTACGCGTGATGCCATCCATGATATCGTCAAGCCGCGACTGCGCGTTGCGCTCGCTTTGCACGGTCTGCAGGAAGACCAGCGGGTTCTCGATGCGCCAGCGGCCCGTGATATCCACCCAGATGAACTTCTTGTCACGCGTCGGCACTTCCGACGGATAGCCGTCCCAGTTCAGGATGCGCTTGTCGAAGCGGTGGATTTCCTGCACGAACGGCGTCTTAAAATGAAGGCCGGGATCCTGGATAGGGGCTCCCTGCGGCTCGCCGAACTGCGTGATCACGACCTGGTCGGTTTCGTCGACCACGTAAAGAGAGTTGAGGGCCACGATGCCCGTCACGGAAAGGAGAATCAGAAAGATCGCGAGGCCCGCCTGTTTCATCATTGTTCGTTCCCCTCTTTCCGTCCGGGATTCAGATTGAGCAGCGGCAGCACGCCTTTTTCCTGGTCGTCCATGATGAGCTTGTCCTGCATTTGAGGGAGCACGTCCTGGACCATTTCGAGATAAAGCCTGCGCTTGGTCACATCAGGCGCGCCTTTGTAAGCTTCCCATTGCAGCAAAAACCGGTCCGCGTCGCCCTGGGCCTTGTTGACGCGCTCCACCGCATAACCTTCGGCTTCGCGCTGGACCTGCTCGGACTGGCCCTTGGCCTTGGGGATGACGCGGTTGTATTCCTCCCACGCATTATTGATGAGCTTCTCTTTTTCCTGCCGAGCCTCGTTGACCAGGTTGAACGACGGCTTCACTTCGTTCGGCGGCGTCACGTCCTGGAGGATCACGTTTTCCACGGCAATGCCCGCGCCGTAACTGTCCAAGAGGTCCTGCAGCATTTTTTCCGCTTCGCCCTGGATGGTCACGCGCCCGGCGGTCAGCACCTGGTTCACGGTGTGGTCGCCCACGACAAGGCGCATCACGGCTTCGGACATGTTGCGGATCGTCTCGCGCGGCTCGCGCACGCGGAACAAATATTTGACCGGGTCTTTGATCGTGTACTGCACGATCCATTCCACGACCGCCACGTTCAGGTCGCCGGTGAGCATGAGCGACTCTTCGAGAAACGGGTCCGGCCCGCGCATCTGCCGCGTCATGCGCATCTGGCCCTGGGCGGGGTATTCGTCGCGGCCTTCATAGACCGTGCGCACGCCCGCGCGCATGGTGCGGAACCCGAACTCTTCCTTGAACACGTGCGTGACTTTCACTTTTTTGGCGGTCTCGACGCCGAAGGGAAGCTTCATGCGCAGGCCGGGAGGCTCCGTCCTCACGTATTTGCCGAAGCGCTGGACGACAGAAACTTCGTCCGGACCGACCTCGTAAAACAGCGTGCCCGCGGCCGTGAAGACGAGCATCATGGCGAAGAAAGGAAGCATCCACGGGCTCCAGCGGAAAGGGGGCAGCTTATTATGGTCGGGAAAATTGACGTCCATGCATCCTCCTTAAAGGAGCGGGGTCAGATCGCCTTTTCGTCGTGCTGGAAAAAAAGCAGGCCGCTGGCCAGTTTCGGATAAAAGTAGGTGGACTTCTGGGGCATGAGCTCGCGCACTTTCCCCATCTCGCCCAGGACGCGGACCTGGGGAGGCTTCAAAAGAAAGGCGGCCTGGACTTTCTTGTCGCGCACTTCGGCAAGCGACTCCGGGTCCGAATGCGTGAACTTGAGCTGCGTTTCCCATCCGGCCTCGTCGATGCCGAGAATGCCTTTCAGGATGAGGTACGCGCAGATGTTCACGTCGAGCCTGTACCACACGTCCGGTTTTCCGGCCGGCATCTTCGCGCGCGCCTTCTTCTCGTCCTTGAGCGTAAGGAAGTAACCGGTGTTCGCGTCCGTCACGAAGCCGAGAACCGAAGCGTCCTGCGGCGCGGCTTCCATCTTCGGCATGACTTTTTCCGGCTCCATTTTTTCGACCGTGAAAAATTCCTTGAGCGCGTCCACGGTTTTGGCCGCGTCGAAATTTTTGACGCCTGTGATCAGGCGGTGCGTGGGAAAAAGAACAAGCCCCGAATCTTCGAAGCTGACAAGCGCGGTATAAACGAAATCCGAGGCCAGAAGCTTCGCGGGATTGCCCAGCTTCTTGCGCTGCTCCTGCGCGTGCTCGAGCGAAATCGTGTAGCGGTGATGGCCGTCCGCGATGTAGACGCGCTGCGCGGCCATGGCCTTGTGGATTTTCTCGCAGGTCGCGCTGTCGTCGATGGACCACAGCTTGTGCTGGACGGCATCCTCATCCACGGCCTCGAAATACGGCTTCTGCGCCGCGATTTTCGGGAGAAGCCCCGCGACCTGGCCGTCCGCGTCTTCATAAAGCCCGAAGATCGGGGAAAAATTCGCCTGCGCGGCCTGGATCAGGAATTTCTGGTCCGCGCGCGCTTTCGCGAGGGTTTTTTCGTGCGGGATCACGATATGATTTTCGAAAGGCTCGAGCTTCAGCGCGCCGAGAATGGCGTAGCGGGTCAGGCTCCGGCCGCTGCGCGGGTCCTTGAACTGCTGCTGGTAAAGGTCAAAGCGCGGCTTGCTGTCTTGAACCAGCGTCCCTTCTTCGCGCCACTTCTGGAAAAAATCGCGGGCGCGGGTGTAGCGGCTGTTGGTTTCCGTGTCCGAGTCCTGGATCTGGTTCAGGATGAGACGGATACAATTATAAGGAGACTTGGCGTAGAGCCGCTGCTGGACCTCGGGCGAGATCACGTCGTAAGGCGGCGCGATTACTTCGCTCGGGCGCACTTTCTGCGTGTCGTAGCGCCACGCGCGGAAGGGGCGGAAGTCGGCAAGGGTTTTGGTTTTTGCGTCCATGGAGGTCGTTTCAGGCATGGGGCCGATAGTAGCACAAGAGTTTTTCTTTGACAAGCCGTAGCGCCCCCACTAGCATAGGGGTTCTAACTGCGACTCAGCAAACGGGTTAAAAAAATGTCCTTTTTCTTCCGGCACATCCAGCATCTGGTCCGTTACTTCGCGATCCTCGGCATCCTGGTCTTCGTCGCTTACTGGATGCAGGCCGCGGGAGGCGTCTCGCTCGCCTTGATCGGGCCGATCATTTATCTCGCCCACATTCTGAAATCGGCCATCAGCGTTCACGTTTCCGCGCTGCCGGATTCCGCGCAGGTGAACGATTTCGGATTCCTGCTGCCGCTCTGCGTCGTTTACTACACGCTGATCGGCTTTCAGATCAAGCAGCTCTGGAACGAGAGCGGCATTGCCCGGACGCTGACGCTCGTCACGCTCATGGGCTTTCTGGTCTTCATCCACTTCTTCGCCTGGAAAAACCTCACCGGCTACTTTCTTCCCAACGCATAATCAGCGGACGACCGCGCCGTCGGAAATCGTGCGCTCGGGGGTCACGAGCGTGAGGTTCGCGCCGTCTTCGGACGCGGCAAGGAGCATGCCCTGGGATTCGACGCCGCGCAGCACCGCGGGCTCGAGATTGTTGACCACCACGACCTTCTTCCCTTTCAGCTCGTCCGGCCCGTAATAGGCGCGGATGCCGGCCACGATGGTCTTCTTTACGTCGCCCACCTTGATGCCGAGGACGTACAGCCGATCCGCATTCGGATGAGGCTCCACGGTCTCGATCTCCGCGATCCTGAACTCCAGCTTCTTGAAATCTTCGAGTGTGACTCCCATAGTCTCTCCTTTGTGGCCTGGGGGAGGCCGAAAAGACTGCCATGATAGCACTTCGGCTCTAGGTCCAAAAGATTTTTTATCCTCAATGAACCGCCGATTTTACCGATAATTCATCCATGCTTCGTGACCTCGTTTACCCCAAAATCCAGGGTTACCTCAAGATCGCCGCGATCTTTCTGCACGAGAAAGGCTTTACGCCCAATCAACTTACAATTGGCGGCATGGTCCTCACGCTCGTCTCCGGCCTTATTTTCGCCCAGGGCCACCTGTTCTTCGGAACGCTCGTCATGACCATCGCCGGCTTCGGCGACATGCTGGACGGCGCGCTGGCCCGCGAGACCAAGCAGGTGACCAAGTTCGGGGCTTTCCTGGATTCCATGACCGACCGCTATTCGGATTTTTTTATTTTCGGCGGCCTCGCCGTCCACTTCGCAAGGCAGGCCCATTGGGGTTATTTTCTCCTGATGCTCGGCATCTTGTGCGGCGCGTACGCGGTCAGCTACGCGAAAGCGCGCGCCGAGAACTTCATCGAAAATTGCGGCGTGGGCATTTTCGACCGCCCCGTGCGCATGATCGTGCTCGGCACCGGCGCTGTCCTCACCTTTCTTTTGCCGCTGTGCCTGTGGGTGCTCTTCATCGGATCGCACGTCACGGCGCTCCAGCGCATCCTTCACACCGAAAAAGCCCTGAACAAACCCAAGACCATTCCTCCCGTGTCATGAAGCGCAAGGCAAGGCCGCTCTTCTTTTTGGCTCTCGGTCTGACGGTCACCCTCGGCGGATCGCCCTGCGTCTGGGCCCAGCGCTCCCCGGCTCCCGAAAATATCTACGCGCTCGTCAACCGCATCGAGATGCAGCGCTACAACTGGCTGGGCTACAAAGCCAGCGTGAAGCTGAACTTCACCACGAACCACGGCCAGACCGCGACCTGCCAGGGCACGCTCACCTATCTCCGGCTCGAAGAAAAAATCCTGCTGCAATGCTACAACTCGAACAAGAACACGCTTTTCGTTTTCAAGACCAGCGACCTCGACTTCGAGCTCTTCATGCCCATGCAGAAGACGCTCTACCAGGGCAACATCTTCGACCTCGAATTTTCCGACGACGTGGACAGCCACATCAAGCCGTATGATCTTTACCGCGCGCTGAAACCCATGATCATCCCGTTTGGCAGCGTGCGCCTCGAATCGCGGGACAAACTGCTCACGACTTTCGTGGTCGCGGAAACGCGCAAAGGCGAAACCTACTGGGGCAGGCGGGTCACGGCCAATGAAAAAGGAGACGTTCTGTTGGAAGATTATTTCGACGCGGACGGCAATCCCACGCTGGCGGTCAAACGCGAGGATTATAAAAAGGTAAGCGGCAAAGGCTACATCACCAAGGATCCGGTCCGTTTCCCGCGCCGCATCGTGATGCGCAGCGAGAAGGACGGCACCCAGACCGAGATTCTTTTCATCAAGATGGACCTGATCGAAAAACCCATCTCCGCGAATTGGAAAATCCTCGTCCCGCCCGGCACCCAGACCCTCGCCTTCCCCAAATTCCAGCCCGAGGCCGCGAGCTTTTAGGCCGCCGCGGGATTACGCGGCGGACGCGAAAGCAAACTCGTTGTTGTACTCGCGGGCCAGCCCTGCAAGAAAAGGGTTCACGACATAGAGTCTGCCCCGGCGTGAAACGCCATTTTGAAAAATGATTTGATTGGGATCATAAGACAAGGCGACCGCAATCGTGCCCGGCCGGTCTTCCATCATGGCAAAAAACCGGACTTCCCGCAGGGCCGCGGCGCCGTAAACGCCGAGATCGCGGTCCGGCCGCACCAGCGCGACAATCCCCCGCCCGCGCAGCGCCGCGCCCATCGAACGGAAAACTTCGGCGCCCGAAGAAGCCGTGAACGTCACGTTGGAGAATCCTTTGAAAACTTCCCGGAAATAAAGAAAGCGCTCATGGCCGGCCGCGGCGTCGTGAATCACAAAGCGCACTTCGCTTCTCTGGCTGATCGTCACCGCGGCTTCGCGGATTTCATCGGGCGTAAACGTCAGCAGGTCCCGGAAATCAATCAGCGCGGCGCCGGGCAGCTTGCGCGGCGTATAAAAAATACCGGTGTCCGTCCTCAACTCCCCTCGCTGCTTCGGGTGCCTCGGAATTTTGTCGCGGCCAAGGCGCGTGAATCCGCGGCTCCCTGACCCGTGATTTGATTGTAGTGCTGCGCTCCCGAAACCGCGCCCGATCTCAGGGCGAGCTGGGTCTGAGGCGGCGGGACCAGCGCGGCGTCATGGACCGTAATCATGAGCGTGTCCTGATAACCTGAAGGAAAACCGCCGACGCCCATCTCGAGGCTGAAGGTCTTCGCCGGATAAGCGGCGGCAAGATAAGCGCGGAAGGCGTCCAGAACAACCGGAAGATTGCCCAAAATTTCGATAGAGAAAATTTCCACGGGAGCCGCGTCCGGGCGCGCGCGCACCGCGATCGCTTTTACCAGTCTTGGCGTGTGCACCGCCGTGAGGTTGATTTTCTGCCCGCCATGCTCGACCGTTTCGACCAGGGCCAGCGGCTGCTTTGCGCGGGGGTCCCAGCCGCGGATCATCTCCGCCGCTTGGGCCAGCATTTCATCAAGCCCCGAAGCTTCCGCGCTCTGCTGCGGATAAGCTTCGTAATGCCGGAGGGTATTTTTAAACACGAGCTGCGGGCCGCCGGAAACGGAACGTAATTCGGCGCGGGGTAAGGCGAGCGTCAGAAGAAACACCTGCCGCGGATTTTCGAATAAACGATCCGCCGCTGAAAAAAGAAAACTACCCACTGAAGACGTGTCGAGGGGCAGGCGCGCCGATTCGCGGCCCAGGACCTTGACCGTGTACTGCGCCAATTCAAAAACCCGGCGTGAGGTTTTCCGGGCGGCCACCACAAAAATGCCGTCCGCAGCGAGCCTCGTCCGGGCCCGGTTGACAAGCTCCACAAAAGAACTTCCCTCCATCATGACGCCCTGATCACGCCACCACTCCGGCACATCTTCGGTAAGGTTTGGAGCATTGAAGGAAATAAAATCGTACCCGGCCTGGTTTTCCAAATTCGCGAATTCGCGCCTTTCCTCGACATGAAAAATGCGCAGAACGCCCCGCCCCTCCACCGCAATCTCGATCTTTCCCTGCGTTCTGGAAATCCTGTAATTCAGATTCGACTGTTTCAGCAGCGCTTCGAGATTGAGCGCGGTATTTTCGACCGCTTTGGCATTCACATCGATGAGGTCCA
>Ga0310810_10010127_pt1 | contig 10961 bp, 13 predicted proteins | sample NCmetagenome_FD_207641 | JGI IMG/M metagenome (GOLD analysis project Ga0310810, IMG submission 207641) | Soil microbial communities from experimental microcosm in Duke University, North Carolina, United States - NC | ecosystem: Engineered > Artificial ecosystem > Soil microcosm > Unclassified ... | reverse complement strand
GCCAGCATGTTCTTCACCCAGCGCGTCGCTTTTTGCGGGCAGTTTTCGCGCCCTGCTTTCCAAGTGCGGTTCTCGTCCGTTTTGGGAGATGCGTAATCGTCCGCTTCCGTTTGGCGGCGGCCGCTGCTTTTTTAATGTTGCGGCGCGCGGCGGCCCGCTGCTTGGTTGTGGCCATGGGGTCCTCCTTTAATCGCCTTGAGATGTGGGCCGGTGTTTCGTCTCATGAATGTCAATGCCTCAGGCAATACCAATCCGATTGCCAGCGCACCGTAGATCCACGGGAAGCTGCGCCGAGACAAACAGAGTTCAAAGCCGGGCGTGAACCGCCGTGGCACCAGATGATAATCGGTGAGGTAGGCGATGACGGAAGTGACGAACGCGCGGCCGGCCGATAGAAACAAGGATGAGCGGTGTGGTCTGCGTCGGAAGCAATACACCCATGCCCAGAACCCACATGCGATAAGGTTCAGGAGAAGCCCGGCGGCGGTGTAGCGCATTGTGAACTGCCGCTGGGCGGCTGCATCCGGTCCCCACAGGATATGACTGACCGCATTGATCGGGCGCCAGCCGGCATCTCCTTGTTGTATCGCTCGACAGGCGGCAGTGGTGGCGACCGCGAGACTGCTTGCACCGCCGGCCGCAAGGGTGTCGCTCCACGGTGACGCCGCCATGCCAACGGGCGCAGACTGACCTTGAAGCCGAGATCGTCGAAACACGATACGAGCCACCGTCTACTTCCTTTCAGCCATGATGACGCTCAACGAACTCCCGACCCACTAGCAATTACCCAAGCGTCATTGCGATGTCGTTTCCGGTGCGCGTGACACCACGTCCGCATTTGCGAGTTGACGGGCGTGAGCGGCAGTGCTATTAAGTTCACATTCGTGCTACCGGAGGAGAGTGGCGATGAAAAAGCTGGTCCGTTTCGGCGTCTCGCTCGATCATCACCTCTTGGACGATTTTGACCGTTCCATCGAGCGCCGCAAATACACCAACCGATCCGAAGCGTTGCGTGATCTGATCCGGGACACTCTTGTCGATCGCGAATGGGATGACAACAAAGACACCGTCGGGACGATTACATTCGTCTACGACCATCACGTCCGGGATCTCACCGGCAAGCTCACACACATTCAGCACGACTTCCAAGGGCATATCCTCGCCGGCATGCATGTGCATCTCGACCACGATCACTGTCTCGAAGTCCTTGTCGTCAAAGGAAAAGCCTCAGAGATTAGGCAGGTTGCGGACGCCTTGATCAGCGTGAAGGGCGTGAAGCACGGCAAGCTGACGATGACCACGACGGGCAAGGGGCTTGTATAAGTATGCGCATCTGTGTGATTGACGGACGGGGCGGCGGCCTCGGCCGCCGGTTGGTTGCCGGGCTTCAGACGAAATTCGGCGGCCGCCATAACATCGTGGCGCTCGGCACCAACGTCGTGGCCGCCAAGGCGATGAAGCATGCCGGCGCGGATTTGGTGGGCGTGGGCTCACTGGCAATTGCCGAGACTGTGCCGACCGTTGACGTGATCATGGCGTCTCTGAACCTGCTGCTGCCCGGCGCGCTGCTCGGTGAAGTGACGCCCGACATTGCGCGTGCCATTCTCGACGCGAGGGCCAAGAAGGTCCTGCTTCCCGTCAATCGGGCGTTTCTGGAAGTCGTGGGCACGGAAGATCAGACCCTCGAGGCCCTGATTGCCAGATCCCTCTCCCGGGTCACCTCCTTGGTGGCCGCCGCCTCGCACGCGTAGCCCTGTTTGCCCTCCAATGTCGTTGCCAGGCCACGAGGGTCTGCGCCGGTCGATGAGTCGGCCGCCGAGTGATCGTCGTGGACGTCTCATCCGTCCATGCCTTCGCAAGGACGGGCTGCGGCGTGAAATATTTTCGGCTGACCATTGTCGCCTTCTCCGTCCTGTTGAGCGCAGGACGGGTGCTCGCACACGACCCGGATGCCGAGATGTTCGAGATGCCGGATGTGTCCGTGATCGGAGAACGGCCGGTGGCAGCGTCCTCCCAACAATTCATTCCCGACAAGGAGATTCTGCTCCAACCGCAGGGACGGCCGGCTCAAGTTCTGCGGCTCATTCCCGGCTTTGTGGCGGTCGAACACTCAGGCGGCGCGGGCAAGGCCGACCAGTATTTCGTGCGGGGATTCGATGTCGATCATGGGACCGATGTGGCCTTCTTCACCGACGGCATGCCGATCAACCTTCGAACCCACGCTCACGGCCAGGGCTACGCCGATCTCAACTTCATCATTCCGGAAACGATCGAGGGACTTGACGCGTACAAGGGATCCTACCTGCCGGAGTTCGGAGACTTTAATACGGCCGGGGCCATCAATTTTCGAACCCGCCAGGTCGTCACGGAGGGCCTGATCCAAGCGGCCGGCGGGCAGTTTGATACGCAACGCTATCTGCTCATGTTGTCTCCAACGAAGGATAAGATTCGCACACTGTTTGCCGGGGAGGGGTACTACACGAATGGCCCCTTCATCAACGACAATCGGTATGTCCGTGTGAATCTGTTGGGGAAGGTGACGACGAATCTCTCAAGCCGAGATGAACTAAGCCTTACAGCGACGTTCCAACAGGCAAAATGGAACGCGTCTGGGGAAATACCGTTACGGGCAGTCAGCGACGGCACGCTCGATCGCTTCGGAGCGGTTGATCCCTCCGAAGGGGGCAACACGCTCCGGAGCACTGTGCGGTTGAATTACCATTACGATACGCCGTCGGCAGGACAGTTCTTTGCCAATGCACACGCACAGTATTACAGATTGGATCTCTTCACGAACTTCACCTTTTTCCTCAATGACCCAGCGAACGGAGACGGAATTCAGCAATCGGATCGCCGGGGCGTCTACACCGGTGATCTGGGATTCAAGCAGCGTGCGGATGTCTTCGGAATGCCCAACATCGGCACGATCGGGGTTCAAACCCGTGTGGACGATATCCATGCGAGACTCGGAACACAAACGAAACGCGTTCCGACCGGCACCACGACAGATAGCAATGTGCTTGAGGCCTCCTATGCGCCGTTTGTGAAAGCCGAAATACAACCGGCTCCATGGATGCGACTCATGGGCGGACTCAGAGCCGAAATGTTTACATTCAATGTCATGAATCGGTGTGATACCTGTGTTGACCAGCCGGCAGGAAAGACGACATCCGGTCTGGTGTTGCCGAAGGTCAATCTCATTCTCGGTCCCTGGCTTAGGACGGAATTTTTTGCCAACTATGGGGAAGGCTACCACAGCAACGATGCGCGCTCTGCCGTCGCTCCGGGCGGAGTATCCATTGCGCGCGCGAAGACCTATGAGGTTGGCGTACGTTCCCTGCCATGGGGGCCGGACGGGGTAATGCTAACCGCTAGCCTGTGGGCTATCGATCTCCAGTCCGAATTGGTGTTCGTGGGAGACGAAGGGACAACCGAAGCACGAGGTCCGACTAGACGCAGAGGAGTGGAAGCGGCGGTACGTGGCCAAGTATGGGGGCCGCTGTATGTGAACGGCAGCGTCACATGGACAAAGGCCGAATTCACCAACGGTGACGCGATTCCGCTGGCCCCCGAACTCACCGCTTACGGCGCATTCATCTTGCAGTGGCCGGAGGGCTTGCGCTCTCAGCTGCAAGCCACGTATTTGGGCGTTCGTCCCTTGATCGAAGACCGCAGTGCCAAATCTCCTTCTTGGGTCGTCTTTGACCTGACGGAACGGTATACGCTTCCCATAACACTTCCTCACGGCAAGCTCGAGGGGTTTGTGTTCATCCAAAACCTTTTCGACACGAAATGGGAGCAAGCGACGTTTTTCTTTGAGTCTCGGTTGCGAAACGAACCGGCCGGCGTCAACGATATTCACTTCGTACCGGGCATTCCACGGTTCGTGATGGGCGGCCTCGCCTGGTACTTTTAGGCGACCGTTGAAAAGGACGATGTTTTCACCGGCCCACCCCCGCGGCGCCGAGACGCCGCGATTACGTGGGAGTCAACTGGACGCAAGGGACCTATCCGCTCGCATTTGATCGAAGCGAGCGGTACAAGCGAAGCTTGGTATGTACCTCCTCGGTCGTCCTCTGCCTGCGGCCTTGCTTGCGGAAGGAGGCGCGTCCCGGGAAAACGATTGCGAAAGCAATCGGTGGCCGGCCGGGTGGACAATGAACGCTCGGGAGGGTGGGCGAAAGGGCTGCCATTTTGCGCGGCCTGCAATACAATACAAAATGTGAGGCGACACAAAATTCTGCCTCGGACATATTTCAACCGCTCGACGCTGGTGGTCGCCCGATCGCTGCTTGGCAAGTATCTGGTGAGGAAAAACGGCGCCGGCAGGATGGCAGGACAAATCGTCGAAGTCGAGGCGTATGTCGGACCTCACGATCTGGCTTGTCATGCGTCAAAAGGACGGACGCTCAGAACCGACGTGCTCTTCGGCCCACCGGGCATCGCGTATGTGTATCTGATTTACGGCATGTATCACTGTTTGAACGTGGTGACCGAGGAGGCCGGATTTCCCGCCGCGGTGTTGATCAGAGCCGCGGAGATTCAGGGGGAGTTGATTGATGGGCCAGGACGGCTTTGCCGTGCCTTCTCGATTGACCGTTCGTTGAACCGGATTGATATGACAGCTGGACGGCAGCTGTGGTTCGAAGACAGAGGAACGAAGATTCCGAAAGCAATGATCGGCGCTTATCCACGGATCGGCGTCGACTATGCTGGGGAGTGGGCCACCAAGCCTTATCGGTTCAGACTTACCGACTGGTAGACGGTTTCGTCGACCCGCCGTGCTCGAGTCAAGGACGATTGCGGCGCAAAATAAAAGGGAGCGGTCTGTACAGACCGCTCCCTCCTTCGTCTCTATTCGAGAAGAGGGTTACTCGATCTTGCGATCACCTTGAATCTTGGTGGCTGAGGTGACGGGCGGAGCAATCTGGATCTGTGGACCCTGCACCTTCGGAAGACGTCCGGCTCCCTCACTCGCGGTCACCCGATCGTTCTCTGCTTTCTTGAGGTTCTGCGAGACGTGCTTGTCGTCGAAGCTTGCAGCTCTGGTCAGCGTCGATTCGCCGCGGGCATCAGTCTGGCCTGGATCGTTCGCGGTCGGCTGTCCGTTCACCGGACTGCCGCTGTTCTTCATCGGATAGCCCTCATGCTTGGGAAGCAGGGCTGGGTTGGCCGACGCCATGGAGATCGCAAACACGACACCGGAAACCGTTGCAACAGTGCCGATCAAGAGCTTCATACGTATCTCCTTTGAATAATGGTGGCTGAAGATTGCCGTTCAGTGCGTTCGGATAATCGTCCCGGAATCAAGTGGGCGGGATCATATCCAGAGGGGGGGATGGCTGTCAAGCCGGAAGAACCGGAACGTGCTCGTTCATGCGCACCCTGGGCCATCGGTAAGTGCCGAAAACGAAAGGCAAAACGTCGCAGTCACCGCCGATGTGGACGGCGACCACGTCCCCTATGACGGAAGGCCGGACCGCGACTCACTCCGGGAAGGCGAATCGTGACCGATGTGCCTTCGCCCGGCGCGCTCGCGATCGCAATGGACCCACCGTGCTCTTCAACGATTTTCTTCACGGTTGCAAGACCGAGTCCCGAACCGGCCTTTTTAGTTGTGAAAAACGGCTCGAAGACCTTGTCGACTATTTCAGCAGGAATGGGCGCGCCGTCGTTTTTAATGAGGATATGATCTTCAAAGCCACGTCCGGCGCGATGCTGCGTCACGTGAATCGTCAGGTGCCCGCCCGGGGTCATCGCTTCACAGGCGTTCTTGAAGATGCTGAGAAAGACTTGTTGTAGCTTGGCTTCATCGCCACGCACGGGAGGAAGGATTGGGGCATACTCCTTTGTCACATGGATGCGTGTGACTTCGAGATCGGTGGCGACGACGGTGAGCGCGCTCTCAATGACTTCCGGGATCCTGACGAGACGCCGATTCAATTCGAGAGGTTTCGCAAAGTCGAGGATTTCATTGAGAATGGCTTCGACCCGAATCAGATCGCGCATGGCGTTTTCGACGCGCGTTTGCGGATCAAAGTCGAGCACCCCTTCGCCGGTTACTTCCTCCAATTGCGCGCGAATCGAGCCCAGCGGTTCCCTGACTTCGGTCGCCAGGAAGGCGCTGAACTCGCCAATCGCTGCTTGACGTTCCTGTTTGCGGATCATGGGCTCCAAGGGTGCAGACGGCGCCTCGACGGGCGCGGAGGTCACGCCGTCGTCACCGACAGCCGGCAGGGGAGCAGCCGGGGCCGGCGTTGGAGCCTGAAGCAAGTCTGCGAGCTTCAGAATCAGCGGTTCGAGTGTGCGAGCATCGGTCGGTTGGTAGCGCGCCGCTTCACGCGAGGCCAGTGTCACAGTCCCGCCGACTTGCCCTCTTACAAAAAACGGAAAGACCAATGACGACTGAAACCGGTCTTTGAAGAGCTGCTTGTGATCCAAAAAGCGGCCTTGAGTCGATGCGAGATCATGGTCCACCCGTGGTTTGCGGTGGCGAATTGACCAGCCGGCTGCGGAGCCGTCGAGCGCGAGGCGATGACCGGGTTTCATTTCCTTTTTGCCGTCTTTATGGTCGGCTCGAAGATCGCCCGCCACTCCCAATACTTCCACGCTGCCCGCAATGGGGTCATAGTGGCACACCCAGGCGCGATCATAGGCGACCGTCTGGTTCGCATCGGTGAGGACGGCGGTGATCTGTTCCTGCAGGTGCGGTGTCAGCTGCGAAACGGGCGGGGTATAGATAGGGGGAGAGGGAGAGGCGGCTGCGGCCGGTTCCTGGCCGACCAACGGACGGCTGAGCACGACGTTCAGATCAAAAAGTTTGTCTCGGTCCAGCGCTTTCGTCACCTCATCGCTGGCCTGGTCCATGAGACCGCGTTCCTTCTTGGTGAAGGCGGCGCTTTCCTTGCGGCCGATGACTAGGAAGCCGTACGTCCGGTTCCGATATTTAAGAGGGACTCCCAGGAGGGACTTCGCGCCGGGGGTTACCATGCGCAGGCGCATGCTGCGGCTTCCGTCTTGATCCTGCGCGCTCACGGTGAGCACGGGCGCCGACAAGGTTCGAAGAATGGCTTGCACGTCGCGGGGGGTGAATCCGCGCGCGGCATGGCTGACGAGAGGACCGTTTTCCCTGTGAAAGATTGCCGCCAAGGCCGAATCGACCGGCAAATCATTCAGGACTGAAGTGAGCGTCCGTTGGAGTTGGGTCTCGGCAGGCGGTTTGCCGTGCACAGTCGTCAGTGTCATCACGCGTTAGTCATGTAAAAGTGCGGCATTGTAGCAATGAGCCCGCGGCAATGCCAGGGAAAAGCGCGCGTCACGGCGACTGGATTGCGAAGCAACCGGGGATGGCGGGTGAAAATTGCGCGCGCTTCGCCAAAGAACCTTCATTCAGGCGGATTGATAATTTTCGGTTGCCGCGGTTCGGTCTTGCGGAATCCCACCTGGCGGTAGTCGCCCGTCAACAAATTGAGAATGCTGGTGACGACGCTGATGACGAGCGCACCGCCCACGGCGGGCCAAAAGCCGGTGACCGTAAAACCTTTCACGACATAGGCCGTGAGTTCCAGCAATAGGGCGTTGAGAACAACCAGAAAAAGTCCGAGCGACAATACGATCAGGGGCAGCGTGAGGATCAAGAGAAGCGGACGGAGCAATAAGTTGAGGACTGTCAGCACGAGCACCGCGGCCACGCCGGCACCAAAGCTCTCCGCTTCGAGACCAGGAACGGTGGCCACGGCCAAAAACACTGCGACGCCGGAAATGAGCAGGCGCAAAAAGGCCGCGTGCATGCCGCCGCCGAGCGGAGCCGCGTCCGTCTGTTGTGAATAATGGACAATGCGCACGAGCTTCCTTAATGAGCAGGAGCGGCGTTGGGCGCCTGCTGGGTCAGCGCCGGCGCGGGCGGCGCAGCTTTTTTCATCGAGGAAAAGTGCACTTCCGTTGCGGTCAAGGTCTTCTCGTCCTTGACCGCTTCAATCACGACGCGGTCCCCTACCTCGGGCAAATTCGCGCTTTTGGGGTGATCCTTTTCCTTGAAACGCGTCTGCTTGTTGATCTGCACTTCGACGGTCGTGCCTTTTTGGGTTTTGACTTCCAGATGCTTCGCGTCGATCGCCACGACCGTCCCCAATACGTGTTGGCCTGTTCCGTGAGCAAAGGCGGGCGAACTGAGAGTCAGAAGAAATGCCGTCAGAACCAATCGATGCAACATGGGTCGTACTCCTTCCTGATCCGCGCTGAATAAAGATGAGAATTAGTGATGATGTCCTTCGTCGGCCTTTGTGGCCGCAGCATCCTCCCCCCGGAGGAACTGATCGAACGCCGCTTCCTCAAGGCGTTCCTTCTCAGTCTTTGGGTTGAGCGTTTTCATTTCGTCCAATTCTTCTTGGGAGAGTTGCGGCAAATGACGGATAAAATGCACCAACCTCCAACTATCGAGATCCTTTTCCGGATCGCCGGTGCCCCAACCAGGCATGGCCGTGAACCGGATGCCGTTGTGAATGACCCAAAACAGCTCACCGTCGGACATGGATTGCGTCTCGGTCAACCGCAAATCGGGCGCCTTCGGGTACACGTTCTTCCCGATCGGTGTCTGCCCGCTTCCATCGTTCCCATGGCAGATAGCGCAGTGATCCGCAAAATGACCTCGAGATTCCTTGAGCACCTCTGCGCTCAGCGGGATCGGATTGGCGGCATTGCGTTTTTCGATCGGAATGGCCAGATGGCGGATCTGCCGTGCCATCAACACCTCCAGAGCATGCGGTTCCGTCTTCGCGCTGAACCCTGTGGTGAACAATTGGTAGCCGACCCAGCCGAACAGGCTGAGGCTGACAAGGATGACAATGACAACTGCGCCGAGCAGTTTCGCCTTCATGGCCCGTTCCTCACTATACAAACTCCCGAAGGATGATTGCTACGGAGCACAACAGGCGTCGGATCATGCGTAGCGGTGATCGCGAAACCAGCGTACAGCCTTTTCGAGTGCCGTTTCGGGCGGCGTCTGCGGAATGCCCAACTCGCGAATCGCCTTGCTGCAATCGTAGTGCATCCGATATTTGGCCATCTTGACGCCTTCCAGGGGGATGCGCGGCGGCCGTCCCGTCACGTCGGCGATCCACTGGTTGATGTAGGCGAGCGGCAGGACGAGCGAACGCGGAAGCTGCAGCGATGGGGCCTTGACGCCGGTCAACCGGCTAAGAATGTCAAAGACCTCCTTGAGCATGAGATTCTTACATCCCAGGATATACCGCTCACCCTGGCGTCCTTTCGCCATGGCCAGCAGGTGCCCTGTCGCCACGTCATCCACATCAACGATGTTCATGCCGGTTTCAATATAGGCCGGCATGCGCCCCCTCATGAAGTCGACGATTACTTGTCCAGTCGGCGTGGGCTTCACATCTCCGGCACCGACCGGTGCGCTGGGATTCACGATCACGACGGGCAGTCCTTCGCGCGCGAGTTTGAGCACCTCCTGCTCAGCCAGATATTTCGATCGCTTGTAATGGCCGGCCATCTGGTCCAGCGACACGGGCGTCTCTTCGGTTCCGAGGCCACCGCCTGGCGGCAAGCCGATCGCTCCGATCGTGCTGCAGTACACCGTGCGTTCGATGCCAGCTGTGCGAGCAGCGGTCAACATGTTCCGCGTACCGGTCACGTTGACGTCATAAAAGACGGCGGGATCCTTTGCCCACAAGGCGTAGTAGGCCGCGACATGGTAGAGCTGCCGGCAGCCCTCGAGCGCCGTACGGAGGGAGGCGGGATGAAGAAGATCGCCCTCCACGCGTTCGACCGGCAATGCCGAGAGATGCTGAGCATCCGATTTCGACCGGACGAGAACGCGAACGTCGGCACCGGCTTTGACAAGGGCACGGGCGACCGCGCCACCGACAAAACCGGTCGCGCCGGTGACGAACACTTTCATAGGGACGTGATGCGTGATGAGTGAGTCGTAACCGGTTGGAGAGGGCACTCTTCACAAGGCATGATGCATGCTCGCCATCGTACGTCACTGATCAGTCATTACTTAATGTTTTCGTGCCGTGATGAATCGGGCCAGCTGCCGCAGCGGATCGGCGGAAGCGCCGAAGGAGGCGAGGCGCGCAATCGCACGATCTATACAGTCATCCGCCAGCCGTTTGGCTCCCTCGACGCCATAGAAGGCCGGATAGGTCTTCTTGCCGCGTTCCGCGTCGGTGTTCGGGTTCTTGCCGAGCTCCTCGCGGGTGCCCGTCACATTCAGCACATCGTCGGCGATTTGAAACGCGAGCCCGACGTCTTCGGCATAGCCGGTCATGTCGTCCAACTGCCGGTCATTCGCGCCGCCGGCAATCGCCCCCATTCGGACGGCGGCCCGGATGAGCATGCCAGTCTTGTGCTTATGAATGTTCTGAAGGGCGGCCAAATCGATGTCCTTGTGCTCAGCCTGAATGTCGAATACCTGTCCGCCGACCATCCCCATATGACCTGCTCCGAATGCCAACTCCTGAAGAACACGCACCTGGCGTCCTGAGTCGCAGCCTTTCATCAAATCAGGTCGGCTGATCAAGTCGAAAGCCATCGTCAGGAGCGCATCACCGGTGAGGATGGCCATCGCCTCCCCGTAGACTTTGTGATTCGTGGGCTTACCGCGTCGGAAATCATCATTGTCCATAGCAGGCAGGTCATCGTGAATCAGTGAATACGTATGAATGAGTTCTACCGAGCAGGCCACGGCCATGAGACCGGGCGGGGAAGTGCCCACCGCTTCGGCCGCTGCAATGGCAAGGATCGGTCTGACACGTTTGCCTCCCGCGAGCAGGCTGTACCGCATGCTTTCATGAAGGGTGGAAGGGGGCGTGGCTGTCGAGGGTGTCACTTCGTCCAGGAAGCGGTCGACGTCGAGACGTTTTTGCTCGAGGTACTCGGTAATGTCCATGAAAAAGAGGTCCTTGCGGTAGAATCGGAAAACCCGGCGGAGAGTA
>Ga0310810_10010126_pt1 | contig 10962 bp, 10 predicted proteins | sample NCmetagenome_FD_207641 | JGI IMG/M metagenome (GOLD analysis project Ga0310810, IMG submission 207641) | Soil microbial communities from experimental microcosm in Duke University, North Carolina, United States - NC | ecosystem: Engineered > Artificial ecosystem > Soil microcosm > Unclassified ... | reverse complement strand
TGTTCGCCGCGCTCCTCGAGGCGAATCGCACGGGTGCGCCCGTTACGTGGCGCGGTACCACCCGCGCGGCGCTCAAGGGGCAGCGCATCTATCCGACCACCGAGACCGGCCGGCTGACGACATGGATCGGTGTCGGTGGCAGCCCCGAGTCGGTCGTGCGGGCAGCGAAGTACGGGATGCCCCTCATGCTCGCGATCATCGGCGGCAACCCGCTCCGCTTCGCGCCGTACATCGATCTCTACTACCGCGCGCTCGCGCAGCGTGGTCTCGATGCGCTGCCCATCGGCATCCACTCGCCCGGCCACATCGCCGACACGGACGAGCAGGCCCGCGAGGAGCTCTGGCCGTCGTGGCGTGAGATGCGAAACCGCATCGGCGCCGAGCGTGGCTGGGGACCAACGAGCCGAGTGGAGTACGATCGCGAGATCGAGGCGGGGTCGCTGTATGCTGGTGCCCCGGAGACCGTGGCGCAGAAGATCGCGGCGACGGTAAGTGCGCTCGGCATCACGCGCTTCGACATGAAGTACAGTGCCGGAACGCTCGCGCACGACAAGCTGATGCGCAGCATCGAACTCTACGGGCGCGAGGTCATTCCTCGCGTACGTGAGCTGGTTGCGGCGGCAGCGCCGGAGGCCGAAGAGCCGGAGGCTTCACCCGCAGCGGCCGATCGTTAGGCGCCGTCAGCGCACCACGATCGTCAGCAGCACGTTCGTTACGGCCGAGACCCGGAGATGGTACGTTCCTCGGGTCTCGGCCGGAATTCGAACCGGCCGCTTTCTCCTCCTCCGTGCACGTGACGATCGACTGGATTCACCGTGGGTGTTCGGGCCGCTGACCAATTCGTCGTTACAGTTTCAGCATAGGCAGCGGGTTCCAGGGATGCGTTCGCAGCCGTCTGAGCTCCAGCTCGACGAGCTTCCTATGAAAACCCGCGCTAGGCCATGTCGAGAAGACCTCGCGCAGAAAACGTCGCGAGAGGCTGAACGTGACGAGCCCGCGCGTGACATCCACCCAATCTGATCGCCGAAACGGTTCGACGAGCCAGCTCGGGTCGCCCCGATACGGCGAGATCTTATGATGCTCGAGGATCATCGCCGAGATTTCGGGAATCCACTCGGAGCGGTCGGACTGCACGAGATGAGTCGTCGCCAGCCTGACTGACGGCGTTAGGTAATCGAACGTGCCGTCGGTCCAGATGCCCATGTCATGAAATGCCGCGGCGATCGCGATCTTCTCAAGTTGCCGAGGGTTCGCCGAGCACTGCGCGACACACAGGTTCACGACACGGTACGTGTGGTTGCGGTAGGCCGTGAGGTCGCGGCCGAGTACCGGCGCGTGAGCTTCGAGCAACTCATCGAGGATCGGGATCGCCGTCAGCATGTCCGTCCGACTACGCCTTGGGCAGACGCGAATCGATCCACGCCTTCACGTCAGCCATGACCGCCTCCTTCCCGACGTCGTTGAGGAGGTCGTGGTAGTGGCCCTCGTACAGCTTTAGAGTCTTGTCCTTGGACCCGACGGTCTCGAAGAAGAACTCGCTGCCGTGGCAGACGGTGGCCTTGTCGCTCGTCCCGTGCATGATGAGCACAGGGAGCGTGATCGACGGGAATTCCTGTCGCAGCCGTTCGTCCGCCCGAACCAGCGCGGCCACGGTGATCGCGGGCTGCACTTCGTGCGCGGTCAGGGGATCGTTGTTCAGCGCCTCGAGCGCGGCGGGATCGCGCGTGAAGTCCTCGTTCTTGAGCTTGAGCACCGGCAGGCGCGGCGCGACGTGGCTCAGTCCCTTGATCGCGGCGAGGGCAAAGCCGGGCGCCGGCACCTGAAACGCAAAGCTTTCGCAGATGAATCCAGCCAGCTGCGCTTGATTCTCGAGCACGTACATCGATGACACCACGCCGCCTGCGCTGTGGCCCAGCAAGATCACGGGCAAGTCAGGGTGGCGAGACTTCGCGAGCTTCACCGTCGCGGCGACATCGCTCACGTAGTCGGCGACGTCCTCGACGTAGAACCGCTCGCCGTCCGACTTTCCTCGGCCGCGCAGGTCGAGCGCGAACGTGGCGAGCCCGCTGCCGACGAACTGCTCGCCCACCCATGTGTACTGGCCGCCGTGGGAATTGACCCCGTGGCAGACGACCACCACGGCGCGGGGCTTGGACTCAGGACTCCAGGATCGGACGAAGATTTTGACCCCCTTCGCGCTGTCGATCCGCTCTTCGTGTGCCGTTGCCGGCGTCGCCACAGTCGCCATATCAGATCTCCCGGCCGTTAGGCCTTGGGTGGTGGACAGAAGACCGAGGTTGATCTCGCGTCCCACGCGCACGAAACCACGCCCGCTCGCGCAAATCCATTCGACGAAAGTCGAGGTTCGACCTTCGTCGTGGCAATGCAATTCGCCACGGTGCCTGCGTACGAAGCGAGCTATTCTAAAACCGCGAGCTAGACATGGTCACCCTCGTTGCGTAGCCTGGCGGGTCGTCTGCCGCATTCTTCTCCTCCGTGCACGTGACGATCGACTGGATTCACCTCGCGACTCTCGTCGGCGGCGTTCAGGGCTTTCTCCTGGCCGGCGCGCTCGCAGCACATCGGAGCAACCGGACCGCGAACCGCCTGCTGGCGGCGCTCGTCGCGACGTTCACCATCTATCTGCTCCAGGAGGTCTACTACTCGGCCGGACTCGTTCGCGTGTATCCCCATTTCTTCGGGATATCGTACCCGCTGCCGTGGGTGTTCGGGCCGCTGGGCTACCTCTACGCGGTGTGCGCGAGCGATCGCTCCCGACGGCTCCGTGCGCGCGACGCGGCGCACTTCGCGCCGCTGATCATCGTCCTGATCGCCGGGTCCTCCATCTATCTGATGAGCGGCGCGGACAAGATCGCGCTGTTCGACCGACTGCAATCGGGTGACGCGCCGACGGTCATCCGGGCCCTCGAGCCATCCAAGTACCTGTCCGGCATCGTCTATTCGCTGCTGACGATCGCCCATCTGCGGTACCACCGTCGGCGGATTCGGGACAGCTACTCGAGCACGGAGCGGGTCAACCTCCTCTGGCTGCTCTGGCTCTCGGCGGCCGTGGCTGCGATCTGGCTGCTGGCGATCGCTGTCGACGTCGCGAGCACCCTGCCGATTCCGTTGCCGTCGCATCACGACGACCTGGTCTCCTTCGCGATCGCGCTGCTCGTGTACGCGATCGGCTACATGGGTCTTCGCCAGCCGGAAATCTTTCGGTACGATGGGCCGGCAGCGCCCCCGCCATCCGAGAGTGATTCGCCACCGGCAACTCTCGCCGATCGGGCTGACGCCGACGCTCCCATTGGGCGCTACGAGCGGTCTGGACTTGGGGACGCGGAAGCGGTCGCACTGAAGGAATCGTTGATCACGCTCATGACCAGGGAGCGTCCCTATCGCGACCCCGACCTCACGCTGCCCGACCTGGCGGAGCGGTTGGGGACGACGCCGCACAAGCTGTCGGCGGTGCTGAACGGCGAGCTCTCGCAGACGTTCTACGACTTCGTCAACAGCTACCGCGTCGAGGAGGTCCGCCGCCGGCTCGCAAAGGCAGACTCGCGGAACCAGAACCTGCTAACGCTGGCGATGGATGCTGGGTTCGCATCCAAGTCGACGTTCAACCAGGTCTTCAAGAAGCAGACGGGGCAGACGCCGTCGGCATATCGGCAGGCGTCGGCTGGGTGACCCCGTTGCGCGATTCGGGGACGCTGCCCAGTATCACGATCCATCCGTTGCCATCTTTCCGGGAGACCGCATGAAAACCACGTACGTAGCGATCCTGGCGTTGGCCCTGCCAGCTTGCCTGGTTGCCCAGCAACCGTCCGGCGCCGCGCCGGCGAATCCAGTCACGACCGTGTTCCGCACACGCACCTTGGGCCTCCAGCGGAACATTGCTCAGGCGTTCGATTCGATCCCTGAGTCCAAGTTCAGCTACAAGCCGACGCCGGCGCAGCTCAGCATCGGGTACATCGCGCAGCACCTGGTGAGCGACAACTACTTCTTCTGCAACAATTTCGGCTCGATGAAGGGGACGCAGTCGGCGAAGGACACGACGACGGCCGACTCCGTCAAGGCGCAGTGGCCGAAGGACACGCTGGTGACGAAGCTCAAGGCGTCGCTCAAGTTCTGCGAGGACGCGTTCGCCCAGCTCGACGATGCGAAGTTGGCCGACCAGATCACGATGACGTTCGGTGGCCAGTCGAGGAACGCACCGCGCGCGAGCATGGTGCTTGGGCATGCGCTCGATCTGGCCGATCACTACAGCCAGCTCGCGAACTACATGCGGCTGAACAACATGTTGCCGCCGTCGGCGCTTCCGCGGCCGCCCCGGCCCGGCAACAACTAACGGCGCACGGCACGAACTGCGCACGGCACAGACGGCGCAGGGCACGGCGAACCGCGCAGGGCACGGCAGAACGGCGCAAGACACAGACGGCAGGAGCGGCACGGCCCGCCGTTGTCGTTCGTGTCTTGCGCCGTCTGTGCGGTGCGCAGTCTGTGCCCTGCGCAGCCTGTGCCCTGCGCCGTCAAAGCCGTTCGTACTTTAGCTCTGCGTTGTCGCTAGGAGCTGATCTTCCCACGAGAAGTCCGGTTGCGGCCGCGGTTGCTGCTCGTACCAGCGATACGTCTCGCGCAATCCCTCCTCGAACGGCAGGAGCTCGAGCCCGAGGTCCGCGTGTGCACGGGCGTTCAGGACGGTGATCGGCGGGACGTCGAGGTAGGCGCCGAAGTAGAGGGGCGGAGCGAATAATCCGCCGCCCGATTGCTCGATCCGCGCGCGCGGGACGTGCACGAGGTCCACACGTTTGCCGGCGGCCCTCCCGAGCATCTCCACGAACTCGGTCTGCGTGACAGGCGGATAGTTCGCGACGTTGTACGCGCGGCCGATCGCGGCGTCGTTATGCGCGGCGAGAACCGCGGCGCGCGCGACATCGTTCACGTGGACCCACTGCATCGTGCGAGCGCCGTCTTCGGGAATGATGATCGGGCGGCCCGCACGGATGCGGTCCCAGAAGAACGCTTCGCGGTCGAACGGGTTGTGCGGACCGTAGAGAAACGCGGGGCGCAGCGTCGAGACCGGAACGTTGCTCCGGCGATGCAGATCGAACAGCGCACGTTCGCTGTCCGCCTTCTGCGCGCCATACCGGTTCGGGTTGTCCGACGATACCAGCGGCGCATCCTCATCGTACTCTCCGCCTTCGGGATACACGGCGACGCTCGACGTGAACACGTAGCGACGCACGCTGTCCGCCACGGCGGTCACCGCCGCAGTCACCTGTTCGGCGGACGTGCCGTGCTGCCAGTCGTACACGTTGTCGTAGACGACATCGAACTGCGTGCCGGTGAGCGCGCGGCGAACGGCCGCGATGTCGTTGCGATCGCACTGGATCTCGCTCACACGCGGGCCGAACGGGTGGCCCTTTCCGCGGTGCATGATGACGACATCGTCGCCACGCGCGAGCAACTGTTCGACGAGCGCGCGGCCGATGAAGAGCGTGCCGCCGATGACCAATACACGTGCCATGAAGTTCCCTGGTCTATTTCGTGGACTCGAGCGGGAAGAGCGGCATGAAGCGCCCCGCATCGATCGCGCCGTTCTTCACGCGGTACAGCGTCACGCCGGAGATCGACTCGAGCCCCGCCCCGCGGGAGTTGCCGACGACCGCCGAGACCTGATTGAATCGCGTCGTTCCGCCGATCATCTCGTACTCGATGCGCTCCGTCGTGTGCATGTGACCACCTAACGCGAGCACGTGGCGATGCTTGCGCAGGACGGCGAGCACGTCACCAGCGTTCGAGACGCTGTGCCGGTACTGTGTCTTTCCCTTCACGGTGATCAGCGACGGCGCCGGCGGCTGGTCGTTGTACCCGTTCAGCCCTTCGACCGTCGTGAAGAACGGGATGTGGTCGAACGTGACGATCGGCGTCGCGGGTGGCACCAGTGCGAGGTCCCGCTCGAGCCACGCGAGCTGCAGGCTGTCCACGTGGCCGTAGTACCGCTGATCGTCGATGTCCACCGTGTTCAGCCCCACGAAGTGCACGCCACCGCGCGTGAACGAGTAGTAGTCGGGCCCGAAGTAGTGGTGGTACATCCCGCGGCCGTAGAGCGGGTGCGTCGCCGGCACGTGCGACGAGTCACGCTCGATGCCGAAATTCTCGTGGTTGCCGGGCACCGTGAACACAGGCGTGCGGAACGCGCCGCGCTCCTTCATGAACAGCTCGTAGTAGCCGACGGCCTCCGCTTCGGGCACACGAAGCGCATCGCGTACGAGGTCGCCCGTGATGATGAGCAGGCTCGGCCCGACCGAATCGACGAGGCTCCGGAGACGCTGCGTTCGCGGAAGCGATGCGGGCGAAATGTGCGTGTCTGACGCGTGGATGAACGTCAGCTCGGCGCCAGCGGGATTTCGTGTCAGGGCGAAGGAGAGCGGTTTCGTGGTATCGGCGGGTCGCCAGAATGGACCAACCGCCCGGTAGGCGTCGGGTGTGGAGACGAACACCACACCGGTGCCGGCGTTGCCCAAGCGAAACGAACCCTTCGCATCGGTGGTGACGACCGCATCCTGATTCGAGACCGCTACACCCGCGATGCCGACTTCGCCGGCATCCTGGGTTCCGTTGCGATTCGTGTCGTCGAAGACGACTCCGGATACTTCTGCGCGCCGCGGGTGTGGGATGCTTAACGCTGCGATCAGCGCGATGGTCAGGATGCGCGGCTGCACGGGACCTCCGTGACGAAGATGTGCCATAGACGAGAGGTTGCTACCGCAGGAGATAGTAGACATCCGTCCGCAACTGCGATGGGTCATCGACCCAATGTCCATACACTTCCCACCGTGGACCGGCACGCGTGCGGTCGTGCGACGCGCACCACGCGATCACGGCAGCGTGAGCGTCCCCGAGCTTCGCGTAGTCGCCCCAGTGTGTCGTGGTCGCGACCTCGCCTGCCGGCGTCTCGGAGTACGAGACCGCGCCCGCGGACGAGAACGGCGCTTTGACGCCCACGCCGAATTCGACGTCCACGTCGCCGCCCGTGTCGGCACTGTTCCGATAGACGAAGATGTTCTGGCCGTCCAGCAGGACGGTGCCGCTGCGACCCGCTGCGTACACCTGATTCAGGTAGTCGGCGAACGACGACGACACACGAGCGATGGGCAGCCGTGCGCGCACCGCGGCGATGGGGCGAGCCACGGCGACGCGCACGGAGACCGGGTGACGTTCAGAGCCGTCCACAGACGCCATTGTCAGTAGCCGACCGCCATGCCGTCCTTCCGCGGGTCACTCCCCGCTGCGAATCCCTTCGGGAGCCTAACGATCGCCTGCGCTCCACCGAATGCGACCGGCGGCTGCTCGATGAGCACGTGTCCCATCGCCGTGAGGGCCGAACGCGTGGCGTCGCTGATCGGCGTCTCGAGCGCAACGCGCAGCCCGTCATAGTGGCGGAAGCGCGGCGCGTCGATGGCCGCCTGCACGTCCATGCCGAAGACGAAGTAGTTGAGCAGGAACTGCACGTGCCCCTGTGCCTGGACGCCGCCGCCCATGAGCCCGAAGCTCATGTACGCCTGTTCGCGCCCATTCACCGTCTGCGTGACGAAGCCGGGGATCAGCGTGTGGAACGGCCGCTTCCCGGGCGCGACGGTGTTCGGAAGGCCCGGCGTGAGCGTGAACCCCGCGCCGCGATTGTGAAGCACGAACCCCGTGCCCGGCACCACAATGCCGGAGCCGAAGTAGTCGTAGTTCGAGTTGATGAACGACACCATGTTCCCGTCAGCGTCGGCAGTCGTTAGGTAGACCGTCTCGCTCTGCGTCCGCAGCGGGCCCGGGTCCACGCGCGCCTGCGCGCGCGAGGGGTCGAGGTGACTACGCCGCTCGGCAATGAACTCATCAGTGAGCATCCGCTCGGCCGGCATGTCGAGATGATCCGCGTCACCGACGAACCGATCGAGGTCGGCGTAGGCGAGCTTCTTGGCCTCGATGAGGTGGTGCAGGTAGGGCGCCGTGTTGTGCCCCATCGCCTTGAGGTCGTAGGGCTCGAGGATGCGCAGCATCTCGAGCGCCGCGATGCCCTGGTTGTTAGGCGGCAGCTCCCACACGCGATAGCCGCGGAATGGCACCGAGATCGGCGTCACCCAGTTCGGGGCGTTCTTGCGGAGGTCTTCGAGCGTGATGAAGCCGTCGAGCGCCCTGAGCCGCGCTACGATGCGCTGGCCGAGTGCGCCACCGTAGAAGGTGCCGATGCCGTTGCTCGCGATGTCCTGCAGCGTGCGCGCGTAGTCGGGATTCCGGAACCACTCGCCTGCCTTCGGCGCGTGCCCGCCGGGGAGAAACGTCGCGGCCGCGGCCGAGTCGCGCTGGAGGAACGCCGTCTCGTTCGCCCACTGCGCGGCGATGATCGGCGAGACGGGGAAGCCGTCGCGCGCGTATCCGATCGCGGGCTGCAGCGCCTGCGCGAGCGTGCGCCGTCCGTAGGTGCGCAGGAGCTTGTCCCATCCCGCGAGCGCGCCGGGGACAGTTACCGACATGACGCCTTGCTGCGAACCGGCGCGAAAGCCGCGCGACTGCAGCGTTTCGCGCGTCATGAGCGAGCCGGCGCGGCCACTCGCATTCAGCGCGACGAGCTTCTGCTCCTTTGCGAGCCACACGATCGCGAACATGTCGCCGCCGATGCCGGTCATGTGCGGTTCCGTCACGCTCAACACGGCGGCCGCGGCGACGGCGGCGTCGATGGCATTGCCGCCCTGACGCAGCACCTCGAGCCCAGCCGCGGAGGCGAGCGGTTGGCTCGTAGCAACCGCGGCGCTCGGAGCGTAGACCGTCGAGCGGCCCGCGAGAGTGGTGGGGCGCTGCGCCTCGAGCGCGGCTGGGGTGGCGAATGCGGTGAGTGCGGTGAGCGCACCGGCCGCAGCGATTGGGCTGAGTCGGGTCATCCGGACTCCGTCAGAGTGATCGAAGGCGCCGATGGAGACGCGCGCGGATAGGCAAGCTACGGCCGCTGCCCACCACCCGCCACGCGCGGATCCTGTACCCGGCTGCTCACCTTCGCCCGAGAGCGCGAATCAGCGTTTCGGCGTGGCGCTCGCGCAAAGCGCTTTCACTCGGTCGGCTTCGCCCTGGGGTATCCCCGTCAGGGCAATTCGGCGCAGTCGCTCCTGGATGTAGCGTGGGTCGGAGCAGATGCCCGCGGAGATCGGGACCTCCTTCATCGCCGACCGTCGGCCGAGGTACAGCACGGCATCGAGCTCGTCCTCCGCGCGCAGCGAGCGCCACTGATCGCGCGGTACCTCGACCGGAGTGTCGCCGCGGAACGTGAACCGGCTCGGCGCGGGCACGAAGATCGTGGCGTCCGCAGCCCCCAGCGTCGTCCCTCGCAGCGTCGCAAGGCTCGGCGCGCGCCACGAGGCCACGTCCGGTTGTACGGACGCCAGCCCGTCATCCGCGTTCCAGATCGTGAACACTCTGGCCGGGGTGGCGCGCTCGAGCAGGCTGACGATCGTCTGCATGCGCCAGTCCTGCATGTCGAGGTTAGACATGACGTTCAGACGCTGAAAGTGCAGCTGGCCGTACACGACGAGCGCTCGTCGTCCTCTCGCCAGGACCTGTAGCTGGATCAGGGCAGCGGGATAACTGTCGCGCATCGCGAACGATCGATAATGGTCGGCGCGGTCGCGCACCTCGGCCCAATCGATGGGCGGGTCGCCGAGCAGGATGCGAAGTCGGCCCGTTGGTGGCAGCGACGCGTTGACGGCGCGCACCACGCTGAAGAACTCCTCGTCGACCGGGATCTCGTTGGCGACCGTGGTGTTTCGCCAGACGAGGCGGAGCGAGTCCTGCGGAACGTCGCCGCCGTTCACGAACCGGTCGACCAGACTCTGATAGCGCGCGTTGCCGAATTCGACGACGATGTCGTTGACCGTGGCGGCGAATCGCGGGTCGCGCACGAGGGCTTTGAGAAACGCCTGCGCTTGCGCGGTACCGTGCGCGTCCCCGAGCGCGACGATCTCGTGGGACCGAAACGCGTCGAGGATTGCCGGGATCGGCTCGACGGGGACAGCCGGCTTGGGCGTGGCTTGTTGAGCGGAGACCGATACGCTGATGATCGTCGACACCACGCCGTACATGAACCCGCGAAACGTCGTCGCTCGAATGCGCATAGTACCTCCTCCCTGCTGGGTCACCGCCTAACGTCAGCCGCTAGGATCGGAGCAAGGTGGGCGAGATATCGCGGGCGCGCCGGCTAGGCGACGAGGATTGTCTGCGTGCCGACGAACTCCGCCTCGAGCGGGGGTTCACCGTCCTCGATGAGCATGGCGATGACCTCGCGAAGGTTGGCGTGGAGCTCGTCGAGACTGTCGCCCTGGCTGTGAGCGCCCGGGAAGCCGGGGACATACCCGACGAAGACGCCAGTCTCCGGGTCGCGCTCGATGACAGCAGTGTAAGTGCGCATATGGGACGAACTTAGGCATGGGTGGGTCGTCGTGCAAGTCGAGGGGTTCGGTGTATCCGCCTAACGCCGAAGTTGCGGGTCAAGGTCTAATGGAATCCCGCGATTGTCGCGAAAAAGGACAAGGGCGGTTCCGCGGAGTCTGCTGCCACGCTGGAAAGGGGATACCGCTCGCTGTACCGTGAATAATGCCGACGACGACTTTCTTGCAGGCCGCGCTTAATGGCGACTCGATTCACCCGGCCGCTCCGCGCACTCCAGATGCCATCGCAGAAGCGGCTCGCGCGGCCGTCGACGCGGGCGCTCACTCGGTGCATGTCCATGCGTTCGACGAGGCTGGCCGGGAGACTCTCGACGGCGGCGCGTGCGCCAAGGTGCTGCGCGCAATCCGGGCGCGCTGTCCGGAGACTCCGATTTCCCTCACGACGTCGGCGACGATCGTCGGGGATCCACGCGAGCGTTTCAGGCTGGTCGAGGCATGGAGCGACCTGCCTGATCTCGTTACCGCGAACCAG
>Ga0310810_10010125_pt1 | contig 10962 bp, 9 predicted proteins | sample NCmetagenome_FD_207641 | JGI IMG/M metagenome (GOLD analysis project Ga0310810, IMG submission 207641) | Soil microbial communities from experimental microcosm in Duke University, North Carolina, United States - NC | ecosystem: Engineered > Artificial ecosystem > Soil microcosm > Unclassified ... | reverse complement strand
CCGCTATTTCCTGGAATCGGGCGGCGACATCCGCTTCTTCTTCGAGGAGGAGGCGCCGGACCAGCTGAACAAGATCGGTCATGCCCTGCACGACCTCGATCCGCTGTTCGACCGCATCTCGCGACAGCCCGGGCTCGCGGCCCTGGCGCGCGAACTCGGCCTCGCAGAGCCACTGCTGCTGCAGTCGATGTATATCTTCAAGCAGCCCGGCATCGGCGGCGAGGTCGGCTGGCACCAGGACGCGACCTATCTGCATACGACGCCCATCAGCGTCACCGGCTTCTGGTTCGCCCTCGACGATGCCGACCGCGGCAATGGCTGCCTGCTGGCCCTGAAGGGCGCCCATCGCGGGCCGTTGCGCCAGCGCTTCCGACGGTCGGGTGATGCGATGGTGACGGAAACGGTCGATCCGACGCCGTGGCCGGCCGCCGAGCCGGTGGCGATCGAGGTCCCGCGCGGCTCGCTGGTGGTACTGCACGGGCTGTTGCCGCACGCCAGCAGCGCCAACCGCTCGGCGCGGCCGCGGCATGCCTATGCGCTGCACCTGATCGACGGCCGGGCGTCGTATGATGCCGACAACTGGCTGCAGAGGCCGAACCTACCGTTGCGAGGATTTCCGTGATTCCCAAGGCCGAGCTTCATTGCCATCTCGAGGGCTCCGTGCCGCCGGTGCTGGCGCGCGAGCTTGCGGCGCGCAACGGGCTCGACCTGCCGTCAGGCTTGTTTGCCGACGACGGCCACTATGCCTGGCGCGACTTCCTGAGCTTCCTCGATTCCTACGACCGGGTGTGCGGCGTGCTGCGCAAGTCGCGCGATTTCGGCGACATCCTCTATTCGTACCTGCAGCGCACCGCGGCCGAAGGGGCGGTCTACGTCGAGATGTTCTGCTCGCCCGAGCGGCCCAAGGCGCTGGGCATTCCCTATGCCGAATGGGTCGGCGCCCTGGCCGATGCGATCGACCGCGCCCGGCGCGACTTCGGCATCGAGTCGCGCATCATCGCCATCTGCATCCGCCATCTCGGGCCCGAGCGCGCGCTGGCGCTTGCCCGCCAGATGGTGGCCGAGCCGCACCCCTATGTCGTGGCGCTCGGCATGGGCGGCGACGAGGGGAAGTTCAGTCCGGCCGATTTTGCCCCGGCCTATCGGCTGGCCCACGACAAGGGCTATGGCTGCACCATCCATGCGGGCGAGGTCCGCGGACCGGAAAGCGTCTGGGCCGCGATTCGCGACCTGCCGGTGACCCGGATCGGCCATGGCGTGCGCTCGATCGAGGACCCGGCGCTGGTCGAGGCGCTGGCGCGGCAGGGCATCGCGCTCGAGGTCTGCCCCGGCAGCAACGTCGCACTCGGCCTGTATCCCGACCGCAACGCCCATCCGCTCCATCGCTTGATCGAGGCGGGGGTGCGAGTCACCCTGAGCTCGGACGACCCGCCGTTTTTCCACACCACGCTCGGGACCGAATACGATCAGGCCGGTCTCGACGATGCAGCGTTGCGTAAGATCACGCGGACGGCGATCGAGACATCGTTCGCCGACGAAGCCACCAAGGCGAAGTTGTTGAGGGGGATAGCATGACGATCACACGGAGCTTGGCGCTCGGCGCCCTCACCATCGTGCTGGGAGCCGGAGCCGTCCAGGCGCAGGAGCCGCAACCCAGCGACCTCCTGCTGGCGACGCTCTGGATGCAGCGCTCGGTCGAATTCAAGGGGAATGCCCTCACGGTCTACGCGCTGGCCAGGATCCGGCTCGATCAAGCGCTGGCCGACAAGAACTGGACGGCGGCGCCCAACGAGCAGAAGGGCGACTACCAGAACCTGCCGCCGGCGGTCATTCTCGATCTCGACGAGACGGCGATCGACAACTCGCCCTACGAGGTCTGGATGCTCAAGACCAACCAGACCTTCAGCACCAAGACATGGAACGAGTTCTGCGCCGCGCAGATCTCGCGCGCGATTCCCGGCGCGGTCGAGTTCAGCAAGCTCGCCGATTCCAAGGGCGTGAAGGTGTTCTACGTCAGCAACCGCGCCGTCGAGACCGAGAACGACACGCGCGCCAACATGGAGAAGCTCGGCTTCCCGATGGGTGGCAATGTCGACACCTTCCTGATGCAGAACGAGAAGCCGGAATGGGGCAGCGCCAAGAGCACCCGGCGCGCCGCGATCGCCAAGGACTACCGGGTCCTGCTGAACTTCGGCGACAATTTCGGCGACTTCGACGACCGCTATCGCGCGAGCGAGGCCGACCGGCTGAAGGCGTTCGACGAGAACAAGGACCGCTGGGGCCGCGAATGGCTGATGCTCGCCAACCCGACCTACGGCTCCTTCGAGACGGCGCCGTTCGGGCACGACTTCAAGAAGGCGCGCGAGGAGCAGCGCAAGGCCAAATGGGACGTGCTGGAAGGCTGGGCCGGACCCAAGCAGTAGACGGCTAGATCGCCATCTCGTCCTTGGGATCGAACAGGTGCAGGCGCCGCGGATTGAGTGCCAGCCGCAGCTTGTCGTGGGCGCGCACCCGCAGCGTCGGATCGACGCTCGCCACCATCAGCGACTGGCCGACGCGGCTGTCGAGCAGGATTTCCGAGCCCAACTGCTCGACCACCTCGACGGTCGCTTCAAAGCAGTGATCCGGTGAATCGGCGGCGCCGGCGAGATGGATATCCTCGGGCCGGATGCCGAGCGTGGCCGGCATCCCGCCAGCGCTCAATTTGGCGCGAGCCCGGGTGGCGAGCTCGTCGGGCAGCACGATCTTGAGGCCGGGGGCTTCGGCCACGATACGGCCGCCCGCCTCGGTGAGCGTCACCTCGGCGAAGTTCATGGCGGGCGAGCCGATAAATCCTGCGACGAAGCGGTTGGCCGGATGGTTGTAGAGGTCGAGCGGCTCACCGACCTGCTGGACCCAGCCGTCCTTCATCACCACCACGCGGTCGCCCAGCGTCATGGCCTCGACCTGGTCGTGGGTCACGTAGATCGAGGTGACGGCCAGCCGCTCGTGCAGCTTCTTGAGCTCGACCCGCATCTGCACGCGCAGCTTGGCGTCGAGGTTGGAGAGCGGCTCGTCGAACAGGAAGACCTTGGGGTCGCGCACGATGGCGCGGCCGAGCGCCACGCGCTGGCGCTGGCCGCCCGAGAGCTGGCGCGGCTTGCGGTGCAGCAGGTTCTCGATGCCGAGGATGGCGGCTGCGCGGTTGATGCGCTGCTCGATGTCGGGCTTGGCGAACTTCCGCATCTTCAGCCCGAATGCCATGTTCGAGGCGACGCTCATGTGCGGATAGAGCGCGTAGTTCTGGAACACCATGGCGATGTCGCGATCCATCGGCGGCACCAGGTTGACCACGGTGTCGTCGATCCGGATATCGCCGGCGCTGACGGCCTCCAGCCCGGCGATCATGCGCAGGGTCGTGGTCTTGCCGCAGCCCGAGGGCCCGACGAAGACCATGAATTCCTTGTCGCGAATCTGCAGGTCGACATCCTTCACCACATGCGTGGTGTCGAAGTACTTGTTGAGCTTGGTGAGCGTGACCTCGGCCATGATAGCCCTACCCCTTGACCGAGCCGGTCAGGCCCGAGACGTAATGTTCGACGAAGAATGAATAGACGATCGCCACCGGGATCGAGCCCAGCAGCGCGCCCGCCATCAGCGGCCCCCAGAAGAAGACGTCGCCGCGGATCAGCTCGGAGGTGACGCCGACCGGCACGGTCTTCTGGTCGGGCGAGGACAGGAAGACCAAGGCGTAGATGAACTCGTTCCACGACAGCGTAAAGGCGATGATGCCGGACGACAGGATGCCGGGCACCGCCACCGGGATGACGATGTAGAGCATCGCCTTCCAGCGCGACGCGCCGTCGATGCGGGCGCACTCCTCGAGTTCCTTGGGGATGGCCTTGAAGTAGCCCATCATCAGCCAGGTACAGAACGGGATGAGGAAGGTCGGGTAGGTGAGGATCAGCGACCACGGCGTGTCGCCGAGCTCGAAATTGCGGATGATCTGGGCGAGCGGGATGAACAGCAGGGTCTGCGGCACCAGGTAGGTGACGAAGATCACCGTGCCCAGGCTGCCGGCATAGGGGAAGTTGAGGCGGGCGAGCGCATAACCCGCCAGTACGCCGCAGAACAGGGAAATGATGGTCGACACGACGGCGATGAACATCGTGTTGAACATCCAGCGCGCGAAGTTGGTTTCCTCGAACAGGTACTGGATGTGCTCGAATGTCGGATTGTTGGTCCAGAACGGCATGTAGTTGGAGGCGTTCCACGGCCGGTAGAGCTCGCCGTCCGGCCGGAAGGTCGTGATGATCATCCAGTAGAACGGGAACAGCAGGACGAACACGAACAGGATCAGCGGGATGTTGTAGAACACCCACTTTCGCCAGAGCGCACCCTCGATCATGTCAGCGGTTCCCCACGAGAGTTGTCATCAGCGCGTCTCGACGCGCCGGATGTACAGCAGCTGCACGACCACGATCAGGAACAGGAACGGGAACATGGCGAGCGAGATCGCCGCGCCCTCCGACAGGAGGCCCGTACCGATGCCGAGCTGGTAGGCGTAGGTGGCGAAGAGATGCGTGGCATTGGCCGGTCCGCCGCCGGTCATGACATAGACCAGCTGGAAGTCGGCGAAGGTCTGGATCACCGAGAACAGCATCACCACCATGGTGACGGGCAGCAGCAGCGGCCAGGTGACGTACCAGAAGCGGTTCCACGGCCGCGCGCCGTCGATCGCGGCGGCTTCGTTGAGCTCCGGGCTGATCGTCTGCAGGCCGGCCAGCAGGCTGATCGCGAAGAACGGCACGCCGCGCCAGATGTTGACCACGATGATCGAGGTCATGGCGAGGTCGGGATCGCCCAGCCAGTTGATGCGCTGGGTGATGAAGCCCAGCTGAAACAGCGTCCAGTTGATGACGCTGAAGGTCGGGTCGAACATCCACTTCCAGGCGAAGGTCGACAGCACCGTGGGGATGATGAAGGGCAGCAGGATGAAGGCGCGGACCAGCGCCTTGCCCTTGAAATGCCGGTTGAGCAGCATCGCCAGCCACAGGCCGAGCGCCAGCTTGAAGACCGTGGTGATGCCGGTATACCAGAAGGTATTCCACACCGTGGTCCGGAAGATGCTGTCGTTCCAGACCTTGACGAAATTGTCGAGGCCGACGAAGTGGCCGGGAACGCCGACCCTCTGGTTGGTCAACGACAGCACCACACCCTCGAAGAACGGGTAGGCGATGAACAGGCCGAGCAGCAGCGCGGTCGGAAACAGCAGCACCATGGCGAGCCAGCGCTCGTCCTCCAGCTTGCGCAGTCGCGGGATGGGGCGTCGTCCTTCAGCCACGCCCGAGACTGCGGTCACTGCCATGCGCTACCTGCCGATCGCGTTACGGGGACTCAAGACGCTACGCCGAGTAGATCTTCTTCAGCTCGCTCTCGGCCCACTTCACCGAGTCCTCGGCGGGCATGCCCTGCACCGCCTTGGCGTACATGTCGGTGATGATGTACTTGCTGAGGCCTTCCTGCGCCTTGGCGTTCGGCGGGCCGGCGAAACCCGGCGCCTGGCCGAGCTTGGCCGCGACCTTGTAGGGCGTCATGACGGGATCGACGTCCCACAGCTTGTCGCTCTCCCACTTGGCCGTGCAGGGCGTCGCGAAGCCCTTCTGTGATTCGAAGAACTTGCGGTAGTTGGCCTCGGTGTGGAGGTACTTCAGGAACTCCTTCGCCGCGTCCTGGTTCTTCGAGTACTTCATCAGCATGTTCGACTGCAGCAGGTGGAAGCCGAACTGCCCGGCCGGTCCCTTGGGCAGGGGCGCATGCAGGATGTCGGTGTTGAGCGGCGCACCCTTCTCGGTCTTGTACTGATCTGGCTTGCGCAGGCTCTCGATGTAGATCGAGGCGCCGTTCAGCGTCGCCGAGATGGTTTGCGACAGGAAGGCTCGGTTATTGTTGGTGTCGTCCCAGGCAAGGCCGCCCTCGTCCATGCCTTCCTTCCAGAGGGCGGTCATGAACTTCACCGAGTCGACCGTGGCCTTGGTGTTGAGCACCACGGTCTTGCCGTCGGCCTCGACCTCCTTGCCGCCCCATGACCACAGGTAGGGATAGGTGAAGCCCGGCGCGTCGCCGAAGGTGTGGCCGAGCGTCTGGCCGAACGGCCGGCCCTTGGCCTTCATCTTTTTCGCGACCTCGCGATAGGTCTCCCAGGTGTCGGGGAAGCTGGTGGCGCCGACTTCCGCGAGCCACGATTTGCGATAGGCGATCATGCCGCCGATCACCGCCCACGGCATGCCCATGAACATCTTGCCGTCGGAGCAGATGGCGCGGGCGTACTTGTAGAGTCCGCCCTCGCGCTTGCCGACGTCTTCGGCGAGATCGCTGAGATCGACGACGCTGTTGGAATAAAGATGCGTATAACTGTTGAACGACATGATCAGATCCGGCCCGGCGCCGGACTGAATCGCGGAGGTGATGCGCGGCTGCAGGTCGTTGCCGTTGACCGTCTCGAGCTTGATCTTGATGCCCAGCGCCTTCTCGGCGGCCGGCATCATCTCCTTGCTGAACATCTGGTCGGTTGCGGGAACGAAGTCGACCCACTTCAACCAGTGAACGGTCTTCTGCTGCGCAAAGGCGGGCGTACGGCCGCTCGCCAGGATACCGGCCATGCCGGTGGAAGCGACGGCAGCGGCGCTGCCGGCAAGCTTGATCACGCTACGACGCTTGGTATTCACGAGTGTTTCCTTCCCAGCTTGTCGCCTCGTTCGGGCGAATTTGTTGGCTGGCATCGTAGGCATCCGCTGCGAGGCAAGGCAAGCCGGATCGCGGAATATTTACGGGCGGATGGAGAGGAATTCCGGGTCGAGAGTGTAGAGCTCCTGCGCGCGACCGACGCCGCGCAAGGCGAACCGCCCGACCGATACCAGGGTGGCGCGCGCAGCGGCCGGCAGGGCATGAGCGAAGGCCGAGGAGATGAGCAGCGGCCGGTCGACCGAACGGCACATCGAGGCGATGCGGCTCGTCTCGTTGACCGCTGGTCCGACCACCGTGAAATCCAGCCGATCGACGCTGCCGATGTTGCCGTAGAACACCGCGCCGACATGCAGGCCGACATAGACCGACGTGGTCGGTCTCTCCTCGGCCTTGCGCCGCTCGTTCAGCTCGTGGACGCGCCGGCGCATGTCGGCCTCGGCGGCGAGGGCGCTCACACAGGCACTGGCGCGATCGTCGGCGCGGAAGATGGCAAGCGTTCCATCGCCGATCAGTTTCAGCACATCGCCGCCGGCCTGCTGGATCGAGGTGATGACCGCCTCGGCATAGTCGTTGAGGAGCGGGATGATCTCGTGCGGCTGCGCGGAGTCGGTGATGGTGGTGAAGCTGCGCAGGTCGGAGAACCATAGGACCGCCTCGATGCGGTCGGCGATGCCGCGCTGGATGCGGCCCTCCAGGACCATCCGGCCGGCGTCGCGTCCCAGATAGACGTCGACCAGCGTGCTGGCGATCTTGGCGAGAGCGGCGCTCTTGACCGCGAGCCCGAGCGCGGGCGACAGGCGTCGCAGAGCGGCGAGATCATCCTCGCTGAAGCCCTCGCGATGGCGGGTCGACCAGGCTGAATAGAAGCAATCCATCTCGCCGATCGTGCCTTCGGCGGCGAAGCGATGGACGAAGAGGACGTAGTCGGTGTGGCCCGCGTCCTTCATCTCCTGGATGATAGAATAGTCCGCGGTCTCTCCGAAGCCGATCCGCCGCCGCAACTCCTCGCCTCCCGTCTGCAGCAGATGGAAGAACGGGCTGCGCCGCCAGACGTCGGCCGCCTCGCCCCGGTTGCTCGGCCCATACTCGCGGATCGGCTCCTCTTCGGCCCCGTCGTTGCGCCAGCGGAAGACGTGGCCTTCGTGGATCGGATGCAAGGTGTCGATCAGCATCAAGGCGCGATCGACCGGCAGCCCGGCCGCACCGCATTTCTCGCAGAACAACCTCAGCAGCTCGGCTTCGCTCAATCCCTCCAGCCCGCGCCGGATCAGCCAGTCGGCGAGGCGATCGATGTCGGTCTGGTTAATGCGTGTGCTCCCGATGCCAGGCCGCGCAGTGCTGCGCACCCATTCTTAAGTGGGCGGCGCGCATGGAAATGGCAACTGGCCGCGCTCACGCTTCCCTCTTGATCGCTCCGGCCGGTCGGCATTCCATCAGGCCGGACACGCGCAAGGGGAATGCCGCCATGAGCAAGCTGCCGAACTGCCTGCTGATCGTCACCGCCGAGGTCGATGCCGACGTCGAAGCCGCCTGGAGCCGCTGGTACGACGAGGTGCATCTGCCCGACGCACTGGCCTGTCCCGGCGTTCTGTCGGGCCGGCGCTATCAATCGGTCGGCGAGATCTCCGAAAGCGATCGCGGGCAGGGGCGGCGCACCCGCGCCAAGCTCTGGACCACGGTCTATGAGCTCGAATCGCCGGCGGCGGTCGAAACGAAGGAATTCAACGCCATGCGCGGCTGGGCCGAGTTCGCGCCGCGTGTCCGCTCGCAGACCCGCGTGGTGTCAGCGCTGCTGCGCTAGGTTCGCCGGACGCAGCATGCCGCGCAGGAGCTTGTCCGGCGTGATCGGGTAGTCGCGCACCCGCACGCCGCAGGCGTGGTAGATCGCGTTGGCGACCGCGGCGCCCGCGGCGCAGATGCCGAGCTCGCCGACGCCCTTGGAGCCGAGCGCGTTCGACTTGTCGTCGAAGCCCGGCAGCATGATCGCCTCGACGGCGGGAATGTCGGCATGGACCGGGACGTGGTAGCCCGCGAGGTCGTGGTTGACGAACGCGCCCGAACGCAAGTCGACCACGGCCTGTTCGTGCAGCGCAGAGCCGACGCCCCAGATCATCCCGCCGATCAGCTGCGAGCGCGCCGTCTTGGGATTGAAGATGCGGCCGGCGTCGAACACGCCGAGCATGCGCCGCAGGCGAACTTCGCCGGTCGTGGCGTCGACGCCGACCTCGGCGAAGTGCGCGCCGTAGCTGTACTGCGAGAACTTCTTGAACTCCTCGCCCGGCTCGGACTTGGCCTCCGCCTGCAGGTTGCCCGGTCCCTGGCCGGCCTCGAGCTTCTTCTTCAGCTCGATGCAGGCTTCGCGCAGCGCAGCGGCGCAACTCGCGGCGCCGAACGAGCCGCCGGAGCCCGGCGTCCGGGGATAGGAGCTGTGGCCGAGCTTCACGGTCACCTGATCGACCGGCAGACCGAGCGTGTCGGCGGCGATCTGGGCGAAAATCGTGTAAGAGCCGGTACCGATGTCGGTCATGTCCATCTCGACCGTCACGCGCCGGTTCTCGTCGGTCCGCACCCTGGCGGTCGCCTTGCGCCGCAGGTTCGGCCGGATCGCCGCCGCCATGCCGAGACCGACCAGCCATTGGCCGTCCTTCAACGTGCCCGGCACCCGCGGCCGGTCCGCCCAGCCGAACGCCTCGGCGCCCTTCTGCAGGCAGGCGATCAGCGAGCGGGTCGAGAAGGGGATGTGCTTCTCGGGGTCCTCGGTCGGCTCGTTGCGCAGCCGCAACTCGAGCGGGTCGAGATCGAGCTGGTAGGCCAGCTCGTCCATCGCCTGCTCGAGCGCAAGCTGCCCGACCGCGTCGCCCGGCGCGCGCATCGAATCGGCGATCGGCAGATCGAGCGGCACCACGCGATGAGTGGTCAGCCGGTTGGGCGCGGCATACATCGAACGCGTGCTGGCGGCGGCGTTCTCCGGGTACTCGTCCATGCGGGCGGACTGCGACCACACCTCGTGCGCAATCGCCGTCAGCCTGCCGTCGCGCGCCGCGGCGAGCCGCACGCGCTGAATGGTCGCCGCGCGATGGGTGGTGACGCTGAACATCTGCTGGCGGGTGAGCGTGACCTTGACCGGGCGCTTGAGCTGGCGCGCCGCCAATGCCGCCAGGATGGCATCGGCATAGATCGGCAGCTTGCCGCCGAAGCCGCCGCCGATGAACTCGCTGATCACCTCGACATTCTCGAGCGGGATCCGCAGCGTGGATGCGATCGAGTGGTGCGCGCTGTCGACCAGCTGGGCGGAGCAATGGATCGTGAGCTGATCACCCGACCACACCGCGAGGCTGGCGGGCGGCTCCATCGGGTTGTGACTTTGATACGGCGTCGTGTAGGTCGCATCGATCTTGACCGCACCCTCGGCATAGCCGCGCGCGAAGTCGCCGATCTTGGAATCGGCCTTGCCACCGCCGGAGCCGCCCTTGGGCGGATAGGCAAGCTTGCGGCTCGACGCCAGGTCGTAGAGGCCGGCCTCCGTCTGGTAAGAGACCTTGACCAGCCGCGACGCGGCAGTGGCCTGCTCCAGCGTGTCGGCGACCACCAGCGCCACCGGCTCGCCATGGAAATGGATGCGTGCCTCGGCGAGCTGCGGCTTGGGGCGGCCGTGACGATCCTCGCCGTCGTGCTTGAACGGCGCCTGCGCCGGCGCGTTTTCGTGGCTCATCACCAGCACGACGCCGGGCGCCTGCTGGGCCTCCTTGATGTCGACCTTGGCGATGGTGCCACGGCCGATCGTCGAGGTGACGATCACGCCGTAGGCCGGATGCTCGGCCCGCCGGTCGCCGGCATAGCGGGCCGCCCCGGTGACCTTGGCCTTGCCGTCGATGCGGTCGATCGGCTGGCCAATGATGGTGTCGGGCATGTCAGGCTTTCCTCTGCTGGGCCGCTTCGGTGAGCGCCCGCGCCACGGTGCGGGCCGCCAGCACGATCTTGAAGTCGTTGTGGCCACGCCCTTGCGCGCCCTTCACCGCCGCCTCGCCGGCCGCCGCGAAGGCGTCGTCCGACACGGTCGCGCCAACCAGTCCGCGCTCCGCTTCGAGCGCGCGCCACGGCTTGTGCGCCACGCCCCCCAGGGCGATGCGGGCCGAGCGGATGCGTTCGCCGTCGCGATCGACCAGGGCCGCGACGGAGACCAGCGCGAAGTCGTAGGACGCGCGGTCGCGCACCTTGCGGTAGACCTGCCCGCCG